>Ga0210386_10002905_pt1 | contig 14501 bp, 12 predicted proteins | sample IncBWH32OmetaG_FD_160091 | JGI IMG/M metagenome (GOLD analysis project Ga0210386, IMG submission 160091) | Forest soil microbial communities from Barre Woods Harvard Forest LTER site, Petersham, Massachusetts, United States - Inc-BW-H-32-O ... | reverse complement strand
CACCGAAGTGAGGTTGATGATGCGACCGCCGCGGCCCTGCTGGATCATCTGCCGGGCGGCGATCTGGGTGCCGAAAAAGGCGCTCTTGAGATTGATCGCCATCACCCTGTCATATTGGTCCTCGGTGGTGTCGAGCACCGAAGTACGGGTCTCGACGCCGGCGTTGTTTACCATGATGTCGATGCGGCCGAACCTGGCAACGGCCGCGTCGACGAGCTTCTGCAAGTCGGCGAGCTTGCTGACGTCGGCCTCGACGCCGATCGACTGGTCGCCGAGAGCGGTGATCTGCTGCTCGAGCGCCGCGGTCGCTTCCGGTCGAACGATATAGTCGATGACGATACTGGCGCCTTGCCGCGCGAGTTCGAGAACAATCGCTTGCCCGATGCCGCTATTGCCGCCGGTGACGACGGCAACCTTGTTCTTAAACGACATGATCGATCGTCCCCTTGATCGTCAGGTTCCTCGGGCAAAGCCCCTGCAACGCGCAGGCTCGCACCTGTTTTCACCGGACTGCGACCAGGCGATCGCGGATGCGGCGGGCAATTATCCTGTACAGCCGATCCGCCGGCTATTCAGTTTCGGCAGAAATGCCGAGCGGAATCGGAAAGCGGGCGCGCGAACGATGCCTTTCGGCATCGGCGACAGGTGTAGCCGGGGCGCGAGCGCAGAAATCAGCGCGAGACACCGCTGGCATCAAGCACGATCTGATTCGTGCCGCCAGAGCCGTTCGAACAGCCTGCGCGCATGCTCGCTGCCGCCCGCCGCTGTGGCGGTCGGCAAGAGTTCGTCGATATCGGTAACCAGCACGACCGCAAGCTCGATGAGCTGGCGACCGGGCTCGCCGATCTGCGCGCGAATCCAACCCATTTTCACGCCTCGGTGCTCGGACACGGCGTCATGATCGGCGAGATCGCGAGCGCCATCCGCATCTCGATCCGACCGATGACTGAAGCGCATCATTCTCTCTCCGAGCGAATGCGGAGAGCCTATCGCGTCACATTCGCGGCCTGTTCTCGATAAACCGCGACGGTCGCAGTTGCCGCGGTGCTCGCGGCCGGCGCCGCCGCCACCGGCTCGACCGCCACGGCGGCGACGCCGTCATGCATCATCCCCAACTCTTCGGCGGCGCGCGGCGACAAATCGATGATGAAGCGGCGGCTGTAGGGGCCGCGGTCGTTGATCTTGACGACGACCGAGCGCCCGGTATCGAGATTCGTCACCTTGGCGCAGGAGCCGAGCGGCAAAGAGCGGTGCGCCGCGGTCAGCGTCGCGGAATCGAGCCGTTCGCCGCTCGATGTTCGGTTGCCGACCAAATCGTACCACGCCGCCTGGCCGATCTCTTGGTATCCGGTAGCAGACGTCGGCCCCGAATAGGCCTCCGCGCCGCTGCCATCGACGCCATCGGCGGTCGCCTCACGGTATCGGCTCCGTCCGCCGCGGTGGAAGGCCAGTCGCGACGGCCACCGGAAATGCGCGGTCCGTTGTGCGGCGCGCGCTCTGCCGGACCGGCTGGCCGATCTGGCGGGATCGGCGTTAGGCGGTGTGACCGCATGGTAAGGGCTGGTTTTTTCGGGCGCCTTGGCCATAGCACCGGTGGAAGCCATCAGGAGTGCAAGGGAAATGCCGATCGTCTGACGCAAGGGCATCCGACAGCGTCTCCTTCTCGTTGAGGCAGTCCTTCACCGTCGGGCAAAGCGATCAGGCCGCCATGCCAATTGTATTGGATGGGATCAGGAATGCTGACTGGCGTCGTCCCGGATTGTTGCCGATTGTCCGGGTAGGACAGGGAGGAACGGCGCAAGCTAAACCGGGCAGATTCACCGTGTCAACCCGATCCGTGCACTTTTTCGATTAGCGTCTTTTGCGGGATCGTCGCCCGTTCAGCTGGACGTTGTCAGCGTCTCACGGCTCTATTTCTGCAATCCTTAATTTTTATTCTTTTGCGGGGCCGCTCGTTTTCAAAACATCTCGTGGGGCTTAAGCGAGCAAGAGGACCCCGCCGCAGCTGCGAATTAAAATCCTCAAAACTTGCTAACGAGGTTTCAGATAAGGCTGCGCCAGCGCCGCGGTTACTTGAGGCGATTGCTGCTCAATCGCGACGCTTCGGATCGCAAGGTGTTGTCTGCGCGACCCGCCGCGATCGCCGGAGTGGCAACTCGCGGCTAGCCCGGCGGCGGAAAGCGGCTGACCCAGTGGCGGGCGATGTCCTCGCGGCGGCAGATCCACACCCGGTCGCGGCTTTGCAGATATTCGATAAAGCGGATCAATGCCTTGGCGCGCCCGGGATGGCCGGTCAGCCGCATATGCAGACCGATCGACATCATCCGCGGGCGATCGGCGCCTTCTTCGTAGAGGATGTCGAAGCTGTCGCGCAGAAAGGCGAAGAAATCCTCGCCCGAGCCGAACACGCCGCGCCCGAATTTCGAATCGTTGGTGGTCAACGAATAGGGGACGACGAGATGAGGCTTGGAGGTCCCCGGGCTTGACCCGGGGACGGGGACCCGCACCCAATAGGGCAATTCGTCGTTGTAGGTGTCGCTGTCGTAGAGAAAGCCCCCGTGTTCGACGATCAGCCGGCGAGTGTTTTCGGACGGCGCATAGCGGCAATACCAGCCGAGCGGGGTCTTGCCGGTGATCTTGCGAATCAGGTCCACGGCGGCGGCGATCTGCCGGCGCTCCTCGTCTTCGGGCAGGCCCGGGTGGTTGGTCCAGCGATAGCCGTGGCTGCAAATGTCCCAGTCGCTCGCGGCGATCGCCGCGGCAGCCGGCGGATTGGCCTCGAAGGCGCGGGCGCAGCCAAAGATCGTCACCGGCACCTGGAAGCGGGTAAAAATCCGATGCAGGCGCCAGAACCCGACACGGGCTCCGTATTCGAACATGCTCTCGGCGGCGAGGTCGCGGCCCGTGACCCCGAGGTCGGAGCCGATCATCTCGGTCAGCCCGCCTTCCGATACGCCGTCGCCGGCCGGGTAGGAGAGCTCCGAGCCCTCCTCGAAATTGATCACGAAATTGACGGCGATCCGCGCGTCGCCGGGCCATCCGGCGTGCGGCGGCTCGGCGCCGTAACCGACAAAGTCGCGGGTCATGGCTGTGCTCCAGGCCGATCGGGATACCAATCTTCGAGCAGGATCTCGTGGAGATCATAGGGACAACTTATCGGCAAGATATCGGCGGCGGCGCCTTCATCCTGTGCCCGCAACGCCAGCTCTGCGCGCCGACGGCCATACCGGTAGAGCCTCGCCAGCATCATCTCGGCGTCTCGGCGTAAGGTCGGCGAGAGTTTGTCGCCCAAGGCGGCGCGCGCATCTTCGATACTTTCGATCCAATCGAAGTGAGGCTGGGCGGCCGGCGAATGGGCGAGCTTTAGGAAGTGCTCGAGGATGCGGCGGATCTGGCGGCGCACCTCGTCGCGCTCGCTTTTGCCCAAATCCTCGATCTCCTCGGCGACGTGTTCGCGGTCGAAGCGGTTGTCCGCTACGTCCATCGAGCGCAGCACCGTAGCCTGGTGCTGGGTCCAGGCATAGAAATCATCGTCGTAGCGGGGCCCGTCTGGCATGGGGGTCGATGCTCCAAATCAACCGACAGCATACGCCGCCGCCAGCCGCGAGGGGAGAAACCGCGCGCGCCGCTTGACGAGCTGCGGCGGCGACGAGGGCGGCTGATTGGCTCGAAAGCGCGGCGCCGGCACCGCCGCACACCGGTCTCGGGCAACAGCGGGCACGCCCTTCAGGCGCATTTGCGTGACTCTACGGCTTTCCTTCGGACGCAAGGCGAGCGTCAGTAAAAGGGTCCTTTTGCCAAGCTTCTTGACGCAATTCGTCGCAGGGCTACGCTGCCGCCGAGCTGGGTCAAATCGAGCGACAACCGGTAGAGGACGACGCAGGCGTGAGCGATGCGCGGGTGGGACACCGGCGTGCCGTCCTGATGGCGGCGGAGGTTGTCGGCTACTCGCTCCTAATGGGGATCGACGAGCAAGGCACCCTGGCGGCGCTAGGGTCGGTGCGCCGCGATCTCATCGATCCCAAGGTCGACCATCACAAAAGCCGCATCCTGCCCAGGATGGGGACGTGGGCCGCGGGAGCGAAGGGAAGGCTGGCGGCCGGCTCGAAAAGGCCAATATCGGCCCCGGCATGCGCTGCTCTGCCGAACCGTGCGCGTAACACAGGGAGGACACCTTGAGGACCAGCAGCGATCACATCCTGACCAGCCACGCCGGCAGCCTGCCGCGCCCGGACGCGCTGATCGCGGCCAACCGCGCGCATGAAATCGGCGACGCGGTCGACAAGCGCCACTATGACGAGACCCTGCGCGCGGCCGTCGGCGAGGTCGTGCGCCACCAGAAGGAGCTCGGCGTCGACATCCCCGGCGACGGCGAATTCGGCAAGCCGATGGGCCAGCGCGTCAATTACGGCTCGTGGTGGCGCTATTCGTGGCAGCGCCTCGGCGGCATCGAACCCGGCCAGAATTCCCTCTACGACATGCAGCCGCACCGCTCCAGTACCGGCCATATCGTCTTGACGAGCTTTGGCGACCGCCGCGACCGCACCCAGTTCGCCGCCGCCTACGCCGATCCCGATTCGGGCATCACCACCGGGCCGCGACCGCCGGCGCCGATCTGCGTGGCACCGCTGACCTATAAGGGCCAGGACGCAATCAACGCCGACATCGCCAATCTCAAAGCGGCCTTGGCGGTGGCCGGCGTCGAGGAAGGGTTCATGACCGCGGTCGCACCGGCCAGCTGCGCGCGCATCGGCAACAATTATTACAAGACCGATGAGGAGTTCCTCTACGCCTGCGCCGAGGCGATGCGCGAGGAATATCGGGCGATCGTCGATGCCGGCATCGTCCTACAGTTCGACGACCCATGCGTCGCTGAGGGGTGGGACCAGGTCAATCCCGAGCCGACGGTCGCGGAATACCAAAAACTTGCGACGACTTGGATCGAGGCGCTCAACCACGCCATCAAGGGGTTGCCCCCGGACCGGCTGCGGTTTCATTTGTGCTGGGGTAGCTGGCACGGGCCGCACACGACCGACATCCCAATGCGCGACATCGTCGAGGTTATGCTGAGGGCCAATGTCGGCGCCTATTCGTTCGAAGCCGGTAATGTCCGCCACGAGCACGAATGGAAGGTGTGGCGGGACGTCAAGCTGCCCGACGATAAGATCATATTGCCAGGCGTCGTCAGTCACGCGACCAACGTCGTCGAGCACCCGGAACTGGTCGCCGACCGGATTCTGCGCTTTGCCAATCTGGTCGGCCGCGGGCGGGTCGTCGCGTCCACCGATTGCGGGCTCGGCGGCCGCGTCCACCCGCAGATCGCCTGGGCCAAGCTCGAAGCGCTGGCGCAGGGTGCGGCACTCGCCAGCAAAGCACTGTGGCATTGACCTCGGCCGGCCGTTGTCTGGCAAACGGGTGAGATCATGAGAACCAGCACCGACCACATCCTGACAAGTCATGTCGGCAGCCTGCCGCGCCCCGACGATCTGATCGAGGCGAACCGCGCGCGCGACGCCGGCGAGGCGAGCGACGAACCGGCGTTTCAGGCGACACTGCGGGCGGCGGTCGACGATGCCGTGCGCCATCAGAAGGAACTCGGCATCGACGTGCCCGGCGATGGGGAGTTCGGCAAATCTGTCGGGCATCGGGTCAATTACGGCGCCTGGTGGAACTACGTGTTTCTGCGGCTCGGCGGGCTCGAGCTCGGCGGGCCGAGCCTCGACCACATGACCCCGCGACAAGCCCGGCCCGGCGAGATCGTGTTGACGAACGCCGCCCGCCGTCGCGACCGGGTGCGGTTTGCCGCGGCCTATGCGGATCGCGAGTCGGGGGTCTTTATGGGCCCGCGCCCCTCGACCGGGCCGGTCTGCGTCGGCCCGCTGACCTACATCGGCCACGCCGCGATCAGGGCCGACATCGACAACTTCAAGGCGGCGCTGCAGGCCAGCGGGGTCGAGGAAGGGTTTATGACCTCGGTGGCGCCCGGCAGCGCCTATCGGATCCCTAACACCTACTACAAAAGCGACGAGGAGTTTCTCTACGCCTGGGCCGAGGCGATGCGGGAGGAATATAAGGCGATCGTCGATGCCGGGCTGGTGCTCCAGCTCGACGATCCCGCGACCGCGACCGGCTGGGACATGATCGATCCCGAACCCAAGGTCGAAGACTACCGGAAGTTCACGATGATCCGGGTCGAGGTGCTCAATCACGCATTGCGCGGTCTGCCGCAAGACCGCATCCGCTATCACCTCTGCTGGGGCAGCTGGCACGGGCCGCACACGACCGACATTCCGATGCGGGATATCGTCGAGGTGATGCTGGCGGTCAACGCCCAAGCCTATTCGTTCGAGGCCGGCAATGTCCGCCACGAGCACGAATGGAAGGTGTGGCGGGACGTCAAGCTGCCCGACGATAAGATCATATTGCCGGGGGTCGTCAGCCACGCGACCAACGTCGTCGAGCACCCCGAGCTGGTCGCCGAGCGCATCTTGCGCTTTGCCAACCTGGTCGGCCGCGAGCGGGTCGTCGCCTCGACCGATTGCGGGCTCGGCGGACGCGTCCACCCGCAGATCGCCTGGGCCAAGCTCGAAGCGCTGGCGCAGGGTGCGGCACTCGCCACCGGCCAGCTCTGGCGCTAGCGGTGCCAACCTGACAAATGACTCCGATCGCCTCTTATCCGTCGCCCCCGCGCAGGCGGGGGTCCAGGGCAAGCGCCCGGTGTCCGCCGCCCCCTGTTCAAGCCAGGGGCAAGCTCTGGGTTCCCGCTTTCGCGGGAATGACGAGGAGGTAAGGGATGGGTGCTAAACGTCAGAACGGAGCGCGCCGGAATATCAGCGCGGCGGCAAGCTGCCGACGCGCCGACGCGGAGGTCTCGACCATGTGATATCCAACCTCGCCCGATATCACCGGACCGCACCGCTTTACGACATTCTTGATTTCCCTTTGAGCTGCGGCGCTACCGCCCCTACGGCGATTGCTCTTCCATAACCTCGGCGGCGAGCGCGGCGATTTCCGCCGCCGCCGGGCCCGATGCGGCGATTTCGAGGACGCCCAGACCCTGCGCCATCGCCTGGACGAAGGCAACGCGATTGCCGACGCGGGTGGCTGCGATCGTTGCACCAAGGTGCCCCAGATCGGTTGCGACATGTCCGGTCGCGGGCGACCGCGGCGGGACCCGGTTCAACACCGCAAGCGCCGGCCGGCGTTCTTTCTTGGCCATCGTCAGGGTCGCTTCGGTCGCCCATAGATCAAGCGGCGACGGCTGCACCGGGATCACCACCAGCCCGGCCGCGCGCACCGCGATGCGGGCTTCGGTCTCGACATGCGGCGGGCTGTCGATGACGACGATATCGGCGTCGCGCGCATGGTCGCCGATCCATTGCTCGGCGCGCCAACCGGGCAATGCGGCAAACTCGAAACCGATCGCGGCGTTGCCGAGCCGCGCCCGGCGCAACCCGGCCCAGGCGGCGAGGCTGCCCTGCGGGTCGATGTCGAGCACCGCGACCCGCGCGCCGCTCCTCGCCCAGGCAACCGCGAGTTGCGCCGCCAAGGTGGTTTTGCCGGCGCCGCCCTTGCGCTGCGCGATCGTGATTACCCGCCCCGCCATCGACCTCCGCTTTAGCAGAGGTCACGGCGGGTTGGTAAGCTCATTAGTTTAGCCACAGCGGACTATTGCCGCGTTTGCCCAGCCGACGCTGAGATCAGGCGAGGTCGAACCGGCCCAGGTTCATCACCTTGGTCCAAGCCGCCACAAAGTCTTGCACAAACTTCTCCTTCGAGTCCGCGCACGCATAGACTTCCGCAAGTGCGCGCAGCTGCGAGTGCGAACCGAAGATCAGGTCGACACGGGTGCCCGTCCACTTCAACTCGTTCGTCTTCCGGTCGTGCCCCTCGTACATGCCATCAGAGCCAGCGGAAGGCTGCCATTGCGTGTTCATGTCGAGCAGGTTGACGAAGAAGTCGTTCGTCAGTGTCTCGGGCTGTTTGGTGAAGACGCCGTGCGTGGACCGCCCGGCATTGGCGCCGAGGACGCGCAATCCGCCGACCAGGACAGTCATCTCGGGCGCCGTCAACGTCAGCAACTGTGCCCGATCCACCAACAGCTCCTCAGCGGACAAGCGCTGCTTGCCGCGGAGATAGTTGCGGAACCCGTCAGCGGTCGGTTCGAGCGGCGCAAAGGAGTCGACATCGGTCTGCTCTTGCGACGTGTCCATGCGTCCCGGCGCGAAGGGGACTTTCACGTCGTACCCGGCGCCCTTCGCGGCTGTCTCGATCGCCGCACAGCCGCCGAGAACGATCAGGTCGGCCAACGAGACCTTTTTCCCGCCGGACTGCGATGCGTTGAAATCCCTCTGGATCGTTTCGAGCGTCGGCAGCACCTCTCGCAGCTGAGCCGCTTGGTTGACGTCCCAGTCCTTTTGCGGTGCCAAGCGAATGCGCGCACCGTTTGCGCCGCCGCGATTGTCGGAGCCGCGGAATGTCGACGCCGACGCCCAGGCCGTCGAGACCAGCTGCGAAACGGACAAGCCGGAGACGAGGATTTTTGCCTTCAGAGCGGCAATGTCTTGTTCCCCGATCAGCGGATGATCGACAGCGGGGATCGGGTCTTGCCACGGCAGCTGCTCCTTTGGAACGAGCGGGCCGAGATAACGTACGATCGGACCCATGTCGCGGTGCGTCAGCTTGAACCACGCCCGGGCAAAGGCGTCGGCGAACTCATCCGGATGCTCGTAGAAGCGCCGCGAAATCTTTTCGTAAAGCGGATCGACCCGCAGCGCGAGGTCTGTGACCAGCATAGTTGGCACATGCCGCTTCGACGGGTCGTAGGCGTCCGGAACCGTTGCGGCGCCGCCTTTCGCCTTAAACTGCCAGGCGCCGGCCGGGCTCTTGGTCAGTTCCCATTCGTTGTTGAACAGGTTGTCAAAGAAGTAATTGCTCCACTTCGTCGGCGTCTGCGACCAGGTCACTTCCGGCCCGCCGGTGATCGCGTCAGGCCCTTTGCCGGTGCCAAATCTGCTCTTCCAGCCGAGACCCTGCTCCTCGATGGGAGCGGCTTCCGGCTCCGGCCCCACCAGTGTCGGATCGCCAGCGCCGTGGGTCTTGCCGAAGGTGTGACCGCCGGCAATCAGCGCGACCGTTTCTTCGTCGTTCATCGCCATACGGCGGAAGGTTTCACGAATGTCCCTGGCCGCGGCGAGAGGATCCGGCCTGCCGTTCGGCCCTTCCGGATTGACGTAGATCAGACCCATTTGCACCGCGGCGAGCGGGTTTTGAAGATCGCGGTCGCCGCTGTAGCGCTGGTCGGCCAGCCACTTGCCTTCGGGACCCCAGTAGATGCTTTCGTCGGGCTCCCAGACATCCTCGCGGCCGCCGCCGAAACCGAACGTCTTGAAGCCCATCGATTCGAGGGCAACGTTGCCGGCGAGAATCATCAGGTCGGCCCAGGAGATTCTCCGGCCGTATTTCTGCTTGATCGGCCACAGCAGCCGGCGCGCCTTGTCGAGGCTCGCATTGTCCGGCCAGCTGTTGACCGGCGCGAAGCGCTGCTGACCGGCTCCGGCGCCGCCGCGGCCGTCGCCGATGCGGTAGGTGCCGGCGAGGTGCCACGCCATCCGAATGAACAGCCCCCCGTAGTGGCCAAAGTCGGCCGGCCACCAATCCTGCGAGTCCGTCATCAAGGCGCGCAGGTCCTCGATCACGGCATTCAGCTCGAGGCTCTTGAACTCCTTCGCGTAGTCGAACCCCTCACCCATCGGGTTGGACACGGGGGAGCGCTGGTGGAGAACGCGAAGGTCCAGCTGGTTTGGCCACCAGTCACGGTTCGTGTGCCCGCGGGTCCCGCCCGTGAACGGGCACTTGCTTTCAGATCGGTTGTCGCCGGCCGGAATGCCGGCGTCGGTCGTCAGGGTGATCTCTTGTTCCATGCTCTCCTCTCCGCAAACCGACGGCGCTCAGCGTATTATTGGAATCGTTCTAATCTGGTGCATCAAATCCCGATGTCAATCGGCTAATCGCATCGCTCGGTCTTCGCCAGACCGCTGAAAAACCGACTTGAACGACGGTCAGGCTGCTTGCGAAAGCGCGCCGCTGCGACAAGTGTTGCGTCATGAACGCTGCCGTCTCACCCGCGATCCCGCGAGCGATCGCCCGGGCGGCCGAACTGCTGCGTGCCGGCCGGCTGGTCGCGTTTCCGACCGAGACGGTCTACGGGCTCGGCGCCGACGCCACCAGCGACCGCGCCGTCGCCGCGGTCTTTGCTGCGAAGGGCCGGCCGCGCTTCAACCCACTGATCGTCCATGTTCCGGGTCTCGCGGAGGCCGCGGCATTGGTGAAATTCGACGCAAGGGCGCGGCGCATTGCCGCGCACTTCTGGCCGGGGCCGTTGACCCTCGTCTTGCGCCGCCGCGGCGGCAGCGGGCTGTCGCTGTTGGCCAGCGCCGGGCTCGACACGGTGGCGGTCCGCGCCCCCGCCCACCCGGTGGCGCAAGCACTGTTGCGCGCGACCGGCCGCCCGCTCGCCGCCCCCTCGGCCAACCGCTCGGGCCGGATCAGCCCGACCGAAGCAGCGCATGTCGCAGCCGAATTCGGCGACAACCTCAGGCTGATCCTCGACGACGGCCGCACGCCGGTCGGGGTCGAATCGACAGTGCTCGATCTGTCGGGCGAGACCCCGGCGCTGCTCCGCCCGGGCGGCGTCACCCTCGAGGCGCTGAGCGCCTTGCTTGGCCCCGTCGCGATGCCGGCAGCGGGGCCGTTGCGGTCGCCCGGCATGCTGGCGAGCCATTACGCGCCGGCGTTGCCGCTGCGCCTCGACGCGATTGCGGCCCGCCCGGGCGAGGCTTTGCTCGCCTTCGGTCCTCAACCCCCGGCGGGCTTTGCCGAAGTCGCGTGGCTCAGCCGCTCCGGCGACCTCGGCGAGGCGGCGGCGAATTTATTCGCGATGCTGCGCCAGCTCGACCGCCCGGCCTTTAGCGGCATCGCCGTCATGCCGATCCCCGAACACGACCTCGGACGCGCGATCAACGACCGCCTGCGCCGCGCCGCCGCCCCGCGCCCGAGCTGACGTTTCGTCTTAACAGGGCACGAGGGCTTAACAGGGCACGAGAGGCTTAACAGGGCAGGAGGGCGTCACCCAGCCTGTCGTAACGCGGCCGGATGCGCGGTTCAGGACGCCGCGACGATCGCCGTCGGGCGCTGCGAGCCCGCCGGCAGCAGGTCCGCCGCCGGCTCGATCTGCCGCTTCAGCGCTTCGATTTCGGGCTCGCTCAGGGTTTCGGTGGCAAGCAACGCCGACGCGGTGCGGTCGAGCAAGGCACGGTTTTTCTGCAAGAAGGCGGTGGCGACCGCAAAAGCGCGATCGACCAGGGCGCGAACCGCATGGTCGATCGCCTCGGCGGTGCCGTCGCTGTAGACGCGCTCCTGCGGCACCGGATAGGCCGGCTGCAGAAACGGCTGGCGCTCGCGGTCATAAGCAACATTGCCGAGCGCGTCGCTCATGCCGTAGCGCAACACCATCGCGCGGGCGATGTCGGTGGCGCGGGCGAGATCGTCGGCGGCCCCGGTCGAGATCTCGTCAAAGACGAGCTGTTCCGATGCCCGGCCGCCGAGCAGGGCCGCCATTTTGTGCTCGAGCTCGGCGCGGGTCATCAGGTAGCGGTCCTCGATCGGGCGCTGGATCGTGTAGCCGAGGGCGCCCACGCCATGCGGGATGATCGACACCTTGTGCACGGTGTCGAGCCCCGGCAGCGCCAATCCAACCATCGCATGGCCGAGCTCGTGATAGGCGACGACGCGCCGCTCGAGCGGGTTCAACAGCCGGTTGCGCTTTTCGAGACCGGCGACCATGCGTTCGACCGCGTTGTTGAAATCGTCCATCTCGACGGCCTCGGCATTGCGCCGGGTCGCGAGCAACGTCGCCTCGTTGACGAGGTTGGCGAGATCGGCGCCGGTAAAGCCCGGGGTCAACGCCGCGATCTGCTCCGGGTTCACATTGGCGGCGAGCTTCGCCTTTTTCAGGTGGACCGCGAGGATCTGCTGGCGCTCCCGCTTGTCCGGCCGGTCGACCAAAATCTGGCGGTCAAAGCGCCCGGCGCGCAGCAAGGCCGGGTCGAGCACCTCGGGCCGGTTGGTGGCGCCGAGCAAAACCAGACCGCTCGTCGGGTCGAAGCCGTCAAGCTCGGCCAAAAGTTGGTTCAGGGTCTGGTCCTTTTCGTCCTGGCCGCCGCCGGCGAACGGGCCGCGAGCCCGGCCGAGCGCGTCGAGTTCGTCGATAAAGATGATCGCCGGCGCGTGCTGGCGGGCCTGGTCGAACAGGTCGCGCACCCGGGCGGCGCCGACGCCGACAAACATCTCGACAAATTCCGAGCCGGAAATCGAAAAAAACGGGACCCCGGCCTCGCCGGCGACGGCGCGGGCGAGCAAGGTCTTGCCGGTGCCCGGCGGGCCGACCAGCAAGACCCCTTTCGGCGGACGCCCGCCGAGGCGTCCATAGACCTTGGGGTCCTTCAGGAAATTGACGATTTCTTCAAGCTCCGCCTTGGCCTCGTCGACCCCGGCGACATCGGCAAAGGTGACCTTGGTCTCCTTCTCGACATAGATTTTGGCACGGCTCTTGCCGATCTGCATGACGCCGCCGAGCCCGCCTTGACCCATGCGGCGGATCGCGAACATCCAGATCCCGACAAAGATGATCGCCGGCAAGACCCACGACAGCAGGTCGCGGATAAAGTGGTTTTCGACGATGCCGCTGTAGGTGACGCCGTGCTTGTCGAGGCTTTGCGCGAGGTCGGGCGCCACCCGCGTGGTGACAAAGTCCTTGAGCCCGTCGGATTCTGGTTTCTTCAGCGAGCCGGTAATGTAGTTAGGGCCGATCTCGACCTCGGCGACCCTGTCTTGGTTGAGCAGGGTTTGAAAGCGGCTGTAGGGGATCGGCGTGCGCTCGGTGCTTTGCAGATAGAGGCTCTGAATCCACAGCATCGCGAGAACCGCGGCGATCACGTACCAGAAGTTGATGTGAACCTTTTTGTCCATCACGGATGTCCGGGCTGTCTGTCTCGTCGCGGCAGCCGAGCGACAGGTTGGTTGATCCCGTTATAACGCAAAGCCAGGGCTATTCAGTCCTCTTCCGCGGCCGCAGGCGCCGGCGTCGGCGACAGCGCGCGGCGCGCCATCCATTCGAGGCTCAGCCCCTGGACGACGATCGAGAACACGACAATCCCGTAGGCGATTGTCAGCAGCGCATCCTTATATGGGGTGGGCGGCAGGGCGAGCGCCAGCGCCACCGAGATGCCGCCGCGCAACCCGCCCCAGGTCAGCACCAGGAACGACCCGAAGCGGTCGGGCAGACTGAGGCTGAGCGGCAGTGCCGAGACGGTGACGCTGACCCAGCGGGCAAGCAGCACGATCGGCAGCATCGCGATCGTGGCCAGGATCGCGTGCCGCTCGAGATCGATCGCCGCGATCTCCAGCCCGATCAGCAGAAACAACAGCGCGTTCAAGGTGTCGTCGACCAACAGCCAGAACGTCTTCAAATGCTGCCGCGTCGTCTCGCTCATCGCCCGCTGCATGCCGTGGTTGCCCATCAGGATACCGGCGACGACAACCGCGACCGGGCCAGAGACGCGCAGCATGCCGGCGAGGCTGTAGGTGCCGGTCACCAATGCCAGCGAGATGATCAACTCGACGTTATAGTCGTCGACCCCCGATATCAGCAGAAAGGCGGCGTAGCCCAGCGCCAGACCGAGCACACCGCCGCCGACCGTTGACAGAGTAAACGCCTCGGCGATCGAGAAGGGCCCGTGATCCCCGACAGCGCTGCCGGAAGCGAGCGACAACAGCAGCGAAAACAGCACGACGCCGATGCCGTCGTTGAACAGGCTTTCGCCGGCAATGACCGCCTGCAGCGATTCGGGGATGCCGACCCGCCTCAGCACCAGCAGCACCGCGACCGGGTCGGTCGGCGAAATCAACGCGCCAAAAACAAGGCACCACGGGATCGGGATGGCGATTCCCAATGCCTTGGCCACGACGAACAGCGCCGCCGCGATCAGCCCGGTCGACAGCACCGTGCCGACAACCGCGAGCGCCAGGATTGTCCATTTGCGCGCGAACAGCTCCTGGAAATCAACTTCGAGCGCACCGGCAAACAACAAAAAGCTTAAAAAGCCGTTCAGCAGCGCTACCGGAAAATTGACCCCGGCGAGCAGGCCGCGGATCGCCAGCTTGATCCCGAGCCGGGGAAACGCGACGCCGACGGCGATCAGCACGACTGCGCTGAACAGCGCCAGCAGCAGCAATCCGACGGTCAACGGCAGGCGAAGAATACGATGATTGAGGTATCCGAAAATCGCAGCCAGCACCAACAGCAATGCCAATAAGTCAAACGGGGATTGCATAAGTCACCGTTATTATCGAGTATGGCCGTTGCCCGGCCGACACAAAGTCGTCAGCAGCGATGCGGACGTTTGCGGATAGTATTGATCGCAAACTTGCGGGGCGACTGG
>Ga0210386_10002904_pt1 | contig 14502 bp, 12 predicted proteins | sample IncBWH32OmetaG_FD_160091 | JGI IMG/M metagenome (GOLD analysis project Ga0210386, IMG submission 160091) | Forest soil microbial communities from Barre Woods Harvard Forest LTER site, Petersham, Massachusetts, United States - Inc-BW-H-32-O ... | reverse complement strand
GATGCCTATCGCAATTCGTTAACGGAGCGCCCGGAATTTTCCTGAAATCTGGGCTATTTGGATATGAAACATGATTTAGTGGCTTACCTTGACTGCCGAAATTGACCGAAAATCAGGGTGTCAAACCACTGCGAGGCATTTCCGTTGAAAATTCCATTCATGAATCAAGGGAATAGCGGGCCCGAAATTCAATCCAATGGCGATCATCCATCGCGAAGGAAAATTCTTGGCGTGATGTCAGCCATAGGTGCGGGGATGGCGATAGGTCCGCGTTCGTTCGCCCAGAATATTGGGGCTGGTCCGAGGATTGTAGACACCCACCACCATATTTTTCCTCCCGCGTTTACGGCCAGGAATTTGAAGCGGATGACGGATGATTCACCGACGTTTCCAGGTTCTTTTTATACGAATTGGACGCCGCGTTATTCGCTCGAGCAGATGGATCAAAATGGAGTCGCTACGGCCATCGGATCGATGACCAGTCCTGGTGTCTGGTTCGGAAACAATGAGGAAGGCCGCAGAAATGCCCGCGATTGCAACGAATACGGCGCCAAGCTTGTCCAGGATTTTCCGGGACGCTTTGGGATGTGGGGCGCGATTCCCTTGCCCGATATCGAAGGAAGCCTCCGCGAAATTGAATACATTTACGATCACCTGAAACTCGATGGCATCGGCCTCATGACGAGCTATGACGAGGGAAAATTACTTGGGCATCCGAACTTCGCGCCCGTGCTTGAGGAACTCAATCACCGCAAGGCCGTCATCTTCGTGCACCCCACGATTTCCTGCTGCGCGATGCCCATCCGCCACCTGAACCGCGTGCAGATTGATTTTCCGACGGACACGACGCGCACGATTACGGACCTGATTTTCAGCGGCTCGCTGATCCGCTTCCCTGACATACGCTGGATTTTTTCGCACGGGGGAGGAACGATGCTGATGTTGACGCCCCGCCTGGCAGGCGGCAACCTGACGCCGGAAGAACGCGCGGTCACTATTCCAAATGGTTTCGAGCACGAATTGCAAAAGCTGTATTACGACATTGCTAGCGTCGCGCTCAGCCCAATATCCATGGCCGCCGTGCTCAAGGGCATTCCCAAAGAACATCTTTTATTCGGCTCGGACATTCCATTCTTTACGATTGAACGGATCGCGACGGCGGTGAACAAATTTGAGGTGCCGCCTGCGGATCTGCGGCTCATTCAGCGTGAGAATGCACTGCAGCTTCTTCCGCGATTGAAGGGCTGAAGTTCGACAGGCTTCAGGTCATTTGTGGGAAATGATAAATTGGACCTTCAGCGGCTAAAGCCGCAGTCATTTTGCACAATCTATGTCGTGGCTAAAGCCACGATCCACGATGCTTCTGTACTTGTCTCGCAGACACTTCTGCATATCCCACTGAAACACACTTCGATTACTGAGACTGCTCGTAAACCCGCGCAACTTCGCCGGCAACATTGTTTGGATTCGGCCAGTCGGGATTTTTCACCTTCAATTCGGTTGTAATTGTTTTCCCCGCATCATCGACCGAAACACCTTGCTTCTTCAGTTCCAGCGCACGCGACTGCAACGCCATTAGGTATGCTCGCTCCGTTGCGATCTGCGAAGCATCCACAATGGCCGGGCCGTGATCGGGGACGATGAATTTCGGATGAAGGGCTTCCACGTTATCCAGAATCGAGAGCCAGCCCTTCACGCTCGCATCCGGGTTCGGCATGATCGGGAAAATATCTTTTTGAACGATGTCTCCGGGAATCAGGACGCTGTCTTCTTCCACAAATATCAACTCGTCGCCTTTGGTGTGCGCAGGCCCAAGCCAGAACAGGCGGGCCGTCACGCCGCCCAGATCGACTTTCGACTCGCGATCGAAAACGACATCTGGCGCTCGAAATTTTACATCTTGAAGCAAATCAAGATTTTGCGCTGACATTTTTTTGAACACTTCGATGTGGCCGGCCACACCTTTATTCATTTCGTCCTGCTGCGCGCTGTTGCGGATGATAATCGTGCTTGCGGGAAATGCCTGTTCGCCTGAAGTATGCTCTGAGTGAAAGTGAGTTGTCGTGAGATACAGAATCGAGCCCTTGGCCAACTTTTGTTCCGCGCGCATGACGGTTGCGCCGTTCTTCTGGCCTAATCCGGTATCGACAACCATCGTTGCGCGGCTGCCGATGATAATCGCAACGTTGGGAAAACCTTCGATTACATAAACGTGATCGGACACGCGCTTCAGATTATCTTCGGACAAAAGCGGCTGCTTCAGTTGGGCGAGCGCGAAGGAGGGCGTGAGGAGAGCTACTCCAAATATTGCGAAAAGAATTGTTCGAGCGGCTTGCCACTTTTTTTCAATCGACATCAAAGGTCTCCCTTTTTTTTTGCAACTGCCGGCGAGTCGCCGGCACTACGAAAAGTGATTGCGTTTCAACTCAAGCCGGAAGATGCGGAACCACTAGCTGGAACAGTTTTAACGGGGTCGTGCCGGCATGTTTGATCGTTACCGCATCGGAAGGACCTACGTAAACACCCGCGCCCTTGTTTACGCCGTGGTCATTGGAATCCATTGTGATGGTGGCTTCGCCCTCCATCAGGTAGACCAACTGGTGCGTGTCTTTATCGGATCGGACTTCGAGTTTTTCTCCGGCGTTCAGCCAGCGCAAGGAGCCAACGACATTTTTGGCGCCGCAGAGTTGATTGTTCAAAATTTCGGCAATTTCTCCCGAGCCAGAAACCTTGGTGTGTGGAATTTTATTTGTGTCGATAAAAGTCAGTGACATCGCGGATTATTCCTTTCGATTTCCTGAAATTTCAAATTCGCAATCTTGCAACCATTTCAAAGGTGCTGATTTCGTCTCAAAGCATAGGCTGATCGCTCGATTAACTCTGCATCCAGATGCCGCCGTCCACGCGATCCCACTTCAAATCGTCCGGCGTGCCTTCGAGAATCGTGGTCTGGAAGCGATTGGGCGCCTGGAATTCAAAATAAAAAAGAGGCTCCACGGCGCGCAGGCGATGTTTTTCCTCTGCCGGGATAAATACCATCATGCCGGGACCGATCTCGCGTGTTCCTTCCTCGGACTGCACGGTGGCCTTGCCATCCATGATGAAATAAAAATGTTCGCAATTTTTGTGCATGTGATACGGAGACGAAGCGCCCTGCTTGTAGTACATGATGCCCGCCAGCATGTCATCAATCTTGGTGAGTTCTTTGTTGACGAAGAAAACGCGCTCGCGGCCATTCGATAACAGCCTCGGCAATTGATCTTGATTGAAAATATACGCCATGAATTGGCCTCCCCTAGAGATCGGCAATCGTGTGGCCTGACGCTGCGCAGCGGAATAAATAACTTTGTGAACGTGACTGATTCGCTATGCAGCGATTGAATATGCACATGCTAGCAGTTTTTGCGCGGCACTTCCAGAATCGGAGAGATCTAGGGGAATGGAGCTGCTAAAAACACCAAGCTCAAGGTCAAAAGCCGCCCGCCCAAAAACGGCCGGCCGCTACAAAAACAAATTCGGCGGTGCGCGATTTTCGTAGAGGCCTCTTCGTTCCGTGCATTTCGGAACGAAGAGGGCAGCTTTTTTGCTTGGGGCCGATATCCTGGGCGATTCCTACTTTTTTGGAAGGCCGAAAATGGTTATCGTCGGATTTCCGCCCTTGATTTCAGGAAAGCTCTTGTTGCCGATCACGTTGCCGTCTCCGGAAGTGACGGCAACGTATTGCGTGTCGTGCGCGGAGTAGGTAACTACGCCGCCTTGAATCGAATCGCCCAAATCGTAATGGAGAAGAACTTTTCCGGTCTGCGCATCGACGGCGTCAAAAAATCCGCCGGTTTCACCGGTAAAAATCAGGTCGGAAGCGGTGATAGCAACTCCGGCAACCAGCGGCGTGGGCGATTCATAACGCCAACGCTCTTTTCCCGTGGCCGCGTCGAAGCCCGTCAAGCGCCCGCGCGAACTGCTGAACGCGCCATGGTCGATCGGCCCGCCGAAGTAGCTCTTCTCTCCCGTGTTCGCTTTTGCCACGCTCGGCGGCTCCTTATCCTTCTGGTTCATCGAGCACCACTGGTCATTCGCCGGCACTACGAGCAAACCGAGCTTGGGGCTGAAGCCTCCGCTGTACCACTCATTCCCTCCCAAAATTCCGGGGCAGACTTTGAGCGCTGTATAGGTCAGCGGCACTTCGTTATTCAGCTGCGTGGCAAACGGAGAGCTGTAGACCACCTTGTGCGTATCGCCATCCACCACGCGCAAAACTCCGTCTTTTCCGGTGGACGCAATCATGGTGTGAGAATTTACTTTGAAAATCGGGTTGACGTGCGTGATGTCATAGTCATCCACATCGTGCGGAATAAACTGATTGTACCAGAGCATATGGCCAGTCTTCCCATCCAACGCAATCATTGAATTTGTATATAAGTTTGTGCCGGGCCTAGCGTCATCGTAAAAATCGGGAGCTGGATTTCCGCCCGCAATATAGAGGATATCTTTTTCGGTGTCGTACGATTGAGCGGTCCAGAGCGCGCCACCTGCGTGTTTCCGCGCTTCCGGATTGGGTCCCCACGTGTCCGCTCCGGGTTCGCCATCCTGCGGAATGATGTTGAATTTCCAAACCTGCTGCCCATCGCTCAGTTTGAATGCGCCGATCCATCCAGTGCCCGCTCTTTCAGAGCCCGCCGGGCCAATATAAATCAGATCACCATGAATGAGCGGAGGCATGGCAATGAAATGGCCCTCGTCAGGATTGGCAATTTGCTTGGCCCAGAGAAGCTTCCCGGTTTCGGCGTCCAGCGAAATCAGGAAATCGTCACCCGTGCCGCGAATAATTTTCCCGTTGGCAATGGCCGCCCCGCGATGGGGATGCACGCGATCGGTCGCGCGCGGCACCCACTGATAGGACCACAACACGTGGCAATCAGCGGCATCGAGCGCGACAGTGTAGTGATCACTCGTCGCGTAAATGACCCCTGCCGAAACGATGGGTTCCGATTCCGATGGGACTTTTTCTGGAATTGTGTAGGAGCAGACTTTTGCGAGCTGCTTCACGTTGCCCGCGGTGATCTGCTTCAGCGGACTGTATCTCGTTCCATTCAGGTCATGATCTGCGTAGGTCCAGTCGGTATCATCCGCAGCGGCAGGGCTCGCGGCCAGAGACCGCCCGCCAAATCGTTGGACGGTCCCGAGTGAAATTGTCAGCGCGATAAGGAAAATGAAAATCACCGCGACCGAACACAACGCAGAAACTCTGACGCGCAAAGTGCTCATGCTCATTTTATTTTACCTCTGTCTGAAATCGGGAACATGGATGGATCCGCAAAGGCAACTTTGTTTCCATTGCATCGGTTTGTCAAGCATTGCGGCGATCGAATTGCACTTTGTAGCGCCGGCGGGACGCCGGCAAGTTTGCGGGCAACGCGATAACAATCTAAACCTGCCGGCGGGACGCCGGCGCTACGACGCCAATTTGAAATTTGGGAAGCGGCGCATATAATGCCTCAGGACTTTTCACACTCGGCAAACCTCTATTCAGAAATAGCGGACTTGAAAGGGTGAAATTCATGACTGAACCGAAGGAACCAACGAATCTGGACTCCAAAACGCTGGTGGACCGGCGCGATTTTCTGGGAGGTGCGACTATGTTAGCAGGATCTTCGTTAATCGGATTGGCAACAGCAGGGCGCGCGGAAGCCGCTGAAGGCGTCGCGGACCGCATGCCTCCGATCCCTCCCGAAAAGTGGACGGAAGCGCAAAAGAAAGCCGCTGAAGAAATTACTTCCGGCCCGCGCAAAGATCTGGTTGGCCCCTTTATTCCCCTGCTGCGAAGCCCGGAATACATGAGCCGCCTGCAAAGAGTGGGAGAATATCTTCGCTACAAAACTAATCTCGGATCGGGCATCAGCGAATTCATTATTTTGCTGATCGCGCGCCGCTGGACGCAGCAATTCGAATGGTACTCGCACGAAGCGCTGGCCGCGAAGGCCGGCATTAAAACCGAAACGATGAAGGCCATTGCCGACGGGCATAGGCCAACGACCATGACGCCGGATGAGGAGATGGTTTACGAATTCGTGGCGGAGCTGCTGGCAAACCAAAGCGTAAGCGATCCGACCTACGCGAAAGTTTTGGCTCGGTTTGGCGATCAGGGCGTGATCGACATTACCGGATTGTGCGGCTATTACACTTCTCTTGGCATGCTGATGAACGTGGCGAGGACGCCCGTGCCGCCCGGAGTGACGCCTCCTCTGGCACAGTTCCCGCGATAAAGCTTTGGTAGAACAGGCCTCAGCCTGTTGGGTTTGCGTTTGCGCTGACAGGCAAAAAATCCACAGGCTGAAGCCTGTGCTACTTAGACCGGCAAACAAACTCATGCGGCTCATCACGTTTCGTCATCTGGGCCTGGAAGAAATCGGCGCCCTCACGAATGCGGACTCGAAAGTGATCCGCCTGCAGGCCGCCGAACAACTTCGCGCCGGTGAATCCAATTTCAATTTTCAGTCGATGCTCGCGTTCCTTCAGTGCGGGAGCGCCGCGCGCGAAGCGGCACAACAAACTATTGAGTTCGCTCTTTCGCAAAACCCGGAGGGGGTGACACTCGACCGCGCGAAGATCGAACTTCTTTCTCCTGTTCCGCGCCCTGAATCGATTCGCGAATTCATGGTGTTTGAACAGCACGTCATTAATTGCACGCGGCGTTTCGAGATGCCTGGTTGGAGAGCATCTATTGATCGTTCCGTTGAGAAAATGTTTGGACGCAAAGCCACGCTCGCATACCGCAAGGCTCGGCCGTGGTACGAAAGACCTGTCTACTACAAGGGCAACCGCATGAATGTGATCGGCGATGGCGCCGAGGTGACGATTCCCCGTTACACGCAAGCGTTTGACTGGGAACTTGAATTCGGGATCTTCCTTTGCAAAAAAGGACGCGACATTCCCAAAGAAAAGGCTCGCGAATTTATCGGCGGCTACACGATCTTCAATGATTTTTCGGCGCGCGATATTCAAAAAAGAGAAATGGGCGGACGGCTCGGCCCTGCAAAGGGAAAAGATTTTGACGGGGGCAACTCGATCGGCCCAGTGCTCGTCACGCCCGATGAAATCCCCGATCCCTATAATCTGACCATGAGTGCTCGCATCAATGGAGAAGATGTTTCGTACGGGCACACCAAAGGCATGCACTGGAAGTTTGAAGATTTGATTGCTTATGTTTCGCAGGATGAGACTCTTTATCCGGGCGAATTCTTCGGCTCCGGCACGGGGACCGTCCCTGAATCCGGCACGAATCGGTGCTGCTGCGGCCTCGAAATGGGGCGCTTTCTGAAAGCAGGAGATACGATCGAGCTCGAAGTTGAAAAAATCGGCAAATTGACGAACCTCGTGGCGGGACAAAAATAGTAAATCGTTTTTGTCACAGGCGCGTGTTAAAGGTTTTACAGTTTCCGGAAAAAATATTTCATTCTGTCATTCCGAGCGGAGCGAGGAATCTTTCTTCGATTTATGTACAAGGAAACATAGAAAGAGAGATTCCTCGCTCCGCTCGGAATGACAGATAGGGTGCGTTTTCCCGCAGCCTGTTTAGCCTATAGAAGGGATTTGCATGAATTTTAAAAACATTTTAATTGCGCTTTTTCTGATTACATTCTCTTTCACCATAAAGGCATTCGCGCAGGCCCCGGACCCAGCACTCATGGCGGAGATTCGCAAAATTCACGCCATCGACAATCACTCGCACCCTCCGCGCGTAGTGGGCAAGGGAGAAACTGATGACGAATTCGATGCGCTGCCTTGCGATCCTCTAGAGCCGACGGAACCCAACACGATGACGCGACCGGAAAATCCTCAATATCTCGCCGCATGGAAAGCGCTATGGGGATACGAATATACAGACCGCAGCGACGCCCACGTAAAGGAACTGATTGCCAAGAAAAATAATATTCGTCAGGAGAAAGGCGATAACTACCCGGCCTGGGTGCTCGATCAGTTGGGGATCGACACGGAATTTGCGAACCGCGTGGCGATGGGACGAGGCCTTGACGCGCAGCATTTCCGCTGGGTGCCATTTGACGACGCGCTGCTATTTCCGCTCAATAATGATGCGCTGGCGGCGGAAACGCCGGATCGCAAATTTTTCTTTGGCCGTGAAAATATGCTGCTGGCGCGCTACCGCCGCGAACTGGGCGTCGCATCCATGCCGCCCACGCTCGCCGAATATTCTTCGCGCGTCGTCGCTCCGGAACTGGAGCGGCAAAAAAATACCGGTGCAGTGGCCATCAAATTTGAAGCAGCTTATTTGCGTTCGCTTGATTTCGAGCCCGCATCCGAGCGCGATGCAGCAGCCATTTACGCCAAATCCCTGCACGGCGGCGCGCCCGCAAAGGACGAGTACACGCGCTTGCAAGACTATTTATTTCGTTACATTGCGGCGGAAGCAGGCCGGCTAGGTTTGCCGGTGCACATCCACACGGGCGCGGGCTGCGGCGGATATTTTTTCCTGAGCGGATCGCACCCCCTCTTGCTCGAATCTGTTCTGAACGACGCGCGCCTCCGGCAGACAACTTTCGTTCTCCTGCACGGCGGTGCAGGCCCATTCACAGACGAAATCGCTCCGCTGCTGATGAAGCCGAATGTATATACAGATTTATCCGAGCAAACGTGGATGGAATCGCCGCACAAGCTTGCGGAAGTCCTGCGCGAATGGATCGAGTGGTATCCGGAGAAAATATTGTTTGGGACTGACTTATACCCGGGAAGCGGCGCATACGACTGGGAAGAAATCGGCTGGCAAACGTCGCAAACAGGGCGGCAGGCATTGGGAATTGCGCTCACGGATATGGTTCAAAGCGGCGAGATCACTGTGCTGCGCGCGAACGAAATTGCCCGCATGGTTCTTCGCGAAAATGCCATAAAGCTCTATCACCTGCAGGACAAACAGTAGATTAATCAGAACTGCAAACCAAAAACGCTCGTTACGCTCCGAAAAGTACGGAACGGAACGAGCGTCTCAAAACTATTTCATCAGCAGAAGACCCCGAAAATCCTTACATTCCGGAAGAAAATTCGATCGTCTTGGTCTTGCCGGAAACCTGAATTTCAGTCAGTTTGTCGTGGTCAATCACAAAAGTAGTCTGATTGATCTTGGTGGTGGAATCCTTCAAAGTGCAAGGGACTTCGGCAACCACTTTATTCCCCTGCTGAAACTTAGCCTTGCTGCCGTCTGCAATCACTTTGTATTCGCCCGCTGGAATCTGCGTCGTACCGACAGCGGTGGGAGTGTTGAACTTTATATTTGCAGTAATGGTGTCGCCCGCGTCATTTTTGGCCCAGACCGTTACGCCCATGGTGGTGAGTGCCATAATTGCCAGTACAACTGGTAGCAAACGTCGAGACATATCTAAAAATTCTCCTTTTTCTATTTTGGAAGTGTATTGATTTAAATTACTTTTCAAATCAATTAAAGGGACCTGAAGAACTGACCATGCCTGAGGCAATTGTCTCTACTAAGTGCCCTCATCACTTTAGATGCATGCCGCTAATATGCGGTTACAAATTTAATGGAACTTTTCCTGCAACGCACATTGCCAGAATCGACCAACTCACCCGAGCATCATCTCATTTCCAATCGCCCAGGAGTTTCCTGACTGTAACGAACTGTCCTAAATGGTACGAGTTATGATCCGCAACAAGCAAAGCTTCGCGCAGGAGCGTCTGCCCGCTCCCGTGAGGAATTTTCGCAAAGAGATCCGTTTTGCGATTCGCCACCAATTTCTTCATGGCTTCCAGATCCCGCTCGAACGCTTTTAAACTTTTGTCCCAGGAAGTGGCGTGGGGGGGTCAGGAGACGCCGGCCAATATCCAGCGGGCCACTCGGGAGAAACGTGCTCCGCGTCGCGCGAAAATTCCAGAATATCCCATTGCGCGATCCTCATATGCTCAAGCAATTCCCAGAGCGAGTGCGAGAATCCGCTTGGCCTGATGCCTCTCAATTTCGCAGGAATGCCCCGGAACGACACATTCCAATCGGCGTGAGCCCCACGCCCGGATAAAAGTTCCAGGAGATGCTTGCGCAGATGTTCTTCTTCCACAATTCCACCTCATATCTAGACATGTTCAATTCGCTGATTGATTTCCTTGTGCAGAAGGAAGCGGCTTTGTACCTCCACACACAATTTCTGAAATTCCAGTTTCCCATGCGCCCAATAATTTTTGGCCCTGATCGTTAATCTCTTCGATGGTTCGCGGCCTGCCTTCTCCTGAGCCAGGAAAGACTAAATACAAAACGCCTCTCCATGTGCCGCCATTTCGCGCATCGGAGCGAATTCCCAAATTCTCCGCGAGCGCCACAGACCCTTCGCCGATTCGGTCGTATGGGCCGACGTCACCGAAGATCGCGTAAGAACTTTTGCCGTTACGCTCGTTGAACACAATGGCGAAATCTCCTACTCGCGCTCCCAACTGACGCGCCAACCCTCCAGGCAGAACTACGAATGGGATCTTCGACGCATCCACATATCTCGTCGGATCATTGACGGGTTTCGAGCGATCCGCGAGAGCCGTTTCCGAAACGTAATAACCAGGAAATGGATCGTTGGGTCCCTGAATGAAAGGTTCCCCCTGCGCATCTTTGGCCAAACCTTCCCAGTGTCCGGGGGCGCCGGCATTTTCAAGATCGTCGATGCCCGAGTTGTCCGGATGATAAGCGTTCGGCGCGCCATCGGCATCAATAGTCATTCCCGATTCGTAAAAAAATGCAGAAGTGCCAGGAAGATGTCCTATCGGGATGTCGCGTTCCACTTCTCCGTTATGCCTCATTTCAAAATTCAACAAAAGCAATTCAGAGCAATCTCCTTGTGCCCTTTCCGGAGATTCTTGAGCTTCGGCAGAGAGAATACATTGAGCCAGCTCCGTCCGCTTTTGTTGCAGGAGCACCAAATCCAGATCGACATGGAGAGAAGGCGGGGGTGATGGCTCATTTTCGGGCGAGCTTGAATCACTGTGCGGATTGGCAGGAAGTTGGCTCAGATCGGAACCTGCGCTTCCCGCTGCAACTTTTTTGAGTTGAACTGGGCAATCACGATTGATATTTGAAAGGGCAGGATTTTCCGCAGAGGGAACCTGAGTGCTTTTAGCTACACCGACCATGCATAGAACTAAGCCTGCCGCAAATACGAATGACCTGAACCGCATATCCCTATACCTCTGATGAACTTTCCTCACGCGTTGCAAGGACTTCCATGAGAACCCCCTCATCGCGAGTAATACGAAATAATTTTCCCGCTAGTATTGTAGACGTCTAAACGAGCCCAATTGTTGCATGCATATTAAAGACTCAAGATTTTTCAATTATTGGATTAATTTAATTATTTTTTATATTTACCGATCCTGACCTTACTCGGATAATAGAACAGTTACAATAGCCGTACTTTACCTGTCCTCTCGACCAGCTTCTTGGGGACCGTTCTACTGGTAGCCTGATACCAGCACAAGGCCTTTTGTTGATTTTATTGCTTATAGCGGTAGCGCGAGATGTGAATTTCCTCGAGGGATACCGGTGTCCATTTTCCTTCTCAAAATTATGCGCCGCCGTGAACTGGATATTGCCGCTTCTTGTCCGCTATTCAGCTTGCTCGCGGTTGCCATAATTTTGATCTTTGCAACCGGCGCGCGCGCCCAAATTTCCCCAGGACCGCTTTCCAAAGCGCACGAATCGTTGAACGGCTCAACTCAATGCAACACTTGCCATCAATTCGGGACCAGCACTCCCACATTCAAGTGCCTGGAATGCCATAAAGAAATTTCAGACAAGTTGACCGCGCACAAGGGTTATCACGCGCAACTGGGCATGAAAAATCCAAATGGCAAGGACTGCGTGCGCTGCCATCTGGAACATAATGGAGAAGATTTTTCACTGGTCCACTGGGACCCGCCGCAAAAACAATTCGACCATCGCCTGGCCGGATATCCCCTCGTAGAAAAACACGCAGCCGTAGCTTGCGAAAAGTGCCATACGCCTGCGCACATGGCTCCGGCTTTGCGCGCATTGGTGAAGAAGAAAAATCTGTCAGCCTCGTACATGGGCCTGTCACAGGACTGCGCGAGTTGCCATGAGGACGTGCACAAGGGGCAGCTCGGCGCCGATTGCCAGCGCTGCCATAACATTACGGACTGGAAGCAGGCTAAGCAGTTCGATCATTCGAAAACCAAATACCCGCTTACGGGAATGCATGCCCAGGTCGTGTGCGAAAAGTGCCATTTCCCTTCCGGCCCTGATAAAGCAGTGAAATATAGCGGCATCAAATTTGAGGCGTGCATCGATTGCCACACGGATCCACACAAAGGAAGTTTCAAAGGAACTTGTGAATCCTGTCACACGACGGCCAGCTGGAAAAAGATCAGTTCTTCCATGCAATTTGACCATTCGAAAACAAAATATCCGCTGACAGGCGGCCACTTAAAAGTCGGCTGCATCGATTGCCACGCAGGCGGAGATTTCAAGAAGCAATTGGCCTTTGCAAAGTGCATGGATTGCCACACGGTTGACCCGCACAAGGGGCAATTCCAGGCACGCGTGAGCAAAGGAGAATGCTCGGAGTGCCATACCGTTGACGCGTGGAAACCCTCTTTATTCGGAGTGAAAGAGCATGCGACATCGAAGTATCCGCTCGACGGCAAACATGCCGCTGTTGCTTGTGACAAATGCCACACGCCAGCCGGAAAAGATACGCAATACATCGTGAAGTTTGCGGCGTGCACGGATTGCCATAAGGATGAACACGATAAACAGTTTGCCGCCGCTCCCTACCTAAATCGTTGTGAGGATTGCCACACGGTAAAGGATTTCCACCGCTCGACCTTTACCATCGCCAAGCACCAGAAGACTCATTTCGTGCTGACCGGAGCGCACGTGGCTGTCGCCTGCGCGGAATGCCACAAGGCAGGTCTGGGCGGAAGAACAGACAAAATTCTACCGTTCCATTTTCCGGATAGCACATGCACCGCGTGCCACACCGATCCTCACAAGGGTGAATTTAAAGATCGCATGGCGGCGAAAAAAGCGAATGGAACTCCTCTGGGTTGCGAAGCGTGCCACGGCACACGCTCCTGGATCGATATTACGGGATTCGACCATTCGAAGACAAAATTTGCGCTTGCTGGGGCACACCGGATCGTTGTGTGCGGCGAGTGCCACAAACCATTGCCTGCAACCCACGAAATCCAGTTCAAAGGAACTCCAAAGAATTGCGAAGCATGCCACACAGACCCGCACGGCAGCCAGTTTGCGGCCAAGGACGGCGTAACAAAATGCGCGGATTGTCATATCGACCAGCGATGGACACCATCAACGTTCGATCACGATAAACGCACTCAATTTGCATTGACCGGCGGGCACGCTAACGTGACCTGCGAAAAATGCCACACGTCACTGCGCGAAATTCAAGGAAAGCTCGTTTTGTTCTATAAGCCGACACCGATTAAGTGCGCGGATTGCCATGGGGCGGATGTTCGGCCTCTATAAGCGCGACCGCATTTTTTGCAACTTCACGTCAGGGTTTAATTGAGAGGCACGTTTCACATTGCAGCTCGCCTCTTCAACGACAAGGGTTTAGGTGAGAGCATGCCGCCAAGATTTGCTGGCCAAGGCAATTGCTTCGTGGCCGGCGCCCAAAGTCGAGCGCTGCGCGAAATTGGGTGCAAATAGTCCAGGTTTGAGTTTGGGGTCGCCACCCCCTTTGAAGAGGAGGACTTCAGAATGCGCCGCAATGTTTACGAACTAGGCGATAAACGCTCCGAAGTACAGGTCCATTTTCTGACCCTAGGCCCAGTAGCTTGATGTCCGTCAAAGACTTATCTTTAGGCCAGCTTTAACATGCCGTGTTAGTAAGTATTCGCTAAACCCTTTGGGGGCAGTCATTTACAGAGTCTTTCATGCTGGTCGTTATCTCGTCCTCGTTTTGCTGATCTTTCTGGTCGCCGGAATTGTGTCCGCGCAAAAGCAGCCCAAACGGAGTCCGCACGGCACCCTGAATATTCCCTGTGAGAATTGCCACACCAACTCAAGCTGGGCCCCGATTCGCGCGATCCCCGAATTCAATCACGACTCCACAAAATATCCACTTCGCGGAATGCACGCGAAAGTATCTTGCACGGGTTGCCATACGAAGCCTGTATTTACGGACGTCGGTAAAGACTGCGCCAATTGCCATGCGGACATTCACCGCGCGCAGATGGGAACCAACTGCGCCCAATGTCACACGGTTCTCGGCTGGCAGGTTTCCAATCAAGCGATTCAAAATCACTTCAACCGGTTTCCACTGCTCGGCGCGCATGCGGTTGTGCAGTGCGAAGAGTGCCATACTAATGCTGCAGTTGGAAATTATGTGGGCCTGTCGACCGCATGCGAGTCCTGCCACTTGAAAGATTGGCAAGGGACCACGAATCCGGCGCACCAGTCCCTCGGATCCGCGTTTGCAGCTTCGAACTGCAGTAATTGTCATTCCTTTGACAATT
>Ga0210386_10002903_pt1 | contig 14507 bp, 14 predicted proteins | sample IncBWH32OmetaG_FD_160091 | JGI IMG/M metagenome (GOLD analysis project Ga0210386, IMG submission 160091) | Forest soil microbial communities from Barre Woods Harvard Forest LTER site, Petersham, Massachusetts, United States - Inc-BW-H-32-O ... | reverse complement strand
GCTGAAGTGATCGCGGAGGCGCCCAGCAGCGGAGCGGGATCCGTGCTGCCGCTGTCGGATTTCGGCACCGTCAGCTTCACCGGCGTGACGGTGGACCAGACGGCCATCGGCAACGAGAACCCCAGCGCCCTGACCATGGTGCCGGCGACTGCCACCACGACGGCGCCTGGCACAGGCGGTAGGCCCGGCAGGCATCATCACCACCACGGGTTCGGCGGCTGACCGGGTAACCGGCGAGGAGTACCCGGCCCGGGCCGCGCTGGCGGGTGTGCGTGCCCGGCGCGGCTCCGGCACGCGATGATGGAGCGTGATCTCCAACTCGTCCGCGGCCCGCAACCCGCTGGGCAGCATGCGGCCCAGCAGCGCCCGGGCGCTGCTGCTGGTGGTGATCGGGGAGTTCGTCTGGCCAACGGGGCAGCCTGCCTGGTCATCGACGCTGCTCAGCGCCTTGTCCGAGTTCGGTATCGAGCCCAGCGCCGGCCGTAAGGCGCTGCAGCGGATCGCTGCGACGGGTATTACGACGTCCGGGCGCGAAGCGAATCGGGTGCGCTGGAGCGTGACCGGCAAGGGCGACCGCATCCTGCGGTCGGGGTGGGAACGGACGTACGGCTGGCATGCCCGCGATACGGCATGGGACGGGCGCTGGCTGGTGCTGTCGGTCACGGTGCCCGAGAGCCAGCGCAAGCTCCGGCACCACCTGCAGAGCAGGCTGCAGTGGGCAGGGCTGGGCTCCCCGGCGCCCGGGGAGTGGCTGACCCCGCACGCCGAACGCGGCGAGCAGGTAGCTGAGATCGTCCGGCAGCTGGGCCTCGATGATCAGGCGCATTCGTTCACCGGGGAACTTGGCCCGCTCGGCGACCCGCTGCGGCTGGTCCATGCGGCCTGGGACCTAGATGATCTGGACAAGGACTACCGGGCCTTCATCGACGCCTATGCGGGGCGCGAGCCGCGGACGGACCGTGAGCACTTCCGAGCCCGCGTCGAGCTCGTGCAGGACTGGCGGCGGTTCCCCTACCTGGACCCGGACCTGCCCGCCGCGTACCTCCCGCCGTCGTGGCCCGGGGCGCAGGCAGCGGCTCTGTTCACCCAGCGGTATCAAGCCTGGCGGATGGCGTCCGGCCGTTACTGGGACGCGGCCGTCTCGGCGGGCTGACCTGTCATCATCTGCCTGAGCACGTACTTCTTGATCTTCCCGGACGGCGTCCGGGGCATGGCCGCGATGATCTCCAGCCGCTCCGGCCAGAACTGCCTGGCCATGCCGGCCTTTTCCAGGTAGTCCCTCAGCTCATCCAGCGCGGGTGCCTCGCCGTCCGGGACGATGACGGCGCAGCCGCGCTCGCCGAGCCGCTCGTCCGGGTAGCCGACGACGGCCGCCTCGCGGATCTGGTCGTGCCTGGCGAGCAGGTTCTCCACCTCGACGACCGGAACGTTCTGGCCGCCGCGGACGATGATGTCCTTGCTGCGGCCGGTGATCCGGATGCCGCCCTCGGGCGTGCGCAGCCCGAGGTCGCCGGTCTCGAACCACCCGTCGGGCGTCTCGGCGCTGCTGGTCAGCTCGGGCTGGTCGCGGTAGCCGACGATGATGCTCGGCCCACGGGCCTGGAGCCTGCCCTCCTGCCCGTCGGGCAGCGGCCGCAGGTCCTCGCCGACGATGCGCAGTTCCATGTGCCCGACGGGCATGCCGTCGCTGGCGGACAGGACTTCCAGCGGCGCGCCCAGCCGGTGGATGGAGCAGATGCCGATCTCGGTCATCCCCCACAGCGAGACCAGATCGACGCCGAGGTGCTCCTGCATGGCGATGGCGGCATGCGGGGGGATCGGCGCGCCGCCGCAGACGAACACCCGCAGGCTGGACAGGGCCCGCGGGGTGAGCTTCTGCGCGGCGACCATGTCCATGGCGAACGGGGTGGCCGACAGGGTCCAGGTGATGTTCTCGAAGTCGATGATGTCGAGGAGCTGCCGGGTGTCCCACACGTCCTGGTAGACGACCTTCTGTCCCATCGCCAGCGGCAGGTAGGTGCCCCAGAAGAATCCGGTCAGGTGGCCCACTGTCGAGGCCATGAAGCAGGTGTCGTCTGCGGTCAGCTCAATGGCTTCCGGCAGCGGGCGGCCGGCGGACCAGGCGGTGTTGTGGGTGTGCAGCGCCGCCTTCGGCATGCCGGTGGTACCGGAGGTGAACATCAAGAACGCCGGGTCATCCGCGCCGGGCCGCACCCGGGCGAGTTCGGCGGCCAGGTCCGGCTCCAGCTCGTGCAGCGGCCTGACGAAGATCTCCTCGAACCCGAGCACCTCGCCGTCGTCCGGCGCGCCGTCGATGACCACGATGTGCCGCAGGTCCGGCAGCTGCGGCTTGAGCGAGACCGCCATGTCGCGGTGGGAGAACCGGTTGAAGCTCGCCGGCACGACGTAGACCTTCGACCGCGCGTGCCTAAGCATGAACGAGAGCTCGTGCTCGCGGTAGATCGGCGGCACCGGGTTGGGGATCGCGCCCGCCCGCATCGCCCCGAACACCAGGGCCGGGAACTCCCACGTGTTCGGGAGCTGGATCGTGACCACGTCGCCGGGTTCGACGCCGATTGACCGGAACGCCCCGGCGAACCGGTCGACCAGCGCGCCCAGCTGGCCGTAGGTAATCGTCGAGGGCAGCGGCCGCCCCTTGCGATAGGAGACGACGGCGGCCTTGTCCGGATGCCGCCGGACGGCCGCGAGCAGCTCATCGAGGCCGGTGATGTCGCGCCACCAGCCCAGGCGGTGAAAGCGCTCGGCGTCGGCGTCGCTTACCGGCCGCTGCCACGTTGCTGCAGGCTGGATCATCGTGTCCTCCGCTTGGCGGGTATGCCTATGCGCCACTTCTGCGTTGTCACGCAATAGATGTGTCCAATATTATTGAGCGAGCAAGCCTGCGCCGGCAACTACTGGCATGTCAGGAGTCATCATGGGACTGGATGTCGCGGTCACGGGAGTAGGAGTCGTGTCCGCCCTCGGCGTGACACCCGCCGAGCTCGTGGACCGGCTGATCGCCGACGATCTGGGGATCCAGGAGACGCCCTGGACAGCGGATGACCCGGACCAGTTCGAGTTCTGGGCGCCGGTGGAGAACTTCGCGCCGCCGTCGTGGATGGCGGGCAAGCTGGACGGCATCGACCCGTTCGCCCGGCACGCCGGCGGCGCGGTGACCTCCGCGCTGGCCGACGCGGGCCTGGCCGAGCTCGACCCGCTGCGCACCGCGATCGTGGTGGGCAGCGCCAAGACCGGCACCCAGACGCTGGAACGGGCCCAGTTCGACGTGGACCGGCTGGGCCGCGATGCCGCCGCGCCCAAGCTGATGATCATGGTGTGGCCGAACATGGCGGCGGCCCAGATCGCCATGCAATGGCAGCTGCACGGGCCGTGCCTGACCCTGTCCACCGCCTGTGCCTCGTCCCTGGACGCCATCGGCACCGGAGCCAGGATGATCGCTTCCGGCCAGGTCGACGTCGCGCTGGCCGGCGGGACGGAGGGCGGGCTGGCGCACGGCGTCGGAGCCGACGGGTTCGTTCCGGCCAGCGCGTACTCGCGGTACCGGTACGGCATGGGCGCGGCCGTGACGAACCCGCGCCGGGCCTGCCTGCCGTTCGACGTGGACCGCGCCGGGATGGTCATGGGCGAAGGGTCGGGCATGTTCGTCCTGGAGTCCGCCGAGCACGCGCGGCGGCGCGGTGCCCGGGTGCACGCCTGGGTACAGGGCTGGGGGACCTCCAGCGAGGCCTACCATCCCTCCACCCCGAACCCGTCGGGGGAATGGGAACGGCTGGCGATGCAGCTGGCCGCGACGGAGGCGGGCGTCAGCCCCCGGCAGATCGACGTGCTGGCCGCGCACGCCACCGGCACGCCGAAGGGCGACATCGCCGAGATCGCGGCGATCAACGCGTTCTTCGCCGGCGCGAGTCCCTCGGTCATGTCGATCAAGGGCACTCTCGGCCACCCGGCCGGCGCGGCCGGCGCGCTGGCGCTGGTCGCGGCCATCGAGGGCATGCACCGCGGTCTGGTCGTGCACACCGGCGGCACCACCAACCCCGAGCCCGCCATCGACTTCGACCTCATCCTGGGCCGCCCGCAGGCCCGGGACATCTCCTGGATCCAGGCCAACGCCTTCGGCTTCGGCGGGCAGAACGCTTCGCTGGTGCTCTCCGCCGAGCGCAAGCAGTGAGCACGGACCGTGCCATCCTGGCGTCTAGTCACCATTCACTTTTTGACCTAGGCTCGTACCGCTAGCGACGCGAGGAGTAGCCGATGCCGGACAGCGCGATCACGGCCGCGCAAGCAGGCGGGGTCGGGACGGTCACCTTCAACCGGCCGGACCGCCGCAATGCCCTCAGCCTGGAGGTCTTCGGGGCCCTGGGCGACTACCTGGACCAGTGGCGGCGCGACGACAGCGTCGCCGCCGTCGTCATCACCGGCGGCGAGGAGATGTTCTGCGCGGGCCTGGATCTGGACTTGCAGTCCGGGTTCACTCCCGAGTCCAGAGCGACCTACGCCGAGGCCTGCCTGCGGGTGTACGGGACGTTGCTCGATTACCCCAAGCCGACGATCGCCGCATGCGCCGGGCCGGCCCTGGGCGGGGGCTGCGACATCGCGGTCTTCTGCGACATCCGGGTCGGGGCGGAGAACGGCATCTTCGGATTCCCGCAGGTCAGATTCGGCCTCACGCCCTATTTCTCGCCGCTATGGAAGATCGTCGGGCTCAGCCAGGCCAAGCTGCTGACGCTCACCGGGGACCGGATTGACGCAGCGGAGGCGCTGCGCATCGGCCTGATCGACCGGCTCGTCCCCGTCGGCCAGGCGGTCGCGGAGGCGACCCGGCTGGCCCGCGCCATCGCCGGGACCACGACGAAGACGGCGATGTTCAACAAGGAGATGATGCTCCGCTCGCCGGCCATGGACCCGATCTCCGCGCTGTCCTACGAGACCATGGCCTACCGGGAGATCATCTGGCACCCGGACGTCGTCGACCGCGTCAGCGCCGCCTTCGCCCAGGTCAGGGGCCGGCCGTGAGCCTGGTCAGCGCTGACTTCCTGCGGGATTTCGCCGACCGCTGGCTCGCGGCCTGGAACAGTCACGACACCGGCACGGTCCTGGCTCTGCTGCATCCCGATGTCCGCTGGGACGAGCGGGTCTTCTGGCCGCATCCGCTGCGCGGCCGGGAGGCCGTGCGGGCCTACGTCGACGCCATCTGGCGGGCGATGCCCGGGTACGAGGTCTCCGAGATCCAGCTGTTCACCGCCATCGACGACGGCCGGGCACTGGTGCTGTTCCGGCAGCGGGGCGCAGCGCCGAAGGCGCTCGGCACCGACCGGCGCTTCGAGGTGCAGGGCTGCGACATCTTCCTCGGCTTCCGCGACGGGCTGCTCTCGCACTACACCGCCTCCTTCGAGATCACCGGCATGCTGCAGCAGCTGGGCGCGCTCCCGCCGCGGGGCGAGCTGAAGGGCGGCGCCTACCTGCTCTCCTTGCCAGGCCGGGCCGGTGCTGCCCCTCCGGGTCCGGCGAGCCCGGCGGGTAACCGGGCGGCGGCACCGGCATGACGGCGGCGCAGCGGGCGGCCCGCTACCGGGAACTGGGCTGGTGGGACGACCAGCGGGTCGGGGATCTGGTCGCGAATCAGGCGGCGCGTACCCCGGACCGGGAACTGTTCGTCTTCGAGGGCCGCCGGGTGAGCTACCGGGAGTTCGACGAGTGGGTCACGACCGTGGCCTTCGACCTGGTGCGGCGCGGCGTCCGCCACGGTGACCGGGTCATGGTTCAGCTGCCGAACTGCCTGGAGGCCCTGGTCCTGCAGGTCGCGGCCTTCCGGATCGGTGCTGTCGACATGCCGGTCATCCCCATCTACCGCGAGCACGAGGTCCGGCAGATCGTCGCCGAATCCCGTCCCGCGGTGGTGGCGGCTGCCGCTCAGCTCAGTACCCGCCAGCCGGCCGCCGAGCTCGATGCCATTTTCGCCGAGCTCGGCCACGAGCCCGCCGTGCGCTACGTCGTCGGCGGCGAGCTCCCCGGCTGGTGCCAGGTAGCCCGGCCGGGCCAGGTCGCGCCGACTCAGCTCCCCGAGCCGCTCCCGGCGGAGGAGCCGACGCTGCTGCTCTACACCTCAGGCACCACCTCGGCCCCCAAGGGCGCGCTGCTATCGAGCGCGGCCCTGATCGCCCACCTGCGCAACTTCAAGGTCGCGCTGGACGTCGGCGAGGACTGCGTCATCTTGTGTGCCACCCCGGTATCCCATCTGGGTGGCTTCGTCGCGGGCGTGATCTTCCCGGCCTTCCTCGGCGCCCGGTCGGTGATCATGTCGGGGTGGCGGCCGGACGAGGCGGTCGACGTCATCGAGCGCGAGCAAGCCAGTCTCGCGATGGGCGCCACCGTATTCCTGTCCGACCTGGTCCAGCGGTACGAGGCCGGGGCCGCCCCCAAGCACCGGCTGGACCTGTACGCCTGCGCCGGGGCGACGTTGCCGCCCAGCCTGGTGCTGCGGGCCGAGGCGGTCGGCGTGCGCGCGATGCGCTGCTACGGGATGACCGAGACAGCTGGCGTCTGCGCGGCGGCGCCGGGAGACGCGGCCGTCGGACGGCGCTCGCAGTGGGATGGCCAGATCCTGGCCGGCATGGAGATCCAGGCGGTGGCGCCCGATCGCACTCCGCTGCCGGCCGGAACAGAGGGCGAACTGCGCATCCGCGGCCCGCAGCTGCTCACCGCCTATACCGATCCCGAGCGCAACCGTGAGCAGCTCGACAGCGACGGCTGGTTCTACCCCGGTGACATCGGGTTGGTGGACGGTGAGGGCTGGGTGCGGATGTCGGGCCGGATCAAGGACATCATCAATCGCGGCGGGGAGAAGTTCTCGGCCCTCGACATCGAATCCGCGATCGCCTCGCACCCGGACGTGGCCGCCGTCGCCGTCACGGCGGTCCCCGACGCACGGCTCGGTGAGGCGGTCGGAGCCTGGATTGTGCTGCGAGCCGGCGCTGACTGGCACGGACCGGACAAGCTCATCGAGCACCTGGAGACAGTCCGGCTGGCGCGACAGAAGATCCCGGCCCAGTGGACGGTCGTGCCATCGCTGCCGACCACGGCCAGCGGCAAGATCCAGAAGAACAAGCTGGCCGCGTGGGACCGGCCGAGCTAGCACAGGCCAGGCGCTCCTGGCAGCGCGGCCCGGTACGTCGCGCCCAGCTGGCCGAGGCCGCCGCGCAGCAGTTCTACCGGCTCGGCTTCTACCGGGTATCCATGGCCGACGTGGCCGCCGCGGTCGGGGTGACCGCGCCGGCGATCTACCGGCACTTCGGCAGCAAGCAGGAACTGCTCGCCGCCGCGATCAGCAGCGGCCTGGACACCGTCGCCGAAGCCCTGGACCGCGCGGCAGGTGCCCCGCTCGCGGACTTCATGAGCGCGATGGCCGGCGTGGCGATCGCCCGCCGGGACCTGTGGATCTTGCTGCAGCGTGAGCAGCGCCAGCTGAGCCCGGTGCAGCGCCAGCCGCTCGAGGAACAGTTCGAGGGGATAGTCCGGCCGTTCCGGGCCCTGGTCAGGCGCGAGCGGCCGGACCTGGCGGCGGCCGGGGACAGCGGACTGGTCACGACCGCCATCTTGGCCGTTCTCGCGAGCCCGTCGGTCTACCGCGCGCCGATGCCGAAACGGGAACAGCAGCGTGTCCTGGCCGCCGCGGCGCAGGCCGCCTGCCACGCCCGCTGGGATCCGGCTGGCCGCGCGGAGCCCGGGCACGCGGCCGGGGCCGGCCTGCCGTCACCCAGACAGGCCCCGGACCGTGGCACGGAGGTTCTTGATACCGCGATCCGGCTCTTCGCCTCCCGCGGCTACCAGGCCGTCAGCATGGACGACATCGGTGCCGGGCTCGGCATAGCCGGACCCAGCCTCTATCACTATTACGCGACGAAGTCCGACATCCTGGTGGCTGCATTCGCCCGCGCCACCGGGTGGCTGGCCGCGCAGCGCAGGCTAACCGGGCAGCCGCCGTCCCTCACTGATCTCGTTGCCGCCTACATCGACCTGGGCGTCCGGGAACGGATGGTGTTCGCCGTCTACGTCTGGGAGGCGGTGAATCTCCCGCCCGAGGCCGGCCGGCGCATCCGGTCCGGGCTCGAGTCCGACGTCCAGGCGTGGTGCGCCGCCCTCGGCGACCTGCGGCCCAGGCTGACCGGCAGCCAGCGGCTGGTCCTCGTGCACGCCGCGCGGGCCGTCGTCCACGACGTGGTGCGGATCGGGCACTGGCACGATCGCCCGGACCTGGCCGCCGTCCTGCGAGCGCTCGTGATGGCCGTTCTCACCACTCCGCTCGAAAGGTAGGACCGCGTGACTGACCACCAGTACCTGATCACCAACGTCGAAGATGGCGTCGGCATCATGCAGCTCCATCATCCGGGAAAGAGGAACGCGCTCGGCTGGGAGCTGCATGACCAGCTCATCGGCACCCTTGCGGCCTGGGCCTATGACGATGACGTCGCCACGGTCCTGCTGATCGGCAACGAGGACTACTTCTGCGCCGGCTGGGCGCTCGATGTCCTGCAGGGCACCAGCGGCGACGAGCGGACCCGGTTCACCGACCTGGCGCTGCGGCTGATGACCGCGCTGTATGACTACCGCAAGCCGACAGTCGCCGCCGTCGCGGGCGTCGCACCGGGCTACGGCATGGACCTGGCGAACATGTGCGATATCACGATCGCCTCCGAGAACGCCGCGTTCGGCTCCACCCAGATCAAGTACGCGATGAATGGCTTCTATCACGGCCTGCTCCGCAAGACCAACACCCAGCGGGCCCGCCGGATGTTCTTCACCGGCGACCCGATCGACGCCCGTGAGGCCCTGCGCGTCGGGCTCGTCGACGAGGTGGTCCCGGCGGGCCAGCTCCGCGAATCGGCCCTACGGCTGGCCAAGCAGATAGCCGAGCACGGTGCCGAGCTGACCACCGTGCTGAAGGAAGTCGCGCTTCGGGCGACCAACATGGACCATGTCGGCGCGACCGCGTACGAGCTGCGGGTCACCCACGACCTGCTGCAGCGGGGCCTGTTCACCAGGCAGATCGACGAGGGCCTTCGGCGGCTCCGCGCAGGCCAGAGCCGCGCGACCGAACGTCACGGCGGGACGCGTTGACCCTGCGCGGCGTCGCGGCGGTCGTCACCGGGTCCTCCCGCGGCCTGGGCCGTGCCTTCGCCGAGGCCCTCGCGGCGGCAGGCGCCTCGCTGGTGGTGAACGGCACCGATCCGCAGGCGTCGGAGTCCGTCGCCGCCGCGATCCGCGAACGCGGCGGCGCGGCGATCGCCTGCCCGGGATCGGTAGCCGACCCGGAATTCTGCGAGCGCCTGGTCCAGGCCTGCGTGACGGCGTACGGCGGGATCGGGCTGCTGGTGAACAACGCGGGCATCACCCGCGACCGCTCGCTCATGCGGATGACCGCGGCGGAGTTCGACGAGGTCATCGGCGTGCACCTGCGCGGCACGTGGGCCTGCAGCGCCGCCGCCGCCCGCGCCATGGCCGGCTCGGGCGGCGCCATCCTCAACGTCACCTCCGGTGCCGGGCTCTTCGGGACCTTCGGCCAGGCGAACTACGCGGCCGCCAAGGCCGGCATTGTCGGCCTCACCCGCGTCATGGACATCGAGCTGCGCCGCTACGGCATCCGCGTCAACGCGCTCGCGCCGGTTGCCCGCACCGCCATGACCGCCGTCTTCGACCAGGGCGCGGTCGTGCACCAGCTCGAGTTCCCGCCCCCGGAGTCGGTCGCGCCCATCGCCGTCTACCTCGCGGGTGAGGCCAGCCGCCAGCTGCGCGGCCAGGTCCTGTCCTTCGACGGGACGCGGCTGTCGGTGTGGTCGCACCCGGCGGCCGCCTCGACCTGGACCCGGCCCGCCGGCTGGACAGCCGGCGACTTCGGCGAGGTGCTGACTCCTGACGCCATGGAAGATACGCACCCGGACCACTGGGGGACCGGCATCCTGGGTGGCTGACCGCTCCGCCTAGTGAATATTCACAAGGCAGGCTCGTCCTTGCGCAGTCCGGCGATGAGCAGCTCGACCATACGGCGGGCGTCGTAGCGCGGGTCAGCGCCGCCGCCGGCGCACAGGTTGCCCACCGCGTACAGCAGCCCGAAGGGATCGATGTCCGGGCGGATCTCGCCCGCCCGGGCGGCGGCGTCGAGCAGCTGGGCGCACACGGGGACGAGACGGTCGAGGAAGTAGCCGTGCAGCGCCCTGAAGCCCGCGTTGTCGGACCGCATCGCCGCGGCGAGGCCGTGCTTGGTGACCAGGAAGTCGACGAAAAGACTTATCCACCGGGTCAGCGCGGCGTGCGGTGTGCTGCTGCTCGCCAGCAGGGCCGGGGCGGCCTCGGCGCAGGCGTCGACCTGGTGCCGGTAGACCGCGATGATGAGATCGGCCCGCGTCGGGAAGTGGCGGTAGATCGTGCCCATCCCCACGCCGGCCTTGGCCGCGATATCGCGTACCGGCGCCTCTACGCCGGAGGTGACGAAGACGTCGGCGGCGGCCTTGAGCAGGATCTGCTCGTTACGCAGGGCGTCGGCTCGCTTGCGCGGAGACGCCCGCCCCGTTCCCTCGTCGGCGGTGGCCACCGGATCGCTCCTCACTCGCTCAGCTTGACAAGCGGAACGTCGCTCCGTATCTTGAGCGGAGCAGCGTTCCGTTTGCCATCTTGCCAGATCCCCGGGTAACGGGCAAACGGCTATGGTCTCGGCAGCTCACCGGAGAACCAGGAGGACGACCCATGTCGCACCCCAGCGGACCGCAATTCGGCATCGCCACCGCCCCGCAGCAGGTCGCCTACCACGACCTGCTGCGGGTCTGGCAAGAAGCAGACGCGATCCCGCAGATCGAGCACGCATGGCTGTTCGACCACCTCATGCCGATCGGCGGCGACCCGAACGGCCCCATCTTCGAAGGCTGGACCCTGCTGTCCGCCCTCGCCGCCCAAACCGCGCGGCTGCGCCTGGGCCTGCTGGTCACCAGTAACCGGGTCCGGCCCCCGGCGCTGCTGGCCAAGATCGCCGCGACGGTAGACGTCGTCTCCGGCGGGCGGCTCGACTTCGGCATCGGCGCGGGCTCCCGGACCGACATCCCGTGGGCGCGCCGCGAGTACGACGCCTACGGCCTGCCCTACCACGACGCCCGCTACGCGGTAGGCAGCCTCGCCGAGGCGTGCACGGTGATCCGGCGGCTGTGGACCGAGGACGAGCCCTTCGACTTCCACGGCAGCTACCTTGACCTGACCGGAGCGTTCTGCAACCCCAAGCCCCTGCAGCGGCCGCACCCGCCGTTTGTCATCGGCGGGCAGGCCACGCCGACGCTGCGTGTCGTCGCTGAGCACGCGGACGTGTGGAACATGCCCGGCGGTGACCTCGGCAACGCGGTCCGCCGCAGCGCCATACTGGACGGCATCTGCGCCGAGATAGGCCGCGACCCCGCCTCGATCATCCGGTCCGTCCCCCTGCCGGTGTCCTACGATGACCCGGGCCGCACCCGGGGCGCGATCGCGCAGTTCCTCGACGCCGGCTTCCGGCACATCATCTTGTCGCTGCCCGCGCCCTATCCGGACAACGTCGCCCGCTGGGTCGCCGACGAGCTCATCGCCAAGTCGGCGGGCTGCTAGCTGGCGGTGGCCGGGGTGGGCCGTTCGTCTACCGTACCGAGGGCGAGATCTCCGGTCACCGCGATGTAGTAGAACAGCCGCAGGCTGTGCGCGGGACCGCGGGATAGCCGCCTGCCGACCTTGTGGTGCGGGAAGCACCGCTGTCCGAACGGCAGGTCGATGGCCGCGGCGCCCGCGTCGGCGTCGTAGGTCCACACTCCTGCGCCATGGCGCACGATCAGTTCGCCCAGGTAGGAGCCCATGGACAAGACCATGCTCTGGACCGCCTCGGGGGACGGCTGCCCGGCCAGGAAGGTTTCGCACAAGCCATCGAGCCGCTGGGCTGAGCTGGCGTCCCAGTCGAAGGTCCGCCCTTCGGCGGCAGTCCCGTCCACGAAGATCTTGGCGAACGCGAGCATGTGCTCGGCCACCTGGTCGTCGGGCGGGATCTCTGTCTGAGCGTGGTCGGACGACATGGCCCGAACGATGCCACACCCGGCAGCCCTCGGACAGGTCTTCAGGAAGCTTACGTATGATGACCGGGGTGAGCCGCCAGGGGAAAAGGAGTCCAAAGTTTAACGGTGTCAGTAAAAGGAACCGCATCTCCGCGATGAAGAAGCCTTCGCGGAGGATTATTCCGACCCTGGTCAGGCTGGCTGTATTGGCGAGCGTACTGGGAATTACGGCATCGTGCGGGAATTCTTCGGCAACTGTCGGCAAGCTGCCGGTACCTAACAAGTCCGCGTCAGTTAAGCTAAGTCCCGAAGCGAAGGCACTGCTGGCCGTCGGCGGCGGCGATACCTCGAAGGATTACTTCGAGGCGACCAGTTCTGGCCTGGTCGCGGCCGCTGCGGGCGACGACGATTCCGGGTTTTATGACCTGGGTAAACTGCTGGTCAAAGACGGGCTCGGCAATACTATTATCGACCTCGGCCGCGAGATGAACGCCGGCTGGTACGAATGGAGCGAGCAGCGCGCGCCGTCGTCCGAGCCTGATGCTTATATCCTCGCCTGGCGGCACATAGTCACGACGATGCGGACCGTTCCCGGCCAGCATTTCAAGTTCCTGTGGACCCTTTACCCGGACGAGACGTCGGTGGCCGACTCCTGGCCCGGCAGCGGCTACGTCGACTACGTCGGGACCGACATCTTCGACTGGTACGGCGGTCCTGGCAGTACGTATCCGCACACGGCGTCCGGCGCGCTTGATCACGAGAAGAAGTGGCAGGAAATTCTCACTACCGCCGTGGGCGGCCTGGACTGGATGGCGAAATTCTCCAAGGCCACCGGCAAGCAGATCATCATTCCGGAGTGGGGCCTGGACTTCCATACCTTCGGCGGCCAGGATGACCTGCTCTTCATCAGGAACATGATGGCGTGGATGAAGGCTCACGACGCCATCGGGCTTTACTGGGGGGGAGACCACCTCAGCGAGGTATCGGCGCCAAGCGGCCCGCTGATCGCCAATCAGGGTGAATCGGCGCAGAACAATACGGTCGGTGAGGTCAACGCCCTGGGCGGACTGCTCGGCGGCCGCTTGCAGTACGCGGGCGTTTACCTTCCCGATAGCCTCAAGCTGTCGGATAGTACCGATCAGCCCGTGCTTGCCCCGTGGGAAAATACGGGTTACCAGATTATCCTGAGCGTCCCAATCGACCCGCTGCCGCCTACCATCAAGTCCTACTCCGGGCCGCCCGAGCCAGGAGACAAGCCATATCAGCTCGCCGATTACCCCGACGCGGTAGCGGCGATTAAGCAAGGCCTGTGAAAGGCTGACGGGCGCTCAGCGGACGGGCTTGGCCAGCGGCTGCCCGGCCGCCGGGGCGGGTACGTTCACCGAGAGGTGCAGGCTGTCCGGCCCGTCCTCGTCGTTCCAGTTGCGATGCGGCACGCCTTCTTCGAAACGGACCAGGCTCCCGGCGGGCGCGCGGAATACCGCGCCGTCGATCTCGATATTCATCTCACCGGAGAGCACGTAGAAGACCTGCTCGAACTCGTGCGTGTGCAGGCCCTCGGGGGAGCCCTGGCCGGCCGGGGTGCGGATCAGCGACACGGCCACGCGATCCGCGCCGGACGAACGGTCAAGCAGCTTCTGCGAGAGCCGCTGATCGGCGGCGAGCGTCTCGAACGCCGCGAAGTCGGCGCGGTGCAAGCATGGGTGAGTCACGGCGGGCGGGTTCTGTCCTGCTGTCACGTGTGAATCTCCTTCAGTCAGCCCGGGACGGTCATCCGCTGCTCAGCGCGAGCGCCGGGACCAGCGCGGCGGCGGTCACGACCGCGAGGGTAAGCGCGGCGAGTGCCAGTCCGTAACGCGCCGAGCGGGCCGCGTCCGGCGGCTCGGCGAGCCGCCGGACGCGGTCGGCCACCACGCCGCCGGTCACGGGCAGCCAGGCGGCCGGCGCCGGCCCGGCGCTGACGCCAGCGCTCATGGCCAGCAGCGCCGTCAGCAGGACGCGGCGGCCGCCGCGCCGTGCGGCGACGTCATCGGCACGCATCTCGGCCAGCCTGGCCACCTCTGCGCTGCCGCGCGCGAACAGCGGCACGACGGGAGCGATGGCCGCCAGGCAGCGCGTCACTGTCAGCAGCAGGTGGTGCCGGCCGGCCAGGTGAGCGCGCTCGTGCGCCAGCACGGACGCGAGCTGCTGCGGACCGAGCACGTCAAGCGCGCCGGTGGTAATCACGATGGTCGGCGGCTGGCCCGGCACGCAGTACGCCGCGGGAACGCTCGCGTCCAGCACGAACGGCGCGTCAGTGCCCTCGGCCCGGCGCCCGGTAATGCGGGCGGCCTCGGCGTGCGCCCGGGTCCTGCTGCTGGCCCGGCGCAGGCTGCGACCGTAGCGCCAGGTCAGGCCGATCATGACCAGGCCGCCGAGGAAGGCGGTGACCGC
>Ga0210386_10002902_pt1 | contig 14507 bp, 13 predicted proteins | sample IncBWH32OmetaG_FD_160091 | JGI IMG/M metagenome (GOLD analysis project Ga0210386, IMG submission 160091) | Forest soil microbial communities from Barre Woods Harvard Forest LTER site, Petersham, Massachusetts, United States - Inc-BW-H-32-O ... | reverse complement strand
GAGGTGGTGCGCAGTGTGCGCGCGGAAACCTGAGTGATGCCGCAGTTCCGCTATCGCGCGCTCGGACCGGCGGGGGAGCTGCAACGCGGCGTGATGGACGCCGCATCAGAGGCTGATGTCGTCACGCGCCTGCAACGGCAAGGCTGCCTGCCGATGCGGACCGAGCTGGCGGATCGCGAGTCATGGGTGGCGGCCTTGTCGCGTGTGGAGTTCCTGGGCGGGCGGGCGCTGCGGCGACAGGACGTCGCCGACCTGATGCGCGAACTGGCAACCATGTTGACCGCCGGCCGGGATCTGGACCGCGCGTTGCGATATCTTGAGGAGACCGCCGCGACGCGTCGCGTGCGCGCGGTGGTAACGGGTTTGCGCGACAGCGTGCGCGACGGTAGCCCATTGGCGACGGCGCTCGCGCGCCTGCCGCGCGGCTTCTCGCGGCTTGATGTCGCGCTGGTGCGCGCCGGGGAGGCCAGCGGCCAGCTCGCTCCCACGCTGGCGCATCTCGCCGACCTGCTGGAGCGGCAGCAGCGACTGATCGCATCTATCGTTTCGGCCCTGATCTATCCCTGCCTGCTGGTTCTTGCGGCAATCGGCTCGGTCACATTACTGCTGACCCAGGTGTTGCCGCAATTCGTGCCGTTGTTCGCGGAGAACGGTGCGAAATTGCCCAGCTCGACCCGGACATTGCTGGCAATTGGCGGATTCCTCTCGCGTTATGGCATCGTCCTGCTGCTGGCGGTCGTCGTGCTGACATTGATCGCGCGGGCCGCGGTACGTCTGCCGCAGGTGCGCCTGGTGGTCGATCGCGTGTCGCTACGACTGCCGATTATCGGTGGTGTGTTGCGCGAACTGCTGGCGGCACGTTTCACCCGCGTATTGGGCACACTGCTCGTGAACGGCGTGCCGATCATCACCGCATTGGGTATCACACGCGATGCGGTCGGCAATCACGCGGTCGTGACGGCAATCGATCGCGCGATCACGGCTGCGCGTTCGGGCGCCAGCCTGTGTGCACCGCTGGCCGAGGCGCGGGTGTTTCCGCTGCGTACCTCACATCTGTTGCGCGTCGGTGAGGAACACGCGGAACTCGGGCCGATGGCATTGCGCGCGGCGGAGATCCACGAAGAACGGACCCGTCTTGTGCTGCAACGGCTGGTCGCGCTGCTTGTGCCGGCGATCACTATTCTAATGGGGGCGGCTGTTGCCGCGATTGTTGGGTCGCTGCTGACCGCGATGCTGAGTCTGAATGATCTCGCGAGCAATTGACAGCGTGGCGTTCACAAACGCGCCAAGAGCGGGATAATACGGCGCAGCAGCTATCTGCCGCGCTCCCTTGTTGTGGTATCCGGTGAAGGCAACGCCAGGTGGCATAGCATGCTAGGTGATGTCCTGTGGTGGTGGACGAGGCAGATGCGTGCATTGCTGCCGCATGGCCTGCTGCCGGAGGGCGGTGGCGAGGATGCGCTGGTCGTCAGCGTCGCCGGCACGCGCGAGAGGCCGGTGTTGCAATTGGCGCTGCGTCGTCGCCAAGGCCAGACACTGCTTGGACACTTCGCAATCGATGAGTTTGATCGGCGCGCGGCGTCGCCCGCGCTGCGCCGGCGTGCGCGGCATGTAGTGTTGCAGCCCGATCCCGCGAGCATCCTGGAACGGCAAGTGCAGCTGCCTTTGGCGGTGGAACGCGATGTCGCTGAGGTAGTGCGTTATGATATGGATCGCCTGACACCGTTCACCGCCGATCAGGTCTACTGGTCCGCGACCACACAACACCGTGATCGTAGCGCGGGGCGCCTGCTGCTTAGTCTTGTATTGGTCCCAAAACGGTTTGTGCAGCCGGTGCTGGCGGCGCTGGAGCGTGTGGGATTGACGGTCGGCAGCGTGGAAGCCATCACGGCATCCGGTGCGCTGCGGCGTATCAATGTCGCCGGGCGGCCAGCGGGTCATGGCGTCTGGCTGAAAGCCGCGTTGCTGACAATTGCGGCGTTGGCGCTTGCCGCCGTTGTCACGCCGTTCATCACGCAATCGCTGGCACGCGGTCGGGTTGAGCAGCACATCGCGGCGCTGCAGCCGCGGCTGAAGCAGGTCGAAGCGCTACGGCAAAGGATCGCGGCCGGAACGGCGGGGGCCGACCTGATCACGACGGAACAGGCGCGGCTCGGTGATGTCATGCAGGTGCTGGCCACGGTCACCGACCTGCTGCCGGACGATACCGTGCTGTCTGATTTGACGCTGCGCCAGGGCAAGTTGGAGATCAGCGGTCGTTCGACCGCCGCCGCGCGGCTGATCCCGGCCATGGCGGCGGATCCCATCGTCCATAGCGCGGCCTTCGTCGCGCCGGTCACCCGCACGCCGGACGGCAAGGCCGACACCTTTGTGATTCGCGCCGAGGTGGGACCCTGACATGGACGTGTCGATACCGGAGGGAACGCGCGGTCAGGCGCTCGCATTGGTGCTGACGCTGAGTGTGCTGGCGATGCTGTGGTTCAGTTGCGCGCAGCCTCTGCTGGATTGGTATGCCGCGTGCGTAGACACGCTAGCGGAACGGCGGGCTTTGTTGCAGCGCATGACCCTGCTGATCGGCGAACTGCCGGCACTACAGCGTGAATCCGCCCAGGCGCACGACCCGGCGACGGCCCTGCTGGATGGTGCGACGGATGCCATCGCCGGTGCGGCGTTGCAAAGTGAGGTGCAGCGCTTGGCCACCGCCGCTGGGGCCGAGCTGAGCAGTATGGAGACATTGCCGGCGGAGCCGCGCGGCGCCTACCGCCGCATCGGCCTACGGGTTTCCACGGCGGCGCCTTGGCCGGTGCTGGTCGGGTTGCTGCAAGCCATCGAACAGGGACCGCCGCGCATGCTGATCGATGATGTGCAGATGCGCGCGCCGCCGGTGGAACTGCGCAATGCCGGCATGCCAGTCTCCACGTCCTTCACCGTGATGGCATTCCGGCCCGTGACGGAGAAGCAACAATGATCACGCGCCCGGCCATTCTGCTGGTCGTGGCGGGGCTGCTCGCCGGGGTTGTTGCCTGGGAGGTTGTCGACGCGTCGGACGGCACGTCGCTGACCCAGCGACCGCCGCGCGCAGCGACCGTGCAGCCGCCGGCGACAGCACCGGTGGAGGATCACCTCTCCACCTGGACCGCCGCCGTACTGGGGCGCCCGCTGTTCAGTCCGGACCGGCGTCCGGCCGCGATGAGTGTTGCTGACGCTGGTGCCGAGCTGGCAGGTTTGCCGCGTCTGACGGGGATCCTCGTCGGCCCGTTCGGCCGCCGTGCGATCTTCGCCGCGCCGGGCAGCAAGCCGATCGTGGTCGGCGAAGGCGACCGTGTTGCGACGTATCGGATCACCGGGATCGATACCGAGCAGGTGCACCTGATCGGGCCGCAGGGCGCGCGCGTGATGCGCCCGCGCTTTCTGCAGGCGGCCACGACGGGCCCGCCCGGACGTGCCTTCAATCAGGCTGACGTGCCCCGATGAGACAGCGGACAATTGCGGGTGTTGGATTGTTATGTGGACTGCTTGGCCTGCTGGCGGGTTGCGAGCATGCCGAGCAACCAGCGATCCATGAGTTGGCGCCATTGCCCGGTGTGACCGCGGCGGCGCCATCACGGGTCAACGGCGGTGTTGGCGCACCGGGGGCAACGCCGCCGGCACAGGTTTCGTATGGTACGCCGCCGCTGCCCACGGTGGCGGGCACGCCGAGCACGCCACAAGGTGGCGATATCTCGCTCGACTTTGCCGACACCGATGTGCGCGAGGTCGTCGCACAGATCCTCGGTAACATTCTGAAGGTGAACTATACCATCGATCCCGCGGTGCATGGATCGGTGACGCTGCACACGGTGACGCCGGTGGCACGCGCGCAGTTGTTGCCGACCCTGCAGGCGCTGCTGCAACAGAACGGCGCCGCGCTGGTGCAGGAGGCCGGCCTGTACCATGTCGAAACCGCCGCGGAGGCCGCTGGCACGCTGGCGAGTGCCGACACGTCGGGCACCGAAGTGGTGAAGCTGCGTTACGCCTCGGCCGAGGATCTGGCAAAGACATTGCAACCTTATGTCGGTCAGGGCGGCAAGATCGTTTCTGATTCAGACCACAATGTCTTGCTGGTCAGCGGCGCGCCCCAAGCGCGGGATACGTTGGTCGACATGGTACACGCATTCGACACGGACGCACTTGCGCACCAGTCCTACGCGCTGTTGCCGGTGACCGGCGGCGACGCGAAAGATGTCGCAAGCGCGCTGGAAAGCGCGTTGCGGTCCGGCCATGGAGCGAGCCTGGCGGCGATGGCACACGTCACGCCAATGGAACGGATCAATGCGGTTCTGGTGATCTCGTCGCAAGCGCGCTACGTCGACGAAGCGCAACGGGTCTATGAGTTGATCGATCGCGCGCGGGCGCAGACCGTGCGGGGCTGGCATGTGTATTACCTGCAAAACAGCCACGCTGACGACATGGCCTATGTGATGCAGCAGGCGTTCACCCCGGACAATGTCACCGCGCAGCCGACCAGCGCGTCGCAGGCCGCGCAGCGCATGAGTACCGGTGTCGGCGGCCTGGGTGGCAATTTTTCCTCCGGTGGTTCGGGCGGCCTTGGCGCCAGCGGTCTGGGCAGCAGCGGGCTTGGCGCGGCCGGAACGACAGGTGGAATGGGAATAACACCGGCACCCGTCGCGCCAGTGGCGGGGGCAAGCCCGCAAGGCGCCGCGGCACCAGGGCAGATGTCTGTGGCGAATAACCCTCTGCTCGGTCCACTTGGGCCAGGGGCGAGTAACAGCGCCAATCCTGATTCGATGCGGATCATTCCGGATGAGCAAAACAACGCCCTGCTGCTGTACGGAACGCAACGCGAGGTCAACACCATGCAGGCCATGCTGCGCAAGATCGACATCCTACCACTGCAGGTACGGATCGATGCCGTCATCGCGGAGGTGCAGCTGAACGACAACCTGCAGTATGGTACCCAGTTCTTCTTCAAGTCCGGCGGCCTCAACGGCATCCTGAACGCGTCGGCACAGACCTCGCTGCAGACGCCGGCGCAGGCGCAGTTGAATCTGAACTTCCCTGGCTTCTTCCTCGGCGGTCACGGCGCCGGCGGTGCGCCCTTTGCCATCAACGCTCTACAGGCAGTGACACAAGTGCATGTGCTGTCGTCGCCGGAGCTACTGGTGTTGGACAACCAGCCGGCGCGCCTGCAGGTCGGCGACGTGGTGCCTTATCTGAGCCAGACATCACAAAGCACCATCACCTCGAACGCGCCGGTGGTGAATTCGATCAATTATCAGCAGACCGGCGTGGTGATGCAGGTGACGCCGAGGGTGAACTCCGGCGGCCTGGTGACGCTGGATGTCGTGCAGGATGTCAGCGATGTCTCGAACACTATCACCACACCCGGCATCAACTCGCCTACGTTCCTTGATAGGAACATAAGTTCCCGCGTCGTTGTGCAAGATGGCCAGACTGTCGGCCTGGCCGGTCTGATTCGGGACAACGCAAGCGTCGGCAATCAGGGGATTCCCTGGCTGAAGGACGTGCCGATCCTTGGCCTGTTGGCGGGGAATCAGAACAATACACGCCAGCGCACCGAGTTGCTGATCCTGATCACGCCGCACGTCGTCTACGATCAGCGCAGCGCGCGGGAACTGACCGAGGACCTGCGCGAGCATCTGATCAACGCGGCGGCGATACCAGAGGAGCTGAACAACCTGCCGCCATCCGGCGCGGCAGACCCCGGCGTACGCCTGCGCAGCCAACTGAAGCTGCAGCCGTGATCACGGATTGCAGATCGTACTGTCTGTTCCGGTGCCGCCCGGTGGTCCGGCGGAGCATAGATCATAATCGTGTCCGGTGCGGGTCGACGGACTGCGATATGCGTAGGGATGGTTCCACGGATCGAGCGGTGTGTGCGTGTCTTTCAGATACGGGCCGTTCCAGTTGGCGACATCGGCCGGGCGTTCGATCAATGCCTGCAAGCCCTGCTCGGTGTTGGGATAGGTGCCGACATCGAGCTTGTACAGATCCAGCACCGAGTCCAGCCGTTGAATTGATTCACGCGCGACCGAGGCGCGCGCATGGCCGAGCTGGCGCAACGCGGCGGGAGCCACGAGGCCGATGAGCAGTCCCAGGATCACGATGACCACCAGCAGTTCGAGCAACGTGAAGCCGCGCTCACGCCTGCACGGGGCCACGCCATGAGCATTCCCCTGCTCGCCTGCATGGCGGCGGTCGCCAGCTTCTACCATTTGCCGCCGCGTGTGCTGCCGTCGATCCAGGCCGTCGAAGGCGGCTCGCTCGGCACAGTGCACGCCAACACCGACGGGTCGCAGGACCTGGGCATCATGCAGATCAACACGCGCTGGGTGCTGCCGCTCGGCATGGTTACCCACCTGCCGGTCGGTACAGTGCGCATCCGGCTGCTGCATGACGGCTGCTTCAACATCGCCGCCGCCGGCGCCATCCTGCGTGGTTACCTGAACGAAGCGCACGGCAACCTGTTGCTGGCGATCGGTTATTATCATTCCCACACTCCAACACTGAACCGCACCTATCAGACCAAGGTTATCACGTCGGCTTATCGCCTGTTCGATACCAATGGCCGGGTTGCACTGCCCACGGTTCGATCGCCGGAAAGAAAGTAGAATGTATTATGAGAGGAGTCTATCAATATATACTTGACATATAGCACAACAGCGTGAGTCTCGGTACGGTAAAACTAATGACATGGCAGCATAACATCTCGCCGTCACCATTCGCATGTGCCAACTCCACTTACCAAGTGAACAAGGGGAAGGATGATGCGTACACGCAAGAGGTGGCTGGGGACTTATGTCTCCATGCTGGCCATGATGAACCTGGTGTCGCCAGCGTTCGCCGCGCCGCCATTGGCGCCAAATGATCTTGAGACTGTGACGCCGATCAAGCACGTCATCGTCATCTACGGTGAGAACCGCAGCTTCGATCATCTGTTCGCGACCTATCAAGCGCGGAGCGGCGATAAGGTTTGGAATCTGCTGTCGGAGGGCATCGTCAACGCCGATGGCTCGCCGGGTCCGAATTACGCCAAGGCGCTGCAATACCAGGCGAGTGACACGACGACTTTCAACCTGACGCCAAGCAAGACCGGGCCGTACAAGACCCTGCCGCCGCCGAACACGGATGGCGCCCCGCAAGCGGCAAGCAACGAAAGCCCGCCGCCATTTGCCACGATCGCCGCGGCCGAGGCGGTGGATTACGGTGTGCTGCCGCGTGATCTGTATTTGCTGACCACGGGCGCGACGGGCCTGCCAGACGATTCAGTCGATACCCGGGTCGCCAATGCAACGCAGCTGCCACCGGGGCCGTTCGAACTTACCCCAGGCGTGCCCTACGATTCCTATGCGGCAAGCCCGGTGCATCGTTACTATCAAAACTATCAGCAGTCGGACTGCTCGGCCAGCCATGCAACGCCCAGCAATCCGAGCGGTTGCATGCACGATCTCTACCCTTGGGTTGAGGTGACTATCGGCGCCGGCAGCAACGGCAATGCCCAGCAAGCCGGCTTCAATGACGAGAGCACTGATGAAGGTGCCACGTCGATGGGCTTCTACAACGTCCAGCGTGGCGACATGCCGTACTTCAAGGCGCTCGCTGACCGTTACACAATCAGTGATAACTACCACCAGCCGGCAATGGGCGGCACGGGCCTGGACAGCATCATGGCGGGCTTCGGTGACGCGATCTGGTACAGCGATGGCAACGGGCGTTCCGCCGTGCCGCCGAGCAATGAGATCGAGAACCCGAATCCGCAGACGGGCACCAACAACTGGTATGCGCAGGACGGATACTCCGGTGGCTCGTACAGCGCCTGCGCGGATACCACGCAACCTGGCGTTGGCGAGGTCGTCGGCTACCTGCGCAGCCTGCCGTCGGCGGTGAAGCCGAACTGCGATTCTGGGCACTACTATCTGCTGAACAACTACAATCCTGGCTACTACGGCAACGGCACTGTGAACACCACGACATTCACCATTCCACCCAGCCCGACGGACAGCATCGGCAATGTGCTGCTGAAGGGCCAAGTGTCGTTTCGCTGGTATGGCGAGGGCTGGAATCAATTCGTTGCCAATCCGAATGACCCGACCAATGTCTACTGTAACATCTGCGATCCGTTCCTGTACCAAAGTTCGATCATGACGAATAGCGGATTGCGCAACGAGGTGCTGAAGGACACTTCAGACCTGTATACCGACATCCAGAACGGGATCCTGCCGGCGGTGTCATTCGTCAAGCCGGGCAGCCTGAACGATGGCCACCCGGCATCGTCGAAGTTCAGCATCTACGAGGCCTTTGTTCGCAAGATACTGACCGAGCTACGGCAACATCCGGACCTGTGGAAGTCCACGGCGGTGTTCATCACAGTTGACGAGGCGGGGGGCTATTACGACTCGGGGTACATCCAGCCGCTCGACTTCTTCGGTGATGGGCCGCGCATCCCACTGATCGTGGTCTCACCCTACACGCGGGGCGGCCATGTCGATCACAGCTACTCCGACCACATCTCCGTGCTGAAGTTCATCGAGGCGAACTGGCGGCTGCCGACGATCTCGAGCCGGAGTCGTGACAATCTGCCGAACCCGACGCAATCAGTCAGCAATCCCTATGTGCCGACCAACAGCCCGGCCATCGGTGATCTGATGAGCGCGTTCGATTTCTCGCATGGAGGAGGTTGACGGCCACGGAGGCGACGAGCCTTGACCAACGCCTGACGGACCACAGGCGGTCCGCGGAGGGGGCGCCCCTGAGCGCTCCCTCCGTTCGCGCGGGCACCGGACGGGGTTTCACGCTGCTTGAGGTGCTGGTTGCCTTTGTGATCGCGGCCTTGGCCCTGGCCGTGCTGTTTCACGCCGGCGTGGGGGGCCTGCAAGCGGTGCAGGTCGCCTCGCATTATGAACAGGCGGTGGCACGCGCGCGGTCGCATCTGGCCGAGGCGGTGCATGCCAGTCCGCTGGTTGCCGGTGATTGGCACGGCGACGACGGGGGCGGCTTCAGCTGGCATGTGCGTGTCGTGCCGGTGGCCAGTGTCGCGGTGCAGCCGGTCTATTCCCCAACACCGATGCGGGCCGCGAGCATCCCGGTCACATTGTACGACCTGACGGTATGGATTGGCTGGCATGACAGTGGCCCGCGCGAGGTCCAGCTGGAGACCGAACAGATCGGTGCAGCCTCATGATGAACGCGCGGGCACGACAAGGTGGCTTCACGTTGCTGGAACTGCTGGTTGCGCTGGCTGTGTTCGGTTTCGTGCTGATCGCCCTCGCGCAGGGCACGCGCTTCGGCCTGTCAGCGTGGGTGACCGATGTGCGTCTCACCAACGGCAATGACGACCTCAATACTGTCGATGCGACGGTGCGGCACGTGATCGAGGGGATGAACCCGGGCGATGAGCTGGATCCCGCGCCGATGGCGGGCGACAGCGCGCGGCTGGATTGCCTGACCGAGCTGCCGAATGCCTCCAGCGCGATGCCGGTGCGCCGCATGCGCGCCACGCTGCTGGTCGACGGCGCGCATCAGCTGGTGTTGCGGTGGCAGCCATATTTGCATGCGGTGTCATTGCGGTCGCCGCCGGCGGCGACCGATACCGTACTGGTGCGCGATGTGGCCAGGCTGCGGCTGTCCTATTGGCAGCCGGGGGGACAGTGGCTCGGCTCCTGGCGCGGCACCGACCTGCCGACATTGGTGCGTGTCCGGGTCGAATTCATCGCGGGTGATCGGCACCATTGGCCGGATATCGTGGCGGGGCCACGGCTGGATCGGCCATGACGCATGGTGCTGCCCGGCAGCGCGGTTATGCGCTGCTCATCGTCCTATGGTCGCTGGCTTTGCTGGCATTGCTGGGGACCCAGGTGCTGGCGACCTCACGCCAGGAAACCCAACTCGCGCGCAACCTGCGCGACAATGCGGTGCTCGAGGCGGCTGCCAACGGGGCGGTACAGCGGGCGATTTTTGCGACCCTGGACAGCTCGGCCGGGCATTGGCCGGCGGATGGCATCACCCGTGTCCTGGTCATCGGCGGCATTCCGGTTGCTGTGCGGATTGATGACGAAGCCGGCAAGGTCAATCCCAATTATGCGTCGACCGCGCTGTTGCAGGCGTTACTGTCGCAGGTTGGCGCGGACCCCGCGACGGCGGGGGCGGTGGCGGCGGCGATCACGCAGTGGCGCGATGCCACCAGTGTGCCAGGCCATCCCAGCCCGGCGGTGGCGCAATACACCGCAGCCGGGCGCGCTTATGCGCCCACAGGGGCCCCGTTCGCGAGCCTCGACGAACTGGGGGCGGTGCTGGGAATGACCCCAGCGCTGCTGGCGCAACTGCGGCCGCATCTCACGGTGTTTACCGACGGCAATCCGATCGCGACACGGGATCCCATTGTGGCGCGCGCGCTCGCCGCGACTGGCCAGAGCACGGCCGCCAGCGGTGGTCTCGTTTCGGGTCTGGTGGCGATTACCGCGGATGCGCACGGGCCAGGCGCGGCGCAATACGCGGTGCACGTTATTGTCGAGACGGACAGCGAAGTGGGCCGCCGCCCCTATCGGACGGTGAGTTACCAGCGGCAATGGAATACCGCTCCGTGATCCGATCGTTAAATACAATGCACACGAATTCGTAGCATATGTGCCGAATATGCCGGATAATTGAATTGTATATCCGCGTTACACCATGTTAAGCGGACCGCTATAAACCGCTATAATAATAGCGGCGGTACGACCCGATTTGCCAACACTTCGTTGTGCGAACGCTGCCGTGGAGGAAATGCCATGAAACTCTGGAACCATCATCGTTGGATGCAAGGGCGACGTGCGATCGCGGGTATGACCGCGGGAGCGGCGTCCCTTATGCTGCTGGTTGGCGCGCAAGGCGCAAGAGCCGAAGAGCACATGACGCTGGTCACCAAGATCGACGTCGGCGGCAACGGGCTCGGCGCATTCGATATCAGCTTCGTCGATCCGACGTTGCAGCTCTATACGTTGTCGGATCGGACCAATGCCTCGATCGATCTGATCGATGCCGCCAATGATACGTTCGTCGGTCGGGTGCGCGGCTTCAAGGGTGTCGTGCTGAATACAGACGGCACGGCGAACAACAACCTCTCTGGTCCCGATGGCAATGTGGTCGTGAACCACACGCAGATCTGGGCCGGCGATGGCGATAGTACCGTTAAGGTCATTGACATCGCCCAGCAGAGAATCATCAAGACGATCTCTACGGGTGGCAAGCTTCGCGCTGACGAAATGGCGTGGGATCCCCGCCATCATATCCTTGCCGTCGCGAACGACGCGGATACGCCACCGTTCGTGACGCTGATCGACACGGATACCTACACCGTGCTCGCCCACATCAACTTCGATGGCGGCAATGGCTCGCCGCGGGCGACGGGCGGTATTGAGCAGACGCAATGGTCGCCAACCACCGGAATGTTTTACACGTCGGTGCCAGAGCTCAATGGCAATGCGGCGGTGGGTGGTGTCGCCATCATCAATCCGCTCAGCAAGACGGTCACGGGCACCTATCTTGTGCATGACTGCCAGCCCGCTGGGCTCGCACTTGGACCCAATAACCGCGCAGTGCTTGGTTGCGCTGCCTCCTTTGGCAGTTCGCCGCATATTCTGACCCAATCGATCGTGATCGATATCACGAACGGAGAGGTGCAGGCGAACGTCACGCAGGTGGGCGGCTCGGATGAGGTGTGGTACGACCGTGGCGCCAATCACTACTATATGGCGGCACGCTCCAACGTCACCAGCACCGGTACCGCCAATCCGATACTTGGCGTCATCGATGCCAACGAGAACGTGTTCGACGGCGGCCCAGCCACCTCGACGACAGCGCACTCGGTTGCCGCCAATCAGACCAACCGCCAGGTGTTCGTGCCGATCGGCAAGGTACCGGCGAACTCACCGCCTGGCACCGATCCGACCAATCCTTGCCCGACAACGGGTTGCATCGCGGTCTACGTGCCGACGGGTCTGGATGGAGACGAATTCTCGATGCAGGGTCAGTAAGTCGTCGCGCGTTGGACGACAATCGCATCCGCCCGAGGGCCAACCCCACGGGCGGGTGTTTTTTTGGCGGTCGTTTCGACGGATTCGTGCCCGAGCCAAAGGGCGATGACGGAGCGGTCCGTGGCGCCTGTCGATGTCACCCGACCAAAAGGATCGTGCATCGCCACGAAGCTAGCACCGCGCACGCTCCAGCATCCACGCTTCTCCTGAGGCTGCAGATCTATCACAACATCGAAACGAAGGCCGCGCAAACTCGGCATTTTGCCGTGGTGCTTGAAAGATAGAGTGTTTGCCAATTCGTGCATGCCATTCCTCCAACGCCACGGAACACCGAGGCTGGCTTGCGGTCTATTTGCCCAACTCTTGACGCAGCATTGCGTTGGCCAATGCGATTGCACCACGTGTGGCTGGGGTATCGCTCAAGCCGCCCAACATGATCGAGTCGCGCACGTCTCCAAGAGAACGGACCGCTGTGACCGTCACGCCGGCCAACGTGATCTTGTGAGGGGCGGCCTCGACCTCATCCAGTAGCATATCGTGCTCATCCGTAATGATCAAGACAGGCAGTTGATCATCGAGTTGTTCAAGCGAAGCCTGCAACGGCCAGTACCATTTCATAATGTACCTGGTCAACCACGGGCCATGCGCAAATTCATTGTGAGGACATTCTACACCTTCGCCGTCGGTCACAGCATAGAACAGGAGCTGCAAGCAGATCGAGGGACCGTCACGTTCTTTGGCAAATAAGCTTACCGCACCAACCATGTTGCCACCGACACCGTCACCGGCAATTGCAAGACGTGTAGGGTCGATGTTGAGCTCATCGACGTTTTCCGCGACGTATTTCGTGACTTCGTAGGCTTCCTCGAACGCGATCGGGTAATGTCCTTCCAGCGACCGATGGTAGTCGACGAGTACTACGACCGTTCGCGCACCGTATGCGATGTCCCGAACGAGACGTCGGTGCGTATCGAGTGCACCCAGGATCCAGTCGGCTCCGTGGAAGTACATCACGACCGGCAATCGAACTCTAACCGCAAGGGGACGAACGACGAGGATACGGGTCGAGCCCAAGGGCCCAACAGGTATCATTCGCTCTTCAATGTCTGTCGTTGGCAGCGCAATCGCACGAGCCGATGTGCGGCTGCGGACATTCCGAGTTGCATTTGGTGTCACTGCGTAAATTGGCGGGTTGCCACTGGCAGAGACGGCATCGAGGAAGTCTCGCATCGCGGGCTCGACAGCGACCGTGCGTTCGGTTCGCCTGTCTTCGATCTGGCTTTGGTCCTCAATCATGGCGCGTTTCCTGAGGTTGGCTGTTATTGTTGGCCACGGTCAAATCTGCGCCCCACCAACCGCCACCCATTGCCACCAACAACTGGATTGTGTCCTGGTAGCGCTGCGCTTCAGCTCGGACATACCCAAGCCGCGCCTGCTGGTACTGACGCTGCGCATCCAGCAGAGCGAGAATTCCGGTACCACCATTCGCGTAATTGGCGCGCTGCAGACGCACAGCCTCAGACGCCAGGTTGAGCGCGTGCTGCTGTGCCGCCAGCAGGTCCGCGTCGTGTGTGAGCGCTTGCAAGACGTCGGCAACCTGCCCGAATGCTTGCAGCACTGTTTGTTGGTAATCGGCCGCCGCGGCCCTGAATAGAGCTAGCGCTGCCCGCCGTTCGGCCAGCCGGGTGCCACCGTCGAAGATCGGTTGAGTGAGCCCCGCGGCGATGCTCCATACGAGGCCGGCTGGATCAAACAGATGCCCGCCGTCGAGCCCCGCGGCGCCCACGCCGCCGGACAGGGTGATGGAAGGGTAGAGTTGCGCTGTGGCAATGCCAATCTGCGCACTCGCGGCATGGAGCCGCGCCTCGGCAGCCTGAATGTCCGGACGCTGATGCACAAGCTCCGAGGGCAGGCTGACCGGCAATTGGCGGGGCAGCGTCAACGCGGCCAAATCAAAGTCCGGCGGTAGCCAATCGCCAGGCGCGCGGCCAAGCAGGACTGCCAGTGCGTGCCTGGCCACGCTCAGTTGCTGATCGAGCCCGGGAAGCTGTGTCTCATCCGCAGCCAACTGACTTTCAGCGGTGACCACGTCGCTGTCGGGCACGCTTCCGGCCTGCCGCTCCCGCTGCACCAGCGCCAGGTTCTGCCGATCGATATCAAGCGTATCGTTGACCGCTTTCTGTTGGGCGCGAATCGTGGCCACATCAACCGCGTCGATCACGGCGTTGCCGGTCAGCGCCAGATAGGCCGCGTCGAGCGCATCGCGCTGGACATCGGCCAACGCCGCCGCCTGTTCGATCTGCCGTCGCGTGCCCCCGAATAGGTCGAGTGCATAGCTGACCGTTGGACCGATCTGGAACAGGTTGAAGTTCGGCGGAAGAGGCACTGCGTCCGGGTGTAATCCGAACGTCGCCGCACTGACCCTCTCACGTGTGGCGCTGGCACCGAAGCCGATCTGCGGATAAAGCGCGCCCG
>Ga0210386_10002900_pt1 | contig 14513 bp, 8 predicted proteins | sample IncBWH32OmetaG_FD_160091 | JGI IMG/M metagenome (GOLD analysis project Ga0210386, IMG submission 160091) | Forest soil microbial communities from Barre Woods Harvard Forest LTER site, Petersham, Massachusetts, United States - Inc-BW-H-32-O ... | reverse complement strand
GGAATACGCATTTTTGAAACAAACGGTAATTAAGTAAAGAAGCTATTTAATTACCGTTACTCTACCCACGTATGTCTTTTGAGTATTGCCCGGGGTATTAATTACCAGTTTATATATGTAAGTATCTTCCTGCACTATTTTACCATGGTTATTAATCTGGCCATTCCAAGGGGCACTTGTGTTGTTTTCATAAATCAACTGCCCCCATCGGTCGAAAACATACATGGTATAAGACAATACACAGGTTCCCTTCGGGAAAAATGTGTTATTAAGATTGTCTTTATTTGGAGTAAACGCATTAGGAATAAATATGCCTGAGCAACCTTCTACTTTTATTAAAACAGAATCTATGGAAGTGCAGCCCCCGGTCCCTGTTGCTGTTACAACATAAGTTGTGTTCTGAGAAGGTGTAGCAATAGGGTTTGGGCAATTGGTGCAACTAAGACCTGAAGCCGGGCTCCATACATACGATGTTCCGCCTGAAGCAGAAAGCGGAATACTTTCCCCGGTAAAAACGGTAGTATCGCAACACGCATTTACCACAGGCAGAGGATTTACCAATACCCAGGTATATAGCGAATCTTTACAGCCATTATTGTCTGTTACTACTACACTGTATGAAGTACTGGTTGCGGGAGAAACATTAATTGAGCTTGAACTTAGCCCATTGCTCCAATTATAAACTACACCACCTGTTACCGAAAGCATTATATTTTCGCCATAGCAAATAGTATCATTAGCCGTAATAGCAACACTTAAGGGGCTTACAATAATCGTAACCGAATCTTTTGTATGGCACCCCGCTGTATCAACTATAGTAACATAATAGTTACCTGCCCCCAGGTTGTTAATTGATGCATTCGTGTTTCCTGAAGCTGACCACGAATACGAATAAGGAGCCCATCCTCCGTTTGCATAAACTGTTGCCGTACCGTCATTTTTTCCTTTACAACTGTCATTTGAAGAAACAATAGTTGCATTTATTTGTGCTGGTTGTGTTATAATTATTTGACTTGTAGTGGAGCATTGTGCAGAGTCTGCAACTGTTACAAAATATGTTCCTGCGGGTAAGTTGGAAACAGATGTATTGCCACTACCTGTACTCCAGTTACATGTATAACTGCCACTTCCGCCAATAATACTTACCGAAGCACTGCCTATGCTTTGCCCATAACATGTTTCATTTGTTTGAGATATGCTTATAGCAGGTGAAGTTCCTTGATTTATTTTAAAAGTATCGGTTACAGCACAACCCGAGTTTGAGTCGCGCACATTTACATAATATGTACCTGCGCCAAGATTTGATACAGTACCTCCTGTATGACCATTGGACCATGTAATTATATACAACCCCGAACCCGAGGTGACAGAAACAAATGCTGACCCCGTGTTGCTTCCGCTACAACTATTGGTGGTAGTAACCTTTACCCCACCTGCAAACACATCGGCTATATGCACGGTATCTGTATTAATGCATCCTTTACTATCTGTTACAGTAACTGTATAAGTGCCACTTGAAACCCCTGAAATTGAATCGCTAGTTCCGCCACCGGGTTGCCAGTTATACGTATAAGTCGGTGTTCCTGATGAAACTGTGATTTTAGCAAGCCCATCTTTAGAACCAGAGCACGACTCATTTTGCAGAGTTGTCAATTTTATTACGGGTGCAGGGGCTGCATTTATAGTAAAAACAGCTGAATTACAATCGCCACTTTTATCTGTAACTACAATACTATATGTTCCTGCAGTAAGCCCTCCTATAGAATCAGTTGTATTGCCCGATGGCATCCAGTCATACGTATAGGGACCGGTTCCACCGAAAACCGTAACGGTAACATATCCATCATTGGTAACCCCACAGGAAAGATTTTTAGATGAGCCATTTATAGTAATACCGCCGGTGTTTTTGCCCGGGAAATTTATAGTGTCGGTAAACTTCAGCAGGCAGTTGATAGTTACCGAAACAGTGAATGTACCATTACATAAGCCGGTATCAAGCGCAGTAGTTTGTCCGTTGCTCCATTGGTATGTGTAGGAGGCTGAATCAAGCCCGCAGCCTTTTATATACACTGCTGCTTTGCCGTCACATGCCGAGCAGGATGTAGGTGGAGTTCGTTTTACTTCAAGATACAAAGAATCGGAACTATAAGGGGTTGAGGAAACAAATTTTTTACCACATGCATACACATTATTATTACCAAGCTTCACGTCATATATTGTGTCCGGAACAGAAACGCTATATAACTGTGTAAGGTTAGAATCAAATACATCTATTGAATTGTAATTACCAACATATATATTGCTGGCACAGTCCATATCGGTTCCTCCCCACAAAAAAGGAGTTGAAGTAACAGCAATACTTTTTTCCAATACACCACTGCCAGGTGCCCATTTTTTCAAGGTAGCGCCGTCATATGTTACAACCAGCGCTTTATTTGCTGCCATACCGTTAAACCCGTTGGCATAATAAAATGGTGGGCCATTAACCTGGGCAGGGTAATACATTAACGATGCCAGTTCTATAAAGGGGTGCCCATCGTTCACCTTATAAAGTGTTGGTGTAAGAAAGGGAAGGGAAGTTTTCAGAAGCAAATCATCGTAACCACCCGTGCCGAAAGAATGTGTATTAGTTGCCATATAAGCATTACCCTGAAGGTCGAGCGCCAGCAGGCACATATCCAGGGTGGTTGAAGCCGCCGGAGCGCCCAGTACATTTACACTCTTTCTATTCTGTAGGTTGGTATCCATGGTATATGCCTGTACAACGTCACCAGCACCTATCACCAGCTGATTATTGCAATAATCAAAACGTACTCTCCACGCTTCCCATGCGTCCTCGTAGCCGAAAGTGTCAACAACCATTCCGGCAGAATTCAACTTAACGGCCGTATTGACCATGTAAAAACCCGAAAGCCCTTTTACAATATAAACAGAACCATCCCTGTGGTCAACCGTTATATCGCCTGCCCATAATTCTGTAGTATCAAATGGTAAGTTGTTCATCCATTGAGCAATGCCATTGCTATTAAACTTTTCTACCTGGTAAGGCGGAAGGCCGCCATATACATATACATTACCTGCAAAGTCGTAATCTAAATCGTATCCCTTATCATAGCCGGTAAAACCCGGGTTAACCACCCATGGATCTATTATTAATGTTTTAGCATGGTCGTAATTGCCTGCATCAAAAGTTATTTCATTGTCAAGTAGTTTGAACGAGCAGCTTACCTTCTCTTTATTTCCATTATAAAAACTATTTAAAGGGGCATGGTCAATGAACTTGCCGAATGAACTTTGCATTTCAATATTGCCATTGGAGTTTTGCCATACCTTGCCGGCATCTGAATAATATAACTTTACTTTTGAAAGGTCTGCACCCGGGTGTACTATTATACTATACTCCAGCCCTGCACTATCTGCCGGAAAAGAGTATTCTATATCTATATTCGGGTAAGCGTTTTTATACAGCAGTTTTTTATATCCGTTCGCTATTACATTATGTCCGGTTATATAATAGGTATTATACGCTTGTTCTTTATTCTCAGGTTCAATGCCCGGGTTTAGGCTGGCGCCCTCCCACTTCAACGAAAAATAATGAGGTATAAGTTTTGTAGCAATGTGATCTTGTTCTTCGTGTTTGTCTTTATCCGAGCTATCGGCAACCACTTCATTATACTTGTATGTTACGCCATCAGTTGTAAAATACAGAGCAACGCCTTTAATAACAGCACTGTAAAGAATCTTTTTGTCTTTACTCCCTATTCCGCCATCAAATTGCCCGCCATTATTTTCAATAAATACTTTTTGCTCAAAAGGATCTTTAACTGTCCACTTTTGAGCGGATAGGCTAATTGACAGGCAGCATAAAGAAATAATTACCAGGTTTAATTTCATTTCAAGGTATGGTGGTTCAATTACTTCTACTATTACGCAAAGTTAATCAAATTGGTTGGGGTTTACCCCTGAATTGGTTCATCCAGTAGTTCTCTTTCTTATAAAATAATGACATCCCTACCCATCTCTTTGTGTAACAAGAGAGCAGGGTGAAGCCTCTAAATGATTATTAATATATTTGTATTCTACTAAGCATCATTTCATGATTGTTTTTTTGTAATGCACTTGCGGAAAGTATTCGTACTGGTGTTGGGTTATGCTTTAATATTAAACTTTGCTTCCTGCCAGAAAGCAAACCCTGAGCCTTATGGCATACCTTCCTTGGGTTATATTAGTTCAACGAATACTACAAAAGATTCCGCTTTTACTGCATCTGTAAACGGTAGCTCAACCATGGTATTTACACCGGGTAAAAAAACAACCGGAACAAGTCTCTCTCTTACAGGAACTAATAGCAGCTATGTAGTTACAATTACTTTCCCGAAAACTACAGGGCCCGGCTCCTACTTCTTCAACTCGGCCGGGTTCAGTGCAAGCATTTACGATGGCAGCAATACATATGTAGCCAATTCAACATACGGTACAGGCAGCATGCGAATAGATTCAATAAGTAGTAGCGGAAGATATTACGGCAGCTTTAATTTCATAGCGGAACTTCCTTCAACAGCTACAGCTTCGGCCAGCGGAAACTTTTCATACTTATAGGCTATGTACATACAACAGGATTTAAAAAAGCTCGTATTCTTCATTTCCCTTATTGTTATGTCGGGCCATATTATGGCGCAAAATGATTTCCAGATTGAACCGCAAGGCCCTGTAACTAAACCAACCCCGGTAGACACAGCCAACCTGTGGCACGGTTTTTACATTGCCCCAGCTGTGGCAATAGGCTCAGCTTCTCCGGATGCGGTAAGTGGTGTATACAAAAGCGGAACGAATATTAATTTGGGCGGCGAACTTAGTTACATGTTTCATTCAGGCTTTGGCATTTCTGCAGGGCTTCAATATGAACAATACTCATATAATTATGTATATAGCTCACTACCTTCAACCAACGCTTATGGCGACGTACCTACAACACTCCGTTCAATAACAACCGACACAAGTATATTGGTGGGCTACACACCTAATGTTACATACTCCTATAGCTTTATAAAACTGCCTTTACTTGTACGTTACGCAAGCGGCCATGTAAACAAAGTAAATTTTTATGTTGAAGCGGGAGTAAGCCCTGAGTTTTTGATAAGTAAAAAGGTATCAGGCTCTGTTACAGAAACAATTTATAATTTAACTCAGGCAGCTAATACAAACTGGTATCATTATAGTACTACTTCATCAGGTGCAGCAATATCTGTAAGCGAATCAAATGCCGATGTAGCCGCATTCAACCTGGCATTTCACCTGGGCATAGGGCTTACCATTCCTATTGATGCACACACTGCCGTTATAGCAGAATATTCGCCCGAATACGGTTTAATGAATAGCGGTACCGGGGAAAATGATATGATAAAGGACGGAAACATTCAATATTATTTCTTTGGCAAAGGCAATTACGGAAGCATTGGCAGCCGGTTATTAACAGTTAAGGTGTTGTTTACACTGTAATTCGGGCTTACTTAACCTTTATCATAACTACATAATTGCTAAGCGCTTTAATTTTTTCAGTAAGCGGCTTATTTGCAAGTGAAGTATCATTCGGTAATACAAATCGTTCAGTAAGCGATTCTAAAAAGCTTTTCATGTAACTTGCTTTTATAGCATAGTTAACATTCTGATCCTGAACAACGCCTGCATTTACTATACCTACAATATTACCATCGTAATCAAACAAAGGCCCTCCGCTATTACCATGCTGAAGCGGCACCGATACCTGGTACCAGGCAGGGTTACCTTTAAAACCTGTTTTTGCACTTATCTTACCGTCAGTAAACTTCACCTCAACCCCTAAAATATCTGCCTGCGGAAAGCCCAATGTAAAAACATCGGTTGCCACATCACTTGTTTCTGTTTTTAAACTATAGGGTAATGAAGAATAGGGCTTAAATTTATCATCAGTTATTTTTATAACGGCAAGGTCATTGTCCTTGTCAACAGAAATAACCACAGCTTTAAGAAACACCCTGTCTCCACCTTGTATAGCATCTACCTCAATTGCAGTAGCCTCTTTAACAACATGGTAATTGGTTACAATGTAACCATTGGGATCAACAAAAAAACCCGAACCTTCTCCACGCCAACCCTTGAATTCATTACCGTTTGGGTTACCCGGATAAGAACCCGGCACTTGCGTCATTTTCGATGAATCAGGCTGGTTTTCATTTGTATCAAGGTTCTGCTTTACCAACAAGTGTTCGAAAAGATTTTGCTGAATTCCTTTTTCAACCATAAAGCCCGTAAAATTGCCCCTGAGTACAGAAACCTTTGTATAGCAAACTTTTCTTCCATTAATTGTATATTCAGTGCCGGATCTTCTGGTGCTAATTATTTTCAATACATTCCTTGCCATACCCTTCCGTATTAAATCAGAATACATATCACGCATGGCATATTCTAAAATCCCCTCTCTTATAGTGCCAACCTTGTAATACCCATCGGCACTTATAAAAAAGAAATTATAATTATTCCAATCGGCAAAGCCCCATATTAGCCCATGTAATAAACTTTTATCCCCGCCTTTAAAATCAACTACGGTTGCTATTTCATAGGTTCTGTCAAGATCAAGCGGTAGGTTTATAGCCTGGGCTACAGGCTTATCATCAGTAAGAGAAGCCATATATAAGCCTGAGTCAGCAATAATTTTACATATATGTCTTTCATTACAGTTTAAAGGCCAGTCGTAAGCATTCCCATTATGAAAATGATCAGCAAAAACTTTCACTCCGGCGCCATATTCATTCCATTCTTTATAGAATTTTCCTACAACAACACCATTCTTAAAATTAATTTCATTTTGCAGCATACCACTTTCATAATAACTGATATTGGTGCTATCTGGCTTGCCATACTTATTAAAATTATGCAGGCCTTTTATTCTTCCGTTCTTATAGTACGTAATTCTCTGTCCCTTCCATTTTGTGGCACTATCATCAGTTCTGTCAATTTTTATTGCAATTCCCCTACCCCTTATTTCCCCTGTCATATAGTAGTCTTTAACAGAATCTATTGGTTCACCATTGCTGTTAAAATCAGCTATACGGTAATACGATGCATTCGAAGAATCGCGGGTTCCTTTGTGCTCAACATCATAATATATTTTCTCTTGTTTCTGGCAAAAGCCCAATGCCGGAAACAGCAATAAAAAAAGTGGCAATAACTTAATGTTCATTGAATTTTAGTTGGTGAGCAGGTTCAGTTATACAAATGTAATATTTATACATAATAAAATGTAAAAGCAATTACCTTGAGATGTTTCCATGCTTACAGTAATTTTAATGAAAGCCTTGTCATCAGTTAACAACCCTGTTAATAACACTTAAAAAAGGGTTTAAAGGAATTTGTCCTTTCCCTATCTTTGTAGCTTAAGTATATAAGGTAATGCAATTACAGGTAATTAAGAACAGGATATACGAAATAAGAGGGCATAAAGTAATGCTCGACTTTGACCTTGCTGAACTGTATTGCACAGAGACCAAGATACTAAAGCAGTCAGTAAAACGTAATATCGAACGTTTTCCTGAGGATTTTATGTTTGAGTTAACAAAGAAAGAATGGGAAAATTTGAGGTGCAATTTCAGCACCTCAAAACCAGACCCTTCTTTGAGGTCACAAATTGTGACCTCAAAACGAGGAGGACTAAGATACATGCCTTTTGCTTTTACAGAACAAGGCGTTGCTATGTTAAGTGGCATACTAAATTCAGATAAAGCAATTGAAATAAACATTGCCATTATGCGGGCATTTGTACTTATGAGAAATTATGCGCTTTCTCATAAAGATTTAACGGAGAAATTGAAAAAGATGGAAAGCAAATACAATCAGCGATTTGGTGATATTGAACAAGCACTTACATATTTAATACAGAAGGACGAACAGGAAGTAAGTCAGGCAAAGCGAAAACGAATAGGTTTTAAAACAGGTAAATAGTATATGAAGTTGCGCATAGGTATAATTTTCGGGGGCTATTCGAGGGAGCGTGAAGTATCGTTTGCGGGTGGCCGGACCGTTTACGACAACCTGAACAAAGCCTTGTTCGAGCCCGTACCTATTTTCGTCGACAGCTTTGGCAATTTCGTAATCCTCGACTGGAAATATGTGTACAAAGGCAGCATACGCGATTTCTATCCGCCGGTTGAATATCTGCCACCTACTCCACACCACTACCAGGTATATGCCGAATCATTAAAAGACGCTGAAAGCAAGCTTGCCCATAAAATGCTGGAGAAATTGGGCAAACCAATTAAAGCCGAAGAACTTAAGCAACATATTGACTTTGCCTTTTTGTGCCTGCACGGTGCAGGTGGCGAAGACGGTACCATACAGGGCCTGCTCGATTATATAAAAGTGCCATACTCAGGTTCAGGTATATTTTCATCGGCATTGGGCATGAACAAAGCAATACAGCGCAAATGGATGGAAAGCAGCGGCCTTGCCATACCGGCATTTGTTATTGCAGAACGCGCACAGGCATTTGATAGTAAAGAAGTAAAGAAATTATACGAGCAGGTAAAGAAAAACATAGGCTCGCCTTGCGTTATAAAGCCTGCCAACCAGGGTTCATCTATTGGTGCAACGGTATTGATGGAAAAAGATTTGGTTTCGTTTGAACATGCATTGTTAAAAGCATTTTTTGCAACCAAGCTTAGCCATACCGAGTGGAACAAAATGAACCACGAACAGCATGTTGATTTTGTTCGGCATATTACTGATATACGCGAAGGTATCGGCTTCCCTATGTCATTAACACATGGTGGCACAACGGTTACCGTCATTCACCCCGAGGAATTACTGAAACGACTTACTGCTATATTCTCATCATCGAAGCAAGATGTGTTGTTACAGGCATTTGATGGAGAAAGCGAAGTATTGATAGAAGCATTTATACGTGGTAAAGAGTTTTCCTGCATTGTTGTGCAGGATGAAAATGGCAAACCCATTGCACTGCCTCCTACCGAAATTCGCAAAGGGCAGGAGTTGTTCGATTACCGGTCTAAGTATTTACCGGGCTTATCGAGAAAGATAACTCCGATAGACCTGCCCGAAGCACAGATAAAGCAAATAGCAGATAAGTGTTGCCAGTTGTTCAACGATATGCACTTTAATGTGTATGCCCGCATCGACGGCTTTATTACACCTGACAACAAAATATTCCTCAACGACCCGAACACCACATCGGGCATGTTGCCTTCGTCGTTCTTTTTTCACCAGGCTGCTGAAATTGGTTTGAACCCTTCGCGTTTCCTTACTTATATAATACGCACATCCATCCATCAGCGCGAACTGGCATCGATGAGTCCGCGGTATGCAGGCCTGTTAAAAGACACCGATAAACTAATACACGAGGACAAACACAGCACGCACAAGAAAAAGAAGATAGCAGTTATACTTGGGGGCTATTCGTCTGAAAGGCATATATCGGTTGAAAGCGGCAGGAATATTTATGAAAAACTGGCATCATCATCGCAGTACGAACCTATACCTGTGTTCCTTACCGGAAGCGCTAAAGGGCATACCTTATACCAGATACCAATAAACATATTGCTGAAAGATAATGCGGACGATATAAAGGAAAAGATCGAGAACTATAAGGTACATCCGTTCATAAAGACCATACAGCATAACTGTTCAGGTATTACTGAAAAATATTCTACCGGCAACAGCCTTACACCGCCACGCAAACTAACATACACTCAATTAGCTAAGGAAGTTGATGGAGCATTTATTGCCTTGCATGGCCGCCCGGGTGAAGACGGACAGGTACAACTAGAATTAGGCAAGGTGGGCTTGCCATTTAACGGATCGTCGGCAGCAACATCGGCTATTACTATAAATAAGTACGAGACGAATAACATTTTGCGCAAGAATGGCTTACTGGTACCTGATGATATTGTGGTTACCCACGAAGAATGCAAGAAGGATACAGCAGGACTTTACAGGCATATTGAGAAATCTATTGGTGTACCTTTTATTGCCAAACCTATCGATGATGGTTGCAGTTCAGCCGTACGTAAGATTGATACCAAAGAAGAGTTCGAAGCATTTATAAAACTCATCTTCCGCAGTAAGCAAGAGAAAGACAAACGCTCTGCTGAAATATTGAAGATAAAGAGCAACGAAGAGTTTCCGCAGAAAACTGCTTTCTTAGCCGAGCAACTGATAAAGAAAAACGGTGCAGCACACTTATTGGAAATTACAGGCGGCCTGCTGACACATTTTAATGGAAAAACAAAGACCTACGAAATGTTTGAGGCATCGGAAGCCTTATCGGAAGGGGCTGTGTTATCGCTGGAAGAAAAGTTCCTGGCCGGTGAAGGACAGAACATAACCCCTGCAAGGTATGCGGTAAATGCAAAACAAAGGCAAGCAATTTCTGAAAAGGTTAAGACAGAACTGAAGCGTGCAGCCCTTATACTTAATATAGAAGGATATGCCCGTATAGATGCGTTTGTGCGGGTATATAAGAACGGAAAGGTTGAAGTTGTGTTTATTGAAGTAAATTCGCTACCTGGTATGACACCTGCAACATGCATATTCCACCAAACGGCAATTAACGGCTACACCCCGTTTGAGTTTATTGATGCTATTTTGAAATATGGGTTTAGTAAAAAATAATGTTTAATGTTTAATTTTGAATGCTTAATATTAACTGATACCATTCAACATTAAGCATTCAACATTCAAAATTGATAGATGGGCGAGTTTAAAGAGTTTTTAAAAAGCAGAATATTCTACATCAATCTGGGGATTGCTGTGGCCTTGTTTGCTTTAATATTTTTTGGCGCCGGTAAGTTCCTTGAATCATATACCCGCCATGGTGAGTTTATTGTATTACCCGATTTCAGTAAAAAGTCATTGGCAGAAGTACAAGGCATATTAAAGAACAAAGGGCTTAAGTATGTTATTATAGATTCTACCTACGATGAAAAACTGCCACCACGCACAGTTATTAACCAGGTTCCGTATGTAGGCGCTAAGGTTAAAAGTGGCCGTAACATTTACTTATACATTACCTCGGCAGTTGCGCCAATGGTTGAAATACCGGCAAGCGGCGTTATTGATGCACCTGCGGCAAGTGCAAAAATGGTGCTTGAACACGAAGGCCTTAAAATTGGAAGCATTGGTACCAAGATAGATATTTGTGTAGGCTGTGTATTAGAAATTCATTACAAAGGCAAGGTATTGCAACCAGGCGATAAACTGGCCAAGGGCTCACGCGTTGATCTTATATTGGGGCGCGATGCCAACACCCCTGCTGATGGGAATTAATACAAGTTCATTAATTGTTTTACGGGGTTTAATTATAAAAACGAAGATGATCAATACATCTCAGAAATATGCCTAAACTTTCCATACTGGTAGCTGCTTATAATGAAGCGGCCACCATAACTTCACTGCTCGACCGGGTAACAGAAGTTACTTTATCGCATTCCGTAGTAAAAGAGATAATAGTGGTTAACGATGGCTCGAAAGATGACACCAGGAAAATACTTGATGAGTATAGTGTAAAGCAGGCACAAAGCCAGAACAGCACCGGTAACAAAACAGAACTTGTCATTCATCATAAAGAAATAAATGCAGGAAAGGGAGCTGCCCTGCACACAGGTATAAAACTTGCAACCGGCGATTTTATAATTATACAGGATGCTGACCTTGAATATGACCCGAGAGAATATGATATATTGCTGAAACCCATTATAGAAGGTTTTGCCGATGTAGTTTACGGGTCGAGGTTTATTGGCGGCAACCCGCACCGCATTTTGTTTTTCTGGCATTCGATAGGTAACAGGGTGCTTACCTTTACCTCGAACATGTTTACCAATTTAAACCTGACTGACATGGAAACATGTTACAAACTGTTCAGGGCCGATATTGTAAAGCAATTGACATTAAAAGAAAACCGCTTTGGTTTTGAGCCTGAGGTTACGGCAAAAATTGCCAGGGTTAAGGGCATAAGAATATATGAGGTTGGTATATCGTATTATGGCAGAACCTATGCCGAAGGCAAGAAAATAAACTGGAAAGATGGCTTCAGGGCGCTTTGGTGTATTTTAAAGTATAATTTGTTTTAATAAAAAAGCCCCGCAAATGCAGGGCTTTTTTATTAAATTCAAAAACAATTTATTTCTTTACACTTGCCTGAGCCTGGGTCATATCATCAACAAGTTTTTTCAATTCTGCTACTTCTTTTGCTTCACTTGAATGAGAATTGTTTAATGCAGTCAACTCATTTTTCAAGTCACTGATCTGGGCTTGCAACGATTTATTCTCAGCTTCAAGCTTTTTATTTAAAGCCTGAACACCAGCCAAAGCTACGCCTGGTTCATCAATGGTAGAAATGGTCAAACTATCATTATTCAATTGGAATGCCTTATAGAAATCCTGCGCCATTGGGCCTATGTGTTGCACATTTGCAGAATCCCATTTATAGTTCCAACGTGAAATTGGCATTGAAGCTATTTTGCTCAATATATCGTCGCTGTTCACCAAAACAAAATTTTTCTTTTTGTTTCTATCAGAACAACTGCTCCATACACCTGCAGCTGACATCTGAGCTACTCCAGTTCCTGTATTAATGTTTACTACACCTGCAAATGGAGTTGTACAACCACTGATAGTTCCGCTACAAGCACCCATACCATAATTCCATTGGGTAACTGAGCCATTACCAAACATCATAGTATTACTGGTACATACTGTTGCTCCATATCCAACTGCAGTAGCATTAGTTAATCCATTACTTGCAACATCAGCAGTATAACCTAAAGCAGTATTATATGTTCCGGTTGTGTTAGTTTGAAGAGCCTCAAACCCGCAAGCACTATTATAATCACCTGTTGTATTATTAAACAAAGCACTTTCTCCCATACCAACATTCTCATTACCACTTGTTGTTGCTTGCAATGCATTGGCTCCGACAGCAGTATTATATTCACTAGTACAATGTTGTAAAGTGTTATAACCATAGCCAGTACTATATGACCCTGTTGTATTATCTTTTAATGAAAGATAACCATATGCGGTATTAAATGAACCACTGGTATTACTTACAAGTGCCTGGTATCCGTTAGCCACATTATACGTACCGGTTGTATTGTCAAGCATAGCCTGGTATCCTGTTGCTGAGTTATATGTTCCACTGGTATTATCAAACAGTGCATCTGTACCAACCGCAACGTTACCGGTTCCCGTATTGGAAGACAATGCTTTATAACCGTATGCTTCATTGTAATTACCTGTACTATTACTTGCCAGGGCCATATAACCTTGTGCAGAGTTACCGGTACCAGAAGTATTAGAAAATAAAGCACTATCACCAACAGCAGTATTGACATCGCCTGTATTATTATATAAGGAATATGCTCCGTTGGCAGTATTGCTGCTTGCAGTGGCATTACTTCCTTCATATAAGGCATTAAATCCTGAGGCAGTATTATTCATTCCTTTAGTGTTATTAAACAAAGAATTGGTTCCGATTCCAGTATTATTAATACCGTCAGATACGGATGTTGGCTGATTACTATACAGCGCATTTTCTCCTACAGCAACATTATAACTACTCCAGGCTGTATTTGTATTATTATACGATTGGGTATATAAAGCAGATGTGCCAATAGCAGTATTGTCTCCAGCTGTTTTATTTTCTGCTAATGAGTTGTACCCTTCAGCAGTATTGTTACTCGCAAGAGAGCTGGCTCCTATAGAATATTGCCCAATAGCAGTATTAAAGTTTCCTGTAGAGTTTGTACCTAACGTACTTGCTCCCAAAGCAACATTATACTGCCCAGTTGTATTTGCATCCATTGCCTCAAAACCAATTGCAGTATTAGCACTAGCAGTAGTGTTATTTACAAGGGCAGCCGTACCGAATGCGGTATTATCTGTACCGGTTGTGTTATCCTGCATTGCTTCTGAACCCATTGCAGTATTATTATACCCTGATGTGTTTAATTGCATTGCTTGATAACCATATGCAGCATTAAATGTTCCACTTGTATTTACTGTCACTAATGCAAGATCTCCATATGCAGTATTTTGTTGATTATTTGGGGCTACTCCGGCACAGGTTCCATATTGGTCTGTATTACAAACCAATGGTTTTTTATTTGTGCCATAACTATCCGATGTAGACAACAACACCCAATTCGGATCAGTAGCAGTTCCCGCATTATAATAATAGCCAGGTACAACCGCATAAGTACCTGTACCGGCTGAATCGGTATTATATACCAGCGTACCGGTTGCAGGAGCATCGAATGGAGTCTGAAGGTTTGTAGCTTCCAATGCTGCCTTTATTGGAAAAGTCGGCATATTGTCTGCAATTTTTGCATGCTCGGCATACAGTGAATACGGAACGGACATCATTTGTGATGTCCCCATTACTGTATAATTCTCACCTCCTTTCGGGTCAAACTCTGTCTTTATAAAGTAACTGCCTGTTGACCAGTCTATGGCATTAAAAGTGC
>Ga0210386_10002899_pt1 | contig 14513 bp, 11 predicted proteins | sample IncBWH32OmetaG_FD_160091 | JGI IMG/M metagenome (GOLD analysis project Ga0210386, IMG submission 160091) | Forest soil microbial communities from Barre Woods Harvard Forest LTER site, Petersham, Massachusetts, United States - Inc-BW-H-32-O ... | reverse complement strand
TTCGCGCCCAAGTGACGAAGGCGCCGATCAGACGTGTGCCATAGCCATCGTGGATCGCGGCCGTCGGCACCGCCATTGCCGCAATCACCGCCTAGCTGTCTGCCCCCAGCGCCGCGGTGTGCCCGGCATGATCGCCCCGGGCATTGCTGTTGCCCGTGGCCGCGCCGTGCGGATCATGAAACAAGTGCGCCACCAGCGCCATCTCGATGCCGCTCATCAGCGCGTCACACAGGTCGAAGGCAAATAACGCGGACGGCCGTCGGCCCGACGCCAGCTCAGCCGACGTACACCAGTCGTGGCGAAACCTGATCGCTGCGTTCGGCCCCAGCGCGGTGGCGAATCGCCCCGTGGTGCACTGCGCCTGCTCCATCGGCATATACACGACATCGCCCGCGTGCAGCTCGTTTCGCCTGCGAGCAAACAGATAGTCGTGGCCGATCCCCACTGCGACGCCGCCACTCACGCAGGGCAGCTCCAGCATCGCCTCGATCAGCACGCACCGATGCGAATACGGACCATTCGATCCAGTGAGGATGACCAGCTTCGGCTGATGGATCGACGTCGCTGGCCACGCGCCCGGCAGCTCTAACGCCCGCCGGATCAATCAAGATCCGACGGGCGTCGCGCGCAAACCGTGGCCGGCTAGGGCTGCCTCTTCTGCTCTTCCGGCCGCGCCGCCGGATGGGGCGCCGGCGCCGGCGCCGGGCGTGGGGTGGCCTCGGCCGGCCGCGGTGGCGGCGCAGCCGGTCGTGGCGCGGGTTCCGCCGGGCGTGCGGCCGGTGCCCGGCTTGGTGCTACCTCGGCCGGACGCGTCGCGGGCGCCTGCGTGGGCCGTGGCGATTCCGCCGGGCGGGCCGCCGGTGTCTCAGCCGGTCGTAGCGCCGGTGTCTCCGCGGGGCGTGCCGCCGGCGTTTCCGCTGGTCGCGGTGCGGCTTCCTGTGGGCGGGCCATCGGCGCCTCCGCTGGCCGAGGTTCGGTTACCGCGGGCCGCTCGGCCGGCGCTGGTCCGCCAGGACGCGTGGCCGGGTTTGGCTCACGCAGGGCAGGGGCCGCGCCCGGCGCTGCCCCACCTGGCCGTGTGATCGCGGGCCCCGGTGCGCCGCCAGGATGCTCGGCTGGCGCGCCGGCGGGACGCGGTGCCGTGCCCGCTGTCTCCGGCGGCCGTGCGGCCTCTACGCCGCGCCCGGTGAACTCGTTCGGCCGGCTGGTCGCAGCGACCGTGGGCTGCCCGTGATTGACATTGGCCTGCAGATCGCGATTGCCTGCCGCCGTCTGCTGGTGCTGCGTCTGCAGCGCGGTCGGTTGCACGTGCTGCTCACGCGCATAGGTCTGATCCTGCGCCGTCGGCCGCGCCTGCGTGCCAACGGTGCCGCCGTTGAAGCTGACGCGATTGACCGTCACGTTGTTGACGACGGTGCGGTTGTAGACGTTGGTGATGTGCACGCTGCCGAAATTATTGACGGACCGGTTGTAGAACAGATGGCCGCCCTGCCAGTAGCCGCCGGCATAGCCATCGCCGCCGTACCCGAACCCGTAATTGATGCCGCCATAGAAGCCAACATGCGGGCCCCAGTAGCCGGCGTGCCACAGATACACGCCAGCGTCCCAGCCCCAATAACCAGGCGTCCACAACAGCCCGATGGTCGGCGGCAGCACCCAGGTGCCGGGTACCCAGTAGTACCCGTACTGACCCCACGCCCAGTAGCCGGGTGTCCAGATATAGCCGTCGCCTGGCATCGCCGGCTGCACATAGATCGGCAGCGCCGGGGGTTCGACCGTGATCGACACGGCAATTTGCGCCCGCGCCTGCTGCGTCGGCAGCGGGCCGATCGCCCCCAGCAGCAGCGGACTGATCAGGGGGGCCATCAGATACAGGCGTCGCATGGTCGTCTCCTTGGCTGAAAACCCGGGTCGGAAATCCGGCGCGGTCCTAGCGTGCACCGGCTCGCATGTCGGGGCCGACTGTGGCGACGGCATGGCCGCGCCCGTCACGTTACGGCGAGGCAGTTATCCCCACGCGGCGGTTTCGCCGGCCGGCAATCCTTGCTAGCTGGTGCACGCGATGACCGATGAAGATCCCCTGCACCCGGCGCTGCTGCCCGCCGGGCTGCGCGATTTGCTGCCCCCTGACGCCGAGACCGAGGCCGCCTCGGTCGAGGCACTGCTGGAGGTGTTTGCCGCATATGGTTACGAAAGGGTGAAGCCGCCGCTGCTGGAGTTCGAGGACAGTCTGCTGGCCGGTGCCGGCGCCGCGGTGGCGGAGCAGACGTTCCGCCTGATGGATCCCGACAGCCAGCGCATGATGGGCCTGCGCGCCGATACCACGCCGCAGGTGGCCCGCATCGCCGCCACCCGTCTGCCCACCGCGCCGCGCCCGCTGCGCCTGTCCTATGCCGGCCAGTGCCTGCGTGTGCGGGGCAACCAGTTGGCGCCGGACCGGCAGATCGCCCAGGCCGGGATCGAACTGATTGGCAGTGACGTGCCGGCGGCGGATGCAGAGGTGGTGCTGGTCGGCGCCGAGGCGCTGGCCGCGGTCGGCTTGACCAATGTCAGCTTCGATCTGACGGTGCCGACGCTGAGCCCCGCGCTGCTGGACGATGCCGGCATCACCGGCACCGCCCGCGTTGCATTGGCCCGCGCGCTGGACCGCAAGGACGCCGCCGCGGTTGCGCGGCATGGCGGGCCGTTGGCTGCGACGCTGAACGAACTGCTGCTGGCCGCCGGGGCCGCCGAGGGCGCTTTGGCCGCGCTCGCGTCCGTGCAGTTGCCGCCGGTCGCGCGTGCGCTGGCTGATGGCCTGGCGGAGACCGTCGCCGCCATCCGCGCCCGCGCCCCGCTGCTGAAGCTGACGATCGATCCGGTCGAGTTCCGTGGCTTCCGCTATCACACCGGCGTATCGATCACGATCTTCGCCCCCGGCCGGCACGAGGAGCTGGGTCGCGGCGGCCGTTATCTCAGCGGCGAGATGGAACCCGCCACCGGCCTAACGCTGTATCCCGACGCCATCCTGCGCGTCGCCCCGCCGCGCGCGCCGCGTCCGCGCCTGTTCATCCCCCACGGTGCCGACCCCGACGAGGCGCGGCGTATGCGCCAGCTCGGCTATGCGACGATCGCCGGGCTGTCGCCGGTGGACGATCCCGCCGCCGAGGCGCACCGTCTCGGCTGCTCGCACGTGCTGCGCAACGCCGCCGCCGCGCCGCTTACGACCGACCACTGACCACTGGAGACTGTTGATGGCCAACGTTGCCGTGATCGGCGCCCAATGGGGCGACGAGGGCAAAGGGAAGATCGTGGACTGGCTCGCCAGCCGCGCCGATGTTGTGGTGCGTTTCCAGGGCGGTCATAACGCCGGCCATACGCTGGTGGTGGGCAACGAGACCTATCGCCTGTCACTGCTGCCATCGGGCCTGGTGCGTGGCAAGCTGGGCATTATCGGCAACGGCGTGGTGGTCGACCCCGAGGCGCTGTTGGCGGAAATCGACAAGGTCGCCGCGCAGGGTCTGCGGGTGACGCCCGCGACGTTGCGCATCGCCGAGAACGCCGCGCTGATCCTGCCGTTCCACGGCGCGTTGGACCGCGCGCGTGAGGCGGCGCGCGGCGACCGCAAGATCGGCACTACAGGCCGCGGCATTGGTCCGGCGTATGAGGACAAGGTGGCGCGGCGCGCGATCCGTGTGGCAGATCTGGCGGAGCCGGAGACGCTATCCACGAAGCTCGATGAATCGCTGCAGCACTACAACACGCTGCTGGCCAGTCTCGGGGCGGAAACGTTCGACAAGGCGCAGGTGCTGGCGCGGCTGCTGGAACTGGCGCCGCGCATCCTGCCGTATGCCGAACCGCTATGGCTGCGGCTGGATGAGCTGCGGCGCGCCGGCAAGCGGATCTTGTTCGAAGGCGCGCAGGCGGTGATGCTGGATGTCGATCACGGCACGTACCCGTACGTGACGTCGTCGAACACAGTGGCGGCGACGGCGGCCTCGGGTGCCGGCATCGGGCCGTCGGCGATCGGGTTCGTGCTGGGGATTGCGAAGGCGTATTCCACCCGTGTCGGATCCGGACCGTTTCCGACTGAGCTGAACGATGCCACGGGTCAGTTGCTGGGCGATCGTGGTCATGAGTTCGGCACCGTCACCGGACGTCGCCGGCGCTGCGGGTGGTTCGATATCGTACTGGTGCGTCAGGCGGTGAAGGTGGGGGGCATCAATGGCCTCGCGCTGACCAAGCTCGATGTGCTCGACGGGCTGTCAGAGCTGCAGATCTGCACCGGCTATCGGATTGACGGAACGTTGTTCCACCACATGCCGGCGGCGCCGGGCGCGCAGGCGAAGGCGACGGCCGAGTATGAAACGATCGAGGGCTGGTCTGGCTCTACCCGCGGCGCACGCAGTTGGGGCGATCTGCCGGCGCAGGCGATCAAATACGTGCGCCGGATCGAGGAGCTGGTGGAAGCCCCGGTGACACTGCTGTCCACCAGCCCCGAGCGTGACGACACGATCCTGATGAAGGACCCGTTCGAGGGGTAACGTGTCGCGTACACCTCTCGCTGCGCGGGAGAGGTCGCGAGCGCAGCGCCGCGGGTGAGCGTGGTGCCCGCGGCACGACCCTCAGCCGACGTCGTTTCGCTTGCCGACCTCTCCCGCCATGCGCGCGAGGCGTACTTGCCTCACGCCGCCTTTCGCCCCCACACCCCCGCCATCACCCCGGCCAAAATCCCCAGCATCTGATCCACCTCCGCCTCACTCACCGTCAGCGCCGGCATGAATCGCAACGAATCCGGCCGCGGCGCATTCAGCAGCAACCCACGCGCCCTTGACGCCTCAACAATCTCCGCGCCCACATCGCGCTGCAGATCCAGCGCGCGCAGCAACCCCTTCCCACGTACCGCCCCGCATCCGTGCCGCCGCGCCAGCGCGCGCAACCCCTCCGCCAGATGCTCCCCAACCCCTGTCACCTGCGCGAGGAACCCCGACTTGGTGATCTCCTCCATCACCGCGACGCCCACCGCCGCCATGATCGGATTGCCACAAAACGTCCCGCCCTGATCGCCATACTCGAAGCAGCACACATCCTGATGCGCGACCAGCGCCGCCAGCGGTACGCCACCGCCCAGCCCTTTCGCCAACGTCATGATATCCGGCATCACGCCCGCATGCTCGAACCCGAACACCGTGCCTGTCCGCCCGATCCCGGTCTGGATCTCATCCAATATCAGCAGCAGCCTATGCTCGCGCGTCAGCGCCCGCACCCCGCGCAGGAATGCCTCCGTCGCCTCGAACACGCCGGCCTCGCCCTGGATCGGCTCCAGCATCACCGCCACCGTGCGCGGCGTGACTGCTGCCGCCACCGCATCCAGATCGTTCAGCGCGACCTTGACGAATCCATCGACCTGCGGCGCGTACAACTGCTCCCACTGCGGCTTCCCCGACGCCGCCATCATCGCCAGCGTGCGCCCATGAAACCCATGATCCATCGTGATGATCTCATAGGCGCCATCACGATGCTTTGTGCCCCATTTGCGTGCGAGCTTGATCGCGCCCTCGTTCGCCTCGGCGCCGCTGTTGGCCAGGAATACCTGGTGCAGCCCACTATGCTGTGCGAGCAGCGCCGACAGGCGGATCATCGGCTCGTTGTAGAAGGCCGGGCTGCAATTGAGCAGACGCTCGGCCTGCCGCGTCAGCGCCTCCACCAGCACGTGCGGCGAATGGCCCAGGCAGTTCACCGCCCAGCCCTGGATAAAATCCAAATACGTGCGGCCGGCGGAATCGGTTAGCCATGAGCCCTGGCCCGCGACGAACACGATTGGCGGGCGTGAGGTGATCGCCATGACCGGATCAAACAGATCCGGCGGTGGATCGGTCGCGAGGACGGTGGAAGATGCGGACATGTCAGTGCTCCTGAGTGTGGGTGAAATGGAGCGACGGACACCCTGAAACCACGAAGGCCCCCGTCGCGTTCGACGAGGGCCTTCGTGGTTGGTCTGCGTTTGGTACCTGTTACGCGCGCAGCCTTCCCGCCCCCGTCGTGAGACGGCGGCGTCGGCGGGCGGCGATCGTGATGCGTGCGAGGCAAGGCATGAGGGCGCGGTTACACGCGCGACCGGGCGATGTCAACGAAGCTGCCTCAAGCGATTGTCGACGACGCATATGCGATGCAGCAAATCGCCATTATCTCGGGCGAACGTCGCTCTGCCGGGACGTCGCCAGCGTCTTGGCCAATATCATCAGAAAAGCGCCGATCTGACAATAAACCGACGGGTGAATTGGGTACTGGCAATTCCGCGCAGTCATCGTACGGCCCCGCAGGGGCGGTGCGTTTTGCGAAGGGATTGTACTCGACGAAGCATGACGGGCACGCGTGGACAGGGCGCCACGGCAATACCTGCGCGCGATCGCGCTCTCCCGTTCGACCGGAGTTCAGACAACGGCAAATGCTGCATGAAGAATGGAAAGGCCATCGAGGCCATCGCCGTCCTCGACACGCGGGGTTTCGAGGCATTCTGAAATCGTGTCGCTCCAGAATCGCGGCCCAGTGCACCGCGTATCAAACTGCTACGGAAACGCGTCTGCGAGAATCATGCCGGCCTGATCTTCCTGGCCATGTGTGAGTGGCATCCACGCACAGGAGACGATGATGATGGAGCTGCTGATCAATGGCCAGACGTTTCGGGTCGGTGTGCCCGGCGACATGCCATTGCTCTGGGTGCTGCGTGATGTGCTCGGCCTGACCGGCACCAAGTTTGGCTGTGGCATTGCACAGTGCGGTGCCTGCACCGTCCATCTCGACGGTGAGCCTGTGCGATCCTGCCTGCTGCCAGTCAGCGCGATCGGGTCCCAGAAAGTGACGACGATCGAAGCCGTTGGTGAAACGCCAAACGGCCACAAGGTACAGCAAGCCTGGATCGACTTGGACGTCCCGCAATGTGGCTATTGCCAATCCGGTCAGATCATGTCGGCGACCGCCCTGTTGGACCAGACGCAACACCCCACCGACGCCGATATCGACGCGGCGATGTCCGGCAATATCTGCCGGTGCGGCACCTATGTCCGTATCCGCGCGGCGATCCACGCCGCGGCAGCGGCATGAGGCGCGGGGGCATGGGATACGCTGTGCCATCCCGTCGGTCGCTGCTGAAATTCGGCCTTGTCGCCGGGGGCGGATTGATCCTGGGCCTGCGGTTGCCCAGTGTCGCGCGGGGCGCGGTGAGCAATGCCGCCGACGCGTTCACCCCGAACGCGTTCCTGCGCATTGCGATGGATGGGTCAATCACACTGATCCTGCCGCACACCGAAGTCGGCCAGGGCATCTACACCAGCTCGGCGATGCTGATGGCCGAGGAACTCGAAGTTGGTCTCGACCAGGTCGGCATCGAGCCGGCCCCACCCGACTTGAAGAAATACATGGACCCGCTGCTCGACGAGCAGGCGACCGGCGGATCCACCTCGACGCGCAGCGACTGGGTGCGCTTGCGCGATGCCGCTGCCGCCGCGCGCATCATGCTGGTGGCGGCCGCCGCCGCGCGCTGGCAGGTCGAATCCGCGGCCTGCCGGGTCGACCGCGGCGTGGTGCATCACGATCCCAGCAACCGAGCGCTGCCCTATGGCGACCTCGCGGCCGCCGCTGCGGCGCAACCGGTGCCTAGCAACATCCGGCTCAAGGACCCGTCACAGTTTCGGCTGATCGGAACCCCTGTAAAACGTCTCGATACGCCATCGAAGGTCTCTGGCATGGCGGTGTTCGGGATGGACATCAGACTGCCCGGCATGCGCATCGGCACGGTCGCGATCTCGCCCGTGAAGGGTGGCAAACTCGTCGGCATGGACGCAGCCGCCGCGCGGGGTGTGCCCGGCGTGCACGACGTCATTCGCGCCGGTGACACGGCGGTCGCGGTGATCGGCGATCATATGTGGGCGGCCAGGCAGGGCCTGGCGGCGCTGAATCCGAGCTGGGATGCCGGCCCGAACGGCACGTTGACGCTGCCGAAGCTGGTGGCAGACATGGACCGGGCATCGCAGGCCCGGGGCGTGGTCGCCACGCGCAAGGGCGATGCCGTCGCGGCGATCGGCGCGGCGGCCACGAAACTATCGGCGGTGTATGAACTGCCGTTCCTCTCGCACTCGCCGATGGAGCCGCTGAACTGCACGCTGCATGTCCAGCCCGACCGCGCCGAGCTTTGGGTCGGCACGCAGGTGCCCGGGCGCGCGCAGAAGGCGGTGATGGCGGCCACTGGGCTGCCGGCCGAAAAGGTCATCGTCAACACCCAGATCATGGGTGGCGCCTTCGGCCGGCGGCTCGAGGTCGACAGCATCGAGATCGCCGCGGCGGTGGCGAGGCAGCTGAGCTATCCAGTGAAGCTGGTATGGACGCGGGAGGAAGACCTGCGCCACGACTACTACCGCCCGTATTATTACGATCGCGTCTCTGCCGGCCTCGACGCCAGCGGCCGCCTCGTCGGGCGCACGCACCGCGTCACCGGGCCGGCGATCACCGCGCGCTGGGCGCCGGCCGGGTTCAAGAATGGCCTCGACCCCGACGCCGTGGAATGTACGGCGGAGACCCCGTATGACGAGTCCGCGGTGTTCGTGGACTTCGTGCGGCATGAACCGGCCGGAATGAACACCAGCTGGTGGCGTGGCGTCGGTCCAACGCACAACCTGTTTGTGGTCGAAAGCTTCGTCGACGAAATGGCGGCGGCGGCACGGCAGGACCCGGTCGCGTTCCGCCGCGCGATGCTGCGGAACAATCCGCGCGCCCGCGCGGTGCTCGATCTGGCAGCGGCAAAATCCGGCTGGGGCAGCAAACTGCCCACCGGCGCCGGCCGCGGCATCAGCGTGCAGTTCGCCTTCGGCAGCTATTTATCCTGCGTGATGGAGGTCGCGGTGTCATCCGCTGGCGAGGTCACGCTGCGGCGTGCCGTCGTCGCCGTCGATTGCGGCATGTCGGTCAACCCGGACACGCTGCGCGCCCAGATCGAAGGCGGCCTGATCCTCGGCCTCGGCACCGCGCTGTACAACGAGATCACACTCACCAACGGCAGCGTGGATCAGAGCAACTTCCACGACTACCGCGCGCTGCGCATGAACGAGGCGCCGGGGATCGAGATCTACCAAGTGCGCAGCACTGAGTATCCCGGCGGCATCGGCGAGGCAGGCACGGCGGCGGCGGCACCGGCTTTGGGCAACGCCATCTTTGCCGCGACCGGCCGGCGGCTGCGCCGGCTGCCGTTCACCGATGGCCTGACCGGCGGAGCTTGACCCAGATGAAACGAGGACGCCTGGGTCTGGTTGCTGTCGTGACGATTGTCTGCGCCGCTGCGGCCGGCTTCTTCTTCTGGCCCGCGCCGCTCGAGCAGGTCGCCGCCAGCGCCAGCCAGCCAACCGGCGCCGCGTTGATCGCGCGCGGTGAGTATCTCACGCGGGCGGCCGATTGCGCGGCCTGCCACACCGTGCCCGGCGGCGCGCCGTTCGCTGGCGGCCTTGCCTTCCACCTGCCGTTCGGCACGCTCTACACCCCCAACATCACGCCTGACCGGGACACCGGCATCGGCGCCTGGACCGACGCGGAGTTCGTGCGCGCGCTGCATCAGGGCGTCGGGCGTGACGGCGAGAACCTGTATCCGGCGTTCCCCTACACCGCGTACACGCTGCTCTCGACCGACGACGCGCTCGCCATCCGCGCCTATCTGGCGACCGTTCGCCCCGTGCACGCCGAGACGCCGCGCAATGACCTGCGCTTTCCATTCGACCAGCGATACGGAATGCGCGCCTGGAACCTGCTGTTCCTGCCCAAGCATCGTTTCACCCCTGACCCGGCGAAGGACGCCTCTTGGAATCGCGGGGCCTATCTGGTGGAAGCGCTGGGCCATTGCGGCGAATGCCACACGCCGCGCAACCAGCTGATGGCACTCGACAGCAGCAGGAAGTTTGCCGGCGCCGAGCAGGTCGGTTGGCACGCCTACAACCTGACAAGTGATCACGCGAGCGGCCTGGGCCGCTGGAGCGACACACAGATCGCCCAGTACCTGTCGACCGGACACGCGGACGGGCGTGGCCCCGCCTCTGGGCCGATGGCCGAGGCGGTGGAGGACGATCTGCGCTACCTGTCGCAGGACGACATCCACGCCATGGTCGCCTACCTGCGTGAGGTTGCGCCGCAACCCGATGGGCCGCCCGCGGTACAGGCCGGTGCGCCGGCGCCTGAGATCGATACGCTTGGAGAGCGCCTGTTCGCGCAGGCCTGCCAGGGTTGCCATCTGCCGAACGGTGACGGGCGCCAGTCTCCGTGGGCGGCGTTGCGGGGTTCTCATTCCGCAGGCGACCCGGTTGGGACGAATCTGTTGCAGGTGCTGACGCACGGCACGCAGATCGAGACCAGCCAGGGGGTGATGTTCATGCATCCGTTCACCGGCGCCTATACGGACGTGGAGCTGGCGGCGCTGGCCGCTTACACCACTGCGCAGTTTGGCCTCCGGCAGAGCAAGGTGACACCGGAGCTGGTCCACCGGGAGAGGGAATTGCATTAGCCGCACGAGGGTCCGATGCATATCTCCTTGTCGCCGTCAGGGTCCCCCTCAGTTCTTGTAAGCTTCCCCGGCGCACTCTGCGCGCGCCATGGCCATTGCGCCCAATCGGCCGGCACCGCTCAATGGTGCCAGAGGTGCGCCAGGGCGGCTAGAACACTTGCATCAGCGCTGCCGCCACTGCCCACGCTGGTCGCATCGAACACGGCACGGTTGCGCGCGAATACATCATCGCTCTTGGATTGGGTCATGATCTGCACGAGATCGTTCCCAAAACCAAAACCCAAGACCGACGCACTCGTCAAACCGATCTGGCTGAGCTGATCCGGTATCGTTGCTGGTGCAAGCTGGTTGCCGGATGTGACCGGGGAGGAAGTTCCTGACCCATCGATGCTGTTCTGATTGTTGGCCGGCAGGAACCGCGGCTTGGCACTGAGCGGTGGGTCGGATGCAACGCCATTCGCCAGGGTGGAGGTGATGTCAGTGACGGTGATGTCGGTGCCGCTGAAGGGGGCCGCAGCCAAGTGAAACGATTCGCCACTATAGGTCCCGGCCAGTGTCTGCGTATAGGTCTGACCGCCCTCGCTGACCGTCAGCAGGTGCGTTGTCGAATCGTAACCGACCGACCCGCCGCTCACGTACGGCAGATAAGCGACATCGATGGTTCCGCCGGGGAGCAGATGCGTGAGGCTCGCCGTTCCGCCGGAAGAAATAGTCTCCTCACCGCCGGCGCTGACCGTCGTGCGGTACGCCACACCGCCGAGGGTGACATACTCGGCGCCGCCGGCGTCGACCGTCGTGAGCATCGTCTCCCCACCAGAATAGATCAGCTCGCCGCCGCCCGAGCTGACCATCGTGCTGCTCGCCACCCCCTTCGAGTAGATATACGACGTGCCACCGCTGATCGTCGTGTCGCTCGTCACGCCGCTATAGTCGACATACTCGTACGCGCCGGAGCCAACGGTCGTGTCGTGCGTAATCCCGTCCTCCGAGACGGACACGAATGTGTTCTGGAAGCCGTCGCCGCTCGCAATGTTGATGCCGCTCGCGGCGCCTCCGGAGACGAACACGCCAGTGCCCACCGCGACCGTGATGCCGGTGGCGACCCCGCCCTTCAGGACGTACTCGGTGCCATCGGTGATCGTGGTGTCAACCGAGTGGCCGCCGGAACAGACGTATTCACTCTCGTTCGAAGCCAGTTCGCTGCCGGAAAGGATGCCGGTGGTGGCGGAAACCACCTGTGTGCCGGCAAGAATAAACGCGCCTGACGTGAGGATGTGGGCGCCCGATGCTGACACCGTGTCTTGAGCCACCCCACCCGGCAAAACGATCAGCGCCGCGCCGTCGCCGACGGAATTCACCCTTGCCAGGCCGCCGGCATCGATGAATGCCATCCCACCGGAATCGACCGTCGTGTGGGTCGCGACCCCGCCGCTTGATACCTCCTCGTAGCCGCCGGTTTCGACCGTCGTGTCCCGCGCCACGCCGGCGGACCCGACATACTGAGAGGCGCCGGAGCCAAGCGCCCCGCCAATCGCCGTGCCGCCCAGCAGATTCTCGTAACCACCGGCCTTGACGGTCGTGTTGCTTGCGATCGCGCCGGCGTAAACCTGTATCTGGCTGTCGCTGATCGTGGTGTCGATCGCCAGCCCACCGTAGAGGCTCTCGGTAGAGATGCCTGTGACCGTGGTGTCGATCACTGTCCCGCCCGCATTGACGGTCAGTAGGCCGTCGCTGGTGAGTGTGGTGACGCTTGCGGTCCCGCCTGAAGAGACCCACAGTTCGCCGCCACTGACCGCTGTCGTGTCCAGCGCGGTGCCCCCCGACAGGACGTTCATCTAATCGCCGCTTGACAGGGTAAGACCGCTCGAGGTCTGGCCAGAACTCACGTTGTAGGTTGTCATCTTGGAACACTGCTGTCCGGTTAAAACGTCAACAAATTCAATTGGTTGCCGCTGGGCGTCTCTTCATATCTGTAAGATGGTTGCAAAAGTGCAGACTGGATCGTCATTTTTTCGAAGACTGTGACCGAAAAGACCTGCAGCAATGTGTCGAGCGACGCCTCCAGCCGAAGCCGCTTTCGGACGATGGCGACCAGCACGTAGACCGACACCGCGATCCAGATTTGCGTCTTCACCGCGTTCTCCGAGGTCCCGTAGAACTGCTTGATGCGCAGATGCTGCTTGATCCATTTGAAGAACAGTTCGACCCGCCATCGGCTTTTGTAGAGGGCACAGATTGTCAAAGCTGGCAGTGTCGTCTGGTTGGTGAGGAAAACGAGCGTCTTGCCTGTCTCGGGGTCCTTGAAGCGGATGCGCCGCAGGTGCGCGGGGTAATCTCGCCGTGCAGTGTAACCATCCAGCGCGATGGTCTGGTCACAGATCAGGCCTGAATGTCGATCTGCCGGCGCCGAATAGATCCGGTGAGCATCAAGGTTCGACTTCGCCCGGGTCACGAAGAAGGCACCAGCCTGATGCAGCATATGCAGACGGGCGAAGTCCACGTAGCCCCGGTCCATAACATAGATGGCACCAGGCTCGGGAAGCAGCATGTCGAGTGCATGGACATCGTGCAGCTTGCCCTCGGATATATGGATGAAGCTCGGAATGCTGCCGCGTAGATCGAGCAGCGTGTGCATCTTCACCGCTGCCTTGGTCGAACGAAAATGCGCCCATGGAAACACCGACAGGCACAGATCGATGGTCGTTGAATCCAGCGCATAGACGGTGCTGCAAAGGTCCACGTCCAGATCGTCGCCGGCATAGAGCCGTCTGGCCTGAGCAATCAACCGATGGGCAAACTCGGCGTAGATCCGCCAGTCGCGGGCCTCGTTGGCGTCAGACAATGTGGAGCGGCGAACTGGCCCACGGAAACCCATGTGGTAGAGCTTGGCAGATTGCGCCGAGAGACATGCCTCGATGTCGCGCAGGCTCTCTCGGTAGGTGATCTGGGCAAACGCCATCACCTGATACTGTGTGGCGCAAGGCAGCGTCCGCACGGCGCGGTTGCCATCATAGCGCGCGACAATCCGATCAAACCTGCTCCACGGCAGAAAATCCATCAGCTGCGCGAATAGCGTCTTGCCGGTGTTCATCGCCAGGCCCTCCCCGCCAGATCGTCGGCGAGAGCCAAAACGGGTTCAAATCCGCCCCAGCAACGATCCACCAAAATCCCTTATGGATCAAAGGCTTCCGTAAAACACCCGCTTAGCGAACCGGACAGCAGTGATCTTGGAAGTCCTCTTGCTTCAACCGCCAGCAAGCGCCGGGATGAGTGCGGACGCCGGCAAGCCAGTCGGGGCATTTGACAGAAGGCGCAGGATCTCGATCTCTTGATCGGCGGTCATGAGCCGCGTGCATTGCTGTACCAGTTCAATGCGAAACCGAACGCAATAGCGCTTCGTGCTGTTGATCAGTGAAGCGTCGGGGTCCGTCCCGAACCGCGCGTTGCCGGCGTCGAGGTCAGCGACGCGGACATGCGAGCGGCTCTTGGGCAGCGTGATCCCGCAGCCCGGATTGACGTCGAAACAGAGGCCGCGCGTTCCAACCTGTGGCGGCGTTGCGGCCGGTGGGCAATGGGCCAAAAACGTCGGCACCATGCGTGTCACGTCAGGGCCGTTGGAGGCAGCGACAAAAGGCTCGCCCATCGGCTGCGTTCCCGCCGAAGCAGTTCCTCTCGCCTCACTCCCTATCAGTCACGGCGTGCTGAATCCAGTTAACCACCGCTCACGATGTTGGGTGGGTGATCACTTCGCTGTGCGAGGAGGTAAAATGATATTCTCACGGCAGGGTCACACGATTTTGGACAGATGGTGTGGCGACCCCACGTTATGCCGACTATTCGGCTTAGCGGCGCTTCCGCGCAAGGATGTCTGAGGCAATACGTTCCGATTCCGGCTTTAATACCAGCCGACGGAGCGTTTGACTCTCGTGGGGATTCCCGAATCGGGGTGAGTAGGATTCGCTGTTGCCGGCAACCTTGGCAAGGGCGAGTAGCG
>Ga0210386_10002898_pt1 | contig 14514 bp, 12 predicted proteins | sample IncBWH32OmetaG_FD_160091 | JGI IMG/M metagenome (GOLD analysis project Ga0210386, IMG submission 160091) | Forest soil microbial communities from Barre Woods Harvard Forest LTER site, Petersham, Massachusetts, United States - Inc-BW-H-32-O ... | reverse complement strand
CGGCAATTTGAGATAACACAGCGTCTGCAGCGGCGACGCGCCGTAAAGCCGAAACAAACCGGCCAGATTGCGATCCACCGAATTCAGTCCGAGCGTGGTGTTGGACAATACCGGAAAGAACCCGACGATCCAGGCGCAGACGATGACCGCGGTTTGCTGCGGAAGATAAATCAACAGCAGCGGGGCGATCGCGATGACCGGCGTGACCTGGAGGATCACCGCATAAGGAAACAGCGAATATTCCAGCCATTTCGACTGATTGAACAACAGCGCCAGGCCGATGCCGCCCACGGCGGCGGCGACAAACCCTTCGAGCGTGGTCAGAAGCGTGGTCAGCAGCGATTGCGACAGCACTCCCCAGTCGCCGACGAGAGTGCGGAACACCGCCGACGGTCCCGGCAGCACATAGGGCGGAATATCGTTGAGCCGTACCACGAGCTCCCATGCCACAATGCCCACCGCAAGCACAACGAAGGGAAGCAGGATCCGGACCAGCCGCAGCGCGCGGCTGTCAGGCGTTGCCGATCCGGCGGACAATGCCGGAGCTTGTAATGACGAGGCTTGTAGTGGCGAGTTTCGCAAGGAGTTCATGAGCCCGGCTGCCCGGCATAGGACGGCACCAGTGCGTTCGACACCATGCGGCAGTAGCCGGCATACTCAGCCGAGGTTCGAAACTCTTCGCCGCGCGGTTCGGGAACGTCGATGCGGATCTCGGTGCCGAAGCGGCCGGGCCGCGATGTCATCACCACCACCCGTTGCGACAAATAAACCGACTCGAACACGGAGTGCGTCACGAAGATGACGGTCTTGCGCAAATTGCGCCACAACGCGAGCAGATCGTTGTTGAGCCGGAAACGGGTGATCTCATCGAGCGCAGCAAACGGTTCATCCATCAGCAGGATATCCGGATCAGTGACCAATGCTCGCGCCAGCGAGACCCGCATCTTCATACCGCCGGATAATTCGCGAGGATAGGCGTCGGCAAACTCGGCAAGCGCCATTTGTGCCAGCGCCTCATCGATACGGGCATTGGCTTGCGCGGCCGAAACATGCGCCAGTTTTAATGGCAGCCGCACATTTTCTCGAACGCTGGTCCACGGCATCAAGGTCGGCTCCTGAAACACAAAGCCGATCGAATGCCCTCCGCTCACCGCGACGGCGGGCCGGGAAACGCGGACGGTGCCCGATGTCGGCTCGCTCAGCCCGGCAATCAGGCGCAGCGCCGTCGACTTTCCGCAGCCCGAAGGCCCCAGCAGGGACACGAACTCGCCCTTGCGCACGTCGAGGTCGAACGGCCCCAGCGCGCTCACGCCGCTGTCGTAGACCTTGGTGACACCGCGCAGGCTGACCACAAGGCCGGCAGAACCGGACTCTGTTCTGGACTCCGCCTCCGACAAGATTGCGGGTTCGGCCATTGCCGCGTCCTAGTTCTTTGGCCGCAGGTCCAGGCCGACGCCCTTGTTGATGAAGCGGAGCGTATAGGCCTTGCGGTAGTCGATGTCGGAACGCACGACGTGGGCCCGCACCATCTTGTCGAAGAAGCTGGCCATCCGCTCATCGGTCATGGCGCCGATACCGTCGTGCAGGGAGTCGCCGGAATCGACAATGCCGTATTCCTTCATCCTGGCGATCGAATAGGCGAGTAGCTCGTCCGTCATTTCCGGATTGAGCTTCTTGATCATTTCATTGGCGGGCGCGTTATCGCCGTACAGATAGTGGTACCAACCGACGATCGAGGCGTCGACGAAACGCTGAACCAGGTCCGGCTTCTTGTCGATCAGATCGCCGCGCGTTTCGATCAAAGTGGAGTAGGCGTTGAAACCATAATCCGCCAAAAGGATGATTCCCGGCTTGAACCCGGCGCTCTTTTCGATCGCGAACGGTTCCGAGGTCACATACCCCTGCATCGCGCTTTGCTTGTTGGCGAGAAACGGCTGCGAGTTGAACGTGTAGGGCCTGACCTTTTCCTCGCTGAATCCATATTCCGACTTCAGCCACTGAAAATAGCTCGAAATGCCCTCCTTGGACACGAACAGCGTCAGTGGCTTGAGTTCCTCGAGCTTGGTGATCTTCGACTCCGGATGCGTCAGGAAGACCTGCGGATCTTTCTGGAAGATGGCGGCGACCGTGATCACCGGCACGTTGTTGGCGACCGCATCGAACGACATCAGGGTGTTCGCAGCCATGAAGAAATCGAGCTTGCCTGATATCAGCAGCATCCGGTTGTTGTCGTTCGGGCCGCCCGGCACGATGGTAACGTCAAGCCCGTAGGCCTTGTAGGTGCCATCGGCCACAGCCTGGAAGAATCCGCCGTGCTCGGCCTCGGCGACCCAGTTGGTTCCGAACGAGACCTTATCCAGGGTCTGGGCGCATCCCCGCGACACGGGCAGCACAATGGCCATCAGGATGGCCGCCAGACCAACCGTTAACGCTCGCAGCAAAAGAGCCGGGTTCATGTTGGACTCCGTCGATCATTCTGGCCCATGATGGGAAATACTGGGCGCCGATGGCGTCCAATACAACTACCTTGCCATCCGTCCAAGGAAACGTTTCAAGGAAACCTTTCGTTCGATGACTTCAACCGTTCCTCCCCGCGACTGGACCGACATCCACTGGCCTGATTTCGCCGGGGACGCGCCGGCGCGCTGGATTGCGGTGTTGCCATTGGCGGCTACCGAGCAGCATGGTCCGCATTTGCCCCTCGGCACCGACGTCATGATCGCGCAGGCCTATCTGGCGCGGGCGCGCGAGCTTCTCGCCGACAGCCTTCCGGCGACGTTCCTTCCGGTTCAGCCGGTCGGGATTTCGACCGAGCATACCGACTATCCAGGCACGCTGACGCTCCCGACGGAAACCGCGCTGAAGACCTGGATGGCGCTCGGTGAAAGCGTTGCGCGCACCGGCATCAAGAAGCTGGTCATGGTCACGAGCCATGGCGGCAACAGCGCGGCCATGAGTCTTGTCGCGCAGGATCTGCGCGCGCAGCATGGGCTTCTCGTCGTCACCACCGGCTGGTCCCGCCTCAGTGCGCCGGAGGGACTTTTCTCCGCGCCGGAATTGCAGCACGGCATTCATGGCGGCGCCGTCGAGACCTCGATCATGCTGGCGCGATACAAGCAGCATGTGCGACACGAGGCGATCGCGGATTTTCGTTCCGCCGGGATCGCGATGAAAAAGGACTATCGCTGGCTGTCGCCGCACCGGCCGGCGCCGTTCGCATGGCAGGCCCAGGACCTTCACCCGAGCGGCGCCGTCGGCGATGCGACGCAGGCTTCCGAGGAAAAAGGCGAGCGCCTGCTCGATCACGGCGCGCGCGCGTTTTGCGAATTGCTCGCCGATGTCGACAGGTTTGATATGCGAACCCTGACGAACGTTCCGAAAGTCTGACGGTCTCCTCCTAACCATATGGGATATCGACCGGAGCCTTTCGCTCCGAGCGTGGACCTGCGTCCGGTACAGGCGCCCTCATCCCCCCGCGCCGCACCCGACCCGCCCGGTTGTCCCCCCGGCGGGTCATCTTTTTGAATCCCGAAAATGCTTTCATTCATCGCACCGGGATCGCCGATCCATGATTGACATAGTATAGGTGGGTACCCTATATTATCTCTGTTATGACCCATACGATCAAAGAGAAAAAGAAGCTATTGGCGCGCGTCGGCCGCATCCGCGGCCAGGTCGAGGCGATCGAGCGCGCCCTGGGCGAAGAGGCGGAATGCGACCGCATCATGCATATGATCGCCGGCATTCGCGGCAGCGTCGCCGGCCTGATGGCCGAGGTGGTCGAGGACCACATCCGCACCCATCTCGTCGACCCCGAGAAAAATCCCGGCGCGCTCAATGCCGACGCGGCGGACCAGTTGATCGATGTGGTCCACACCTATCTGAGGTGAGAACGTCATGACCGGCACCGAAGCGACCTTTCAGACTGAGCCGCACGACCACGTGTTTCTGGGCAAGGATCACGACAAGGCGGAGCGCCGAACCTGGGCGGTGATCGTGCTTTGCGGCGTCATGATGATCGCCGAAATCATCGGCGGCGCGCTATTCGGCTCGTTGGCGCTGATCGCCGACGGATTGCACATGTCGACGCATGCCGGTGCGCTGCTGCTGGCCGCGCTGGCTTATACCTATGCCCGCAAGCACGCGAACGATCGCAGTTTCACGTTCGGCACCGGCAAGTTCGGCGACCTGGCGGGATATAGCAGCGCCATTATTCTGGCGATGATTGCCCTGCTGATCGGCTACGAAGCCATTTCGCGCCTGCTCAATCCCGTTCCCATCAGCTTCAACGAGGCGATCCCGATTGCGGTCCTTGGCCTCGCGGTCAATGTCGCGAGCGCCTGGTTGTTGGCCGGCGGGCATCATTATGGTCACAGCCACGATCACTCGCATGGTCATGGCCACGACGAAGAACCTCGTCGTGTCACATCGGACCGCGGCATTCTGGAAATCGCAGTCTTTGAAGACAACGTGCCGCCGCGTTTTCGCGTCAGGACCGATACGAACATCCTGCCCGCGGCCTCCGATATCACCATCGAAACCATCAGGCCGGATGGCCGCCGGCAACTGTTCGGGTTCGAGGCCCGCGATGGATACCTGGAATCGCGCGACGAGATTCCGGAGCCGCACGCCTTTGTTGCCAAGATTCGCCTGACGCACGCGGGCCTGGCTGAAGTGCGAGAACTGGAATTCGAGGAGCACGATCACGCCGAAGGCGCGCATCACCGCGACAACAACATGCGGGCCGCCGTCGTTCATGTCATTGCGGACGCCGCGGTGTCGGTTTTGGTGATTGTCGGCTTGCTGCTGGCACGCGCCTTCGGCTGGCTCTGGATGGACCCGCTTGCCGGCTTCATCGGCGCGCTTGTCATCGCCAACTGGTCGGTCGGGCTGCTGCGCGATACCGGCGGCATCCTGCTCGATCGCATGCCGGATAGCCGCATGGCAGAGAAAGTTCGCAAGACGATCGAGACCGAGGGCGACCGGGTCACCGACCTGCATCTCTGGCGGCTCGGACCGGGGCATCTCGGTGCCATTGTCTCGGTCACGACGACGAGTCCCCATGAGGCGGCACATTACCGGCAACGATTGGCCGGGTTCGCCGACCTCTCGCATGTCACCGTAGAGGTTCAGCACGCCCGTTTGGCAAATGGCTAGATCGTACCGGTAGCGCGATTACCTTTCACAGATACTTCGCGATCAACCGGAAATCCCGCAGCGCCGCCTGGCCTCTGGTGCCGGACGCTTTCAACGACCGTTCGAGGCCATGGCTGATATGGTCGTGAATCAGGGCTTTCTTGGCATTTTCAATGGCGCTCTCCACCGCCTGGAGCTGTTGAGCGATTTCGGCGCAGGGCTTATCCTGCTCGATCATCTCGATGATCGTTTCGAGATGGCCGTTGGCGCGCTTCAGGCGACGCGCAATGGCGGCATGTGAGAAGTCCGGCATGTCGTTCTCCCTATCCTCCGGGGAGGATATCAGCCATCCTCCAGGCAGGATAGCGAAAATTGCTTGACACCTCGAATGGTCAGGAGTACGTGCCGATTGTCTGGAACAATAGTTCAAGACCCGGTTTCAACCCGAACGATGAGCACATGGGCAGTACCACCTTTGGCAACGCCAATCCGATGACAACCATCGGGCTCGCGATGCCGCAAGACATCAAGATTAGTCGCGCTGGCTTTGGCCGCGTGAGGGTTGGTGATCGGGCTTAACCGATCGCCTTCGCTCGCCGGCCTGCCGCGCAAAGCGGATGTGGAGGCGAGCAATGTTCGCAAGACTCGCAAAATTCCGACGTGTAGGGCTGCGGCATCTCGTGCCGCCGCTCGGCGACGTCGTACATTCCAATGACAATCTGCCGGGTTTTCGCCGCCCGGCGGCAATGGGCGGGCGCCGGCCTCCAACCCCGGCGCTCGCCAGTCATTGGTTCAATTGCAACGGCCGGCTGGAATGCCGCTGGCAGGTCGAAACCAGCGACGCGCCGACCGACGATTTCGATGAACACCAACGCCCCACGACAGGCCGCGCTTCCGGCCGGTCGTCGATGCAACCGCGCGGCCGCGGCCTGGCGCTGGCCGGATAAGAAGGACCGACATGGACGAAGGACCTAGTTGTCCCGCCGCGTACCGGTCCGGTGCCGCGACGGGAGCCCCTTCGGGGGATCACACTGAGTTTCGCAAGGCCGCGATCCAACCGGGTCGAGGTGGCGTGGGCATCTAGCTGCTCCGATCACCTCGTGCCGCGGATTGCCGGCATCGAGATGACCACGGAGGCAGAAGATGACCGACGCCATCAAACTTTCTGATCTGGGATTTTCCGATTTGCCAGGGAAGGCGTCTCGCCGCGGCGAGACGCCTCGCGGGACATTTCGCGAGAGCGGCGGACCGCGCCACACCCATACCGCGTGCGAACCCGCGTCAGTATCGCTATCGCATGAGACCGGCAGCCCGCTCATGGCGACACCCCGCTCCGGCGCTGAAATGCATCGCGCCCAGCCGTGTGAACTCGATCGTCTGTATCGATCGCTTGCAGACGTGACGCCGCGGAATCATCCGCGCACGGCGCGCCTGCTCGCATCGAGCACGCGCAAGACGGCCCAAAAGGTCATCGAGGAAGCCGGAGAAGTGGCGATCGAGGCGGTCAAACACCGCCCCCAGGGCATCGTCCGGGAGAGCGCCGATCTGCTCTACCACGTCGTCGCGCTGTGGCATCGCGCCGGCATCGATCCGAAGGATGTCTGGACCGAGATGCGCGTGCGCGCCGACACGCTCGGCATTGCCGAAAAACTGCCCAAAGCCCGCGGCGGCAACGATCGCTGCCGCCCGATCCGGACCATCAAGCGACCACCCGGGAGCAACCGACCATGACTGTCATCAATAAACAGCCGGCGTCGCGCTTGCCAGGGGTCGCTCAGCAAAAGGGAGCCGATACCGCCGGAGTCCTGGCGCTCGAGCCCGTCATTCAAAGCGCCTCTGACATCGTGCGCGAGAGCGCCGGTCTCCTCTATCACATCGCTGCATTTGGCATCGCATTGGTGTCGGCGCCGAAGCTATCCCGGCCGAAATGCGACTCGGAGCAGCCGCGCCCGGCCGCGCCCAGGAACGCGAACGTCATCCTTTTCCCCGACTCGAAACGTCGAGCCACCGGCCAAAGTTCAAACAGGAATAGATCATGATCAACATGAGTGACGTGGGCGCGCAGACGCTCGACAATAGCGTTAACGCACAAACAATCCATACGGCCGTGCTGGATGGGGCCCATCTCGGCGACATCCACGGCGCGCTTGGCTCCATTGCGGAATACGATTTTGCGCCGAGAAAAACTTCAAGCGCACGGCTAAAGACCTTGCTCGCGATTCTTGGGCCCGGTCTCATCGTCATGGTCGGCGACAACGACGCCGGTGCCTTCGGCACCTATGCCCAGGCTGGCCAGAACTACGGCACGACGCTCCTTTGGACGCTGGTGCTGCTGATCCCGGTTCTCTACGTCAATCAGGAAATGGTGCTGCGCCTCGGAGCCGTCAGTGGCGTCGGCCATGCCCGGCTGATCTTCGAGCGCTTCGGCAAATTCTGGGGCGCGTTCAGCGTTATCGACCTGTTCTTGCTCAACGCGTTCACGATCGTCACAGAGTTCATCGGCATCACGCTCGCGCTCGATTATCTCGGACTGCCGAAGCTCTGGGGCATTCTGGCAGCCGCCACCATCGTCATGTTCGCGGCAAGCACCGGAGACTTTAGACGCTTTGAGCGCTTCGCACTTAGCCTCGTTGTGGGCAGTTTTTTGGTCTTTCCGGTACTCCTTTACATCCACCCACCGATGAGCCAGATGGTCCAGGACATGCTGGTGCCGAAGATGCCGCAGGGGGCGGCATTGAACGAGGTGATGCTGCTGATCATCGCCATTGTCGGCACGACGGTGGCGCCCTGGCAGCTCTTCTTTCAGCAGAGCTACGTCGTCGACAAGAGGATCACGCCGCGCTTTATCAGGTATGAGCGCGTCGATCTCATGATCGGCATCGCGATCGTGATCGCGGGCGCGCTGGCAATCATGGCATTCACGGCCCAGACCTTTGCCGGCCGCCCGGAATTCGGCAATTTCGCCGATGCGGGCACGGTGTCCGCCGGCATGGAGAAATATCTCGGCAAAGCTCCCGCGATGTTATTCGCGCTGGCGCTGCTCGATGCCTGCGTCATCGGCGCATCCGCTGTGTCGCTATCCACCGCCTATGCGCTTGGCGACGTCTTTTCATGGCGGCATTCCCTACACCGCAAGCCGACCGAGGCGAAGGGATTCTACGCGATCTATTGCGGCCTCATCGCTCTCGCTGCCGTGCTCGTCCTCACGCCCGGCATCCAGCTTGGGCTGCTGACCACCGCCGTCCAGACGCTCGCCGGCGTATTGCTGCCGGGCGCCACAGTGTTTCTTCTGCTTCTTTGCAACGACAAGGCGGTGCTTGGTCCTTGGGTCAATTCGCACAGGCTCAACCTCTTCACCGGAGGCATCGTTGCAATGCTCGTGATGCTCTCCCTCATTCTCACCGGCTCGGTTCTCTATCCCGACATTTCCGATACGGTCATCCTCGGTATCCTCATCGGGGGCGGCGTGCTCGGACTTATGGCGGCTCTCGGTGTCGCACTCGCGCGGCGCCGCGGAAACCCGGAGCCTGAGAAACCGACATTCCAGACGGCGAACGTGCCTAAGAAAAATTGGCGGATGCCGCCTTTGGAGCAGCTTTCGCCGGTACGCCTTTCGCTCGCCTCTCGGATCTGGATGATCGTGTTGCGCGGTTACCTTATCGTGGCCGGTGGTCTTGTCCTGTTCCGAATTTTCCAGCTTGCGACGGCGGGCGCGTGATCTGGGCTTTCAATGAAAGGGTGAGGCGATGGGGCGCCATCGGACTGTTCCGGCTGGCAAGTCGCATCTTGCGCTACGCGATGGTGCTGCACCGGCAGCGCAGGATTTCACATAGCAGTCTTCTAACAGTCTTATCAGGGACGCGATCGCTGGAACGGTGTGGAGCATTTCTCGCTCTGGGCCACCGGCGCAAGCGCCAAAAGGATCGAACAGGATTTTCATCGTGAACGCATCGATTGAGCAAACTGCTCTCGGCCTTGGCATGGCAGCGCTCATGGGCGCAAGCATCGGATTCGAGCGGCAATGGCGCCAACGGATGGCCGGCTTGCGCACCAACACGCTGGTTGCCATCGGCGCCGCAAGTTTTATGATCTTTGCGGGTTTGTTTCCCGATGAAGGGAGTCCGACGCGAGTGGCGGCGCAGGTAGTCTCCGGGATCGGTTTTCTTGGCGCAGGCATCATCTTTCGCGAGGGACTTCATGTCACCGGCCTCAACACCGCGGCCACGCTCTGGTGCTCAGCTGCCGTGGGGCTGCTGGCGGGAGCGGGCCATTCGTTGCATGCAGCGCTGGCGACGGCTTATGTCATACTCGTCAATTTGCTATTTCGGCCATTGGTAAGGCTAATCAACCGGCAGCCGATCACGCAGGCCGAAACCGATTTTCATTACGGTGTTCGCGTCGTCTGCCGCAATCCCGAGGAGGCCCATATTCGCGCGTTGCTTTTGCAAAGCACCAGCAACGGTCAACTCAGCCTGCGGCGGCTCGATAGCACCGACCTCGAGGAGAGTGGGCGCGTCGAAGTCACTGCACAACTCACTTCTCATTCGAAGAGCGATTTCGTTCTTGAGCAGGTGGTCGGCCGGCTCAGCCTCGAACCGACTGTATCAGCCGGGAGTTGGAGCGTCGGGCCAATGCTGGAATAGCGATCGTCAACAAAATGGTCAGAGTATCGGGGGCTGCAATTCAGGGTATCGGGGCTGTGATGAAGAAGGCTTACATACTGGGGGGTGGCACTGGGATAGTGCTTGCGACCTGCTCTGTCGCGATCGCCGCCGACCTGCCCGCAAACTTTCCCGTCAAGGCGCCGGTGTCCTACGTCTCGACGGCTTACGACTGGAATGGCTGGTACGCTGGCGCCCATGTCGGCGTGACCACGGGCTCCTCGAACTGGTCCGCGACCCAGCCCGGCGGCGCACCGGCTTTGAATGGGTCTTTCGATCTTCCGTTCAATTTCGATTTCATGGCCGGGACCGGCAGCTACGTTGCCGGGTTGCAGGGCGGCTATAATTACGTTTTTCCCTCGCACGCGATGCTCGGTTTCGAAACCGACATTTCATTTCCGAACTCTGATGTGGTGATCCCATTTGCGGTGCGCGGCAGCGAGACGGTCACCTCGCCCCTGACCGGTCAGGTGACCTACGGCGAGGCGGTGGCTTATTACGGCAGCGTTCGCGGGCGTGTCGGCTATGCGTTCGACCATTTTCTGCTCTATGGGACCGGAGGGTTTGCCTGGACCTTCGATCAGGTGACGCGCACCCAGATTGCCGGCGGAACCGCGCCCCCCGGGACCGTGGACTTGGTACAGCCATGGCGATTGGGATGGGTGGCCGGGGCCGGGGTGGAAATTCCGGTCACCGGAAACTGGACCGCAAAAGCTGAATATCTCTGGAGCGAGTTTGGCCGCCAGAGCGTAGCGTTCACAGCCGGAGCACAAGGTTTCGAGTCCGACCTCGCCATGCAGAGCTTCCGGCTTGGCTTGAACTACCGGATCGGCGATAGCACCGCTCAAGACTTGGACTTCCTGACCAAGGGGCCCTCGGCGCTGGAGACGGACCGCTTCGCGTTCCATGGCCAGGCTACCTTTCTTGGCCAATATGACCCGCCGTTTCGGGCTCCCTATAGCGGCCCGAACAGCTTGACGCCGAACCAGGCCCGCGAGACCGCCGACGTGACGTTGTATGCGGGTGTCCGGCTCTGGCAAGGCGCGGAAGCCTGGATCAATCCGGAAATCGATCAGGGCTTCGGACTGAACGGAACGTTGGGCGTTGCAGGCTTCACGAGCGGTGAGGCCTATAAGGTCGGCGCGGATTTTCCCTATGCGCGCCTGCACCGGGCGTTTGTCCGACAGACGATCGACCTCGGCGGCGATGTCCAGAAGGTCGACGCCGGCCTCAACCAGTTTTCCGGATCGCAAACTTCGGACCGGCTGGTGCTTACGGTCGGAAAATTCAGCGTGGTCGATATCTTCGATACCAACAAATACGCTCATGATCCCCGCGGCGATTTCATGAACTGGTCGCTTGTCGACACCGGCACGTTCGATTACGCGGCAGATGCCTGGGGCTATACGGTCGGAGCCGCCGCCGAGTGGTATCAAGGTCCGTGGACCCTGCGGGCCGGCCTGTTCGATATGTCCATTGCTCCGAACACGACCGAGTTGGACCCGACATTCGGTCAGTTCCAGTCGGTCGGCGAAATCGAGCGGCGATATTCTATCTGGGACCAGCCCGGCAAAATAGCGGTCACCGGATTCTTGACGCGGGGCCGGATGGGAAGCTTCGCGGACGCCATCCAACTCGCCGCGCTAACGGGAGGCCCGCCCGATCTCGCAGCCGTGCGACAATATCAGAGCCGGGGCGGCGTCAGCATGAACCTCGAGCAGCAATTGATGCCCAATGTTGGTTTCTTTGCCCGCGCCGGCTTCGCCAATGGCGATATCGAGCCTTACGAATTCACCGACATCGACCGCACCGTCGCCGCCGGTCTTTCGATCTCGGGAAGGCAGTGGGGACGCGACGACGACACGTTCGGCATTGCCGGCGTCGTCAACGGCATCTCAAAAGAGCACCAGGCGTTTCTCAATGCCGGCGGCCTGGGCATTCTGGTCGGCGACGGACAACTGCCCAATCCCGGCACCGAACGGATCCTCGAAACCTATTACAGTTTTCCGGTGTTCGTTTCGCGGGTCACGCTGGACTATCAGCTCATCGTCAATCCGGGCTACAATCGCGACCGCGGCCCAGCCTCCGTGCTCGGTTTCCGGGTGCACACGCAGTACTAGACTTGCCTGGTCCAGACGATGGGCCACGGCCGAAGCAGGAGGCCTGAAAAAACTATTGGCGTGCGCTGACGGCTTCCGCAATGAAACTCCAATTGGTTGCTGTTTCACGTCCTTTGTCGATTATCCACTCATCACAAACCACACCTATAACGCGAATCGGAAACCGGTCGCGATCTTCCCGGACCAGCTCCCGCGAGTTCCAGACAAGGCTGCATGCATGGCACTTCAGGAGCTCGCCGGTCCGGCGTCGAGTTTAGACAGTTAGGGTGACCTACAATCGCATCCGCGAACAGGTTCGCCCAATCTTGCGGAAGCGGCTCATTCGACCTACCTTTGGCAACATTCTTGCCATTGCGATTCCGTTCAACGGCGCGTTGGCTTGCGGGAACGGCGATGTGCTGCATGCGCTCTTTGATGTTGGGATTGGCTTTCACAGCCACCGCTTGGTCAGGTTGCCAAGCCGCCGGATCCTATCAGACCAAGTCGCCGTTTCCGAAGGAGGAGATCTCGACGGCCGGCATTGCACCGAGCCCGCGGTTACCCGACATCTCAGCGAGGGATCTCGTGGGTGGCTGCGGTCGGGGCCGCACGCGCGATCCCCAAACGCACAGTTGCCGTGGCCCAGCCGATATCAGGTAGGCGTTTGGGTTTTGCAATTGGTCTCTCGTTTCCTCGACGAGGCACGCTGGAAATATCGGGCCGTCGCAAATCCGTAATATTAGGTCGCGATCTTATTTCCTCGCCCGGCTAGCGAATTTCCTTCCCATACTGGCGATTCCGATCGGCTCGGGGCGCACCTAAATACGCTCAAAAGCTATTGATGTTTGCGCCCGGATTCTGCAATGAAGGGCTGCCTTCGCTGGCCTCAGAAGTTGGTCGCTCCCTTAGCTCTCCGTAGATTATCAACCCAACCCCTGTCTCACGCCGATGGCGGCGAAGTTTCGACTTTGTCAGAAGGCGCCCCGGCACCGCGAGTTCTAAACAAGGCGGCACTCATGACGCTTGATGAAATTCTGACGCCGAGACTGGGACAGGCGCTGCGGCCCAACATCTGGGACGCGGTGGCGCTGATCCTCGTCATCGGCGCATTGGTGCTGATCGTCTACGGCGGCGCGCAGACCACGCTGCCTTTGTCCGCACTCGACACAGCCCCGGTCTCGCTCGATCCGGGAAATCTGCCGGTCTATGCGTTGCGCACGACCATGCGGATGCTGCTCGCAATCGTTTGCTCGATCGTATTCACCTTCGTCTACGCAGCGCTTGCGGCCAAGAGCCGTCGCGCCGAGATCGTGCTGATTCCGCTGCTCGACATCCTGCAATCGGTACCGATCCTGGGCTTTCTGACCTTTACCGTCGTTTTCTTCCTCAATCTGTTTCCCGGCCAGGTGCTGGGCGCCGAGTTCGCCTGCGTGTTCGCGATCTTCACCAGCCAAGCCTGGAACATGACCTTCAGCATGTACCAGTCGATCCGCAACGTGCCCAAGGACCTGGAAGAGGCGACGCAGAGCTTCCATCTCTCAGGCTGGCAGCGCTTTTGGCGGCTCGACGTGCCGTTCGCGATGCCCGGCCTGATCTGGAACACCATGATGTCGATGTCAGGCGGCTGGTTCTTCGTGGTGGCCTCGGAGGCGATCACTGTCGGCAACACCACGGTGACTTTGCCAGGCATCGGCTCCTACGTCGCACTCGCCATTCAAAAGCAGAATCTGGTCGCGATCGGCTATGCCATCCTGACCATGCTTCTGGTCATCATCGCCTACGACCAACTCTTGTTTCGGCCGGTCGTGGCCTGGGCCGATAAATTCCGCTTCGAACAGACCGCGTCTGGGGAAGTACCGTCGTCCTGGATGCTCGATCTATTCCGTCGCACGCGGGCCTTGCGCGCGCTGACCTATCCGTTTGCGATGCTGAACAAGGCCGTCTCCAATCTGCACATCACGCTACCGGAGCGCCTGAAGATGCCGGCCAGAAGCGGGCCGCCGTCGCGCATCGTCGATGCGCTCTGGCTTGCGATCATCGCCGCCAGCACCCTCTATGTTGGCTATAGCGCCTATCAATATCTCTCGGCGAGCCTCGGCCTGTCGGACGTCCTTGCCGCATTCGGATTTGGCTTCATCACGCTTCTGCGCGTCGTCGTGCTGATCGGGTTGGCGACATTGATATGGGTGCCGGTCGGGGTCTGGATCGGGCTCCGGCCAAAACTGGCCGAGCGTATCCAGCCGCTGGCGCAGTTCCTGGCCGCGTTCCCCGCCAACCTGGCCTTTCCGGTATTCGTGGTGATCATCGTCCGTTACGGCCTGAACGCCAATGTCTGGCTGAGCCCGCTGATGATCCTGGGGACCCAGTGGTACATCCTGTTCAATGTCATCGCGGGCGCCAGCGCGCTCCCGACCGACCTTCGCGAGGCCGCCGGCAGCTTCCACCTCAAGGGATGGCGGTGGTGGACAAAGGTGATCCTGCCCGGCATTTTCCCGTACTACATCACGGGCGCCATCACCGCGTCGGGCGGATCGTGGAATGCCTCCATCGTCGCGGAAGTGGCAAGCTGGGGGGACACCCATCTGTCGGCCGCGGGTCTTGGTGCTTATATCGCCACG
>Ga0210386_10002895_pt1 | contig 14519 bp, 13 predicted proteins | sample IncBWH32OmetaG_FD_160091 | JGI IMG/M metagenome (GOLD analysis project Ga0210386, IMG submission 160091) | Forest soil microbial communities from Barre Woods Harvard Forest LTER site, Petersham, Massachusetts, United States - Inc-BW-H-32-O ... | reverse complement strand
TCCCACAAGACCTTGAAAATCGATGAAGCCGATTTTCACATTCCCACAGCCACGACGACGACTAGCTGAACAATCTTTCCACTTAAAAGACCGAAAAACCTGTCCGAACAAACGGAGCCACCGCAGTCGACTGCGCTGCGAATGCCCATTCGATATACCGCTTTTCTGGAAGAAGGTAGCCTAAGGAGATGCTGATCGTTGGGGACGGTTGTGGCCAACCTGACGTGCTCCTCAGTATCGCTTCAATCTCTTCCGAGACGATCCCCACAATCGGATTTAATCCGACAGCGTCATCGGCGCGAGCGAGAATCGTATTGAGACCGAGCCAGCCTGAAAAGCCCTTCGCGACCGGCCACACATATGAACGTTTGTGCTTCAGAGCACCTTTGGGGACGAAGTCTCGCTCGATGATGGATACGATCGTCTTCAGCGTTTGTCTTTTCGAGATCACGAACTCGCGGCACCCCGTCGTCCGACGTTGAACTCCCGTTCATACTTGTACATTTTTCGTTAAGTGCCGTGTGGTCGGCATCTGGGACAGTTGGTAGCCATGAGCAACGTCACAAGCACTTCTACGGATAGCCGGTTTTACGTCCAACCGAGCATCTATAGGATATCCATATGCGGAAACTCAAAGTCATCGAACACATCTCGCTCGATGGCGTCATGGCTGATTCCCACGCTGGCCGAAGAGGCCGTGTCGCGCGCCAAGCTGGAACGTGAATTCGAGATCGCCCGCGAGGTTCCCGCAGACGTTCCCCAACGTTGCCGGCGTAGAAATTGCCGCGCACTGCAGACCCGCCCAGGCCGTCGGCGGCGACTACTACGACCTCATCGACATCCGTGATGGCTCGCTGGCCGAAGCAGGCCATGCGCCTAGCGAAAACATCTCTTCCGCCAGTGGATCAACGGCGCGCGGCTGCGACCCCCTGGGCGTCGCGATTGGCGACATCAGTGGCAAGGGCATGTCCGCCGCGCTGTTGATGGCAAGCCTTCACGCCAGCCTGCGCGGTCAAGTGCTGAGTCGCGCTGGCGATCTGGGGACCAAGATGGCCAATGTCAACCGCCTTCTCTACGAAGCGTCCGGCTCCAACCGTTATGCTACGTTCTTCTACGCCGAACTGGACTGCGACTCGCGCACGTTGCACTACGTCAACGGGGGCACAATCCTCCTGCGGTGCTGCGCAAAGAGGATGGCGCATGGCGGGTGTTTCGCCTGGGAGATGGCGGCCCTGTCGTTGGGCTGCTTGCCGGCGCGACCTACAAGCAGCAGATGCTTCCCCTGCTCCCCGGCGATATTTTACTTGCCTTTACTGACGGCATCAGCGAAGCTATGAACTCCGCAGAAGACGAATGGGGTGAAGACCGGTTGATCGCGGAGGCGCAAGCGCACGCTGGTCTGAACGCTGCGGAGCTGCTGCAGCACTTGGCCGACGCCTTTGCCGCCGGCGCGCCCCAACACGATGACATGACGCTAGTCGTGCTGGGGCTGTCAGCTTGAACTTGATTCCGTTGATCCTGGGGATCAGACGATAGGTGGCAGATTCGCACTGATCAACGCGCTTCTTGCACTTGGGCGATAAGTCGCCTCAATGGAGACTTGCCGTCGGAATGGACATCGAGCAGTGAACCTGCTCAAAACCTCGTTTTCCGGGCGCCCGGATAGATTTAGCTTTGAGCATGGCGGAATACTTCCGCCCCACGCAGCCGCAGGCCAGGAAGATATGAAGTGGCGAGCGCCGTTTCCAGGTGGAGGCAAGAAGCCACTAGCGTAGGGATTGCAGAACGCGAAATAGAGATGCTGGCTTCGGCTTTCGAGCACGAACATTTTGCCCAGGCCCAGAAATTCAAAGCTCCTAAAAGATGAATTCGCCTTGCGGATAGGGCATTCAGGAATTGAAATGCAACAGCCATCAATTGTGCATCGGAGTTATTGATGCGGCAAATTAAAACTGCAATTTGACCGTGAGTTGGGCTGAGCGCGGTCCACCGATCTGGTATTGCGGATCGAGTCCTCCCAACTCCTCGTTCAGTGTCTGGGTCACCGTGCCGAAGTTCGGATTGCCGAGGTAATTGTCGAAATTACCCCGATAGCTGAACATGGGATGGTTGAAGAGGTTGAAGTACTCAGCGCGCACATACAGGCTGACCTGATCGTTGATTCCGATTTGCCGGCTCAGCGCCAGATCGGTCTGGTCAATGGGAAAATCCCGGAAGTAGTTGCGGGGCAGATTGCCGTATTCTCCATTGGGAGGAACGGCAAAGGCCGCCGGGTTGAGTACTCGGCCGCGGGGCTGGCCGGGAGCCGGAAGATAGAATGGCACACCGGGAACCACATCCGGGCGGGTGTAGTAATAGCCAATTTGAGGAGAAATGGCTAGTGCCACCAGGTCAAACGGCGGCGCAGAGCTGATTCGCACAATGGAATCGACCTGCCAGTTTCGCAATAAGATACCGCTGGCCTTCCCCCAATCCGGAGCCGGTAACTGATACGATACCGCGCCCGCAAAAGTATTGCGCACATCGAAATCCGATGCCGAGTAGTCCGCAGCAACGTTCACGTTTTGAATGTTGTTGGTGTAGCTGCATTGGCAAACATCGCTGGAATTGGTGTCCATTGATTTTGCGAAGGTGTAAGAGACCAGAGCCTGCAGCCCGCGCGTCAAACGCCGCTGGTATTGCAGCTGCAACGCGTTGTAATGAGACCAGCCGCTGTTGAGCGTGCTAAAGACGGTTGGCGAGCCCGAGGGATTGTTCTGAATGCTGTCCTCGCGCAAAAGGTGAATCCCGTAGGCGCCCACATAGGTTGCTGAGATTGACTGGTTTGCGCCTAACGCTCGCTCGAAGGCAGCATTCCACTCGAAGGTCAGGGGAAGCCTCAGGTTGGGATCAAATGCATCCATATACAAGGTGCTCTGGTTGGGCACCAACGTGAAGGGTGGAGCGTCGAAGGCAGGGTTGGTAAAGTCAAACGGGACAGGGGTAAAGACAGACTTGTTTCTCGAATAGGGGAATTGGCTCATGGTTCCGCCGATTCCGCCACCGTATCCCAGGTCGTAAAAAAGGCCAAACGCGCCACGCAGTACCGTCTGCGGGGTGAGTTGATATGAGGCGCCCACTCGCGGCGCAAAATCGTTGTAATGCGTATGCCAGAGCGGGGTTCCAGCCGGCGCAAGTCCGAAGGGTTGCGAATCGAAGATTCCCGTTACCGCGTAGAGCGGTTTCCCCGGAGTAATAGACACCGGCGGGGTGTTGATCTCCCACCGCAACCCATAAGTTAACGTGAGGTGCGGAGAAGCCTTCCAGACATCTTGCGCAAACAGCGAAAGGTTATTAATCCGCGACGTAATCGAAGCTCCGGCAAACGTGCTGACCGAATCCGCAATGTCCGACTGCATGCTCGCATAGCCGGCGAAAACCACGAGGCTGTAATCATATACGCCGGATGTTGGAGTCAGGCGCCGGAAATCCCCCCCAAACTTCACCTGGTGGGCTCCCGTGCCCAGGGAGAACGTATCGACAAAGTTGAGCTGCCTTTGGACATTGTTCGCGATAGGGCCGCTCCTTACTTCCCCATCACTAGCCTCCAATACGAACTGGCTGGTGCGGCTGCTGTATCCAGAGGGAAACATGGCGGAATCAGGCGGCGGTACCGCGCCACGGAAGTTGTCCATAATCGTTGATTCGCCAGCGGTCTGCTGGCCCCAGTTGGCTCGGAAATCGTTCAATTTAGTTGGGCTGAGAGTGAGCGTCAAGCCCGCGGTGGCCGAATCTGTATTTATGGTGGAGTTCCCAAGCTCCGACCACTGGCGAAATCCGGCAATAGAAGGCGAATGGTTATAGCGGGCGAAGAGCGTCCATCGGGAAGTGAAGTTCTGATCGACCCGTAGACTGAACGTGTCGATATTGGTGGGGTTTGAATAGGCGACTGTTAAAGGCGCGGTAATGCCGTCCGAATTGACGGGCCCGTCGGGAAGGGGAAGTGCCGCGAGCAGCGGCTGGTAAGCCGGAGCCACGTTTGCCCGCGCGGCGGCCGTGTAGAAGGTCCCTGTACTCGTCTCCGGCTCCAGCAGGCGCAATCCTTCATAAGAAAAAAAGAAAAAGGTGCGATTGTGAACGATCGGGCCACCCAGGGTACCACCGAAATCATTTTGTCGAAGCGGGGGCTTGGGCAGGGGAGGCTGGTCGAAATAATTGCGCGCGTCGAAGGCGTCATTGCGCAGGTAATCGTAGGCAGTCCCATGAAGCTCGTTCGTGCCCGATCTAGTGACGATGGAGATCTGGGCCCCGGGCGTATGCCCGTACTCCGGAGCAAAGCTCGAGGTCTGGACCCGGAACTCCTGCATAGCATCTACTGAGAGCAGACCATTTGTCCCGCCAGTGATGGTGAACGCGGGGGTGGTTCCACCCACGGTCTGACCCAGATCAAAATCTGCAAGCGAAGGAAAGTTCGCGCTTACGCCGTCGACCGTGAAGTAGTTTGCGTTGCCTCGCTGGCCGTTCACGCTGAACTGGCCAGGTGCGGATCCTCCTGCAGCGTCGGAAGTGGCCACAAACTCGAAACCGGGTGTGAGCGAAATGAGCGATTGGAAGCTGCGGCCGTTCAGAGGCATATTCTGCACGAACTGCTGATCGACAACCGTGCTGACCGCTGGAGAAGTGTCGACCTCCGCAGCTCCCGCAACCAGCGTGACGGACTGGATGATGGAACCGATCTGCATCGTGAAGTTCCGGCCGATGGCATCCTGCAGATTCAGGATCAGTCCGGTGAGCACAATCTGACGGAACCCCAGCTTGTCGACGACTAAGCGATATGATCCGGGGTGGAGATCGCGAATGACATACAAGCCTTCTTGATTGGTGACCGTGGCGGATCGTACGCCGGTGTCGATGTTGATTGCGCGCACTTCTACGCCCGTCAATACAGCACCGCTCTGCTCGGTAATCCTGCCCGAAATCGTGGCTGTGTCGCTCTGCGCCAAAGCGCAGTTAGATACCAGTAAGAGAAGGGCCAAGGCGAGGAGCGCCCGAGTTTGCACCATGCTCACTTTTCCTCGGTACTACCTGCGGTGCCTGAATGGGGACTATTGCGCGGTCTTCGTTGCTGCCAGTAAATGGACGGTATTAGTGTCTCGTACTAAGGATGATTGGCTTCGCCCAGATACGCGTATAGCATGCGCTCACCACTCGGTTTCTTGCCTCCTCCCGACGGCTCTACAGTGACGAACACAGAATCAATTTCCTTCACCAAGTCAGGATTGTCCACCTTCAGCGCCCAGCGGCGATCCGCTTTGTTGTCCACGTACAAGAGTCCCAGGCTATGGAGCGATGCCGGTTTGCCTTCTTGTTGTCCCCACACCTGGAATGTCCGCTTGGAATTCGCCAGCTTGTTTTCGTTCAGATCGAAGGCGTAGAAGATCAGAGATTTTCCTTCGGTCAGGAAGACGCGACCAAACGCCTTGGCAGCCTTGCCATTTGGATCGGTGTCCCGCACATCGACTACATGTAATTGTCGAGCTCCCATCAGATCGCGAACATCCTTGCCTTGTGCAACCAATTGGCGATCGACGTCCAGGTTGGCGTTCGCGACGCGTAGTTGTTCCGTCAGGTCATTGATGCGAACTCGCTCTGCTACCGTGGAGGCCTGATCGTCATCGTGCCGCTGGTCAAGCTGCGCGAGTTCGGTCTTGGCATCAGCAAGGAGCTTGGCGCTGTTCTGAAATTGCGCTAATAGCTCGGCATTCCGGCTGGCCTGCTGCTCGGCCTGCGCACGGAGTTGCGCGTTATCACGCGCATCGCTCTCCGCAAGTTTGGCCGTAGTATCCAGTTGTGCCCGGAGCTGTTCGATCTGCTGCTGTTTTGAATCGGCGGATTGGTGTTCCTCCGCCAGTTGTGTCTTCAAGGCGGAGTTTTCCCGCTCAAGCCGTTCGTCCTGCTGCCCGGCTTGCGCAACATGCGGAAGAGAGGATGGCGTCTTGAGAGCGGGGAACCTGACGTAGACCGCTGTGATCGTCGCAGCGACCGCCAGTGCTGCCAGGCTCGTGACCGCTGCAATCAGGCGGGATCGGTTGCTACGTGGCGCGGTGTTTCGCTCAACATCAGGCGAGAATCTGATTCCCTCGCTCCTAGCTCGTTGTAGGAACCGCTCGCGCGCACCGCTTTCCGGACGAACCTTCATCTCCCCCAGACGTTGATGAAGAATACCTTCCGTAAGCGGTAGACCGGACCGCACAATGGCGGCAAACACTACCTTGACCTGTTGACACTCTGTGCAACTCTGGGTGTGTTCTGCGAATTCCACGGCCTCTTCAACAGAAAGAAATCCGCCTGCGGCTAAAGCTGCCAACTCTTCGTAACGAGAATGGTTGTCAGAAATCACCGACCGACTTCCTCTTTCTCTCGGCCTGTACCCAGGACAAACGAGCGCAGCTTCTTCAAACCACGGTAGTAGTGATGCCTCACGTTAACCACAGACTCGCCCGTCTTGTCGGAGATTTCCTGCATCGACAGTCCTTCATGACTGGCCAATTCAATTACCTTTTTCTGCGCCGGCGTCACAGTCGCTAATGCTTGCTCCAAAAACTGCTTCAGCTCGAGCTGAGTCATGCCGCCTAAGCTTGGGACGCGGTCAAAGAGTCCAGGCGCAGCTTCCTCAACTTCGATCTGGGTATAGAAATTCCTCACCTGCAAATGCTGTCTCCTATTGATGGCGCGATGATACGCATATTGCAGAATCCATACTTTAGTAGTGCCTTTGGCGGCATCGAATTGTGCCACCGTCCGAAAAATATCGAGAAAGACGGTTTGCATCACGTCTTCCGCCTCCCCCATGTCGCGGACGATTTTGAGGGCAATGCTCAGAACTAAACGGTGATAGCGGTCGAACAGAACGGCCAACGCGTCGTTGTCGCCTGTTCGAAGCTGCGCCATGAGCTGTTCGTCGGTCTGCTGCTTCAGTTGGCCGAAAGTGCGTGGCTCCATGTGCATCGCCAGTCCCTATTGGTCTTTCGGTCGCACTTGCTATTGTAAGCGATTGATTCATCGCATTATTTCATCTCATCGTATTGTCTCGGAAGCATCTCCCTCCAGGCGCGCAATGGGTCGCTTCGCTGCCCTGCTGTTGCTGATCAGGTCTAAGAAAGCAAAAATCTACGAGAAACTTTTGCTCGTTTGGCACAATACCGCGCCCCACACGGCATTACTAGGCACGTCGAGTTGTTCATTAGAACGGGAATTCAATACCTAGTTACTTCAACCGCGGAGGATCAATGAGTACTGGGCTGGCTCAACCAGACGTCAAGCAACGATTGCGGGGAGCGAACAAATTGGCACTACCCATTCGACTCGTCGACCCACCTTCTTCCAATAAGCGGGCGGACAGCATCCGTGGCACAATTCAGGACGATCTGAACGTTAAATCGGCGCGGCTGAAAGTGGCTAGACTCCTCTTAAACGCACAAGAGGCGGAACGCTCCCGGGTTGCAAGGGAGCTTCACGACGACATCGGGCAAGCCATCGCTATTTTGAGCATGGACCTGCAGAGAACCGCATTTCTTCTAAAGGGTAAGTCGAAAGAGGGTGACGCTCAGCTGAAGGATCTTCAGGACAGGATCAAATTCCTAGGAAACCGTGTCAAGAACCTCTCACATCAACTCCACCCTTCCGCGCTGGAGTATCTGGGTTTGGCTGCCGCCGCGAACGGCTTCTGTAATGAATTCTGCGAGCGATCCGGGATCCAGGTGGCTTACGAATGCATAGGCATTTCGCAGGGCTTAAGTACTGATATCGCCCTCAACTTCTTTCGGGTGCTTCAAGAAGCGCTCCGTAACGTGATGAAACATAGCCAGGCCGATCAGGTGGAAGTGGCTCTCTACGAGACAGGTGGATACCTTTGCCTGACAATTGCGGATAACGGTGAAGGCTTCGACTCTGATCAGGCGTTTGAAAATCCGGGACTCGGCCTCACCAGCATGCGCGAACGCATGTGCCTGTTGGGTGGCAGTTTCGAAATTCGGTCAAAACCGGGAATCGGAACGACGATCGATGCACGGGTGCCGCTTCTTAATATAGGTAGAATGCCTCAGTGATGAAGACGATCTCTGGATAATCTCCCGCGAATCCGCGAGCGAGAAACATGTAGGGTTGCAAGGAGGCTTGCATGGAACTGGATTGCCCAATTTTTTGTACCAGTGAATAGTTAGTGTAGCGCAGTATTGATCGGCCTAGTTTTTCTGCACCAGGTTCAGTATTAGTTATCGACCAGTTTTTGTAGCAGTCAGATCGCGGCTAATCGCGATCTGACTAGCGAACTCGCTCGGCGTCCGGTCACCGAGAGGTCGGTGAGGTATCGTTAAGAAGTGCTCGAGGTCTAGATAGGAGTCTCTAACTCCGCTATCCAGCGACTAGTTTCGCCACTCCACTAAATGGTTCGCAACAACGACCGCCGTACCTGCGAGCGCTGACAACAAATGTTACTTGCGACAGTCCTCACTAGACCGATCTATTAGAAAAAGCTATCTAGCAGCGATTTCTACTCCGACTGTCGCAAGTGACAGTTTTCATCAATCTCCGCTTGAGTTTAAATACCAATCGCAAGAGTAGATGCCGAGACGTCAGTAATGGATTTCGGTTATAGCGAGAATACCAACGCAAATATTAAAGGAGCGGAACAATGAAACTTGAAGCGAAGACATGCAAATTCGCACTGATAGCGCTTTCCGTCTCAGGGATGTTGACGGCAGGTGCTCCGATAGCAGCGGCACAGAATGGCAGTTCGCAAAGACCAAACATCGTCATGCTCATGACCGACGACACCGGCTGGAATGATTTCGGCGTCTATGGTGGTGGCGGAAGACTCGGACATGCGACCCCGAATATCGATCGGGTTGCAAAGGAAGGCGCCTACTTCACCAGTTGGTACGGCCAGGCGAGTTGCACCGCGGGCCGGGCCTCCTTTATTACCGGACGCATCCCGATCCGGTCTGCGCTTTCGGTCGTGGTCGTGCCTGGCGATGAGAACGGCCTCACCAAGAACACGCCGACGATCGCCGAGTTTTTCCAGAAGAACGGCTATTCGACATACTTCTCGGGCAAGTGGCATCTGGGGGATCAACCCAAGTTCTACCCGATCGAGCATGGCTTCGACGAAATGAAAGAGTTCGCGGCTTATTATCCGGGCGTCTACACCTATGACTACACGGCGAACTTCGCGCATCCCTGGTTTCCGAAATATAACGCTGCTTACTGGGAGGAGTATCAGAAGATCGTCAACCTCTACGAGTGGGAAGGCGTCGCCGGCCAACCCGCAACCAAAGTTGCGCGTATCGACTACGACTACCTGCATGAATTCGACATCCGTCAGGCTAACTCAGCGGTCGACTACATTAAGGCGCACGCGCACAGCGGCAAGCCCTTCTTCATGGATGTCAATTTCATGAAGATGCACAACCCGAACATTCCTTCCAAGCTGTTTGAGGGCAAGTCGCACCTCGGCAATTACTCAGACGCCATGATGGAGCTGGACTCCAACATCGGCAAAGTCATGGACGAGATCCGGGCCGATGCGCCCAACACCATCGTCATCATCACCGCCGACAACGGCGCATGGCAGGACGCCTACCCTGACGCCGGCACAGTGCCGTTCCGTGGGGAAAAAGGCTCGCCATTTGAGGGCGGATTCCGCGTGCCCGGCATCATGTGGTGGCCGAATCACATTCCCGTTGGCGTCCGCTATGACGAAATGATGTCGCACATCGACTGCTGGGCAACGCTGGCGACGATGGTCGGTCTCACCCCGCCACCTCACGGTGCGTGGAAGGACAATGACGGTAAGCCGATCTACTTCGACAGCATTGACAACAGCGCTTACATCCTGGGTAAGGAGAAGCATTCCGCCCGCAACGGGTGGATCTACATCGACGGTGAGGACTTTGCAGGCGCACGCGCCGACATCGGCGACGATCCTACGAACCCGGATATCAAGATCGCCTGGAAATACCTGTACACGTCCAAGGACACCTGGCTTGGCGCCAAGCAGGATCTAGGCTGCTGCGGTTCGGTATACAACCTGACGATGGATCCGTTCGAGAAATACGACATGTTGTTCAACGGCGCCGTGAGCACGCGCCTCCCCACTACCTCGCCTGGCCGCTATGCGGGCTACGACAACGGGTGGGTTCTTTCGCTGATCGGGGTGCCGATTGGGGAGTTCGACAACTCGATCGTCGATTTCCCGAACATGAAGCGCTTTCCCGGTGGGGCGTCGAATGATACGTCTCCGGACCTGCAGCACCCGAACAATCCGTTGCCTTTGATGGATATCAAGCGCCTCGCGAAAACCATAGGCTCAGCCGACTAGCTGCCAAGGATATCTGGACGGGCGCAAGCTCTCTTGAAGCGGGCATTTTCTCAAACCAGGGAACGCCCGCGTGTATTCCCGTTGGGGCACAGAGAGAAAGTAAGTCGAGCCGTGATTTGCAGAGGTCATGCCTACGACAGAAACCAGCCTCATTCAATCTATCCAGGGTAATGGAGCAACTACTTGCGATGGGGAAAAGCGAAACTTGAAGGCGCTGGTCGATAACGGCGGGACCTTCCAGTTAGAAACTGGGAACGGAGATTGTCATGAGCAAATTGCCAGGCACGAAGCTATCCAGACGCCAGTTACTGCAGTTGGGAGTGACGGCCACGGCTGCCACGCTCATTGCAGGCGGCACCGAGTTCGTTCTTCCGCCTGAGGCGCACGCACTGGGAGATCCTTTGCCGTCGTGGAACGACGGGCCGGCCAAGAAAGCGATCCTTGATTTCATTCACGTCACCACCGATAAGTCGAGCCCGAAGTTTGTACCTCCGGAGCAACGCATTGCCACCTTCGACCAGGATGGGACGCTTTGGGTTGAGCACCCGATGTATAGCCAGGTGGTCTACTGTTTCGATCGCGTGCCCGCAGTCGTGAAAGCGAAACCGCAGCTGGCCAACGTCGAGCCGTTCAAGACGGTGTTGACCGGCAACCGGGAGGCAATCGCAAAGCTACCGATGGATGGACTGATGAAGATCCTGGTCGTGACGTTGACGGGCATGAGCGTCGACGCTTTCGAAGCCCAGGCTAATGACTGGCTCGGAGCAGCTCGTGATCCACGATGGAAAAAGCTCTACACCGAGCTGACCTACCAACCCATGCTCGAGGTGCTGAAGCACATGTGGTCCAGCGGCTACAAGACTTACATCGTTACTGGCGGCGGACAGGATTTCGTGCGCATGTATGCCGAACGGGTTTATGGCATTCCACCCGAACAGGTAGTCGGGACTGCGGCCGGCACAAGCTTCGGTTATGACAAGAGCGGCAAGCCGTTTTTGACGAAGGATCCGAAGCTGCTGCTGAACGACAATAACGCGGGCAAGCCAGAGGGTATTCACCTGATGATCGGACGGCAGCCATTTGTCGCTTTCGGCAATTCGACGGGAGACCGGCAGATGCTGGACTACACGAAGGCGGGAAGCGGCGAGCGGCTTGCGATGCTCGTGCTGCACGATGACGCACAGCGAGAGTATGCCTACGGCCCTGCGCAAGGCCTGCCGGATACCAGAGTCGGCACATTTACGCAGGCCCTCTACAACGAAGCCGAATCGAAGGGCTGGATTGTTATCAGCATGAAGAGCGATTGGAAGCGCATCTTCGCTTTCGAGTCGTAGGCACAAAGGTGCGAAGTGAGATTCACGTGGGCACTTCTCGCGTCGTTGGCTTGTATTGCAGCGCACGGGCAGGAGACGCAGTTTCTGCCGGAAGTTGATGGGTATCTCAAGATGAATTCGAATATTCGGGCTTATGTCCAGGCAAAGGACGATCAGGAGGGCGGCGATCCTGAGCAGTTTACGTTTGGCCCGAGCGTTCAGTTCTATCGAAAGCCGTTGCTGAGACTCAAGAGCATTACGGCGTTTGATCTGGACGATGCGAAATCAAGGCCGGTGGTGATAGATAGCGGATACAACCTCTTCGTCGCCCAGCGCGGATGCTTTGCAAGATTATCTGTTCGTCGGTGTGAAGATGTTCCGGAATCAGCTTGAGGATCGAGGCGCCGATCATCTCTTCCGGAGAATAGCCGAAGACCCGCGTCGCAGCATCGTTCCAGATCGTGATGATGCCGTTCAAGTCTTTGCCCACATCACGTCGTCCGAGGATGCGATGATCGCTGCGAGTTCACCAAGAGGTTTCAAATTTTCTCGCGCCCCAGCTTGGCTCTCCCGAAGTTCTTGAGCAGCGGTTGCTTCACGAGTAATATCCTGGCAAACGACAAATACACCCAGCGCGTCCCCGCCTGCCCCGAAGATCGGACTATAGCTGTAGGTCCACCGGACATCCTGCAGCCTCCCATGTCGGACGATCGGAGCGACGGTATTTTCCTGAAATACCGTCGCTCCCTCATTCATGACCCGTTTGAGATTCGGACCGACGATCCGCCAAGCATCCCACCAGCACTCTTGGGCTGTCTGCCCTAAGCCTGAGGGATGTCGCTCGGCGAGAATAGGGATAAAAACGTCGTTATAGAGCTGTACCAACTCCTTACCCCAGAAAACTAGCGAGGGAAAAGCGCACCCAAGCATGAGATTGGCGGAGAAGAGAAGGTTTTCGGTCCAATCCTCGATTCGTCCGAGCGGAGTCAAACTCCAGTCGCAAGTCCGGATTACCTCGGCCATTCGGCTGTTGCCGTGGATCAAACCTTCCGGGTTGCTTTCAGTTTTATGCTGAACTGACGGTCCGCGAATTGAACGATTCATACAGCTAAGTTGAATTGAGTGCGACCATAAACTTTAGCATTCCACGAAGCCGCTCGGCGGAATACGAGCACTGGAGAAGGCAGCGGGCCAGTATTGCCCAGATGAACATCGGCTTTCTATGAGCAGGTCACTGGCGTCAAGGGGTCTTTTGTTTTTTCCATCATAGCGTCTTTGTCTTTGCAGTTGTTTGTTGTGGTTGATCCGCTTGTGCTCTCTCCGTGTTTCTATTCGCACTTTGAGTGAGCCGTTCATAGCTCTGTGCCGGTTGGGGTCAGAGGAGAAGTCGATGCTGCCAGTTTTCGGTCGGCATCGTTGAGGGCCCAAGCCGACACGCAGTCATCGGAACACGGGGTCGTCGCAACAAGTAAACATAATCACCTATCAAGCGGCTGCAGCGTAAAAGGGAACGTATGGTTCCTGGGTCACCCAGATGCGGTGCAGCAGCACGGCCAACTTGCGGGCGACCGCGACGATGGCACGATTCCGGGACTGCTTACCTCCCCGCGAGGGGAGATGCAGACCCCACTGTCGCAGGGTTGAGTCTCTTCCATGCGATCCAAGAACATGATTGGCACACTCGACCAGAAGCGACCGGAGGTCGGTGTTTCCAGCCTTAGTGATGCCCAGTTGTGGGTCCCCTTCGCCAGACTGGCTGCGTCTCGGCCGCAGGCCGAGGTAGCAGCCGACATCGCGACTCCGCTGGAAGCGTTCCTTGCTGCCAAGCGTCAGGACATAGGTCAGCGCCGTGAGTTGGCCGACGCCGTAGACCTGGAGCAGCGCTTGTGTTTCTGTATACTCCGTCTCCGTGAGTCGTTTGATGGTGCGATCGTAGTGCTTGATCTTTACCGTCATAGTAGCGATCTGTTCCAGGACTGGGCCAAGCGCCTCGGCCCGAGCTGGCGGCAGGACCGCCATGCATCGCTTCGCGAAGCACAACGTGGAAGAGGCCGGCAGTCGATATGCGCAGGGCCTGGCCAGTCCGCGCACCGCGTTCACTGCAGCAGTCCGCAGACGAACGATCAAGTTACGGGCGCGGATCAACTGCTGTTCTATGCATTCACCACCAAGTGGTTTGACGTTTTTCTTCGCCACACTATCGAATTTCCTTGGCCTTACTCCGCACTTCGTGAGCTGACGCCATTGCTCCTTGCTGTATCTCTCTACGTTTGGTCAGGCGCTGCTTTATATGCACTCCCCTGTGGGTACTTGACCTCACTAACGCTAACCCTGCGCGCGCTATGCCGCGGATTCGTGATCGCGATTCTTGTTCTCCTCGGTGCGTGCTTTGGTACAGCGGAAATCGTTTCTCTCATCAATTTCTCTCCCGCTACTTTCTCAGTGCGCTATTCGCGATTCGCGCAATGCTTCCGGACGCGAAGAATGGGGCTCCGTGGCCGGTTTCGTAAGTGATATGCCTGCACAGCCCCTCACGCGAATGGACGCCTGAAACAATCGGTGCATCCCGGAGGGCATGGCCCTTGGTAGGAGCGCACAACTGCAGCCAGAAAATCGGGATTGCGGTGACAACATCACTTGACCAGCCTGGGACTTGGCGAAGTTACCGCAAAGTCGGGCGGTCTCAACCGGTCGGTGCAACACCATCTGATATGAATTCATTTTCTAAAGGTGATGTTTATGGCACAAGGAAAGCGGGACAGGCTCTCCACGGAGCAGAGGATCGACATGTGGCGCCGCTGGAAGGCGGGCGAGTCGTTGCATGAGATTGGCCGCGCCTTGGGTAAGGG
>Ga0210386_10002891_pt1 | contig 14530 bp, 14 predicted proteins | sample IncBWH32OmetaG_FD_160091 | JGI IMG/M metagenome (GOLD analysis project Ga0210386, IMG submission 160091) | Forest soil microbial communities from Barre Woods Harvard Forest LTER site, Petersham, Massachusetts, United States - Inc-BW-H-32-O ... | reverse complement strand
AATGGCCCAGCTGAGAAAGACGGCCCCGATTCAATCTGCCCCAAAGGCCCGCGTCCCGAAAGTAACTCCCATTGAGCGGATTTTTGCAAAGTTCATCGGCAGAAAGATGAACCCCGCGGAAAGGCGGCATTTTCACTTAAAACCACTAGCAAAATAGCGGTCACCACAGAGCCAACGGCAGAGCGGGTTCGTAAAGGTCACTCCGTCCCGTGTACTTCGGGACGGAGTGGGCGGTTGGCTTCAAAAATCGAGACATTGCAGCCGCAAAAGAAGACTCAACCAGCGCCCAGACTCAAAATCACACGCCTAACTTCACCAATCGTCGAGCTTGGAATCAAAGATCGTGATTCCCCTCGCCGATAGCTCCCCCAGCAGTTGACTCACGGCCGGTGACACTTCGCCATCGCCCGGGACGACTACGGCCCATTCCAGATTTTCCCTAAATTCTCGCGTGATGATGCTCCATCGCTCGAGCGCAACAGGAGTTGCTCGTCCAATTTGTATGAGCGACCAATGCCGCGCAAGGGCCAGCGCCGTTTCTCGATTCGGAATCGGTCCACGCACAATCAAATGATTGTCGCCCATCACCAGAATGCCGACCATGCGGCTCAACCCTCAATCCGCGGATCAGGAATGGCGTGACCCACCGCAAAGTGATAGATCACCTGCTGCGGAAGTGTTTTCGAATCTGTGGGCAAAGCAGCTTTCATTTTTTTATCGCTTGACTGCTCTTCTCCGGCAAGCACATTGCCGCTCGCGTCCGAAATTTCCGGCTCAGCATCAGGCGCATTCCCTCCACGCCCCGCAGTATTGCGGCTTGCAGGTGAATCCAGCATCACGAGCGTCGAGCGCTCCGCTTCCCGTACAGAATTGTCCACTGAACCGCCCGTTTCCTCCAGAAATCCCAGATAGCGGTGCACATCGTCGTCGTAAAACGCGCCGATTCCGGTGGCGTTCCAGCCCAACGTTTCCGCTCCCAAATAAAGTCTTTGTCCGATGGCACCAGCTTCGAAATACACGTACCGATAACCTCGATTACCGAATGTCTGTGCCGCTCTAGAAAAATCCGCCACCATTGAAACGGTGAAGCACGAATTCCCCGCCAGAGACTGCTCCAAGCTGAGAAAAGCAGCCACGCGCTCAACATTTCCGTGGTGCAGCTGTTCCAGCCCGCGGCTTTTGATGTCCCAGCGATAGACGCCGGGCTCGCAGCCATTCACGCGATGAACATACAGGTACAGATTCACAAAATTAGCGCCTTCCCGTACTGACGATATTTCGCCACCGCCGAAATTTCCGTGCCAGTCTGCCTCCCAATCTCGCGTCGCAAAATCCAGTAGCTGCTCCAAGTGGATGCGCTCCATCAGAGCAGTACGCGGATCGAAATCGAGCGCGGACCGCCTCCTCCGCACGACCATTCCCAAATTGGCATCGCGACCGGGTTCGAGCAAAGGTACAGATTTTAGTGACTGAATGTCGTCACTGGAAGTGTTCAGCTCTTTTGTTTGCGGCAGAGGACCGGCAGGGTCAGGCAGGATCGTCGCGGCGTGAATCCCCAGCAGCAATTTGTATGGCACTTCCTCTTCCGACAATTCGTTGGGAACTCCCGCGAAAATTTCCTCCGGAAGCGCAGAGGCCAGCCCTGAAAAACTTTTTTGTGGGAACACCAGAAAAGTCATCGGCGCTTCGTCGCTTCCGGACAAGCCGAGAGAGCGCGTCATGCGCGCATCTGAAAAATGAGCAATCGCGCCACCGTGCAATCCGAGCGCGCGAGCCGCCAGAAGAATGCTCATCATCGCGTGTCCCAAATCATGGCAGCAGTAGCGGTACGCGCGTTCGCGATATTTCCATGCCTCCCGCCAGAAAATCGATGTGAGTCCCACAATGAGTGGCGCGTCCGCAGCCCGCGGAATCATCAAATCTCCGGCCAACTTCTGCGTCCACGCTCCGCTGCTGCGGAGCTCAAGCGCATGCAGGTCCGCGCGGTAGTGATACAAACCGTCGCCAAGGCCTGCGAACCCGCGCAGCGCCAGATATGTTTCCGTGGGATGCAAATTCCCGGAAGAGGGATTGACTCGAAGGCTATATCGGTTGCCCGAGCCCGGTACTTTTTTCCACGCACTGATGGCCATCGAATGCCACAGCAAGCGGCTGAGCCAGACCGCGTCCAGCGAAATTGTTTCGCGATTTTCGGAATTGTTTTCGTCGGTGAATCGTGCTTCCCTGCCAAGCGCCCCCATTGCAGCGAACGTCCCTATGTTCGGAAAACCAGGATCAGGCTGCATCTCGATAACAGGCGCGCCCTCATAAGCACGGAACGGATTCGGCTGATTCCGCCAATCCAGATAATGCGCACTAGTGCGAACGGAATGGTAAGTATGCTTCGTAGCCTGGTGATACTCGAAGAGGCTCTGCGTTTCCTGGTTGAGCCCTCCGCACAGGGGATCGTCCCATAAGCGGAAAAGAAAGCGCGTCATTCTGTAATCCGCTGAAAACTTTCGATACGTTTCAATTCATATCTCATAAAGTTGTCTAGCTCTGTTGAAATCTTCAACTATTAGTCCGGTCTGCTGTAGCCCGGCTCTGAAGAGGCGGGCTACAGCATCTGACTGCGAGAAATGTAAAGCCCTCGGTCTGATACACGATCTCAACAGAGCCTGACGCACACATTCGACTTGCCCGCACAAAAAAATCACGATGCTCAATTTCCGATCATAGCACCCCGCTATAGGACGAAAAGAAGTTTGGTTACCGGCAAATGGACCGTTCTCGCTCCCCTGATAGAACCGTATTCCCAACGGCGCAATTCTTGCAAATTTGAATCCCAAAGCAATAGACTACGGGCATTAATGAATGCCTTCGCTCGACTCAAGCCGCTCACAGGCCAGTGAATTACATTTGGGTATTGCAGAAATCGATGCCATCGAAAAGAGGTTAAGATGACTTCACGATTTTCGCGTCTTCTGTTCATGCAGCTTGGCTGGCTTGCAATCATTTTATTCTTCTTGCCTGCTTCATCGTTTGGACAATCCGAACCGGCTTTGAACTTGAATGGCGCGATCGACTTCCACGTGCATCAAGGCCCCGACAGTGTAGACCGCGCCATCGACGCCGACGATCTGGCGCGCCTTGCCAAAAAGATGGGCATGCGGGGCATGATCATGAAGAATCACTTTGAGGACACCGCAGCCCTTGTGTACATGGTTCGCAAGGAAGTGCCCGGCATCGAGCTCTTCGGAGGCATTACTCAGGATCTGGCCGTCGGCGGAATTAATCTCGAAGCGGTGAAACACATGGCTGCCATGGAAGGCGGCTGGGGCAGAGTCGTTTGGCTGCCCACGTTCGATGCTGAAAACAATGTGAAGTCAGCGAAAGGTACGGGGCCGTTCGTTCGTGTTTCAGAGAACGGCCACCTGCTTCCGGGTGTGCTGGAGCTGATTGATTTCATCGCTCAACATCCGAATCTGGTGCTGGAGACCGGACACATCTCGGGCGAAGAAGGCGATCTGGTGGTCCATGAAGCGCACCAGCGCGGAGTCGCGCACATTGTGGTCACCCATGCGATGGCTTCGTATGTCCGCATGACGCTTCCACAAATGCTGGCGGCTGCGCAGGATGGAGCATTTATCGAGTTCGTGTACGGAGCGACGCTGGGTACAAATCCAGTTGTCACTATTAGTGACTATGCCAAAGCCATTCGCGCCATTGGCCCAAATTCCTGCATTCTTGCCACGGATTTCGGTTCAGTCCAAAAGCCGCCGGAGCCGCAGCGCGTGCTCGAACCTCAAGGTTTGCTCGATTTCATGGTGGCGCTGCACAAGGAAGGAATCTCCGTGGCTGAAATTAACCTCATGACCAAAACCAACCCGGCTCTTGCTCTGGGACTAAAGCCTTAACCTGATTCCCATTGATACCGGAACAATTGCGCTGGTTCTGACATACAGGCTAAACAGTCTGCGGAAAAGGGGATTATTCTGTCATTCCGAGCGGAGAGAGGAATCTCTCTTTCTTTGTTTTCTTATATTTAAATCGAAGAGAGATTCCTCACTCCGCTCGGAATGACAGGAATGGTCAGTTTTTCTGCGGTCCGTTTAACCGCTTCTAGGCCAAGGGCCTGAATCTGTACTTGCGAGCAGTAGGCAGCCCAAATCACCCCCAGTTAGACTTTTGTACCCATCGCCCGCGAAGGGATTACAAATGGCTACCCCCAATTCATATTGCGGAACGAAACTATGCGTTTCAGGGCGAAGCCATTTCCGTTTGCCTGTCGCTACGCTGGTTCTAGGCTTATTTGTTTGCGTTGGGTTGATCGGTTGCACCGCGGGGACTGTGTCCAATTCGTCCTCTGGAACTGGAACGGGCAAGGGTCCTGCGCCAACCATTACTTCGTTTACAGCCACTCCGCCCAGCATAAACGCCGGCGCGAGTAGTGCCCTGACCTGGGCCGCAACGGGAGCCACAAGCATTGCCATTGCGCCGGGAACTTTCACCTCCGTATCTGCAAGCGGTTCGACAAACATTAAGCCGTCAGCAACGACGACCTACACGTTGACCGCAACGAACGCCGCAGGCTCGGTCACGTCCACCGCAAAAGTCACCGTGACTTCTTCCGGAGGTCCGCTGGCGATCACCACCATTTCGTGCCCAGCCGGAACACAAGGTACCGCCTACACAGGCTGCACGATTGCCGCGACTGGCGGCACTCCGCCCTACGCGTTTTCTATCAACACAGGTTCTAACTTCCCTCCGTTGCCTGAAGGAATTTTGCTCAATTCCTCCACAGGAAGCGTCAGCAGTTCACTGATCGGCGGCCAGGGCACGTACACGCCCGAATTCGTTGTCACGGACTCCGCGAATACCAAGGCAACGCGGGACATCTCCTTCGCGATCAGCGGCAGCAATAAATTTCTGGCAACTATTTTCCCGTCAACCTCCATTTTTCATCATCGAGTGGACGCGGCCACCACCAACTTGCCCGTGGACACTTCTCCAGCCGCGCCCATGTACAGCGGTTATTTGTCAGAGACGATCAAGCCATTTTTCGGGAACAATTCGAACGCTCCTTTTCCGAATGGAATCCCTGCCATTCAAGTACCCAGTAGCCAGCCAAACGTCGCGGTCTCGACGACCTTATATCAATCCTATTTCACTTCCGGCCCGATACCCGCATATGCGCCCGTGGAAGGAACCAGCAACAACTTGGGCGATAGACACGTTCTGGTCTACCGGCAGGCGGGCAGCGGAATCAATCCTGCGCTTTACGAAATGTGGCAAGGAATTTATCAAGGCGGTCCCTGGACCGACTCTTCAAACGCACTTTGGCCCAACGTTTCTACAAACGCCCTGACCGCACAGGGGCAAGGTACCTCGGACGCAGCGGGTCTTCCCGTAGGTCCATTGCTGGCCAACGCGGATGAAGTCATCGGCACGGGCACGCCGAGTGCACCGAACGGCACGATTCAACATCCCATCCGATTTACACTCAATCACATGTTGAATTACTGGGTCTGGCCCGCCACGCAATCGGCTGGCGTCGGGAGTTGCACCCTTGCGAGAGGAAGTTCTATTCCGGTGGAATCCATGATCTCGCAATCTGCGCCCCCGGCAAGCTGCACTATGTCCGGCGCCGCTGGCGAAATCTATCGACTCAAAGCTTCGGTCCCTACGCCCTCCTGCGCCGTAACAAGTCCGCAAGCTGCCATCATCATCATCGCGTTCCGGAACTACGGAATCATCCTGGCAGACAACGGATCGAGCGGCGGCCTGATTGGCACGCCCGATGCCCGTTGGAACGACATCGACCTTGCCTGTCTGAGAAGTATTACGCTTTCGGAGTTCGAGCCGGTCAATGTTTCCAGCCTCATGGTCACGAATGGCAGTGGCGCCACGAGCCACTAGTCACCAATCACCAGTCACCAGTCACTAGTCACCAGTCACTTGCAACTTGTAACTCGCCACTAGGCAAAGCGGCCCAATCGAAGTAGGCTATTGCCCGCGGACAGGCAGAAAATTGCGCTGAGTTTTTTATAGCGAGCCTGCCGACTCTTGGGTGTGGGAAAAATCGATGATCAAAAATTCCGTGAAAGTCCTGACTCTGATGCTTGCTCTTGCGGCGTTCTCCAGCTTTGCGCTGATGCATGCAACTCCGGGCGCTCAGCAACCGACGGTGGTACGCAAAATGTTGCTGAAACACGATGCGGCCGTTCCCGGCTATGAAGAAGCTTTAGTCGCGGTGGAGATTCCCGTCGGCGGACGCGAAGGCCGGCACACGCATCCCGGCTCGGTCATGATTTACGTTCAGGAAGGAACCCTAACTTTTGACTGCGAAGGAAAGCCAACCGCCACCTACAACCCCGGAGACGTTCTTTACGTCGAGCCCGACAAAATTCACGAGGGCATCAATAACGGCAAGACCTCTGTGAAAGTCATCGCCAATTTCATGCTCAAAAAGGGCGAGCCCATGACGAGCCCGGCGAAGTAGTAGCACCGAATTACTGAAGGAAACCGGCGCGAGTCAAATTGCCACATTCCGGGAAGACGACTTGCCGGGATTTGGCGGCCTTCTTTAGGAGACACTGAGGTTTAGCGGCCAGGAACGGTAAGCGGAAGAGTGGATAAAAGACGCAATTCTTGCTTATTGTGGAATTCACAGTTCGAAAATCTGCGCCAGGTACGCCAGAGGAAAAATGAATCGTCGAAACGCAATCCGAGTTTTTGTTCAAATCACTTCGTTGGTCGGGATGCTCTGCGTCTTGCCCGCTGTTTCTGGACGAGCGGCGCCCCAAGGCAAGACGCGCACGTACTACGTAGCAGCCGACGAGGTGAATTGGGATTACGCGCCCTCAGGACGTGATGAAGCTATGGGCATGGATTTCGATGAGGTCGCCAAAGGTTTTACCGAATCCGGGCCTCATCATATCGGCCGCGTGTACAAGAAGGCGATTTACCGCGAATATACCGACGCAAGTTTTTCGACGCTTCGACCGCGGGGAGCCGAGGAACAGTATCTAGGGATATTGGGCCCGGTTATGCGTGGAGCAGTGGGCGACACCATCAAGGTTGTTTTCAAGAACAAAGCATCGCATCCCTACAGCATGCATCCTCATGGAGTTCTATACGAGAAGGATTCGGAGGGCGCGGACTATAACGACGGAACAAGCGGTGCGGACAAAACTGATGGTGGGGTTGCCCCAGGAGCGACACATACTTACATTTGGAAGATCGCCGAACGATCTGGGCCTGGGCCGAACGATCCAAGTTCCGTTTTCTGGCTCTACCACTCCCATACAGACGAGCTCCGGGATGTGGCCTCCGGTCTCTTTGGAGTTATCGTGGTTACGCGCCAAGGTATGGCGCTTGCCGATGGCCGGCCGAAGGACGTGGACCGCGAGTTTGTGAGCATGTACATCGCGATCAATGAGAATGAAAGCTGGTATCTGGAAGACAACATCCGTGACCATACAACAGATCCCAAAGGCGTAAACCGCACGGAGAGCATACCAGTCACCGCAGGCGGAATTGCGGGAACCATAGCCGGTACGGGCTTCGTGGATACCAATGTTAAATGGTCCATCAATGGGTACATCTACGGGAATATGCCTATGATGACCATGAAAAAAGGTGACCGTGTGCGATGGTATGCCGCGACATTGGGCGACTTCAATAATGCGCACACGCCACATTGGCACGGCAATACCGTACTCGTTGCGGGGCAACGTACGGACGTTTTGAATGTGCTCTCAGCACAAATGGTAACCGCCGACATGGTCCCGGATGCCATCGGCATCTGGCTCTACCATTGCCACATCAGCGATCATATGCTAGCGGGAATGGTTGCACGATATGAGGTGAAACCGCGCTAGGTAGATCGAGATTCGCAATTTGCGTTGATGTTGCTATCTCAAACCCTTAAGCAGCGCCATCCGCGCAGAGACTTGGCTAGGCGAATGTGGCTCTGCGGTTTGAACGTTGACATTATGAAGGGCTAAAGTGCACAGGACGTTACGCACATGGCGACGAACAAGAACCCAAATCGCGACCACGTTGAGAATGCGGACCTTGTTTGGGAAGCTTGCATAAACGATAGACTTTTTACCTTCCGTAAGTCTCGTCGCAAGGGAGGCGCATTTCTGTACACGTGTGCCACAAAAAGCGGGGGCAAGACGTCAATTACTAGCTTTTTTAGCGAAAAGAATATGACACCCAAGGAGTTGGAAACACTGCCGCGGTTCATCACGTTTGTCTCTGCGGCAATGTGAGCAGTTGGAACGTTCTCACGGTGCCGGCCTGGCTTCTCCCTGGGCGAGCGGATGGAACATGCGGAAGCGAAATTTGGCAAAAATCACACGTGTTCGGTTACTCTTTTAAGCGCTGAAGACCAACAAGGAGGATGTATGAATAAGATAATAGCACTAGCTGCGGTCCTAGTCCTTTGTGCTCCTGTGATGGCCAAAGAGAATCCAGCCGACTATCCATTAAAAGCGCACGTAGTTTCGGTGGTATCACCTAAGGACGGTCCGATACCAGGACCTCCGCTGAGATGCTCGCCCCCTCGGCTGGGAGAAACCATGATTCAAATCGGCAACGTGCTGTACACGGCTGAGTGCAAAAACAAAGATATCCAGGTTGGTCAAGACTATCCGGCCCAACTGTACGAGAAGAGCATTTCCTTGTTGCTTAACGATAAGGCCATTTCCTATCGGGTGCGCGGAAAGCAAGACGTCGTTAAACCGTAAATGTATCGCTAGAGCGCCCAGAAGCTGCCCCGGCCGAAACCCACGAGGAAATGCTGGACGAATGGTCCAACAAATGGCTTCGTCGGCAAACCGGGAGCACATTTCCCAACTTCTGATCAACGGTTATTGTCAACCGGGGTTATCGTCAATCGGAGAATTCGCAGGCGAGTGACCTGCCTTATGACGATGCATGGAATCGTCTGCGCTTGATACTCTTTAATATCACCACTGCATGTCCCGCTCGAGGTTCAGATTCTGAACTTGTAAAGCTCTTCCTAGACGGGCTTTATGGGCGGGGCTTTGCTCCCGCTTGCAACCCTCAGAGGGAAGGGCGAAAGTGCCCGCCCTACAAAATGAGTAGGACGAGGCTCCCCTAATTTCAACCAAAAACCGAGGCCGCCCGCGCGTTTTCGCCGACCTCGGTTTTAGTTCCAGGATATCTGATTATGTTAGTAACTCATTCGTGCCATTTCGGGAAAGCTCTTCCTTGTACCCGGAAATCGCGACACGTAAGATCGATTTCGTTGGCTTTCGCCTATGAATTTCAGACCTTCAATTTGTCGATCGTACCGGATGATCGCGCTGCTCCTGGTGCTGACTGTCCCGACACTGACGACAATGGCGAAGAGAGATTGGTTCCTATCGCCCTCCGATCCCGGGCACTATTTGCTCGACGCCAGCAAGGCGAAAGTGTCACCCGGTCCGATCTTGCAAGCCCCAATGCTTCTATGCGCAGTGACTGTTCGAATCCCGCTTCAGACTCGAATGCACTTCGAGCGGTATCATGAACCTCCGCCCTCTTTATTTTTGTATCTGCTCGGCGTAACCGCCTCTCTGCAACGCAGACCGCCTCCTGCCCTATTCATCTAGGAAAACTGCGCCTTCGCAAAGGCAAATAAAAATCTCAGCTGGTCGAGTTGTATCGGTTCTCATGCTGCATGCGGAATGTGCGCCAGGTGAGTACTGCGCATATCCGTGATTAAAGGAGTCGGGCCCCGTTATGGGAAGGAAAGAACTGAATGGTTCTAAGGATTTGGAATTTCGTCTCGCAACTCCTGTGATCGTCTGCGGGTATGGGGAGTCGGGCGCGCCGTTCAAAGAATATACACAGACCGTTACAGTGAACGCGATGGGCTGCTTGATTCAGCTCACGACGCCTGTCACGAATGAGCAACTTCTTGTGTTGAAGAATGTGAAGACCGAAGAAGAAATTCTCTGCCATACGCGAAACTGCGCAACCAACCACAATGGTTTGACGCTGGTGAAGATATTTTTTGTCAGGCCTTCAGAGGGATTCTGGAAGCTCAGGGCCTCAGGCGAAAGCAGCATTCCCACAGAACGGGAGGAAAAATGATTCGGAATCGGACTCGACGCTGTCCATATTGCGGAAGCCACAATGTAGTCCGCTCCAGCCGTTATGACATCTTCGAAAAAATGGTCCTGCCCATTTTTCTATTGCGTCCATTCCGCTGCCTTAAATGTGAAGAGCGTCACTATGATTTTGTGAGCAGCAGAAGGATGAAGCTTGGACCAGGGAAAGAAGAGATCTCAAACACATCCAGAGTTTGATCTCTCCATGAGCGTTTTCATTAATGGCTAGTTGATTGGAAATTCGAGCTTGAGCTGCAGAGCGTCTAGATAGGGAGGTTCACATGGCATCCGACATACGGACACCCGGGTCGCAAGTTGCCGCTGAGAAGCGCCGCAGAAGCGAGCGCAGCGCCGTGCTCATCCCCATAAAAGTTCGCTGGGAAGGCCCCGGCGGGAAGGTTATGAAAGCGGAAGCGCAAGCCAAAGAGGTTAACATTTATGGTGGCCTGCTCCAGTTCCTGAACTCGGAAACATTTCCATTTGTCGAAATGAAACTGACCAACATGCTTTCAGGTGAAGAAGTTCAGGCGCGCCCCTTGGCAGTCCGCCGAGCCAAAAACGGAACAGTGGTAGGACTCGCCGTCGAGCTGCTCGTCCCGAGCGAGACTTTCTGGGGTTTGACATTCCGGTTGAGAAAAACGACTGAAGAATTGCAGAAACTTGAGGAAGACATTCGATCGGAAAAAATCGATCTTCGTATTTTGCAGGAGTTCCGCGATTCCGTGGACTATGTTCGCACTACGGTGTGGGCTGTTCAGGAATGCCAGGAGCGCCAAGTAAAGCATCGCGATACGGCCACGGTACTTCCGTTACTGGTCACGGAGCGAGTTCGCCGCGCGATTCAATTATGCACTGCAATTAGCAAAGATCTTCAAGAAAGCAAGGTCACATCCGAAATGACTGGAATCGAGGATTTGCTCCGCGCCACTGAGAATCTTTCCAGGAATTTGGCGAAACTCTTTGCTCCGCACGATTGAGAAAAAAAAGGAAGACTCTTTTCGCGCTGCGCGGATCGGTTAATTATTTTCCAATATAAACTGGATCTCGTATCGCAATTCGGGTCGCGCGCGTAAATATATGAAGGATTGAAGTTGCAATGCTCTTCCTACTCGAAATAAATGATTTTTCAAGGACACAAGGGAAACCGGACGCGTTTCATTGATTCTTACGCGTGGCAGATCGCTTGAATCAGCAATATCAATCCGATGCACAGCAGGCCTGCGTAAACGTATTTGAAAAAAGATCCGCCGCGCAGACGATGATTCACAGCTCTGCCAATGAAGATTGCGGGAACCGCGACAAACAGAGAGGTCAAGTAATAGTGCGTGACCGCGGTTGTCCATAAGCCTGAAAACCAATATCCCGCCATGGCTACGATGCTGGCGGGCAAGAAATATCCTTGCAAGGTTGCGCGGAAGTGTTGGGGAGACCAGCGGCGCTTGGCGCCGTAAATTACCAGCGGTGGTCCATTCATTCCAAAAGCGCCTCCCAGCACCCCGGCCAGGAAGCCGCAGGACAGAAGCCAGACGTTGCTATCTTTGGCGAGTTCAGCCGGTTTTTCGACGAACAAAAAATAACCGGAAAATCCTATGATCACGATCGCCAATAAACCCTTGACGATATTTTGGTGAACGCTTGTGAGCAACACGATGCCCAAAGGAATGCCAAGGAAAGTGGGCGCCAGAAGCCAGCCCGTACTGGAAACGTGGATTTTCCGCCAGTCCTGCACGACAACGACTGCTGCGATTGTTACCGACAGAAGCACCACAACTGGGGCGGCAACCTCGACGGGCATGCTGAGGGCAAGCAGCGGCACCGCAATTAGACCTTCACCAAAACCAAATGTGGATCGAATCAATGTGGCAGTAAAAATGACTATTAAAAAATGAAGACTCGCATGATCCATGACCTTATAAGGCTAACATGGCAGGTGTGAAACGAATGCCTCGTCGCTTGTCGCCGGATATTGGGCCGGCCCCTTAGGCACCGTCAACGATAGTTGCTCTTAATTTTTATCGCCTCCCCCGTGCGTCTGTCGACAAAGTTTGCAGTAAGTTGCGGGGAGCGTGTTATCGACAAAATGACGAATCGGTTTGAGCGTTTTGAGGTAAGCGTAAATGGCGTTGAGATCTTCGCCAGTCATTTTGCGGTAGTTTCGCCACGGCATGATCTGGCTGAGTTTTCGTCCGTTGACGTACCCGGTTGTCACCGCTTGCATGAAAGTGTCGCCGTCAATCCCCGTCGAGTCGGGAGTAATGTTGGCGCTGGCCACGCGGCCCCACGGCCCGTCGAGAATGAATCCGCCACTGAAGTCCAAGTTTGGCAATGGTTGGCCGTGATCGTCCTGCGGCGTGTGGCAATCCGTGCAACCGGCAATGGTCACTAAATATTTGCCGCGCATTTCTGGTGTAGAAAGGTCGGGATCCGGCACTGGCGCGTCCAGGGGTTCCGGCGCGGTGCGGATCAAATATTTCACAGGAAAGATCAGCTCGGTCGGCGGACGCTGCTTGCGCACAGGCGGCAGCGAACGCAAGTATACGATGATCGATGCCACGTCCTCTTCGGAGAGGGAGCGAAATCCCCCATACGGCATAAATGGGAAAAGTGCCTGTCCGTCATGACCCACGCCTTCGCGGATTGCCCGCGCCAGTTGATCGTCGCTCCAGCCTCCCGCGCCCGTTTCCAGATCAGCGGAGATATTCGGCGCGTATACCATTCCCGGGAGACCCTTGAGCATATTCATGTCCTGCCCGCCGCCCAGGGTGTTGGGCAGGACAGGCGCATCGTGCGCAGTCCAGTCATGCTCCGCGTGGCAATCCATGCAATCCGATACGTTTCGGGCAATGTATTCGCCCCGCGCCAGGCGCTGTGGCGTGCTTTCAAACTTGCGCGTAGTGAGCGGGCGCGCACTCGGTCCGAGGAACGGGCGCCATCCGATCGTGAGCGTAATTCCCGCGGCCAATACGACCGCCAGAGTGACAAACACAATTGCGAGAATTTTTCCAAATCTCTTCATTCGACGCTCCGGAAATTCGTGTGATCAGCAGAACGGCCACTAATCTATCCTCGATCTTCTCCGTGTTCAATGCTTGGTGCGTTTTCGTTTGCGCAGCGCGCAGTTAGATGCGTGCGAATGTTTTCGGTACGATTACCGAACAGTATTTACTCCACACTATTGATTCTGAACGCGTGCCACATTCGGACGCGTGAAGAAGCAGCGCGAGAATACTAGCTCAAGGTTTCCAGAATTTGCGATCCGATCGAGTGGAGCGACCGCGATACTGTGTTTGGTGAAATGGAAGTGGAACAGGAAAACTTTTCAAGCGGGCTGCGGTCCCATGGGTCGTTGCACGAGCTGAACATACCTCTATTTGTCTACAATGCGAAAAACGCGCCGCCTAGCGACTACTTCAAACACAACCTCGACCTGGCGCGTTGGATACACAGGCTGAGGAAAAACCAAATACTCCGTCATTCTGAGCGAAGCGAAGAATCTCTCCTTGTTTCTTTTCCTATACTTAAATCGAAGAGAGATTCTTCGCTCTCCTCAGAATGACAAAACAAGGCCTTTTTTTCCGCAGCCGTATAAGCAACCTGAAAATAGGCAGCCGGAATCATCGCGCGCGAAGCCTGACTTTATTCGCTGCCGCCATAGTCCGGAGGAAAATGCTCATCCAGTTCGTCTTCCTTCCCTGATCCGGTTTCGCCAAGACTCGAATCATCTTCGACGTCTCCCATCGACTTCACTTCAAAAATTTCGACCGCAATCACGCGTGCCTTCTCTTTCGGCCTTTTCACCGATTTCTTTTTCCGCGCGGGGATCTTCGCTCGAGACTGTTTGGCCGAGCGTGTTGGTTTTTTCTTGGCCTTGCGGATAGCCTTCTTTTTCTTGGGCATGTTGCCTCCGATCGTGCTCGCCGACAGAGACTTTCGTTTCGGACTGGGAAGTGAGTCGAAGCCAGAGAACCTATATGCTCCTTTCCTGTTTATATTGCAAGAACTGCTCACTTACCAGACTAATTTGTGTTTCAATCCCGAAAAACTAGCGTGGCGGCACATTGCTTTTTTAGGATTGCTCAAATTCCCAGAATAGGAATTTTCGGCGAGTAGGAACTTTTCTTTGACAAGGGCCAAGTATTTCCACACATTTCCATGACAAACAAAGCTGAGCCGCACTCTTCCGTAACAGAGTGCGACTCAGCCGCGATAAGACGCTACCCAAAACGCTTTGATACTCTCGTGACAATGTCTCTCAAATCAGTACGCCACCGAGAGATAGAATTGCAGATCGTCATCCGAACGATTTGCGGTTCCCCACTGGCTCCAGCCGGTCCACGAATTGTTTATTTTGACTTCCGCACGGCCATCGGGAAAAAACGTGGTGGACTGAAAGCCGTAATACGCACCTTTCTGCACTGGAAACG
>Ga0210386_10002890_pt1 | contig 14533 bp, 14 predicted proteins | sample IncBWH32OmetaG_FD_160091 | JGI IMG/M metagenome (GOLD analysis project Ga0210386, IMG submission 160091) | Forest soil microbial communities from Barre Woods Harvard Forest LTER site, Petersham, Massachusetts, United States - Inc-BW-H-32-O ... | reverse complement strand
AGCGTCTTGCGCAACGTCTTCATCACCGCGTCGCGGTTGCGCGCGCGGGCCATGTCGATGAAGTCGATCACGATGATCCCGCCGATGTCGCGCAGGCGCAGCTGGTTGACGACCTCCTCGGCCGCCTCGAGGTTCGTCTTCGTGATCGTGTCCTCGAGGCCCGCGCCCTTGCCGCGGCCGATGAACGATCCCGAGTTCACGTCGATCACCGTCAGCGCCTCGGCGTAGTCGATGATCAGGTAGCCGCCGCTCGGCAAGTCGACGCGGCGCGAGAGCAGCCCGTCGATCGCCTTGTCGACCGCGTAAGCCTCGAACAGCGGCTGCCCCTCCTGCCACAGCTCGACGCGCTCGACCAGCTCCGGCGCCGTGCGCGTGAAGAACGAGACGAGCCGGCGGTACTGCTGCTCGTCGTCGACGATCGCGCGCTCGAAGTGCGCCGAGAAGATGTCGCGCACGACGCGCACGGAAAGGTCTGCCTCTTGAAACACCAAGTCCGGGGCGGTCGTGTCCTCGACGCGCTTGACGAGCACCTCGTGCAGCTTGTGCAGGTACTTCAGCTCGCGCTCGAAGTCCTCGCGCTTGGCGCCGTGCGCGGCCGTGCGCACGATCACGCCGCCGCCGCCGATCTCCAGTTTCGAGGTCTGGCGGCGCAGTCGCTCGCGCTCCTTGTCCTCCAGGCGGCGCGAGACGCCGATACCCTCGCCGGTCGGCGCGTAGACCATGTAGCGACCGGCGATCGTCAGCTCCATCGACAGCCGCGCGCCCTTCGTCTTCAGCGGGTCCTTGACGACCTGCACGACGATCTCCTGGCCGGGCTTCAACAGGTCCGAGATCTTGCGCCCGCCGCCCGCACCGCGTCCGCGGCGTGGCGTCTCGACACCGGGCAGCACGATCTCATCGACGTGCAGGAAGCCGTTCTTCTCCAGGCCGATGTCGACGAATGCCGCCTCGAGGCCGGGCAGGACGTTGTCGACCTTGCCCTTGTAGATGTTGCCGACGATCGAGCGCCCGCCGCGGCGCTCGATGTACAGCTCGGCGATGCGATAGTCGGCCTGCTTACCCCCGCCGCTGCCGCGCTTGCGCGCGCTCGTCGCTTTCGAGGCCGACGTTTTCGTCGTGGCGGGCGCTTTGCGGCTCGCCGGGGTGCGTGTGGGGGAGGGCTCTCCGCCCGCCTCCAAGAGCGCGACGCGCGTCTCCGCGCGGTCGACGCTGACAAGTACTTGCTTTTTCAAAATGAGCTCTTTCCATGTTGGATCGAGGCGTCTGCGATCTCGCGAGCGCCCCGTCGGCCGATCGCCGATCCGCGACTGCGTGCTCGTCGACCCGGGCATCGGGTGCATATCCGGTGGGACGACGGTCTAGCGGGAGTGGCGTGGCGTTCATTGATGTGTGTTAGCGCAGGACGCGACCCTTCAGAGCCTGCGAGGCGCGCGCCTGAATGTAAATCGATTGCAGCAGGCCGATCGCCAACAACGTCGTGATTACCGACGAGCCGCCATAGCTCATGAGCGGCAGCGGAACGCCGGTGATCGGCATGATCCCGATCGTCATTCCAACGTTGACAAAGACCTGAAACATCAGCATAGCCGTTACTCCGGCCGCAACGAGCGAGCCGAACAGGTCCTTCGACATCACGAGGATTCGCAGCGCGCGCCAGATCATCAGGCCGTAGAGCACGAGCACGAGCGCCGCTCCGACGAACCCGTACTGCTCGCCGACGGCGGCGAACACGAAATCGGTGTGATCCTCCGGCACGTAGTTCAGACGCGTCTGTGTCGCGTTGATCCCCCGCCCGGTCTTCTGGCCGGAGCCGATCGCGATCTTGGACTCCTCCTGTTGGTAGCCTTCTTTCTGGGGGTTGGTCGACGGGTGCAAGAACGCCGTCAGGCGCTGCACCTGGTAGGGCTTCAGCACGTGCACGCCCACAGCCGGCGCCGCGACGAGCACGAACGTCAGCGACACGAGCCCGAGCGCGATCAGCGCCGTCAGGTGCTTCCACGACGCGCCCGCGACGAACAGCAGCGTGAACGCGATCACGACGTAGACCATGCCCGAGCCGAGGTCCGGCTGGGCGATCACGAAGATCGCCGGCACGAGCGCCGCGAGCATCACGAGCGCCGTGGTCTCGCGCCGCTGCAGCTTGCGCGCGCGATCGACGACTAGCGAGGCGAGCGCGACCGTCAACAGCACCTTGCCGAGCTCCGAGGCCTGGAAGGAGAAGAACGGAAGGCTGATCGCGCGCTGCGAGCCACGCGCCGTGTGGCCGACCCCGAGCACGGCGAGGATGCTGAGGATCAGCGCGCCGTAGATCACGTTTTTCAACGGCCGCAGGCGCGCGTAGTCGAAGCGCGAGAGCGCGAGCATCAGCAGCAAGCCGACGATCAGGTACGTCGCCTGGCGGTCGGTGTAGTAGTGCGGCTGTCCCGCGACGAGGTCTTTCGTGGCCGCTTTCAGCGTCACGATCGAGCAGACGCCGAGCGCGGCGACGGCGAGCGTCAGCACCGGGTCGATCGGCAGGCGCAGCGTGCGCGCACCGGTCGCCGGCGGCGCGCTCGGCGCCTCGGGCGCCGTGATCGGGCTGAGCGGCGTCAAAACGTCTTCGACGTCCCCGAGACGAACTTCTTCGGCTTGCCGAACCACTGCGAGGCCAGCAGGCGCGCGATCGGCGCCGCCGTTTCCGCGCCGAAGCCGCCCTGCTCGACGGTCACCGCGAGCACGATCGGGCGTTTCGGGTCGCCGATGTAGCACATGTACCACGACTGGTCTTCCTTGCCCGCGTGTTCGGCCGTCCCCGTCTTGCCGAAGACCGGGTGTTCTGACTGGTTCCAGCCGGCCCACACGTCGGCCGACGTGCCGCCGGGCTGGCTGGCCGCCTCGTGGATCCCCTCCATCACGAGGTTGAGGTCTTCGTCGTTGAGATGCACGTGGCGCACCGCCGGGAAGCTCAACGTCTGCACGAGCCGCCCCTGCGGACCGTCGATCTCCATCCCCAGGTGCGGCCGGACGACCCACCCGCCGCCGCCATTCGCGTATGCGTTCGCGAGCGTCGAGTACGCGACGGCCATCTGCAGCGGCGAGGTCAACAGGTCGCCTTGGCCGACCGCCAAGTGCATGTTGTCGCCGACGCTCCACGGCCGCCCGTCGGAGATCCCGCACGAGGCGACGTGCTTGCGACGCTCGCACTGCAGCTCCTCGCGCGCGACTTTCGCACGCCATGCGCGGTCGGGCACGAGGCCGGTGATCTCGCTCGGCAGGTCGATCCCGGTCTGCTGGCCGACACCGAGCTTGTGCGCCATCTGCTGGATCACGTTGCCGTGGCTGTTCGCGAGCTCGCCCGCTTCGAAGAAGTACGTGTCGGAGGAGACCTTCAGCGCTTCGACGAGCCCGACCGCGCCGTAGTCGGCCTTGCCCGCGTTGCAGAACTGCTCGGTCGAGACGTGGATGCACTGGCCCGCGCCGAGCCCCTCCGTCGAGTTGATCACGCCCGCTTCGAGCGTCCCCATCGCCGTGATCGGCTTGAACGTCGAGCCCGTCGGGTACGTGCCGTTGACGGCGCGGTCGGTCAGCGGCGCCGGCGCTTCTTCGCCCGCCCCGCTCGTCTTCGTTTTGCCCTCGAGCGCCGCGTATTCGGCCTGCGTCAGCGGTTTCGCGAACTTGTTCGGGTCGAACGTCGGCGAGGAGCCCATCGCGAGCACCTGCCCGTTGCGTGGGTCGAGCGCGACGAACGCACCGGCCGTCGCCGGTTTGCCGCCGGCGCGCGCGTTTTCCATCCCCTGCAACAGCGCTTTTTCGCCCTCGAGCTGCAGTCCACGGTCGAGCGTCACCTTCAGGCTGTAGCCCGCCTTCGGCTGCGTCGGCGCGAGGTTGCTCGGAACCGGATAGCCCTGCGCGTTGACCTCGACGCGCTCGATTCCCGATTCGCCGCGCAGGTAGCGGTCGTAGTAGTACTCGAGCCCTTCCTGGCCGACGACCGTCCCGCGCTTGACGCCGCGGAAGGCCGACAGCTTCAGGTCGCCTTCGGAGACCTGCCCGACGTAGCCGAGCACCTGCGCGGCCATCTTGCCGTACGGATACGCACGGATCGAGACCGGCTGCTGCGTCACCCCCGGGTATTCGTTCTGGCGCTCGGCGAGCACCGTCAGCGCGCCCTGCCCGGCGTCCGTCTTGATCGTCACCGGCGCATACGGCACGGCCGTGCGCCCCTTGATCACCAGCGCCTCGACGTGCGCGCCGCTGATCCCCAGCAGGCGCCCGAGCCGGCGATACAGCTCGAGCCGTGGGTGGCCCGCGGGCGGCAGCGCAGAGGGGACGATCTGCACCGCGTTCGTCGTTCGGCTCGCGACCAGCGGCTGGCCTTCGCGGTCGAGGATTTCACCGCGCGGCGCCGCGACCGGCAGATCGCGCGCGCGGTTCGCGTTCGCCTGCTGCACGTACTGTTCGCCCGAGAGCACCTGCAGGAACCACAGGCGGAAGAAGATGATCGCGAACATCGCCATCGCCAGCCCGCCGAGGATCGCAACGCGCAGCGCCAGCTGCGGCGGGACGGGCATCCGCGACCGATCGGAGATCGACCAGCCTCCCCCGTCGCCGGGCTCGATCGCGCTCATGCTCGGGCCACTCGCCTCGTCATGAACGGGAGAGTGGCGAAAGGCCGCCCGTCGTGTACGCACGGCGTCGGCGGCGGCGTGGATCGTCGGGCATCCCGCCGATCAGGCTGCGGCGCACGAGCGCCCACATCGGCAGCGCGACGATCGTGTCGACGACGACGCCGAGCACGATCTGGCGCAGCAGGTCGAGGCTGACCGGCGCGTCGACGCCGAGCAGGAACTGCACGATCGAGTAGAACACCATCCCTCCGCCCGCCGCCGCGGCGCCGACCAGTAGCGGCGTCAGCGCCGCCTGTGGGTCGCGCAGTTCGCGCAGCCGCCCCGCCCAGTAACCGACGAGCGTCAACGTCAGCGACGTCACGCCGAGCGTCTGCACGAGCGCCAGATCGACGAGCAGGCCGACCGCGAAGCCCGTCACGGCGCCGACCGTCGAGCCGCACAGCAGGCCGACGAACGCGACGAGCAGCGGCGAGAGGTCGGCGCTGACGCCGAACACCGGCACCTCCGAGACGACGCCGATCTGGAAGAACACGACGATCACCGCGAGCACCGCGATCCGCGCGAGCGGAGCCGAGGAGAAGCCCGTGCTCATCCGCCGCCTCCGGTCGATGCAAGCTGTTCGCCCGACGGGCTTTCGGCGTGCTGGCCCGGCGGCAGCGCGCTCGCCAGGTGGCTGACGTTCGACGGCGCCGTGCCCTGCCCCGCCGTCAACACCTGCACGACGTCGAGGTTGTGCAGGTCGGCGAGCGGATGCACGTTGACCGAGCGATACGCGCTTTCTTCGTTGATCGACGTCACCTGCCCGATCGGGATGTTCGGCGGGTAGAGCGAATCGTCCGACGAGGAGATCGTGCCGGACGTGACGACGTATTCGCCGCTGTTCGCGCGCGCGTTGGCCGGCAGGTACTGCAGCAGCAGGTCGTTCGGGTCGCCCACCTTCGGCTGAACGATGCCCGTCGCACCCGACGCCCCGATTCGCGCCGACACGCCGACCGAGCTGTCGGTGATCAGCGTCACCTGCGCGCCGTCGGAGGCGACCTGCGCGACCTTGCCGACGAGCCCTTCGTCGTTGATCACCGGATCGTTGACGTGCACGCCCGAGGATTCGCCCTTGTCGATCGTGACCGTCGAATACCACACGTTCGGCGACTTCGCGACGACCGTCGCCGTCACCGGGTGGTAGTCGTTGACGCTCAGCTGGTTGTCGAGCTTGTACAGCGCCAGCAGTTCGTGGTAGCCGTGTTTTTCCGATTCGTCGGCGACCAGCTGGCGGCGCAGGCGGTCGACCTGCTTGCGCAGTTCGTCGCGCTGCCCTTTCGCGTGCAGCGTGTCGCCGAACCAGCCGATCAAGTCGCGCACCGGCTTCAGCGCCTTGTTCGCGCCGTTCTGGATCGGCGAGACGACCGTCAGGAAACCGCGCTGCACCGAGTGCAGGCTGCCGCCCGAGGCCTCGCCGAAGTAGGCGGTCAGCAGGATCAGAGAGAGCACGACGAGCAATGCAAGCAGCGCTCGTCGACGCCGGACCGTCTTGTCATACACCGATAGCGACCTTCCGAAGCGTTCACGGGAAAGAGTACCCCCGGGGGTGCGCCCGCGTCACAGCTGCGCGGCAGCTTCACCGGCGCCGTTGCTGACGGTTGCGCGAGTTGCGGTTCGAGCGGTGGATCGCCTCGAACTCCTCCAGCGAGCGACCCGAGCCGACCGCGACGCACGTCAGCGGCGACTCGGCCAGGTGCGCCGGCATCTGCGTCTCTTCGCGCAGGCGCTCGTCGAGGCCCTGCAGCAGCGAGCCGCCGCCGGCGAGCATGATGCCGCGGTCCATGATGTCTGAGGCGAGCTCCGGCGGCGTGCGGTCGAGCGTCTCCTTGACCGCATCGAGGATCTGCGTCAGCGGTTCTTCCAGCGCCTGACGGATCTCCTCGCTCGTCAGCACGACCGTCTTCGGCAGCCCCGCGACCATGTCGCGGCCGCGGATCTCCGCCTGCAACTCCTCCTGCATCGGGCACGCCGAGCCGATCTCGAGCTTCAGCTCCTCCGCCGTCTGCTGTCCGATCAGCAGCTTGTACTCGCGCTTGGCGTAGTTGATGATCGCCTCGTCCATCTCGTCGCCGCCGACGCGGATCGACTGCGAGACGACGATCCCGCCGAGCGAGATCACCGCGACCTCCGACGTGCCGCCGCCGATGTCGACGACCATCGAGCCCGTCGGCTCGCCGACCGGCAGCCCGGCGCCGATCGCCGCCGCCATCGGCTCCTCGATCAGATACGCCGTGCGCGCGCCGGCCGACAGGGTCGCCTCCTCGACGGCCCGCTTCTCCACGCCGGTCACGCCGGAGGGCACGCACACGACGACGCGCGGGTGCGCCCAGCGGTTCTGGTGAACCTTCTGGATGAAGTGCCTGAGCATCTCCTCGGTCACGTCGAAATCGGCGATCACGCCGTCCTTCAGCGGGCGGATCGCCTGGATCGTGCCCGGCGTGCGCCCGAGCATCCGCTTCGCCTCGATCCCGACCGCGTGCACTTCGCCCGTGCGCGAGTCGATCGCGACGACGCTCGGCTCCGACAGGACGATGCCGCGCCCGCGCACGTACACGAGCGTGTTCGCCGTGCCCAGGTCGACGGCCATGTCGCGACCGCCAAAGCCTGTCAGATAGCTGAAGATGCCCATTTAGAGGAAAGAAGTACGTCGGACCGTCGCCTGCCGCTCCACCGGGACGAACTCTGCGGCGTCGCCGGCAGGTCTCCGAGGCGGTCGGGCGTCGCCCGGTGGCGCAGTCTAGCGAACGTCCTTCGCCGGCCGATAGGGCCGCCAGCGGTTTTGCAGGGACTTCTTCAGGTGATCACGCGGCCGCGCGAGCCGTCACGCGGTCCGTCTCCGGCGCCGTAAGGCGCCCGTCTCAACTCCCGAACAACTCCGGTCCCAGCCGCGCCAGCGCTTTCAGCGGCAGGCCGACGACGTTCTCGACCTCGCCGTCGATCGCGAGCGCCAGGCTCGCCCCCGCGCCCTGGATCGCGTAGCCGCCCGAGCGCCCGCGCCACTCCTCCGTGCCGACGTACCAGTCGAGCAGCTTCGCGTCGAGCGCTCGGAACGTGACCCGCGTGCGCGCTACCGCCGTGCGCTCCGCCGTCTCGCCACCGGCCAGCGCGAGCAGCAGCGCGACGCCGCTGATCACCTCATGCGTGCGCCCGCCGAGCGCCGCGAGCGTCTCGCGCGCCGCCGTCGCGTCTGGCGGCTTGCCGTAGATCACGCCGTCGAGCACGACGATTGTGTCGCAGCCGAGCACCGTCTCGGCCGTCCCCGGCCGCCGCGCCGCGCGCGCCTTGCGCAATGCGTTCTCGACCGCGACCGCCGCGGCGTCCTCGCCCCGCTCGAGCTCGCTCGCCCCCGAAACCCTGACCGTGAACGGAACGCCGAGGCGCGCGAGCAGCTCACGTCGCTGCGGCGAGCCCGACGCCAGCACGAGCGAAGCGCCTCGACCGGCGCCGACCGCGCGACTATCGCGGGAGTCGACGCCGCCCTCCCCGCCACCGGCGGGAGCCATCCGCTAGCCGAGGTCGCCGAAGAACAGCGCCGCCTCGCGTGCGGCCGACTCGGACGAGTCCGACCCATGCACCATGTTGCGGCCCGTCTCGATCGCGAAGTCGCCGCGGATCGAGCCCGTGCTCGCCTCGAGCGGGTTCGTCGCACCGATCACCTGCCGCGCCGCCTTCACCGCGTCGGCGCCCTCCAGCACGATCGCGACGATCGGCCCTGACGTGATGAAGTCGACGAGCTCGCCGAAGAACGGCCGCTCGGCGTGCTCGGCGTAGTGGCGTTCGGCCAGCTCGCGCCCGACCGTCAGGCTGCGCAGCGCCACGATCGCGAGGCCCTTGCGCTCGAAGCGAGCGATTATCTCGCCGGACAGCCCCCGCGCGAACGCGTCGGGCTTCACGAGGATCAACGTTCGGTCCATCGGCTTCCTTCTGTCGAGGTTGAAGCGCGCTCAGGCGCTCGGGCGCGTCCGTCCACCGGCGCGGCCGCGTCGCGGCGCGCTCGCCGGCTCCGACGCGGCGACCGGCGTCGCGCGCGTCTCCTGCCTCTCATCGAGCCCCTCGAGCGCCGTGTCGGTGCTCGCCGCCGCCTCGCGTTCGGCGCGCTCGCGCGCCGCTTTCGCGCGCGCCGTCTCCGGCCTGCCGGCGCCGAGATCGACCTCCTCGACCTCGGCGACCTCAGCGACCTCGGCCGTCGCGCGGCGGCGGCGCGTGCGGCGCGCCGGCGGCGCCGGAGCGACCTCCGTCTCGCAGTACGGACAGATCGTCCACGCCTGGTCGAGTGGCCGCGAGCAGCTCACGCAACGATCCTTCAGCTTGCGCAGGCAGCTCGGGCAGCGCACGAAATCCCGCTCGATCCGGTAGTCGCAGTGCGGGCACAGCGAGTGGTCGAGGTCGTGCAGGCGCGCCTCGGCCGCCTGCATCTCCAGTTCGCGCTCGTGCACGTCCTCGAGGTACTCCGGCGGGCGCAGGATCATGTAGACGATCGTCCCGACGAACGGGAACAGCGACGCCGCCGTCGCGCAACCGACGAGCATCGGGTCGAGGATCCGCCGGCGCGCGTCGGCGTACGTCCAATAGATCAGCGAGATGTACAGCACGACGACGAACAGGATCAGCAGGTCGACGACGAGGTTCAGCCCGCTGCTTTCTATTCCGAAGTATGCGAAGGTGGGCATAGCGGGCCGAGTTTAGAGAAACAGGCGGCCAAAGCCGTAACCGGCCGCGAAGAACACCAGGATCACGACGGCGACGAACATCGCGACGCCGGCGATCATCGTCAGCACCGAAGGCCCTTCGCCGTTCACAGCGATGCCCTTCGCCGGCGCGCGTCGGACTCCTGCGTGTGATCGCTTGCCGCGACCGGTGCGAGCAGGTCGCCGACGAGATACACCGAGCCCGTCGCGAGCACCGCGCCGGAGCGCGCTCGCGCCCACTCCTGCGCCTGCGCCAGCGCGCACGCCGGGTCCGGCTGGCACGCGACGCGCTCGAAGCCGAGCTGGCGCGCGAGCGACTGCAGCGCCGCCGGCGAGAGCGCCCGCCCACTCGGCGGCGCCGTGAACCACGCGCGCTCGCACGACGGCAGCAGCGCCTCGAGCATCCCGACCGCGTCCTTGTCCTCGAGCACGCCGAGCACGAGCGCCAGCGGCCGCTCGTCGACGACAGCGGGCAGCGACGCGGCCAGCGCGCGCGCCGCGTCGGGGTTGTGCGCGCCGTCGAGCACCGTCAGCGGATCGCGCGAGACGATCTGCAGGCGTCCGCGCACCTCCGTCGCCTGCGCCGCCTCGCGTACCGCCTGCTCGCTCGGCACGATCCCGAGCTCGCGCAGGAACGTCGTCGCGACGAGCTCCGCAAGCGCGAAGTTGCGACGCTGGAACTCGCCGCCCGCGGCCAGCCGCAGGTGCGCCTGCGGCGGCTCGCGCGGCGCGGGGAGCAGCCGCGCGCCGCGCTCGCGCGCCACCCGCTCGGCGACCGCCAGCGCGTCGGCGTCGAGCTCCGCGCCGAGCGCCAGCGTCGAGCCGTCGCAGACGACTGCCAGCTTCTCCTCGGCGATATCGCGCACCGTCGGCCCGAGCCAGCGCGTGTGCTCGAGCCCGACGTTCGTCAACGCCGTCACGCGCGAGTCGATCACCGACGTCGCGTCATAGCGCCCGCCGAGGCCCGCCTCGATCACCGCCACGTCGACGTCGCGCTGCGCGATCGCCCACAGCGCCGCCGCCGTCAGCAGTTCGAACTGCGTCACGTGGTCATCACCCGCGAGCGTCCGGTTGACGCGTTCGGCCGCCCACGCCGCGCGCGCGATCGCCTCCGCCAGCTCCTCGCCGGAGATGTCGCGCTCATCGACCTGCACGCGCTCGCGGTAGGAGGTCAGGTGCGGTGAGGTGTACGCCGCCGTGCGCAGGCCGTTGCGTTGCAGGATCGCCGCCGTCATCCGCGTCGTCGACGTCTTGCCGTTCGTGCCGAGCACGTGGACGCACTCGTAGCCGCGCTGCGGCGAGCCGAGCGCCGTCATCATCCGCCGCATCCGGTCCAGGCCGAAGCGCATCCCGAACAGCTCGAGCGAGCGCAGGTGCTGCTCGGCCTGCCGCTCGGTCCACGCCTTCGGGTTGCTCATGCGCGTTATGAGCACCGACGCGCGAGCGCTACGCGTCGCGGTGTTTTCGCAGGTAGTCGATGAACACCGGGCGCAGCGCCTCGCCGAGCCGCCCGTCGCCGCTGTGCAGCGCGTCGGAGATCAGCCCTTTCGAGGACTGGATGTCGTAGTCGGCCTCGCCCGTGTCGCCGCTCGCCGCCTCGGCCGCCGGGATCAGCTCGAGCAGGTCCCAGAAGAACTTCATGTCGAGGTGGCGCTCGGCGCGCCGCATGGCACGGTCGTGCAGCTCGTGCGTGGAGAGCTTGTCGAGCTCGTCGTCTGTCATCTCGGGCGTTGCACTCCTCGCGCGCGGCTGCTCGGCATTCCGTGCGCCGTGCTTTAGCGGCGCTTGCGACCGCGCCGGCGCGAGCCGCGGAGCGCAAGCAACTCGCGCCCCATGCTTCCAAGGTCGAGCTTGCGAGCGAGCTTGCGCAGCTCCGCGCGCTGCTTGTCGCTCAGATTGCTTGCCCGTCCACGCGATTCGCTGACGAGCTGGGCCAGATGCGCGCGCTCCCGCGATGACAGCGCGTTCCAGTGCCGGCTGACGACTATCGCCGCGCGCGTCAACGCGATCCACGGCACGGCGCCGACCGTGCTCTTGACGAGCGATGTCGATGGTTCGCGACGCTTGCGCACAGGGCGATCCTAGCGGTCCGGCGCGCAGCGCACGCTCGCACGGGCGTTCACGCCGACTCCTCGCGCAGTGACTCCTCGCGCGCCTCTTCCGGCGCCGCTTCGGTGACGAGCGTCGGCGTCAGGCCCTTCTCGACGGTCTCCTTCGTCACGACGCACTTCTTCACGTCGCGCCGCGACGGCAGCTCGAACTGCACCTCGAGCAGGATCTCCTCGATGATCGAGCGCAGACCGCGCGCGCCGGTCTCGCGCGCGAGGCCCTTCTCGGCGACCGCCGTCAGCGAGTCCTCGCTGAATACCAGCTCGATCCCGTCGAACGCGAAGAAGCGCTGGAACTGCTTGACGAGCGCGTTGCGCGGCTCGACGAGGATCGAGACGAGGTCCTCGCGCGTCAGCTGATGCACGGCCGAGACGACCGGCAGGCGGCCGATGAACTCGGGGATCAGGCCGTACTCGATCAGATCCTCCGGCAGGCAGTGCTCGAACACCTCGCCCGTGTCGCGCTCCGCCTTCGCCTCGATCGCCGCCGCGAAGCCGACGCCTTTGTGGCCGATCCGCCGCTCGATCACCTTGTCTAGGTTCGCGAACGCGCCGCCGCAGATGAACAGCACGTTCGTCGTATCGATCGTCAGGAACTCCTGATGCGGATGCTTGCGCCCGCCCTGCGGCGGCACCGACGCCTGCGTGCCCTCGAGGATCTTCAACAGCGCCTGCTGCACGCCCTCGCCGGAGACGTCGCGCGTGATCGACGGGTTGTCCGCCTTGCGCGCGATCTTGTCGACCTCGTCGATGTAGATGATTCCCGTCTCGGCCTTCTTGACGTCGTAGTCGGCCGCCTGGATCAGCTTCAGCAGGATGTTCTCGACGTCCTCGCCGACGTAGCCGGCCTCCGTCAGCGCCGTCGCGTCGGCGATCGCGAACGGCACGTTGAGGATCCGCGCGAGCGTCTGCGCGAGCAGCGTCTTGCCGCAGCCGGTCGGCCCGAGCAGCAGGATGTTCGACTTCTGCAGCTCGATGTCGGTCTCGCCCGACATCATCATCTGCACGCGCTTGTAGTGATTGTAGACCGCCACCGACAACGTGCGCTTGGACGGGTCCTGCCCGACGACGTACTCGTCGAGCACGTCGTAGATTTCCCGCGGCTTCGGCAGGTTCTCCAGGTCGAACGCCGGCGGTGCCGAGAGCTCCTCGTCGATGATCTCGTTGCAGAGGTCGATGCACTCGTCGCAGATGTACACGCCCGGCCCGGCGATCAGCTTCTTGACCTGGCGCTGGGACTTGCCGCAGAAGCTGCACAGAAGCTGCTCGTTGGAGTCTGTCGGTCGTGCCATCGCTCTCTTTCAGTCCATTGATCTCTCGTATCAGGAACGGCGTTCGCTGGGCAAGCGAGGCGCGGACGCAGGGAGCGTGGCGTGCTTCGCACGCGAGCGAGCGAGGACAAGCCTCGCGCCGCTCAGCGGGCGCCGTTCAGTGTTCGGAGATGACTCGGTCGATAATCCCGTACTCCTTGGCCTCCTCCGAGGACATGAAGTAGTCGCGCTCGGTGTCCTTGCCGACCTGCTCGAGCTGTTTGTGCGTGTGCCTGGCGATGATCTCATCGAGCCGTTTGCGCACATCGATGATCTCTTTCGCGTGGATCTCGATGTCGGTCGCCTGCCCTTCGAAGCTCGAGGAGACCTGATGGATCAGGATCTTCGCGTTCGGCAGCGCCATCCGCTTGCCCTCGGCTCCGCCCGCCAGCAGCAGCGCGCCCATCGACATCGCGATGCCGACGCAGATCGTCTGCACGTCGGGCTTGATGAACTGCATCGTGTCGTAGATCGCAAGGCCCGCGTAGACCGAGCCGCCGGGGGAGTTTATGTAGAGCGAGACGTCCTTCTCCGGGTCCTCGGACTCGAGGTGCAAGAGCTGCGCGACAATCAGGTTCGCGATCTGATCGTCGACAGGCGTGCCGAGGAAGATGATCCGCTCGTTGAGCAGCCGGCTGTAGATGTCGAACGCGCGCTCGCCTCGCGAGGTCTGCTCGACGACCATTGGAACAAGTGGGCTCATGTCGCTCGCTTTTCTTTCGCTTCGCCGGCCGGATTCCTCTAGAGGCTAGCTACCCGTACCCGGATCGGTCGGAGTCCACAGCTTGCCCGACGCCGAGCCCTGCTCGCCGCCGCCCGTCGCGCCGCTGACGGTCCCCGCCGCGCCGCCGCCCGCGCCCGCCGGCGCGCCGCTCTCTGCGCCGGGCGTCCACAGCTGCTCGCGCGCGTGCGCCTGAGCGACCGAGATCGACTTCGAGCGTTCGGCGATCAGCTCGATCGCGATCTGCGCCGCGAGATCCTCCCGCAGCTCATCCAAGCGCCCGTTCGCGCGCAGGTCCTCGATCAGCTTCGCCGGCTCGACCCCATCGCGCTCGGCCGTCGGCGTGACCGCCTCGAGCAATCGCTCCGGCCCCGGCTCGATCGCCTCCGCGGCGACGACCGCCGTCAGCACCGCCTCGCGGCGCAACGCACGCTCGGCGTCGTCGTGCATCTCGCCGACGATCTCCGACTCCTCGCGTCCGGCGATCTGCAGATACGCCTCGCGCGAGATGCCGCGGTGCGAGAGCGAGTGCAGCATCCGCTCCCACATCTCCCGCGCGCGCGCCTCGATCAGTTGCGGCGTCAGCGCGACCTCGGCGCGCGCGACCGCCGCGTCGAGCGCCGCTTCGCGGAACTCGGTCTCGATCCGTTCCGTCTCGACGTCGTTCAGGCGCGAGCGGATGTCGCCGCGCAACTCCTCCAGGTCGTCGAAGCCGGCGTCGATCGCAAGGTCATCGTCGATCGCCGGAAGCTCCTTGCGCTTGACCTCCTTGACGTCGATCGCGAACACCGCTTCGCGTCCGGCGAGCTGCTCGTTCGGGTAGTCGCCGGGGAACGTCAGATCGACCTCGCGGAAGTCGCCGGCGCTCGCCCCAAGCAGGCCCTCCTCGAAGCCCGGGATCAGGTTGCCGCCGCCGAGCTCGACCAGCTGGTCGCGGCCCTCGCCGCCGCCGAACGGCGCCCGCTCGCCGTCCTCGGCCGGAAGCGACCCGACGTAGTCGATCACGACGAAGTCGCCTTCGGCGGCCGGGCGCTCGGCGGTCTCCAAGCGCGCCAGGCGC
>Ga0210386_10002888_pt1 | contig 14546 bp, 13 predicted proteins | sample IncBWH32OmetaG_FD_160091 | JGI IMG/M metagenome (GOLD analysis project Ga0210386, IMG submission 160091) | Forest soil microbial communities from Barre Woods Harvard Forest LTER site, Petersham, Massachusetts, United States - Inc-BW-H-32-O ... | reverse complement strand
TGCACAAAATGTGCTTCGCGCCCGAGCCACAAGTGGATCAGCGGCGCGCGGAATTCCGGCGCAACCAGCCGTGCCGGGACCAGGCCCCGCCAGGCGACGCGTCCGGAAAAACGTGCAGGCTGCGCGTCGCCGAGCCGCGTCCGCGCCCGCGACCATAGCCCGTCGGCGGCGATAAAAGCCGTGCCATGCTCATCCATCGTGCCGGCCCTGCCGTGCGTCAGCACGGTTATGCCGTTACGATGACTGATGAAATCCTCGGCGCGCAGGCCGAGCTTGAGCATGACGCCGGGGGTGCGGGAGACGGCCGTCGCCAGCGCGCTTTGCAAGTCGCCGCGGTGGATCGTCCAGAACGGCGCGCCGTAACGCTCGGCTGCTCCGGTGAGCGGCATGCGGGCGATCTCGCGGCCGTTGGCGGCGCTCAAAACCCGCACTGCCGCGGGCGCGGTGACCGCGGTCTGCAAGCGGTCGGCGAGCCCTAGATCAGCGAGAATGCGGGATGCGTTGGGCGAGAGCTGAATGCCGGCGCCGGTTTCCTCGAGGCGCTCGGCCTGTTCCACGACGACGACGCGAAAGCCCTTACGCGCCAGCGCCAGCGCCGCGGTCAATCCGCCTATCCCGGCCCCCGCGACAATAACGGTGCGCGGCGACGTCAGGACGCGTCTCCTCGGCGGTGTTCAGGCGGCGTCGTGTAAGGCGCACTCTGCCGGACGCGCCGCGTTGGCGGCGAGCGAAGGATCATGGCGATAGAGCGTCGAGCAATACGGGCACACGAACTCATTGTCGCCGCCCATGTCGCAATAGACGTGCGGATGATCGAACGGGGGCATCGCGCCGACGCACATGAATTCCCTGGCGCCGATGTCGATCACCGGCACGCCCAGGTCGTTGTGAAAATGCGGAACGATCGTCTCGGCCATGCCCATATCCGTGCTGATCGGGCGGCACCATAGCGGCCAAGGGGGAAAATTCCTAGAGCATGATCCGGAAAAGCATGCCCTCGGGCTTGACCCGATGTGTGGATACCGGTTTTCCAAAAAGATCATGCGCGACCAAACATCTAGAGCGCGATGTCGATCCAACTTTAAATCATCGCGCTCTAGCCGTTCCGAAGCGGCCTCCTGAGTGTTTCCGCAGAGGCTGCCGGAGGATCGGCCTTGGCAGCGCGACGTTAGCCTCTCGAACAATTCATTCTCAAAAAGCCGCAAATGGCTGCTATGTCTTTAAGCATGTGGAAAGCGAACGTCATCGCGCGAGCCTTAGCGTCGCTCGGCCGCCAGCTACGGCAGCCGGGCTTTGCGCTTTTTTGCGCGCTCGTGCTCGGCTGCGCGGCGATCCCCATCGGCTGGAATGCCTTCGACCGGGCGCAGCAATTTGCGGCCGACGATCCGGTGATGATTGCCGACCGCGCGCTGGATGACGTCCTTAACCGCAGCGTTGCCGAACGCGAAATTCATGCGGCGCTGGCCGCCGGCGATCTCGATCTCGCGCAGAGCTTTCTCGATCTGTCGGCCGATCGCGGCGTGACGGTCGATCCGCAACTCGCCGATCAGGTGAGAAAAGCGCAGACCGACGCAGCGACGACGACCCATACGGTCGGGCGCTTCGTCAAGGGATTTTGGAGCGGCGAGCCCTCCGATCTGGCGAGCCTGGCCGGCACCGCCACCGGCGATCTTTTCGTTTTCGGCGACATCCGCGACGCCGCGCGCGAGGGCACTCACTATCTGCTCGGCCAACCGGCCGATCCCTGGATTCTTGGTCTTGCCGGCGTCGGCATTGCGGTCACCGCCGGCACCTACGTCACAGCCGGGCTCGGCGCGCCGGAGCGTATCGGCCTGACGCTTGCCAAGGTCGCGCGGCGCACCGGCCGGCTCAACCCGCTGCTCGCGGTGCGGATGGCGCGCGACGCGATCAAGGTGGAGAAGGCGGGAGGCCTGGTCGATCTTGCCGGCGACGTCGGACGGATCGAAACCAAGGCGGGCACACAGGCGGCGCTCGACAGCCTCAAGGTCGCGGAGGAACCGCGAGACGTATCGCGCCTGGCCCGCCTCTCCGCTGCCAGCGGCGGCAAGACCCGCGCCATCATCAAGCTCCTCGGCCGCGGCGCCATTTTGCTCGCAGTCAGCGCCTTCGATGTCGCCACCTGGATGCTATGGGCGGGACTGATGCTTTTTGGTTTTGTCTCTTCGCTTAAGGCCGCCACCGAGCGCATCACGCTGCGCTACCTTCGCTGGCGCAAGGCGTGTCGCATGCGCACGGAAATGCGAGCGCTTGCCTAGGGCAAATGCGGGCGATTGTAATTGATCCTGTGAGTAAAGGGGGTTGGCGCACCAGTCCCACTGTCCGACCCGCGGTAGGGCTGGATTATGATTCGCGCGAGGCAGGTCTGCAGCCGTCGCCGGACAGGATCACCGCCGTTCGGCTCGCCCCGCGCTCCATATCTGCAGCGGTGCGATAGGGCTTCAGCTCGATGGCCTCATCACAGTTTGCCGCACTCTTAGGACCTTGCCTCGTGCAGGGCTCGATCTCATCGACAAACTTTGGCATGACCATCACGCAAAGAAAAAGCCGCCCAAGCCGGGGCGGCTCATCTCACATCGGTGTCTGTATCAATCATCCTTCGAAGCGTCGCGCAATGCGTCCTTGACATCGCCCGCCGCGCTGTGAGCTGCGCCTTTCAATTTATCAAGCTTGCCTTCGGCTTGCAGTTCCTTGTCGCCCGTGACCTTGCCAGCGGCGTCCTTGATCGCGCCTTTGGCTTTGTCTGCGGCTCCTTTAACATGTTCGCGGTCCATGTAAACTCCTGTTTTGAAGGCGATGTAAAACAACGTCGCAGTGTCGCTCGACGTTCCAATGCACGCAGACTGCCGCAAGCGATAAAGCTCTACCAAAACCCACGCCTGCGGCCCCAGTAGCCACCACCACCTCCGAACAGCAGGATCAAGACGACGATAATCAAGATCAGTTCCATGACGACTCCACGGGGTTATCACCCTTCCGCTAGGATCGGGCCTTTCTTTTCCGGGGCATCCTTGTCCGGAGGAATTTCGGGTTCATTTCGCTCCGGCTCTACTTCAGGCACCGGCGGCATAATTTCTGGTTCTTGTTTTTTAGGTTCGCCATTCATGGCGTCGCCTTTCTTTGTTCCGCATAAGATAATCGTTCGGTGAGACAAGTGTTCCCCTCAGGGATGTCTTCTGACAGGATGGGCGTACAATAACGGGCATAATCGAAGAATAGCGGACTTCGCCCGCAAACTCTCGCAAGACGCCTCTGTGTTTCAATTAGGCCACCAAACAAAATCGACGGCCGACCCCTAAGGGTCGACGTTTGCGGTGAACCGCGTATCTGCCAGAGTTGCCGCAATGCAAGAGCCGGCCGTGGCGATAGTTCAGAATTTCATCAAAAGGAACGAAGAGGGACGCGGCAAGTTGCCTAATATCAACTCAAAGTATTCAACCGAGGGACGGTCGATGAGATCAGGCAAACTGTGGGCGATGATGTTACTGGCGACGATGGCGCTGCCAGTGGCGGCGCAAGCGCAAGGCACCGTCCAGGGTGCAGAACAAGGCGCCGCCATAGGCAACAGAGACGCGGGCCCCGTAGGTGCAGTCGTCGGGGGCGCGGTGGGTGCGGTCACGGGAACTGTTGGTGGCATTCTCGGTATCGACGACCGCCCGCGTTTCCATGAATATGTGGCGCATCAGCACCACACCTCATATCGCTACGGCGATTTGCGAGTCGGCTCGGTCCTGCCGCCGGACGGAGTGACCTATTACGACATTCCGGGCGAGTATCACGTCCGAGGTTATCGATATGCCTATGTGAATGATCACGCGGTATTGGTTGATCCTCGAACGCGCCAAATCGTCGAGATAGTCGATTGAATCATCGAAGTATAGCTATCGGTGAAAGCCGCTTCGGATTTTGTCCGGAGCGGTTCTTTCTTAGGAGATACGTCGCCGGAGCGAGAACCCCATTTCAAGCCGGCACCAAAATTTCACGAGGCGCGGGGCAATCGTTTTGAATCATAGAAAAATTGGCGCCCGAGTGCGTGGCAGGGGCATTCATTATTTGCCTTCTCTTGTGTCGCGTCCGACGGCAGCATGTTCACGAAAAAAACGGAGCATTTCTCTGGCTGCGTCTGGGCCCTCGCGGCTCGGTATATGACCCGGCCGGATTCCCGCCAGACCAAGCGTGGCCAGCACCGTGGATGCACCATTGCTCGAGCATTGCCCGCCCGTTAGCATCGGTGTGGATGGTGCGCGTATAGGCAAGGCCGTCGGGCACGCACCCACGATGCTCTTTCCTTTGCCACTTTGAGGCTCGCAGAGAACAGGAGATGACGTGATCGGCGTTCCGAGGATGAACGATATGATCACGATCACCGTGAAAAACGATGGTGGGGACAAACGGCTCCTCGTTTTCAAAAGCGTCCCTAGTTTCATTCGATGCGGAGGCGCCTAGTCGCATGGCGGCGAATGCAGAAATAAGATCGTCAGCTGCTCCACAAGCCAGACCTGAATGCACACCGATTGCAGCGTATAGATCCGGATAGGTCGCCCCCATCACAGCGGCTGCTGCCGCTCCGGCCGACAATCCGCCAACATAGACACGCTGCGCATCAACCGGATAGTCGTCCATGACTTGGCGCGTGATACCCGCGATGAGGGACGGTTCACCGCGATCCCGTTGCTGGTCGCCGGCACGAAACCAGTTCCAACATTTCGCCAGATTGGCATGGCTTGGCTGAGTGGGGTAGACCACGAGACAGGTCTGTTCCTCAGCAATCAGATTCATGCGGGTCCCAGCAGCAAAATCGTCAGGCGTTTGAGTACCCCCGTGCAGCATGACGATCAGGGGAAGCGCTTGGCCGTGATAGCGGCAGGGGATGTAGATTTTGTAGGTACGGCTGCCTGCCGCGTTGGTATAGGCCGTTTCAATAAACCTTCCGCCTTCTGGCACAATGTCCGCTATGGCCACAGGCGCGCGCTGCGTCCATCCCCGGAATCCGGGCCTTTTGATGCGATAAGGCAAATCGTGGAGTGCAAGGAGACCGCGGAAATGAGCGAAGGTAGGCATGTCTAAATGCCGATTGTCGGCTTCTTTGTCGTTGTCCGCCGCCGCGTAAACAGCGGAAGGCGTATTTCTGTGGGAGGTGACATCTTCGATTTGACCCATTGTCATGTCGGGAGCGGGCCCATCTCGAAGCATCCGCTGAATAAGCGCTGTAGCATCAGAAAGTCGGCCTGCTCGCGTGAGAAGGGTTGCTTGCAGCATCATGTCATTCATCGGAAGCTACCTTTCGCTTTTGGACAAGCGGGCACCGGATCGGTCTCCGCGAAACATCTCGTTTGTCGCGTCACCGCGTTCTGTCAGCTAAGACCGCCTTGACCGCTTGACTTGCATGCAATGCTCCCAGCACAACGACTGAAGCGATGGTGGCGCGTGCGAGCTCGGGAGTGACGTCCGGTGCGATAGTGACGAGGCCCAATACATTGATCTCGACCATCTCTCCGGCACGGAGCGCCGCTTCGAGATCTTGGCGGCTATAGTTCCGCAGGCCGAGGTCCAAGGTCTTTCGGGCCGTGGATTGCTTGACGACCTCAGCATGGCGCTCGAGTTGGTTGCGGATTGCGGTTCGAATGAAGTCGGTTCGGTTCGAGTAAAAACCCTCCTGAACCATCAGGTCGATATGGCCGAGGTCTACGAACCCGAGATTGATCGTGACCTTTTCAGAGTCATTGGGCTTGGGTCGGAGTTGCTGAACGTTGTCTATCATTGTCAGACCATCCTATTACCATATATATGGATGGTGTATGGATGGCAAGTGGGGTTGTCAAGGCCCTTGCCCGATTAATGGAGCCCGAAGAGAGGCCGCTCACTCGAAAGGCGGATGAACAAGCCCCCATTTGGCTTGGCCGAAAATGGTCGTGAGATTTTGCAGAACGAAATACGCCCGCGCGTATCCACCTTTACTCATTGCTGGCAGTGTGCGCGCTTGAGCCCGCCTCATCACGGAATGAATCCACAAAGCCGCGGCAAGGGGGAACGGAAGCCATCGTCGTGCGGTTGCCTTGTGCCAGTCTCGAGAGGCTTTGCCTTGCGTGGCAAACAGCACATTTACCCGCGAACAATTTCCGACGGAGGACCGCGTGGCTAAAGAAGACTTTGAAACATCGACTGGCGCAGGTGGAGAGACCCATCAACGGGTCCACAAGAAAGGCTCCCATTCGGACGGCGAGGGCCATCTCACTACCAATCAAGGCATTCGCATCGCGGATAACCAAAATTCGCTACGCTCGGGAGGGCGCGGCCCGACCTTGCTTGAAGATTTCGTGCTGCGGGAGAAAATATTTCATTTTGACCACGAACGCATTCCAGAACGTATTGTGCACGCGCGCGGTTCGGCCGCGCACGGCTACTTTGAAAATTACAAATCGTTGGCCGACATTACCAATGCAGATTTATTTCAACGTGCCGGCGAAAAGACACCATTGTTCACGCGCTTTTCGACGGTCGCGGGTGGTGCCGGGTCAGTGGATACGCCGCGTGACGTGCGCGGCTTCGCCGTCAAGTTTTACACGAAGGAGGGAAACTGGGACCTAGTCGGCAACAACATTCCGGTATTCTTCATCCAGGATGCCATCAAATTTCCCGATCTCATTCACGCCGTCAAAATGGAATCAGATCGCGCGTTTCCGCAAGCCGGCAGTGCGCATGATACGTTTTGGGACTGGGCATCGTTGATGCCGGAATCAACACATATGTTGATGTGGGCGATGTCTGATCGCGCGATCCCGCGCAGTCTTCGCATGATTGAGGGATTTGGCATCCATACGTTTCAGATGAGAAATGCCAAAGGCAAGGTTACCTTTGTGAAATTCCACTGGAAACCAAAACTCGGTTTGCAATCGACGCTCTGGGATGAAGCCTTGAAGTTACAGGCCGCCGACAACGATTATCATCGACGTGATCTCTGGGAAGCGATCAACAGTGGCGCCTTTCCAGAGTGGGAACTTGGTATTCAAGCGTTCGATCAGAAATTCGCCGACGGTTTGCCGTACGATGTGCTGGATTCGACCAAGCTTATACCTGAAGAGGTGCTACCGATTAAAATCGTAGGCCGCATGGTACTCGACCGCAACCCGGACAATTTCTTCGCCGAAACGGAACAAGTGGCATATTGCCCGGCAAATATAGTACCCGGCATCGACTTCACGAACGACCCCCTATTGCAAGGCCGCCTCTTTAGCTATCTGGACACTCAGAAATCGCGCCTGGGCACCGCTAATTTCCATCAGTTGCCGATCAACGCGCCGAAATGCCCGGTAATGAATTTCCAGCGTGACGGGCAGATGCAGATGAATGTTCCCAAGGGTCGCGCAAGTTACGAGCCCAATAGTCTTCAGCTGCACGGCGAGGACACAGGACCCCGCGAATGTCCGGTCACCGGCTTCTCCACTCTGCCGGGCAGAGCGGAGGACGACGAGCAGGGCGATAAACTGCGTGTGCGTGGGGAGCTATTCGCCGATCATTACAGCCAAGCGCGGCTGTTCTGGAAGTCGATGACGGAAAGCGAACAGGCCCATATCGCGTCATCATTCACGTTCGAACTCTCGAAGGTCGGGCTCGAACAGGTGCCCCCGCGCATGGTCGCCAATCTCCGGAATGTCGACGAGGAGCTTGCTAAACGGGTTGCAGACGGAATTGGCATTGGCTTGCCTAAAAAGGCGCAACCCCGGGCGGAGGTACTTGATCTCAAACCGTCACCGGCGCTTTCAATTCAAAAAAATATGAAAAAGATCCTGGATGGACGGAAAGTGGGCATTCTCTATGCCGACGGATCAGATGAAGCGGAGATCGAGGCTTTGCAGAAGGCTATCCGCGCGAGCGGTGCTACAGCTTTTCTGGTGGCATCGAGGGTCGGTGGCGCGAAATTAAAGGGTGGTACTATCCTGAAAGCTCACGGCCAGCTTGCCGGTTCGCCGTCGCAATTGTTCGATGCGGTTGCTCTCGTTTTATCCGACCACGGCTGCGAAACCCTCGTCAACGACGCCGCTGCTGTGCAGTTTGTCATGGATGCATTCGGACATCTAAAGGCGATCGGCGCAGCCAAGGCCGCCAAGCCCTTACTTGATAAAGCCGGAGTCACGCCTGATGAAGGGGTGACGGGCCTCGGTAAAGACTTCATCGAAGCCGCGCGGTTAAGATTTTGGGATCGTGAATCGTCCGTTCGCAACCTCGCCTAAGAACAAAGACGACAGGGCGCGGAGACGAATGGCTGATACACCTGAGGGTCATCCGAGCACTAGAGTGCGGTCGCCATGAGTCGAATCGACCTCGCGCTCTCGATCTTTGGTAGAGCATGATCTTTTCGGAAAGCGGGTATCCACCCATCGGGTCAAGCCCGAGGGCATGCTTTTCCGGATCATGCTCTAGGCGCCGCCGCGGAGTGTTGGGCTCGTTTTGAAATTACGGCGCCGCGGGCGCGACCGAGAGACCGCGCACGTTGTGTCGCTCGATGAGCCGCGCCACCAAACCTGACGCTTTCGCTTCTTCGACAAAATCCCGCAAGAACGCGGCGCCGGCCAAGTTTTTCCGCGCCGTGCCGATCGCCTGCTGAACCGACATGAAGCGCCCATCGAGAATGCGGGCACCGGGCAATTTTTCCACGTCTGACAAAAGCCGCGGCCGCAGGCCGGCAAGCGCGCCGAGCTTGTCGCGGACGAACTGCTCGTACGAGCTATCGATCGCGTCCGAACGGACCAGTTCGGCGTGCTTGATGTTGCGATCGAGCCAGAGCCCGTAGGCGCTGCGACCCATGACTGCGATGCGAACGCCGGCGGTGTCGACGTCGGCGAATGTCTTTAGGTTTGAGCCTGCGGGTACCAGGTAGGTCGCTTCGATCTCGGCGTAGGCGGCGGTGAACGTGATCGTGGCTGCGCGCTGCGGCTCGGCGCCGATCAGCCCTATGTCCCAAACGCCCTTGTCCGCCATGTCGGCGAGCTCGCCCGGCGACTTGAACGGTACATACTGTACCGGCACTCCCAGACGATTGGCGACCTCATGCGCGAGGTCGGGCGCGACGCCCACGGGCGCTCCGGTCCAGTCTGTCTTTGTCACCAGCAAAAAGTTCGACAGATTGATGCCCGCGCGCACGACTCCAGTCGGCGCAAGATCGGCAATGATATCGGGTGACAAGATATGCTCCGTCGTACTTTCAGATACTGTCTTTCGGATATAGCCGGCGCCGACTATTGCTTGACGAGCGGGCAGGCGGGATTCGGCGGGCCAAACGCCTGTTCGCCCGGAATATGCGTGAGGACTTGGTAATAGTCCCATGGATATTTGGAGTCTTCCGGCTTTTTCACCTGCACGAGGACAAGGTCGTGCACCATCAGTCCGTCCTCGCGCAGTTTGCCGTTGCGGGCGAAAAAATCGTTGATCGGGTTTTCGCGCATCTTGGCCGTAACCTTCAGCGGGTCGTCGGTGCCGGCGGCCTTCACCGCGTTCAGATAGCTCATGATCGAGGAGTAGACGCCGGCCTGCCACATCGAGGGCATCTGGTTCATCTTGGTGAAGAAGCGCTTGGACCAGGCGCGGGTCTCCTCGTCCATGTCCCAATAGAACGACGTGGTGAGGACGAGGCCCTGCGCGGCTTTCAGTCCGAGCGCATGAATATCGGAGATCAGCACCAGAAGACCGGCCATCTGCTGGCCGCCTTGGAAAATGCCGAATTCGCCGCCGACCTTGATCGAGTTGATGTTGTCGGGTGGACCCGAGGCGATGCCGATAATTTTGGCTTTCGAGGATTGCGCCTGCAGAATGAACGAGGAAAGGTCGGGCGTGGCAAACGGATGCCGCACCGAGCCGAGCACCTTGCCGCCGTTTTGCACCACCACCGCCGAGGCGTCGCGCTCGAGCGCGTGTCCGAAGGCGTAATCGGCGGTCAGAAAGAACCAGGTATCGCCGCCGCGCTTGGTGACTTCCTGCGCGGTGCCGACCGCGAGCGCACGCGTGTCGAACACCCACTGCAGCGCATAAGGATTGCAGAATTTGCCGTGAAAGTCGGCGGTGCCGGTCGAGTGCGCGATAAACAGCCGTTTGCGCTCACCGGCGATGGTCTGCACCGCAAGCCCGACGGCGGAGACCGGCACGTCGACAATCAGATCAACATGGTCGCGGTCGTACCATTGCCGGGCGATGCCGGCGGCGATGTCGGGCTTGATCTGATGGTCGGCGGCGATGACCTCGATCGGCTTGCCCAGAACCGTGCCGCCGAAATCCGCGACCGCCATTTGCGCGGCCACGACCGAGCCGGGGCCGTCCGCCGCCGAGGAGGGGCCGGACATGTCGGTGAGGACGCCGATCTTCAATACGTCGTCGGATATCTGTGCCCAGGCAGGTCCTGCGGCGGCCACCGACAGTATGGCAAGCGCAGCGAGCAACAAGCGTCGCATGTGTCTCCTCCCTGGGACGGCGCGCGCCTCGCGCCGATTTCTTTGTTGTGGGCCTGACAGCCGGCGCGCAGAAGCGGTGTGGCCCGCTTCCGCGCCATGTTGAAGTAGCAAGCTTGTTAGTTCAAGTCTGTTCGTTACAGGTTCGCGTTCCACGGCACTGGCACGAACGCATAACCGGACGAGGCCTTGGCGACATGGCCGACGCCCGGGAAGCCGATATGGGTACCAGCGATCAGGAGCCGGTCGGTCGCCGCCATGTCCATCACCTTCTTGCGGGTCGCGACCGCCTGTGCCTGGTCGAGATCGTAGGCGATCGACCGCTCAGGCTCGGGGAATTGCAGCGCCGTGCTGTGCACGATGTCGGTCCAGATCAACAATTGGCCGTCGCCGTTGGCGATGCGCAACATCGTGTGACCGACGGTGTGACCGGGCGCGGTCACCGCCGTCACGCCGGGAGCGATCTCGGCGCCATCCTTGAAAGTCTGCACGCGCTTGCCGTCGATATAAGGCTTGAACACCGCGCGGCCGCCTTCGAACAGACCTTTGAAGAACGGCTTGCCTTCCGGCACCTTGGGTTCGCCTTCCAGCCACCAAGCAAACTCGTCGCCGTTGACATGAATGGTGGCGTTCGGGAATGCGATCTGCTTTTCGGCGGTCAAGAGGCCGTTGCAATGGTCCGGATGGATGTGGGTGATGACGACGGCGTCGATGTCGGCTGGATTGACGCCGGCGGCGGCCAGCGTCTTCGGCAGTTTTCCCGCGAGCGGACCAATCTCATTGGCATAGCCGGTATCGACCAGGATGAGCTTGTCGCCGGTGTTGATCAGCCATTCGTTGAAGGTGGTCGGTGCCATGTCCTTGGAGGCGACGAAGGCGTTTTGCAGCAACTTGGCGGTGCCGTCCGCATCGCCGGAAAAGTATTTCGTCGGTAGTGCACCCGAGCCGTCGTTGAGGACCGTGACTTCAAGGGTGCCGATCTTCAAGCGGTAGATGCCGGGCGCTTGCGCGCCAGCCGGCGCTTCTTTGGCTGCGGCCGGCAGCGCCGGCAGGAGTGCGGCACCGGCGGCGGCGAGCCCGAAGGAACGTCGTGTGAATTCCATACCAAACCTCCCGATCATGAAAGAATATCGCGCCCGACCTAGCGGGTTTGTGAGAACCCTTCGTGTCATGCGATGACGCGCGCGCTCTGCCCGACGCTACGCAACCGCAAGGTTATGGTCAAGGCGAGCGGGCTAGCTTTGGGACGCGCGCCCAAGCGAGGCTCAGCGTCCCGGTTGTACGCTCAAAAAAAATTGAACGATAGGCGGTCTTTTTCAGAATTGGATTTTGTCGGATTTTTTGACCCACAGCTCGTAGACCGTGCGCGCCTCTTCCCTGAGCTCGGGCTCCTGGATCATCGGAATGATCTGGCGCTGATCGAGGGGCCGGGCGAGCTCTTCGTAAAAGGGCTCGTCGCCGAGCCCGATGGCGCGGGAATCGTCCATCGACAGAACGTAATAGGCGCGATCGACGCGTGCCCAAAGCATGCTCGACATGCACATGCAGCACGGAGCCCCATTGGTATAAACCTCGCAGCCGCTCAAGTTGAATGTCTTCAGGCTGGCGCTCGCGCGCCGTACCGCCAGCAGTTCGGCATGCGCGGTCGGGTCGTTGCTCGACAGCACTTCGTTGTGCGCCTCACCGACCACGATGCCGTCCTTGACGATCACGCAGCCAAACGGGCCGCCATGGCCGTTCTGCATGCCGTGTTGCGACAATTCGAGGACGCGGTGCATGAATTTTGTTTCGTACATCGTTGGCTCCTACCGAGTTATTTTGTTGAAGCATGATCTTTTCGGAAAACCGGTATCCACTTTTCCGGATCATGCTTTTGTTGAAACATGATCTTTTCGGAAAGCCGGTTTCCACCCATCGGGTCAAAGCCCGAGGGCATGCTTTTGCGGATCATGCTTTAATCGCCCAGATAAGCTCTTCTGATCTCTTCGGTGTCGCGCAAAGCCGAAGTGGCTCCGGCGAGAACCACCTTGCCGATTTCAAGAACGTATGCGCGCTCGCAACAGGTCAGCGCCTTTCTGACATTCTGCTCGGCGAGAAGCACGGCGGTGCCGTCTTGCGCGATCAGCCGCACGGCAGACAAAACTTCATCGGCGAGCTTCGGCGAAAGGCCAAGCGAGGGTTCGTCGAGCAAGAGGAGGCGCGGCCGTCCCATCAGCGCGCGGCCGATGGCGAGCATTTGTTGCTGGCCGCCGGACAATTGCCAAGCCAGTTGCGCATGGCGCTCGGCAAGTTGCGGAAAGAGCGCAAAGGCGCGCTCGAGCCTTTGCGCGCGTTCAGCCTTGCCGGCAAAAACCGCGACCTCGAGATTTTCGCGCACCGTCATTCCAGGAAACACGCGGCGTCCCTCGGGCGCGTAGCCGAGGCCGAGGCGCGCGCGCCGTTCCGGGCTGACGCCGCTCATGTCCTTGCCGAGGAAATGCAAGTGGCCGCTCCTCGGCCGCAGAAAGCCGACGATGGATTTGAACAGCGTCGACTTGCCGGCGCCGTTGGCGCCGACGAGCGCCACCGCTTCGCCGGCGTTCACTGCGATCGACACGTCGCGCAGCGCGGAAACCTGGCCGTAGGCGACCGACAGGCTCTCGATGGTCAGGAGCGCGCTCATGAGGGTGCCGCAAGCGAGAGTTCGGTCGCATCGGCTTCGAGCCCAAGATAGGCCTCGATCACGGCCGGCTCCTTGCGCACGGCTTCGGGCAGCCCGGAGGCGATCACCTTGCCACGATCAAGACAGATCAGGCGCTCGGCGAGCGCTGCAAGAAAGACCAGATTATGCTCGACGACCAGAACCGTGATGCCCTCCGCGGCGAAAGAGCGGATCCGGCTCGCCAAGTCTTTCTGTTCGTGTTCGTTGAGGCCTGCCGCCGGCTCGTCAAGCAGCAGGAGGCGGGGCGCGGTTGCCAGCGCCCGCGCCACTTCGACGCGTCGGCGCGTGCCGTAGGGAAGCCGGCCGCACGGCTCCATTGCCACGTCGGCGATGCCCAAGCGCTCTGCGGCCGCAAACGCAATCCGGCGCGCCGCATCGAGCGCGCGATCGCGCCCGATGGTTCCGATCGCCCGCAGCAGCCCTCCGGCATCGATGCCGGCGCGGGCCACGGCGATGTTGTCGAGCGCGGAGAGATCATCGACCAGATGAATGTGCTGGAACGTCCGCGAAATGCCGAGGCGAGCGATCGCATAGGCTGGCGCATTGGTGATGTCGCGGCCGAGAAACGTCACGCTGCCGTGCTGACAAGCGGCAAGGCCCGAAATCACGTTCAGCAACGTCGTCTTGCCGGAACCGTTGGGGCCGATCAGGCCGACGATCTCGCCTTGGCGGCAGGAGAGGCCGACGCCGTCGAGCGCTTTGACGCCACCGAAGGCGAGGGCGACACCCTCGACGGCGAGAAGCGGCTCTGGGCCCGCCGCCGTCGATGGCGGCTTCTGTTGTGCGCTCGGGATTTGCGATGAGACTGCGATCGGCGTTCGCGCCTGGCTCGGGCCGAACAGCAGGGCGCGCAATCGTTCGAGCGCACCGACGAGGCCATACGGCGCCATGATCAGGACCGCGAGCGCCACCGTCCCATAGGCGATCATGTAGTAATTCTCGAGCACGCGAAACCATTCGCGCAGATAAACGATGAGGGTGGCTCCCAGGATGGCGCCGGCGATGCGTGTGCGTCCGCCGATCACCGTCATGGTCAAGCATGTGACCATCAGTGTGAGATCGAGATTTTCCGGCGAGACGACATGGATCACATGCGCCATCAGCGCGCCGGCGGCGCCCCCATAGGCGGCGCTCAACACGAAGGCGCCGAAGCGCAGCTCGGCGATGTTCAATCCCATCGACGACGCGGCCTCGAGGTTTTCTCGCATCAGATGATAGGCCTGTCCGTGCAAGCCGCGCGTCACCTGGTAGGCGATGAGGCAGCCGATGGTCACGATCGCCCAGACGAACCACAGTACCGAGCGGCGGTCGGAGATCGTCAGCCCCGGAAGCTCGATCGCCGGAATGCCGGCGAGGCCGTTGGTGCCTCCCGTCACGTCGCTCCACTG
>Ga0210386_10002886_pt1 | contig 14549 bp, 12 predicted proteins | sample IncBWH32OmetaG_FD_160091 | JGI IMG/M metagenome (GOLD analysis project Ga0210386, IMG submission 160091) | Forest soil microbial communities from Barre Woods Harvard Forest LTER site, Petersham, Massachusetts, United States - Inc-BW-H-32-O ... | reverse complement strand
AACTGCATTCGGTCGTTTTCGCGTTCTGCTGTTTGGGATTCGCCCTGCCCGCGGCCGCTCAACTCAATTCCTCGGCCCTCCGCTCAAAATACGGCCCACCATTGAATCGAGAAGCCTTCCACATGCCGGCGGGATTCGACCTCATCGCCGATTACGATGCGGCCAATCAAGTATGCAAATTGAAAGTTCCGGCTCTGATGCCAACAAACGAGCAGGTTTCCAACGCTGCTGCGATGAAGCGACGGATGTACGATTTCCTGGCGGACTTGGTGCCTGCCGCGATGCGAGGCAAAGAACTTAATCGCGGGGCTTTCATGAGCGGACTGATTTCTTGGTCGTCGGTCGAATACGAGCACGTCACAATCATCGAGACACAAGTTGGGGATGCCTTTGGCAGAGACAACACTATAACAGTCACTTTCAACCAGTGCGAAACACGATCGCTGCAGTGAGCATCTGAAAATCATGCGCACCCTCTCCTGGTTGGTCCTGGCCGCGATCCTCACGCCTTCCCTCGCGCCCGCCCAACTCAGAGAACTGCGCCCCGGCTTTAACCTCTTCACCGTCCAGCAGGATGTACAACTCGGCAAAGAAGCATCCGCTGAAATGCAAAAGCGGATGGCGATCGTCCACAATCGCGACGTGGATGCCTACCTGAACGTACTCCTCGCCAAGCTGGAACGATCCACTTATGCACGCACGCTCACTCGCGACGGATCGCGAGGCGACATCTTTCCTTTCGGTATCCACGCCGTCGCCGACAAGCGGATCAATGCGTTCTCCCTGCCCGGTGGACCGATCTTCGTCAATACCGGATCAATTGAAGCCGCCGACAATGAAGCGCAATTGGCCGGCGTGATCGCTCACGAGATGTCGCACGTCGTTTTGCGGCACGGCACCAAGCAACTCACGGCTCAGAACCTGGTGCAGCTTCCGCTGCTGCTGGCAGGCGCGCTCGCCGGTCACAGCCTGCTGGGACAGCTTACCCAAATCGGCATCGGGCTCGGGGCGAACTCGGTCCTGTTGAAGTTCTCGCGCTCGGACGAAGAGCAGGCCGACTACAACGGAACCGAAATCATGGCCGACGCCGGCTACAACCCCGTGGAGCTTGGCCGCTTCTTCGAAAAACTGGAAAAGAAAAGTGGCGCGCAAGGTTCGCTCGAGCAGTTCTTGTCCGACCATCCTGATCCCGGCAACCGCGTAGCCGCGATCAACGACGAGGTTCGCCAGATGCCGCGCCGCCAGTACGTCCTGGATGAGACCGGACAATTCGCGCACATTAAAGAGGTAGTTCACCGCCTGCCTGCTCCGGCCAAAGTCCGCGAAGATTCCGGCGAAACCGAACCGGGCCCGGCGGCAACAATCCCAACTGAACGGCCCAGCGGCCAGCTTCGTTGGTATCGCGGCCAGTCGTTCTCGCTCGAGTATCCGGACAACTGGCAGCCGTCCGGCGACCGGCGAGCGAATGCCGTGACCATCGCGCCATCCTCCGGCGTGGTCGAAGGGCCCGGCGGCCAGACGCTGGTCGGATATGGCCTCGAAGTAGATTACTATTCGCCGCAATCGGGCGCCGCCGAGTTAAATAAAGATACCCAGGATCTCATCCGGCGACTCCGGCAAAGCAATCCCGACTTGCGGATCAGCCGGGAAAACCGCAGCATCCAGGTAGACGGCCAGCCGGCGCTCCTCAGCACGCTCAATTCACGATCACCTTATCGCGGCGAGCAGGAGGTCGACGTACTGGCTACCGTCGCCCGGCCCGAGGGACTGTTTTACGTAATCTTCATCGCGCCCCAAAGCCTGTTCGATCAGGTCCAGCCCGTCTTCGAGAACATCCTTCGGTCGGTCCGCTTCAATTGAGCAAATTGACCCTCGACGCCGCTACCGCCGGACGATTCGCCAACCTGGCGCTGGCCTGCATCCATCGCGAATATCCCAACAAAACCGGCCACCATATCCTCACATCCGATCGCGACGCCCGGCCGCCGCGCAAGCTGACTCCGGCCTTCTACGGCTGCTTTGATTGGCACTCCGCCGTGCACGGCCACTGGATGCTGGCGCGCTTGGCCCGGCTGTTTCCCCAAGCCGCCTTTGCCGCCAAAGCACGCCAGGCCCTCGCCAAAAATCTGACCACTGAAAATCTGTCGCGCGAAGCCGAATACATGCGGTCCGATGCCCGCGCCAGTTTCGAACGGCCCTACGGTCTCGCCTGGCTGCTGCAATTGGCGGCCGAACTGACCGAATGGAACGACACCGGCGCCCGCGAGTTTTCCGCCGCGCTGCGACCCCTCACAGAAATAGCCCTCCGGCGCCTCGAAACCTGGCTTCCCAAGCTTTCGCACCCGGTCCGCTCCGGCGAGCATAGCCAGAGCGCCTTCAGCCTCTCTCTAATGCTCGATTACGCCCGTGCCGCCCACCGCCTCGAATTCCAGAACCTGCTCGAATCCACCATCCGGCGGTTTTACTTAACCGACCGCGATTGTCCGCTAGCCTACGAGCCTTCCGGCGAGGATTTTCTCTCCCCTTGCCTGGCGGAAGCCGACCTGGTGCGCCGCATTCTCGCCGGCCCCGAATTCGCGGCCTGGTTCGATAGCTTCCTTCCATCCGTTCCCCGAAACGGCTCTCTTTGGATGAAACCCGTCCAGCCCCTCGACCCAACCGATGGCAAGCTCGGTCACCTCGACGGTCTGAACCTCAGCCGGGCTTGGATGTTAAACGGTATCATCGGCGCGCTTCCAGCAGGCGACCTTCGTATTTCCTCGCTCCGACACACGGCCGAACAGCATGCCGGCGCGGGTCTCGCCGCGGTAACCAGCGAGCGCTACGAGGGCGCGCACTGGATCGGAACTTTCGCCGTTTATTTGCTCACCCGGCGCGGTGAGCGCTCCTGACCGGCGACATGCGATGATAGTACTAACGTGGCAGTAAAAGTTCAGGTCCCCAAGAAAGCCTCGGCTGTTCGTTTTTTTCTACACCCCGCCGGTAAAGCCCTGCTGGCGTTCGTAGCTCTCGGTCTGACCATCGGGTTGTCCGTTTTCACTTACTATTACGTCAAGTACTCCCGGCTGATCGAGGTGAAACTGGCTGCTGGACCTTATGCCAACACCTCCATGCTGTTTGCCGCCCCCCGCACGGTTGGCGTCGGTGACCTGGCGACCCCCCAGGAGCTAGCCACTGAGCTTCGCCGCAGCGGTTACAACGAATCCCGCAACAATCGGATGGGCTACTTCACCGTCAAGCAGGAGGAGATCGATATCTATCCCGGTCCCGACTCCTACTTCAAGCGCGACGAAGGTGTGGTCAAGTTCCGCGGGCCGAAAGTTTCCCAGATCATATCGCTGGCCGACAACACCGAGCGCACCGAATACACCCTGGAACCCGAGCTGATTTCCAATCTGTTCGACAAAACCCGCGAAAAACGCCGCCTGATTCGATACGAAGACATCCCCCCCGTGCTGGTCCACGCCGTGGTTTCCGCCGAAGATAAACGATTCTTTCAGCACTCCGGCTTCGACCCGATTCGCATCATCAAGGCCGCCTGGATCGACGTCCGTCAGCAGCGTTACGCGCAAGGCGCCTCCACCTTGAGCCAGCAGCTTTCCCGCATTCTGTGGCTGGACAACGACAAAACCTGGAAGCGCAAGATCCCCGAGGTGCTCATCACCATGCACCTCGAGCAGAAGCTTACCAAGGAACAGATCTTCGAGTACTACGCCAATCAGGTACCGCTCGGCAATCGGGGAAGTTTCGGCATCCGTGGATTCGGCGAGGCGGCCCAGGTTTATTTCGGCACCGACGTCACCCGCCTGACCATTCCGGAAGCCGCCACCTTAGCCGGACTCATTCAGCAGCCTAGCTTCACCAACCCCTTCCGTTGGCCTGACCGCGCCAAGCAGCGCCGCAATGTGGTTCTGAAGCTGATGCGCGACAACAAGTACCTCGGTGAGGACGAGTATGAACGCTCAGTGGCTTCGCCGCTCGTGCTGGCCAAGCAAGGCAGCATGGAGTCCACCGACGCTCCTTACTTTGTAGACCTTGTGAACGACAGCCTGCAGGACAAATTCTCGGACTACAAGTTCCAGAGCAATACCTATCGCGTGTACACGACCATCGACATGAACTTGCAGCGCGACGCCGCCGAAGCGGTGCGGATCGGCATGGAGGAGGCCGACAAGCTCATTAAGCACCGGAAGAAGCGCGATCCGAGCTATCCCGATCCGCAATGCGCCCTCATCGCGCTCGACCCGGAAACCGGTGAAGTGCGAGCCTTGGTGGGTGGGCGCAATTATGGGATGAGCCAGCTCAACCGCATCCTGGCCAAGCGCCAGCCTGGATCGTCATTCAAGCCGTTTGTCTACGCGGCGGCCTTAAATACCGCGCTCTCGGGCGGAAGTCTGTTGCTGACGCCGGCCACCATGATCAACGACGAGCCGACCACTTTTTGGTTCGACGGAAAGCCATATGAGCCGAGCAACTTCGAGCACAAATTCTACGGCACGGTATCGATGCGCGATGCCTTGGCGCATTCCCTCAACGTCGCCACGGTGAAATTGGCCGAGCAGACCGGATATGCGGCGGTGGTCGATTTGGCGCGCCGGGCCGGCCTGAACCTGGATATTCAGCCAACTCCAGCGGTGGCGTTAGGCGCATACGAGGTAACGCCGCTAGAAATCGCCGGCGGATACACGATTTACGCCAATCACGGCATTTATTCCAAGCCATATTTCATCTCCAGCATCACCAGCGACCATGGGTCCAACATGTTTGAGGGCAAGCCGGAACACCGGGCAGTGCTCGATCCGCGCGTGGCGTTCTTAATGGACCAGCTTCTGCAGGAAGTCGTGCGCAGCGGAACCGGCGCTTCGATCTGGTCGAGAGGCATCAACTTTCCAGTAGCCGGAAAGACCGGCACCTCGCATGATGGCTGGTTTGCGGGCTTCTCGTCCAAGCTGATCTGCATAGTGTGGGTGGGTTTCGACGACAATCGCGAACTGAACCTGGAAGGGGCGCACTCGGCGCTGCCGGTGTGGGCGGAGTTCATGAAGCGCGCCTACCAGCACCGTGAATATCGCAACGTGACGGATTTCAAAGCGCCGGCCGGCGTGGTGAGCGTGCAGATCGACCCGCAGTCCGGCCAGCTCGCGACCGCGGCCTGTCCCAAGGTTCGGACCGAATACTTTGTCGAAGGCACACAGCCGGTGGAATCATGCCATTTGCACGGGGGTGGCGGAACCCAGGTGGCCGGTTGGGAAACCCAACAGCCAGTGGCCCAGCCCCAGAGGCACGACGAGCAGCCTGCCGCGACACCTTCACCAGTACCCGGTCAGCAGAACGTCTATCCGTTACAGCAGCGCGCCGCGCAGGGCCCTCCCCCATCGACGCCCGATTCGGCGCAGCCGCCGCCCGCAGCCGAACCCCAACCGCCTCCCAAGCGCAAGGGCTTCTTTCAGCGGCTCCGCGGCATTTTCCGGTAGTAGGCGTGGGGCAGGTCTCCGACCTGCCAATCTGCGTGTCGCTGGAATGATTTTATACCGAGAGGGATCGACGCCCTTTTCTCTGCACTTCCGTCACAATTCGCGGCTTACTGGCAGGGCAACTTAGTGGCTCAGGTGCTCAGCAGTTCGCCCTTCCGCCTCTGGCCCAGCCCGTTCGACCGACCAACGCTCCAACTCAGCCAGCGTCATAAACGAGATTCCTGGCAGTCGGCCTGTGATGTGTGCGCGGCAGTCAAACGCCGAGTGTCGCCTTTGAACAGCATCGACACCACTTCGGTGTCAACGATGGCGGTGTTCATCGCGAGCCGGTGAGATAAGTTCCCTCTCGACGCCACTCGCGCAAGCTGGCGGAGAAGTCCTCTACCGATTCGTCATCGCGCACCGGCTCTCCAAGTAGCATTTCTAAGTCGTCAATGGGAGTTACGCCCTGCTGCGCAGCGAGTTCCCCGAAAGAAGCAGCGCGCTCCGTTCCAGAAGACCCGATCGCGTGTGACTTCTTATCCACGAATCCAGAATAACGGGTCAAGAAGTATACACGTCCATTTCCACGCCGGACTGGGACTACTAGCCGCAAATCCGCGTTCCGAATGTCCCTTTTACGGCCATCCGTGCGCCAACCGTGCTAGAGGATCTCTTCTATGTCCAACTCGTCATCGCTTATCCGCCCCAATGTCGGGCGTGCATTTCTCTGGGCTTCCTTAATGGCCCTATCGGTTGCCCCCAGCCAAATACGCGGTTCAGCGGTTTCGGTCACCGCCTGCGCCCAGAACTCTAACAACATTGTGCTCACCTGCACTCGCAACACGGATGGCTCGCTCCTTTCGGCCACCACAAGTGCTTCGGGACGCAACGGGAACTCATTTGTGAATACCTCTACCGCTTCCGCCGCCGGAGAGGTGGTTAGCTTTGGCGAACTAGGCGTTTTCGCTTCGACGTCGTGGATCAATCCACATAATGCGTCCCTCGGGGACAGCGCCTTCGCCGAAACCACCGTTAGCGATGTCCTTCACTTCGCAGAGCTTTCAAGTGGAACAATCTCATTCACCTATCAGTTAGACGGAAGCTCCACCCAATCCCTCGACGGCCAGCTGGGATACAGCTATTACGACCTTGTAATACTCTCGCAAGCGTTTGGCGAAGAGTATTGGACGGACGTCGATCCGCCGTCCAGCGTTACGTTGACAGCGGCTTTCTCGGGCGGCGTGCTGGCTTATAGCCTCCAACTGGAAGCCACGGTGAGAACCGACAATGTAATAGGAACGCTGGATGAGACTGTCGATTTCTTAAACACGGCGACTTTAACAGGTGTTCAAGTATTCGACTCTCAAGGAAATCTCGTAAACGACCCAATGATCACAGCGGACTCTGGCTTCGCTTATCCGTCGGCGGCGACATCCGCCGTACCCGAGCCAATCGTCACGCCTGTAGCGGGTTTGTTCCTGATTGGTATCGTATTCCTAACCAGACGCAGGTCCACCGAAATGCATTCGTCCAGCACGCCGCCGGCAAACAGCAACTGAACTTAGCCCAGGATTTCAAATTGCGTGTCGCCGAGGATTCCGCGGGCTTGAGCCTCGCGGTGAATACTGATGAAGAGCGCCGGTCCGACATCCTGGCGGTATTCAAGGTGCCCGGAGTAGTTATCCGTAACCACTTGTCCACCCGCACGGACGACAGCGCTCTGGCTGGACGGACGATACTGCATTTCGAGTTCGACAAGTTGCCCGTCTCTTGGTGTATCCAATAAGAGAGTGATCCCCTTGAGCCCACGCTCGATCTGGGTAACGGCCATGACCTCGATGCCGTTGGGAACCTTCTCGACAGAAAGATCGAACCGGGGAGCAAAGCCTGCGGTATCGAGGATTACACCCACCAGCCCAGTTTCCGGCCGGGCCAAAGCCCGCATCCGCCACCCATTACGGAACGCCGAACGCTTCTGGCGGCCGGTTAGAGGATACGCAGCCACGCCCTGCGTCTTGGAGAAGAACCGGCAGGCACGGTAGCCTGTCGGTCTCCCCGGCTCGCTAAGGAATTCGCCATACATGTCCAGCATGCGACGGTAGCCGTTCGCTTCGACGCTTCGGGCCCCGTCATAATGGATCACTCGCTCTTCCGGCGTCAATGGTTTCAAACGGTCGCGAAGTAGCCATCCGCCGCCAGCCGCACCAGCCAATATGAGGGCTCCGCCTGCCAGGACGCCCCGGCGCGTTCGCCGTACGGCCCAGAGCCGCGCCAGGCGTAGATCGACTCCCTGGGCGGCGATGGCGTCCGCTAGTTCGCTCGCGAAGGCCTCCGCCGGCATTGGGCGGCGCTTAGGGTCGACGTCCAGCGCCCGCGAAAGAAGTCTTCCCGCTGCCAGCCCGAGATCCGGACGCAGGCGGAAGAAAGCGTCGCCGACGCCGTTGCGTTGCAACTCCGGCAACGCGAACGGGGAATCTGCCTCGAAGGGATGCCTGCCGGTCAGCATCTCCCAGGCAATCGTTGCGAGGGAGTACAGATCACTGGCAGGTTCCGGGCGCCCCAGCAAGTGCTCAGGCGCCATGTAGAACGCGCTGCCCATGAGATGCGTGGTCGTGCGAGACGCCGTAACCGGATCGCCGAATTGGGCGATTCCGAAATCGAGCAGCATCGGCGATTCGGCTCCGTTGCGCTTTACCAGCAAGACATTCTCCGGCTTTAGGTCGCGGTGCAGAATCCGGTGCTGGTGCGCATGACTGATGGCTTCCCCGGCCTCTCGAATCCAGCGAGCCGCGAGCAGCGTATCGATGGGCTGGGCCATAGCATCGCGCAGCGTACGACCTTCGTGATATGGCATGAGCAGGAAGAGACGTCCGTCTTCGGTCTCGCCGGCATCGAGCAGGCTGATGATGCCCGGGTGATCCAGCTTAGCCAGTATTGCGGCTTCGTCGCGAAACTTCTTCCGCATCCAGTCCTGTCCACCCCAGAAGTCGTGGAGCAACTTCACCACGATGCGCCGGCCGGGAATTTGCAAATCCGTCGCTAGGTAGACTACGCCGGCGCCGCCCCGTCCCAGCGTGCCCAACAGTTGATAGCGGCCCAGGAGTGTTGCCCCGAGCCGCTCGTCAGCCGTTGGGGGCGCGAGCCAGTTCTCAGATTGGCGATAGGCCTGAATCAATTCCAAGAGCTCGCCGTCGCCACCGGCGAACCCTACCGGGTCCCCGGACTCCAGGGCTTCGCCCAGACGGCCGGTGAGATATCGCCAGCGCTCGGGTGTCACCGCGATTGTAAATGCTGGTACAGCCAGGTCCGTGCGGCGAGCCAGTCGCGCTTGATGGTCCGCGATGAGCAATCCAGGGCGTCCGCGATTTCCTCGATCGACATCCCGCCGAAATAGCGCATCTCGACCACGCGGCATTGCCGCGGGCTGAGTTTTTCCAACTCCAGCAGCGCTTCATCCAGGTCGAGGGTTGGGACCGAATCGGAGAGCGCGGGCGCCGGCTGGCCCTCCAGCTTGCGCCGCCGAGCCTGGTCGACCAAAATCTGGCGCATCAGCCGGGAACAAAACGAAAAGAAGTGAATCCGGCTCTGGAATCCGATTCCCGGGGTGCGAATCAGCTTGAGCCAAGCCTCATGAACCAGCGCCGTGGGCTGGAGGATGTGGCTGCTGCGCTCCTGCCGGAAGTGGGCTGCGGCAATCTGCTTCAGATCATCGTAGACGATCGGAAGGGCCTCGTTCCAGGCCTGCGGGTCTCCACGTTGTGCGCGGACCAGTAGGTCGGTTAAAGTGGCAGCCTCCGGACGCATTCCCCGAAATGATATCGTGAGCCTCGAAACACGTCAAGCGCCGCCAGTTTTCGGGTCGCGGATTGACCGGGCGGGTGAAGTAGCGTCGGGAGAAAGCTGACCGGAGCACTATCGCCGCTGCAGGACCTGCACTTCTTCGAGCAGGTCTTCATTGATTGCGGCGCGGTCGCCTGGCCTGGTGAGATCGATCTGGCTCCCGATGCAGTGCATGCTCAAATCGCTAGCCAGCGTCGCGAGACACAACACGCAGGCGCAGGAGCGAGTTTCAGCTGAGCGCAAAAACCGAACTGACCCGATTCACCGCACTATCAGACTTTTCTTCCGTTCTCCCTCATTAACTTCCCAACTTCCACGCCGTCGCACCCCGGGCCCCGCGTGTTATTAAAAGTCATGCATGCCATTAACTTCTTGACGCATCCATCGGCTCTCCCGGCGTTGGGTTCGTTTTTTCGAGCCGTCGTCCGGCCTCGGCGCTCCGGCCCCGCTGCCCCCCAAAATGGGTTCGTTTTTTCGAGTGACGCCCGACGCCGGTCTGCTTCGAAACTGGTAGGCTATAGTGAAGTACTGTTCCCGGGATTTGGCGTCTAATGTATTATCCGACGCAGCCGATAGTTCCCAAAAGGAGGCCGATGATGGTTTCCATACTCTGGATTATTCCGATGAGTCTCGCGATGGCCCAGGCTCCTCCTGCTGTCGCTTCGCATTCCAGCCCTCCGCCGCCCGGCGGTTTTCGCGATGAGCCCAAGCCTGGCCAGCCTGCGGCGCAACCTAAGCCGGCACCCGTCATCACACCCGAGATGCGCGGCGACATTCTCATGGCCCGCAAGATGTACCGGGAAGCCGCCGAAGCGTATAAAGAAGGTCCCAAGGACTCGGCCGTATTGCTGAACAAGACGGGGATCGCCTATCACCAGATGCTCGAGCTCGGCCCCGCCGAAAAATACTACCGGCTCGCGGTCAAGGTCAATCGGGAATATTCCGAGGCAATTAACAATCTTGGAACCGTTTACTATGCCCGCAAGGGCTATCGGCGGGCCATAGTCGAGTACAAAAGAGCTCTCCGCATCAATCCCAAATCCGCTTCTATCTGGAGCAATCTGGGTATGGGTTACTTTGCGCGCAAGGATTACAAACTGGCTGAGGAATCCTGGCAGAAGGCTATGGCGCTCGATCCGGATGTCTTCGAAAACCACGGCACTCAAGGCGTCCTGCTTCAGGAACGCAGCGTCGAGGAACGCGCCAAATTCCACTATTTTCTAGCACAGGGCTATGCCAAGAAAGGGCAGAACGACCGCGCGCTGCTGTACATCCGCAAGGCGCTGGAGGAAGGCTTCAAGGACCGCAAGAAGCTTCAGGAAGATCCTGCGTTCGCCGCTCTGCAGAATCTCGATGAGTTCAAGCAGTTGCTCGCCCTGGAGCCGCGTGTTCTATAGGCGCACTGGCCCAACTTTCTTAATCACTGCTATTCTGACGCTCGGCCTGGTAGCTTGCGGCCGCAATGAAACGCGCTCCGAAGACCCGCGTCACCGTGCCGAACGGTTGGCGATTCTGCCGCTAGAGAACCTCAGCGCCGACCCCGCCTTGGATTGGGCCGGACGCGCGGTATCGACGGCGCTGGTCTATGATTTGGCCGGTGCACCGAATCTTTACGCCCAGCTGGTGGAGTCGGTGGCAGGCGCGGAGTCGATTCGGGCCTCTCGAATCCTGCAGGGATATTTCGTCGCCAGAAACGGCCAGGTGGAGATCCGAGCCACCTTGCTGGATCCTCGCAAGACCACCACGGTTGCGAGCTTCGCGCTGGATGGGCCGTTGCCGGTCGGCCCCTTGCCTCTGGCCAACCAGCTTGCCAAGCGCCTCAATTCCGCCGCCCGTGCCTTCTCCACCAGCAACCCGGGCGCGTTTCGAGATTTCGGCGTAGCGTTGAGCAAACCGGATGCGGCTAGTGAATTGTCAAGCTTCGCGGCGGCGACGGCGGCGGATCCAGGGTTCGCCAGCGCGGCCATGTCTTCGGCCCGGCTGCTGATCGAGGGCGGCGATCGCGATCAAGCTCGTAAAATTCTGGCGGCCGCGATGAATGCGCATCCGGACCCGATTGATCAGGCTCGTCTCGAGTACCTCTCGGCCACCGCGGCCAACGATACAGCAGCACGCATCAGAGCTCTCGAAATCATGACGCGCCTGACTCCGGCGGATTCGCAGGTGCCCCGGGAGTTAGCCGACCTGCATTCTGTCCAGCGAAAATTCCAGGATGCCCTGCGCAATTACGAAACCGTGACGCGGTTGGATCCCGAAGACGCTCAGGCCTGGAACCAGCTTGGTTATGCCTATTCTTACGCGCTCGACCTGGCCGGCGCCCGTCGCGCGCTGGACCATTATCGCCAGTTGCTTCCCCCCGAAGAAGCCAATCCGCTCGATTCGTTAGGGGAAGTCAGCTTCTACCTGGGCGATTATGCCTCGGCCGAGCATTATTTCCTCCAGGCTCACGAAAAGAACCCCGGCGAGTTTGCGGGTGCTGAATTGATAAAAGCGGCCCAGGCACGGCTCATGCTGGGCGATCTTCCAGCGGCGGATGCCATCTTCCATCGCTATCTCGGGCTGCTGCAGCATTCGCAGGGCGCCCTGGCCGGTTACCAGGAGGCGCAGTGGGAGTTCTTGACTGGCCGCCGTAAAGCAGCGATAGCCCGGCTCGAAAAACTCGTGCCGTCAGTGGAGGGCGAAGGGCAAGCGCTGGCTCTCTGCCAGCTTTCCATCTGGAAACTGGAGACCGGCGATTCGAAATCCGCCGCGGATATGGCCACCCAAGCAGTGGCGAGCGCGCGCAGCCCCCGTCTGAGGAACCTCAGTGCTGTGTGCCGCTTCCTGGCGTCGATGCCCGCGTCGAACTCTGGGTTACCCCTCGCGGATGCCTATGCTCGCTTGTTCGAACGGAAATTCAGCGACGCTGTGCCCGTGATCGAGGGCTTGTATCGTGAAACGAACCCGGCAACCGACGGTCAGGTTCGCACATTACTTGCCTGGGCCTACGTGGAGAGTGGCCGGATGCCCCAAGCGCAACAACTTCTGGAGCGCGCCCCGATCCCGCTTTCTTCCGGCGAGCCACTCTTCGCGGACCTGATATTCCCTCGGTACTTCTACTTGCGCGGGGCCGTGCTCGAGAAGGAAGGAAAACGCGCGGAGGCCAAGCAAAGCTACGAGTTATTCCTCAAATATGCCGGAGATGTCCCAGGAATTTTCGGGGACCAGTCCAAGGCCCGCCAAAGCCTTGGCAATCTGTGACCCGGCCGCGTTACATCTGGCGGGGTTACAAGCTCACACTCGCGATACAAGCCGAAGAAGCCACCCAATAAACACCGCGCCTCCAGTCGCCCTCGAGAAAGCAAGCGACTCCCGACGCAATGTTGCAGAGAAAGAGGATACCCGGAAACAAAAGACGATTGTTCAGATTCATATCGGTAGTACTCCGCTACCTGACTTATCTATCGACCGTGTTCGCACCCTTGTTTACAGTACATTTAGGATATGCCATTCGCCCTCAATAACGGAGTTCGCATCTACTGGGAAGAGACCGGCAATGGACCGCCCCTGCTTCTGATCATGGGCCTCGGGTACGCGCATCAGATGTGGCATCGGACCGCGCCGGTTGTCTCGAAGCACTTCCGCACCATCCTTTTGGATAACCGCGGCGTGGGCCGGAGCGATGTCCCGCCGGGACCGTATCCGATCGCAACCATGGCAGCCGATGCCGCCGCGGTGCTGGATGCAGCGGGAGTAGCGAGGGCCGACGTGTATGGAGTGTCGATGGGCGGCATGATCGCCCAGGAGTTTGCGATTCAGTATCCCCAGCGCGTCGGCAAGCTGGTCCTTGGATGTACGGCGTGCGGCGGCCCAAAGGCAGTGCGCGCTGAGCCCGAAGTCAATCAGGTCCTGATGATGCGCGGCAACATGACTATGGAAGAGGGAACCGAGGCAGCCGTGCCCTACATTTACGATGCCGCTACACCACGGGCGCGCATCGATGAGGACCTGACCATCCGACGCGCTACTTACCCGAAGCCCGAAGCCTACACCGCTCAGTTGCAGGGCATCCTGGCGTGGGAATCATACAGCCGGCTGGGCCAGATCAAAGCGTCGACTCTGGTGATCCACGGCGAGACCGATCGCCTGGTGCCTGTGGGCAATGGGAGGCTCATCGCCCAGTCCATCTCAGGATCCGAGTTGGTAATACTCCCGCATGCCAGCCATATTTATATGACCGATCAGCCCGAAGCGAGCCACCAAGCCATCCTGGACTTCCTTCTGGAACGCAAAGAAGCGCGCGTTGCCGGTTAGGCAGCGAGAATGGCCAGCAAGGTGATGTTTTTTGGTTGACACCTAGATGCTGAAATGATATGTCTAGACATATGAGAACTACCGTGCGGCTGGATGATGCCCTGCTGGAACAAGCCAAGCAGGTGGCAGCGCAACGCCACGAGACATTGACTGCCTTAATTGAGCAAGGCCTGAGGCTGGTTTTGGCCCGATCTCGTCCCTCTCAGGCCCGCCGCAAACGGGTGGTTCTGCCAACCTGCCGGACGGGGGGCGGAGTGCTTCCGGGAGTTGACCTGGATGACAGCGCTGCACTGCTGGATGTGATGGAAGGACGGCGGTGATTCTGCCTGATGTGAATGTGCTGTTGTATGCCTTCCGAACAGACTCCCCGAACCACGAAAGTTATCGCGACTGGCTCGATTCGGTGGTCAACGGGGAGATAGCGTATGGAATGTCACTTCAGGTCTTGGCTGGGGTGATCCGCGTGGTGACTCATTCACGAATTTTTCAGCGGCCAAGCCGCTTGGAGGATGTGAGGGCATTCGCGTCCGTTCTACTTGAGCAGCCTCATTGCCAAGTCGTTCAGCCAGGCGGTCGGCATTGGAGTATTTTCGGAGACCTTTGTCAGCGTGCGAAGGCCGCAGGCAACCTGGTTCAGGACGCTTGGTTTGCAGCTCTCGCGATTGAAGCGGGATGCGAGTGGATCACTACAGACCGTGATTTCGCGCGGTTTGAAGGATTGCGCTGGCGGGCGCCGCTAGACTAAGACTAGCTGTCGCGACGGGCCAGAATCGGTCACTGCTTGCGTTCAGGTTGGTCTGAACCCTGGATGTGATCCGCTCGCTCTTTCACTTTTTCGGCTGCCCGGCGGCTCTCTTCCTTTATTTCGCGCCCGGCCTGGTCGAGCTTTGGGCCGGCCTTACGATCCAGCTCCTCGACCCCGTGCTTGAGCTGCTCGGAGGCGTGTTCGGCCTCGCGCTT
>Ga0210386_10002885_pt1 | contig 14553 bp, 17 predicted proteins | sample IncBWH32OmetaG_FD_160091 | JGI IMG/M metagenome (GOLD analysis project Ga0210386, IMG submission 160091) | Forest soil microbial communities from Barre Woods Harvard Forest LTER site, Petersham, Massachusetts, United States - Inc-BW-H-32-O ... | reverse complement strand
CCAACAAACGCAACCCATCAAATCCACTCTTTATTGTCTCGGTGGGAAAAGTAATAAATCGAGAGAAAAGATCAATATAATCATCAGACAAATAATCGAAAGGGTTTTCTCGTCCTAAATCAACATAGATTCTTAAGAGACACCGTGAATCATTGGTTGAAAAAAGAGAGAAAGGCTCCATTCCCTGTTTCAACAAAGCTCGAATCAGCTTTTCTTGAAAATCTATAGAAGCATGGGCCAAGATCCCGGTCCCGATACGTAAACGATCAGAATATTCTTTTTCCAAAATAATAGAAGTTATTTTTTTAAATACCGCATCAAAGGATCCGATTAACTGCAAATAACCCTTTATTTTATCAGAGACGAGCATATTGAAAAGATCCTCTTCGCTCAGCTGTTCTGCAAAAGGAAGAAGAAAAAAAGAATTGAGAATATAGTTTTCGTTATCTATATCGACAAGTTCCAGAAGAACACAAAGAGTTTTCTGTCTAGAATGGATAAGATCAGGGAATATATTTTCCCATTTAGCTGGCAAGAAAGAAAGGGGATTTGCCCCTTTTTCTAATAAAAGACGCAATAAAACGAGAGATTCTGGATGGGTGGGTTCGCAGTTTTCCAATAAAATTTCCATCCAGCTGTTTCCCTTAGGGTCTTTGGCCTGCAGGTCAATCCCATTAGCTAAGGCGTTAAGATCATCCATTGAAGGATTACCTGATTGAATCAATGCCTTAAAGGATTGGTCTTCCGAAGAAAAAGCTCCGCCTCGAAACAATCTATTTAAAAGTTTGCTCGAAATATTAAATGGATTATCAAGGCCCGATTTCAACAATAAATTCCAAGGAGTAATTTTAGAGTTTGTGCAAACGTACAAATCCGCGCCGTGAGAGTAAAGCAGTTCGATCATTTCTACATTGCCTTGCTGTGCAGCAATGTGGAGCGGAGTTGCGCCATCGGCCCGAGAAAAGAGCGCTTCTTGAGGACATTTTTCTAAAATCGCTTGAGCGGCTTTTAAATCATTCGATAAAGTCGCGAACATTAGGGAATTACTTCCCTTTCGCGATGAAAAAGTAACATCGGCGCCCGATTCAATCAATAAAAGGGCAACATCAGTCTGCTTTGCTTTAAGGGCTGCCAGTAAAGGAGTAAGCCCCTCTTCGTTAAAATAATTAATTTGCAACCTTTCTTGACTCAATATATTTCTAATTGCCTCGAGCTCCCCTTTCTGGATAGCTGCGTGAATATCCATTTCCATAATAGAGGAAGAGGGTAAAGAAGTTTGATAGGTGTTTAAAGGCATTGTCATACATATATTATAATTCATTTTATTTGTTTAATTAAATAATAATTAATTTTAAAATATTAAATTATAATAATTTGTTTGTTTTTAATAACACAAACAAACAAAAACCATTGACAATCAACCAATTAAAAAATCGTACTAGATTAAAGGCTGTCGAAAATTCATGGGAAAGGAAGGCTAATTTGATCCCCCTTTCATAGAATGAACTTTCTGCACAATATCCCTCTAGAAATTGTGGAAGAAAAAATATAACTCCAATCTCTAAGATGAATAAATTAGCGAATTTAAATGCTATACGTAAACAGACTTTTTCAGACCGCGTAAAAATAGTGGCTTATAATATTTCAATTTTTACTTTAATTATTTTCAGTTTGATCGAGATACCCGTGTTTATCGCAGCATCTGCAGTAGGCTTAACACTCGGAACATCTAGCACCGCTTTGGCATTATTGATATTGCCTACAGTATTTAAAATACAAATAATTTCTGGATCACGAGGAAAAAAGAATACGCTAAAGAATTGAATTCTGCAATTAATCAGGAAAGAGATTCTCATTACAGAGCTAAATATGCTAGTTGGCGCGATAGATACATTTCAGATATTATGGAATTAAAAACATTTAAAAATGCAATTATATTCGCTAACTAAAAAATGAAAAATTCATTTTCGTTTTTATATAATTCCAAATATTTTTAATGCAATTATAACAAGTATCGGAACACCTAATAACCAAAGAATAATGGCTTTTCCCATTTCCCCCTCCCCTTTTTCATATAAATTTAGAATTCGTATCATACCGATTCTTTAATCATGAGCGGTATATCTTCGGATTGCCGGAATTTTTAATTTTTTACAATTAAAAGTTCTAAAAATATGTATTTTCTCTTAAAAAATGATGAACCCGAGGAAAACCCGGGCTGTTTTACTCAGTATTGCTCAAAATCCCAAAAATGGGATTTTGAGCAGGTTCAAAGTACCTTAAATCAATAAGAAAATCCTTCTCAATTCCTTAAGCGGACTTTCTTTTTTTATCTTTATATTCGTCTTGTTTTGGATGTTTTTTTTCGTTTTGCTCTTTCGCTTCACTATGATTCCATTTTTGTTCATTTGTTCCGCGATGCTCTTCTTTTTGACCTTTTGTATGGTCATTCGTTCCACGATATTCTTCTTGGTGACCTTTTGCATGGTCATTTGTTCCACGATATTCTTCTTGGTGACCTTTTGTATGTTCGTTTGTTCCACGATATTCTTCTCGGTGACCTTTTGTATGGTCACAAGAATCGCACCAATTGTTCATTTCTCGTTCAGCTTGCTCTTTTGCCCAACCATATTTTTTTTGAAGTTTGCCGGATAATTGATCCCATCGTCCATTAATTTGGGTAATATCATCATCCGTTAGTTTTCCCCATTTTTCTTTTACTTTCCCTTTAAATTCTTTCCATTTTCCTGCAAATTGGTCTTTATTCATAAACAACTCACTTTGTTAAAGTTAATAATGACAAACAAAACAAACGCCAATAAATTAACATTAACACATTTCAACAATAAAATAAAAACCAAACGATTATATATATTATACTTATTATCTTACATTATATCGGCTAGATTTTTAACTTTGGATGGTCGCAGAGTGATTCAGATTTGGACGATCGCAGGGAACCATACTGCATCAACATGGCTCCCTGCGATCGTCCAAAGATTGGCCGCTATGAGGCCAGCAAAAGTTAAAAATCTAACCGCGCGCAATATCACTACGCCCTTAAACTTAAAATTAAGGAAACGATGAAAAGAATGATAAATATAAAAAATAGAACCTTAGCGATTTGCATCGCAAGGCCTTCGACTCCTCTAAATCCAAAAATCCCTGCAATAAGCGCAATGATCAAAAAAATAACAGCCCATGTCAACATGATTTCTCCCTTGTTTACAACCTTTTTCTTACTTATCTTATTTGATTAAATAGATCAAGTATTACAACGACAAAACCACAACTCATAAGTTTTTAAGCATATTTTTAAATTTCTATAATCTCCTCGAACATTTTATTTATAAAATTTCTATATTTAATACATTCATCATCAATTACATAAACATAATTATAAATTAAATTAACCTAATCCCTTGTTTTAATTTTAACATTTGATTTATCCAGAAAATTAAACGGATAATAGGAGAATGTATGCCGTTAAAAAAAGGAAGTTCTAAAAAAACAATATCAACAAATATACGTAGAGAAATTCATGCTGGTAAACCTCAAAAACAGGCTGTTGCCATTGCTTTGAATACGGCCCGTAAATCAGGTGCAAAAATCCCTAAAAAAAGAAAAGATTAAAAACAATATTTTTTGGATTTTTTTATTTATTAAGGCTTATACTGTTCGTAATTTAAGAATCTACAAAAAAAACAGATTCTAAAATCTCGAACAGTATATTTAAATTAATTACATTGAATTTCTCTGGAAATACTTCTAAACACCTTAGACATAAAAACTAAAAAGCTAATTAAAACAAAATAACTTTCAATTAAAAATAAAATAGTTTAATTTTATTATTATATCAACAAGAGCTTGAAATATGATTACTGACATTGTTGTCGGATTAATTGGAATTGCTTTTAGCTTACTTGTTGTGTTTTTGATTATAGCTTTGAATAGGCTACGCAAGCTTATGAGAAAAGCCGATCGCGTTCTTATAGAAGTCCATCATTTGCTGCATATTCTTTCAGAACCAAGTGCAGATCTTATCCAGAACACCAATGAACTAATTCTGGATATAAAAAACAAATCAGAGGGGCTGGACGTGCTATTTCATCCACTTTATGATCTAAAAAAAGAAAAATCTGAAAAACATAAAGGCTTGGAAAAAACATGCAGTCTCTTGGAATGCATAGTAACTGGCATTCAACTTTTTAGCAAAATTAAGAATGAGATGAAATAATGAAAAATTCAGATCCAGATTCAAAAATCGTAGTCGGAGCTTTGATTGGAGGAATTGTGGGAATTGGCGCGATTGCTGTTTTCCTGGCGCTCCGAACAAAAACAACTTCATTAGACCGTATTGGAAAAGTAATTGGTAATGTGGGAGAGATCCTTGAAAGTCATGATGTAGAGGAACCAGCTCCTATCAAAGACTTCGGAAAAAAATTACATCAAAATGAAGATACTGTAGGCGCCGTCGTTGATTGGATCGCTACAGGAATTTGTTTATGGAAAAAATTCAAAAGTTGAGGTTTATATGTTTGGAGCTAAATCAAAACATTCTTATGTAGAACTATTTGAAGGAATCATTATCGGTGGTTCACTTGCTGCTGCTGCAAGTTTCATATTTGGTACAAAAAAAGGAAAAGAATTACAAAAAGGGTTAGTTCATCAATATAAAAAGTTGGGCTATACAACTAAAAGCATGAAACAAAAAATCGAAAAAGTTATCAAAAAAGCTAAAACAAGTAAGCACGCGATAAAAACTAAATCTAAAAAAGCATCAAAAAAAGTGAAGGCGAAAATAAAAACTTCCAAAAGATAAGTAATTCGCAAAATTGCTTAAACTTTAGGAACACGCGGGCTAGATATTACGTGAATGGATAACTTGAAAAAATTTGATCAATTAATTTTGGTCCAGTCAGCCTATTTATAATAACCGCTTGTAATTCAAGAACCCGTCCAAAGCTCGGGTCTTGAATCACGAGCGGTATATTTTTTTCCCCTTGATAAGGTTCAATTTGCCTTAGTTGGGAAAATGCAACACAGCAATTGGTTGAAGCTTACCATTCAAATAATTTATGACGCCACAGTCAACCGAAAACCAATATAGCGATCATCATAAGCATCGTCGTATACAGTGGGATCGATCGTTTCGTCTACCGTAAATCCTGCTTTGGTATACAAACAATGCGCAATTTTATTGATTTTTCGAGCAATTAGTTTAATTTCTTTCACGTCGGGAAAGAGGAGCTTGATAAAATTTTCTTCTAAAACTTTGTTAAAAGCAGCCGTAGCCACTCGGTGATTTCTAGAAGCTGCTTCTAAAGAACATTGGCTTAAGTACAAATCGCCCGTTTTTGATACGGGACTATGAGACAGCCAACCGACTAAAGCTCCTTTAGAATTACAAAGATAAATAAAACCTTTGCTGCCATTTAAATACTCTTCATATTCTTCGTCAAAAACAAGGCTTAACCAACTTTGCAAAGTCAGTCCAGGTCTCAAACGAAGCCAACTTTCAATCGTTTCTTTTGCTCCGCTCTGGTGATGACATTGAGTATATGTTGTTGAAAAAGCCTCTACAAAAATAGCCTTGGCAATGGGTGCGGTCCTTTCCATCTCCTCGAGATTTGGCCGATAAAGAATCATTTTTCCAAGAGAAGTATCCAGCTCTAGTAACTCTTCAGAAAAAGACAAAGAGGAATTAAAATCACCTGCACTCAAGCTAAAACAACAAAACAAGATTACCGCGCTCAAAGAAAAAAAAATCTTACAAATTTTCATTTGACCCTCGTATATTCACCAATATTTGAATCATAAGCAGTATAACAGAGGATCGATTTTATTGCTTTCTTCTGATAAAAATATTGCCATCTGTAAATAAACCTTTAAACAAATTCATCTCGTTGATAAAAGAAAATTATGAAACGATTATTGCATATTATTGCTACTCCCCGGGAAAACGAATCCCGTACCTTACAGGTCTCAGAATCTTTCCTGGAAGCTTTCAAGGAAACTCATCCTGATTGGGTAGTCGATGAACTGGATCTTTCTAAAGAAACACTCCCCTCATTAAGCATGAAAAGCGTATCGGGCAAATATGTACTGCTGACAGGCAAAGATCTCTTTGGCAGCTTAAGAGAAAGCTGGGTTGAAATCATCCAACATATCGAACGGTTCAAAACAGCCGATTTTTATTTGATCAGCACCCCCATGTGGAATTTTCACATCCCCTACATGCTAAAACATTACATCGACCTCATCGTTCAACCCAAACACCTATTTCATTACAAAGAAGATGGAACCCCAGAAGGATTGATAAAAGATAAAAAAATGATCGTCATCACCTCTAGAGGAGGGCAATATACAGGCAACAACGAAAAATATGACTTTCAAGAACCATATCTTCGATTGATCTTTGGGTTCGTAGGAATCACGGACATCCATTTTATCAACGCCGAACCTATGGACATGGGTTTAGAACTTCAAAAAGAAAGCATCCAAAAAGCAAAAAAAATAGCGCAAGAAGCTGGATTAAATGCCTAGAGACATTCCCATTGGAAATGGCTGTGTTCTAATCGCTTTTGATCATCATTCCATCTTAAGAGAATTTTATTTTCCTCATGTCGGAGAAGAGAATCATACAAATGGAGAACCTTTTCGTTTTGGCGTTTGGGTGAATGGAACATTCAGCTGGGTTCCTGAAGGCTGGAACGTAAATAACGACTATTTAGACGATTCTTTGATCACTCAAGTGGAACTAGAAGGATTTGATTTGAAAATTTCTTCCAATGACCTGATCGATTTTGAGGAAAACATCTACTTAAAAAAAATCACCGTTGAAAATAAATCGGATGAAAAAAAAGAAGTGCGTCTTTTCTTAGCGCACGATTTTCATATTTATGGAAACGACCTCGGAGATACCGCTGTTTTTAAACCTGAAAATAACACTTTACTTCACTACAAAAGTGAAAGGTATTTTTTAATCAATATTCGAGCCAACAACAAATTTGGAATCGATTTTTTTGCCACTGGAAATAAAACATCCGGAACGGATATTGGAACCTGGAAAGATGCTGAAGATGGGATTTTAAGCCAAAATCCAATTGCTCAAGGCTCTGTTGACTCTGTCATCGCAATTCCTCTGACACTTGAGCCTAAAGCAAAAGAAAGCTGTTACTACTGGATCGCTGTCGGGAAAAACTGGGAAGAGGTAAAGGCGCTCAACGAACTGGTGAAGAAAAAAACTCCCGAAGTGCTTTTTAAAAGAACTTACGACTATTGGAAATTATGGGTAAATAACAGAAAAACAGATTTTGCTTCTCTGCCCGAAAAAATTATACGGCAATATAAAAGGAGTTTATTGATTTGCCGCACACAAATTAACAACTGCGGAAGTATTATCGCTGCCAATGATTCTGATGTTATTTATTTTAATAGGGATACATATAGCTATATGTGGCCGCGCGATGGCGCATTGATCGCTTATGCCTTAGATCTGGCAGGATATGAAATCACGCAAAATTTTTATAATTTTTGCGCTAAAATACTCGCAGAAGAGGGCTATTTTTATCACAAATACACTCCTTCCGGCTCTGTCGCCAGTTCTTGGCATCCTTGGATCAAAGAAAAAAAAGCGCAGCTTCCTATCCAAGAAGATGAGACAGCCCTTATGATTTGGGCATTATGGAATCACTATGAGCAATTTAAAGATCTTGAGTTTATTCGACCTCATTATCCTTCGCTTATCAAAAAAGCGGCCGATTTTATGATGAATTATCGAAATCCTAAAACAGGCCTTCCTTTGCCAAGCTATGATCTTTGGGAAGAAAGACAAGGGATTTTGACATTCACTGTTTCAGCGGTGTATGGCGGACTCATAGCAGCGGCCAATTTTGCAAATTGCTTTGGAGAAACCGAGCTGGCCAAAGAATACGCTCAAGGAGCTCTAAAGATGCGCGAAGGAATGGACGAATATCTCTATTTAAAAAAGGAAAAGCGATTCGCCCGAATGATTCAATTCAAAAAAGATGGTTCTTTTGAAGTCGATGCGACTCTTGATGCCAGTCTCTATGGGATTTTTGCTTTTGGAGCCTATAGCCCTCATGATGAAAAAGTCCAAAATACAATGAGCCAAGTATACGAAAAACTATGGGTCAAAACCGGTAGCGGCGGACTGACTCGTTATGAAGATGACACTTTTTACCGAGAAAAAGAGCAAACAACTGGCAATCCATGGTTTGTCACAACTTTATGGATGGCCCAATACTATATTGCTTGCGCTACAACAACAAACGAATTGGATAAAGCATTAGAGATTTTTCATTGGGTTGCGGAACATGCTTTACAAAGTGGTGTATTAGCTGAACAAATAAACCCTAATACGCAAGAACCACTTTCTGTATCTCCGTTAACTTGGAGTCACGGAACTTTTATCGCAGCCGTTCAAGAATATCTCAAAAAACTGCGAGAACTTGAAAAATAAGCTCTTGAAACAGTTGCAAAACTAACAAGAAAAAGAGATTTTTCGATGCTCACATAATATTTGTTAAATTGACCTCGAAAAATCTCTTTTTCTTGTTAGTTTTGCAACTCCTTCTTATAGTCAATTTTACCGCAAAAACCGTTCGTGCAAAAATATGTATCGTATTTCACAGACAGGTAGACCAATCTTTTAGTTAATGCTAGTATGGCGTCATGAATCAAATTTTGAAATATGTGAGCTGCTTTTTGGGTGTTTTTTATGGATTGGGAGCGGAAATGCATTTAGATCGATTGATTGAATATGATGAAAAAACTTGTCTAGAAGCGTTGCAAAAAGCGGAGCTGTCCGATTTATGGGATGCTTTTTTAAGAGGCCAAACCAAACTTTTTTTTGACGAAGAAATAAAGCTTTTTAAAGAAGAAAAAGAGTGGCAGAAAGCCAAAAATGTCTTGGAACTTGGCAGCGGTAATGGATCGTATCTTGCTCGACTTGCAGACACTTTTCAGGAAAAAACCTATTTGGGAATCGAAAAGCAATCTAATTTTATTCAAGAAGCCACTCATCAGCTTGGCCGACCAGGCCTTGCTTTTATCGAGGGTGACGCAGAAATAGAGTATGAGTGCTATAAGAATCAATTCGACATGGTACTGTTTCGATTCACGCTTCAGCATTTGGCAAATCCGAGACTTGCTCTGGAGCTCGCTTACCGATACCTTAAAGAAGATGGATATGTGCTCATCATCGACTCCTACGATCCTGCAAAGATGGGTTCTTATAATATCTCTTCGTTGAAAGAAGCGACTCGACAGCACCAAGAACGTAATGAAGCAGAGCGCAAAGCCAATAGGTTCATTACGATGGAAATTCTCGAAGAGCTTCAAAAAGAAGTTGGACCTTTGAGCCATCTTTATCAAATAAACCGCACGAGCCTAGATAATCACGGCAACCGTTTAGAACCTGGTATCCGGCTAGAAGGCGAGCGCAGCCGGAGGCAATTTTTTAGTCATGCGCTCTTATTTTTGACGATTTTTCAAAAAGGATACGGCGTTGTGGTTGATCTTGCAGAAGCTTACGAAGAACTGCAAGTCTACCTAACAGATGAAACTGCTTGGATATGTCCAGGAATCCATTTTCTTGTATTAAAAAAGATATAAAAGGCTAAAAAGGGAATTGCAAAAAATAATTTTTCAAGGCTTAAAAATAGCTTTATTTTATTTGATTACAAAATTTTTATATTTTTTTAATTTTTAAAATACGCGTCTGCTAATCCTGAAGCAGAACCAAGCCACATTTTTTTTAAACACGACATCTCGATGTCGAAAAATACGGCAGTATCCTTTTCCAGTTGCTCCAAAATCATATGTAAAATTGGTGGAGCGAACGAGTCCGAAAAAATCGTTAGAACGATCAAACTGCACATCGGGCGGAATTTCCATTAGAAAAAAGACAGCATAAGATCAGAATCTGTTTTCTTTCTATCTCTAATTTTCCGCTCTTGAAAATTTTTAGGAAATTATTCACTATCACTTCACTAATATATTTTGAGAGTAGAACATGTCTATTTTTCGTCTTATAACCTTGGTTTTTTCCTTTTGCCTCAGCGATTTAAGAGGCGAAACAATCCAAACTTTTTATGGGCCTCTCGAGGTAGAAGAACCGGTCCTTCTCGAGTTGATCCACTCCCCTGCTTTTGAAAGATTGCAGCATATCCATCAATATGGAGTTGCCTATTACACGAAAACACACACCGAAGAATACACTCGATATGCCCATTCGTTAGGCGTTTTTGCTCTACTTAGAACAAAAAATGCTTCGCTAGAGGAACAAATCTCAGGATTGCTGCATGATGTTTCACATACAGCATTTTCTCACGTAGGCGATTGGGTTTTTGCAATAGAAAATCAAGAAGAAGACTATCAATCAGCGATTCACGATACCTACTTAATAAATTCCGGGATTGAAAAAATATTGAACCGACACGGTTTTTCAGGTGAACAGATTTCTCCCAAAAGAAAAGAATTTACAATGCTGGAACAACCTCTGCCAAATCTTTGCGCTGATCGGATCGATTATAACATCCAAGGAGCCTATTTCCAAAAGTTCATTACTTTTGAAGAAGCTCAAAAAATTTTCCTGGATCTATCGTTTCAAGAGGGCAAATGGATTTTAAAGCAGCACGATCTAGCTGCTAAATTAGTCTCTTTTTCTCTTTTTATGACCAAAAACTGCTGGGGAAGCGCAGCTAATTACATCACATCAAAATGGCTAGCAGAGACCATCTTGCAAGGAATTAAAATAGGAATCATCTCATGGCCCGAATTTCAATCAGGGATCGATCAAGATGTTTGGGATCGATTATCTGCTACGCAAGATCCCTTTATTGCCACAAGAATGCATATGCTGCATTTTCCGGACCTTTATTACCGTCTTGTAAATCCATTGAAAGCTCAGCTTTTCATTCCGTTTAAATGCCGTGGAATCGATCCCTGGATAAACCAAGATGGGAAAATCATTCGGCTCACCTCCATCTATCCGGAGTTAGAAGAAGCTCTACAAAATGTAAGAAAACAATCAATTGAGGGATGGCCGGTACAAATGTCCTTTTTAGAAAATAACTTACAGGAAAATTCATGAAATCTTACTTTTTATTTTTGGTCCTGCTAGGGACCTTCTCGCTTTTTGCTGAAATCAGACACATTACACATCTTGAAGAGGTATTCAAAACTGTTCGGCCCGATTCTCTTATTTTGATGGATCTTGACGAAACGTTGATCGAATCTTCTATCATGCTTGGAGGAAAGGCATGGAGGCGTTACGCTATTGATTTCTTAAAAACTATCTATCCTGCTGAAAAAACCCAAGAATTATATGCTGAAATGACCTATTGGATTGCAAAGCGAGTGCCCTGTGTTGCTGTCGAAAATAGTATTCATACTCACTTAAAGCAAATGAAACGCGAACAAATTCCCATATATGGTTTCACCGCCCGTGGAAAAAAGCATTGGCATATATTTCCTTGTCCAGATGGAGAACAGCTGGCTGTATTGCATCTACAACAAGCAGGTTTTGATTTGAAAATATTTTCAGAGAGTTTTTTTTCTCAAGCTTTTTGGTCTCATCCTCATTTTGCAAGAGGAATATTTTTTACTTATCCTATTAAAGAAAAAGGGACAGCAGCTTTAGAAATTTTTGCCGATACTCGTCCTAAACATGTTTTGTTTGTAGATGACGTGCTGTCAAATATTTACTCTATGGAACAAGCATTTGCAAAGCTGGGTATTGACTGTATTTGTTTCTTCTACCAGCATATCGACCTCTATCGATCCTTTGATCCTCTCATTGCAGCTATTCAACTCGAGAAATTATATTTGCAAGACAAGCTTCTTTCAGATAGCGAAGCTATGTCATTAAAACAAAATTATACAGGCTGCGACCCTAATGAATTTTTGTTACGATTTGTCGATCACCTGAAAAAACAATAAAAAATGGACAAAAAAATCTAAGAACCTCAATATATTAACTTAACCAGGAAAAAATCATGTTTTTAATATCTGTATTTTCAGCCTTTTGCTTATTTGTCGCCCCTCTTCTCGCCAATACATCAATTGACACCATCCATCAGCATCACCTAGAAACAACAGAAGGAAAAATCTCCTTTTTAACTGATAAGTTAGCGCCCTACGCAGCAGCGGCCGAACAAATAAATCATGAAATGCTAGACTTAGCTGCACAAATCAACGTATTATCCTCCGAAGACCATCAACCTCAAATTACAGCTTTAACACAGGAAATCAGCCAGAAAATGGAAAAACTACTGACGATGCTTCCTGCATTGAATATAGCTTTATCTGTGGATGCAGATTTTCAGCAATTGGATGCTATTTTGCAGGACACAAACACCCTTTCAGCGGAACAGCAAGTAGTAATTGATCGAATCGCATCTCTATGTAATTGCATTGAAAATTTTTAATGACCTAACAAATATTGGATGAGTGGATGAAACGCTTTTTTCCTTTTCTGACTTTTCTATATTTTTTTGCTTGTATAGCCCTTCCGTTCGTCAATGGCTCGGCGCAAATTACTCATTCAATCATACCTCTTATAGAAAATGTCGAGCAATCCCCACCTAAAAAATATCCGGAAACATACAAACGAAAAATAGAAAAATCGTTAGAAAGAAAAAGCCAAAAAATCAGAATAGTCACCTATAATATTTTGTTTGATCTCTTTGATGCACAACTTAAAGACAAAGACTATTGCTGGAAAAACCGTTTCGGGCATGTGCTTGCTTCTATAGAAAACATGTGCCCAGATATCCTTTGCGTGCAAGAAGCCTATCCTGATCAATTCCAAGATTTACAAGACGCTCTCTCTCTTCATTTTAATGCCTTTGTCGGCACTAATACTACCGGAGAGCTAAATGCTATTTTCTACAAAAAAGACCGTTTTGCCCTAGATACTGAACAATATCAGCTAGGCTCGGTCAATGTATCTAGCTCTTCACTGCCATTGCCTCTGAATCCTCATGATGATGCTTTGGTAGCTAAAAGCCCCCATTTCCTTCCTTTTGATCTAGAGCCTGGCAGACAACTTACCTTGGCCCATTTTCACGATAAGCTGACAGGAAAAGCATTTGCAGTGATCAATACGCACCTAACCTATCACCGAATTAACTCAAGAGAAGATCAGGCGCTTTTTATTGAAAAGCTTATCCAAAATCTTCATTCCCTTGGCAGGGCTGTAATCCTTTCAGGAGATTTTAATACGTTTCCTAATCACCCGGATAGAACAAGGCTTCCCTTTTACGATGGCGACTACATCTGTCAGATTTTTCAACGAGCGCTAAAAGATACAAAAGAAATCGCCTTACTAGGACACCTTGGACCCACATCAACTGCTCTTCACGATTTTCTCTCTCGAGGGAAAAAATCCTTTGAAAGCAGCGAAGATTCTGATGTGGTTTTGGATCATATTTTTGTCTCGCCAGAAATCACTGTCATCGTGAATGCAACCGAACCTAGTCAAATCAATGATTTCTTTCCTTCTGATCACATGCCTGTGATCGCAGATATTTTACTTCCTTAAATCATAAAATCAAGATGGTGTTTGCAGGCAAAAGATTTACAATTCTCTTTTCAAAATTTTGAATGGAGCTTCTTAGGGTTGCCTGTTCTACTAATATTGGCTCCATCGCCCCTTCCAATACTTGCAAAATTATTTGTATTTTAAATAAATCTTCTGCCGCTACAATTTCTTGAACAGTTTTTTGTTGAAGATCGTATTGAATTTTTAGATTGGCCTTGTATCCTTCGACTGCCCTTTTATACAGTTGGTAGATCTCATTCAACTTAGGCTGCATTTCTGCTGTTTTTGCTTCCAAAACCCTCTCAGAAAGTTTTCTCTCAATTTTTTCATTGAGATTTTTATATAATTCCTCGCTAACTAAGCCTGGTTTCAGTACATCTAGAATGTCCTGCTTAATGAAACTCAAATTTTGCCCTTGCAAAGGGGCTATAGCCACGCTCATATTACCTTCCTATAAAAATCGAAAGAATGTATACGAACGACACAAATAATTCTACTCAATCCACCTATCGGCCAATTTTTGATTTTTTTAAACGATAACATTTCATTGCTTATAACATCGAATTCGAATTAACATCCCCAATTTGAAGTCACGAATGATATACACAGCAATAAAAAATTTCTTTAGCACGAGGCCTTACCATGGATCAATGGAGTGAAATGTCAAAACGGTTTGATGAATGGTCGTCTCCTTTAAGACCATCACAGGAAGACGTGAACATGTTTCAAAATCAATTGAAAAAACATGATAAAACACTTTTATTAGGAGTGACTCCCGAGCTACAACCTTTCGCTACCTTGGCAGTCGATCATAACGCCGAAGTCATTAAAACTCTTGGAGCAAATGCTCTTCTTGCCGATTGGGGAAATCTTCCTTTCGAAGCCGAATTCGACACAGCTATCGGCGATGGATGCTTAACAGTCTTTCAAGGAACTCCAAAATTGTTTTTTCAACAAATCAAAAAGGTATTAAAACCAAACGG
>Ga0210386_10002884_pt1 | contig 14555 bp, 18 predicted proteins | sample IncBWH32OmetaG_FD_160091 | JGI IMG/M metagenome (GOLD analysis project Ga0210386, IMG submission 160091) | Forest soil microbial communities from Barre Woods Harvard Forest LTER site, Petersham, Massachusetts, United States - Inc-BW-H-32-O ... | reverse complement strand
TTGGGATGCCGCCGATTTCGGCCAGCCGCTCCGCCACCTTGGGATCCCGCAGCGCCTCGCCGACCGCCTTGTTGAGTATATCCACGATCTCCGGCGGCGTGCCCTTGGGCGCGGAGATGCCGTAGAAACCGACCGACTCGAAACCCGGCACGGTCTCGGCAATGGCGGGCACATCAGGCACGCCGGGCCAGCGCTGCGGCGAAGTGACGCCAAGCGCGCGCACCGTACCGGACCTCGACTGTTCCAGCGCCGAGGGCAGATTGTCGAAGATCAACTGCACCTTGTTGGAAATGATATCGGGGAATGCGATCGCCGAACCGCGATAGGGCACGTGGACCATGTCGATCCCGGCCATCGCCTTGAACAGTTCCGCCGACATGTGCACCGACGTGCCATAGCCCGACGAGGCGTAGGAGACCTTGCCGGGATTGGCCTTGCAGTAATCGATGAACTCCTGAACGGTCTTGACCGGCATCGCATTCGACACCACCAGCATGTTGGTGAGCTGCATGATGCTGGCGACCGGCACCGTGTCGCGCATGAAATCGTAGGACAGGTGCTTGTAGAGCGATGTGCTGATCGCATTGTTCGGTGCCACGAACAGCAGCGTATAGCCGTCCGGCGGCGAGTTGATGGCCGCGGCGGCCGCGATATTGCCGCCGGAACCGCCGCGGTTTTCCACCACGAACTGCTGGTGGAAATGTTCCGACAGCCACTGGCTCAGGATGCGCGCCACAATATCGACCGGGCCGCCGGCGGCGAAGCCGATCAGCCAGCGCACCGGGCGGTTCGGATAATCGGCGGCGGATGCCGGCGCGGCTCTGCCGGCAAGGCTCAGAAGGCAAATCATGCCGATGACAGCCGCGCGCAGGATTCTCATGAAAGCCGCTCCCAACTCGCTCTGCTTGCAACTCGCTCTGCTTGCAACTCGCTCTGCTTGAACGCGTATCCGCTATGCTTTCACACAAACCGGCAATTGCCTACATTGCCTTTTGCCCGATGTTCTTGCATGGGTTTACGATCTCGCGACGTCACGCGAATGCCCGAGGGATCGCCGATGAACATTGCTCATTTGGTTTGCGCCGGCGTGCTGCTGCTGGCGGGAAATGCCGCAGCGCAAGATGGAGACAAACCCATTCAAAAGACCACGATCAGTCTGGGTACGGCGACGCAGGGTGGCGGATTTCCGCTTTACGGCAACGCCTTCGCGGAAGTGATGGCGGAAGCCGATCCGAGCTTGTCGATTCAGCCGCGCAACACCAAAGGCAGCAGCGAGAACATTCCGATGCTCGAAGCCGGCCAGCTCGATCTCGCGCTGGTCGCCGGAGAATCCTTCTATCAGGCCTTGGAAGGCATCGGGCGGCCACGCGTCAATTTGAAGATTTTGACCGCGATCTATTCGACCGCCGGGATGTTTGCGGTGCGCGGCGACAGTCCGTACCGGACCATCCAGGATCTCGTCGGCAAGCCGATCGCCTTCGGCGCCAAAGGTTCCGGGATTCCGATCCTGTCACGTTACATCCTCGACGGTATCGGATTGAAGCAGGACGAGGATTTCAAAGCCTTCTATCTCGATCACGCCGGCGAGGCGCCGGAGATGGTGCTGGACGGGCGGGTCGCGGCGCTGTGGGGCGCCGGCATCGGCTATCCCGGGTTCACCACGCTGGCGAAAAGCCCGGCAGGCGTCCGGTTCATCGCACCGGATGCCGGCGAGATCGCGCGCATTGCCGCCAAGCACCCCTTTCTCAAACCGATGACCGTGCCGGCCGGCAGCTATCCGAACCAGACCACGCCGATCAATTCGATGGGGTCCTGGAGTTTCATTCTGGCCCGTGTCGACCTCGACGACGAGGTTGCCTATCGGCTGGCGCGGGCGCTGCACGGCGCCGAAGGCGCGTTCTGCAAGAAGCTGGCGCAGGCCTGCGAGACCACGGCTACGAACACGGTGGCTGCTTTACCGAGCGTCGAACTGATCCATCCCGGCGTGCTGAAGTATTTCCGCGAGATCGGGGTGGTGAAGTAGGCGAATAGCGAATGGCGAGTAAAAATTATTCGCCACTCACCATTCGCCACCTCACTTCTTCACCAGCGAACAGGCCGGATCGGGCGGACCGAATGCGTCCTCGCCGGAAATTTTCGCCAGCACCTTGTAATAATCCCAGGGATATTTGGATTCTTCCGGCGACTTGACCTGCACCAGCATCAGGTCATGCACCATCAGATTGTCCTCGCGCAGCTTGCCGTTGCGGGCAAAGAAATCCTCGACCGGCTTCTCGCGCATCTTGGCCGCCACCTTGAGCGGCTCGTCGGTGCCGGTCTCCTTGATGGCGTTGAGATAGGACATGACCGAGGAATAAACGCCGGCCTGCCACATCGTCGGCATCCGGTTCATCTTGGCGAAATAGCGCTTCGACCATTCGCGGGTCTTGTCGTCCATGTCCCAGTAGAACGACGTCGTCAGCAACAGCCCCTGCGCCGCCGGAAGTCCGAGCGAATGAATGTCGGTGATCAGCACGAGCAGGCCGGCCATCTGCTGGCCGCCCTTGAACACGCCGAATTCGCCGGCGGTCTTGATCTCGTTCATGTTGTTGGGCGGGCCGCCGGCGATGCCGATGATTTTTGCTTTCGAGGCCTGGGCCTGGAGGATGAATGACGACACATCGGGCGTGGCAAAGGGTAGTCGCACCGAGCCCAGCACCTTGCCGCCATTCTTGACGATCACGGCCGAGGCGTCGCGTTCGAGCGAGTGGCCGAAGGCATAATCGTCGGTGATGAAGAACCAGCTGTCGCCGCCACGCTTCACCACGGCCTGTGCGGTGCCGACCGCGAGCGCGCGGGTGTCGAACACCCACTGCATCGCATAGGGCGAGCAGAACTTGCCATGGAAATCGGCGGACCCGGTCGAGTGTGCGATGAACATCCGCTTCTTTTCGGTGGCGACGTTTTGCACGGCAAGACCCACCGCCGACACCGGTACGTCCACGATCAGATCGACCTGTTCGGTATCATACCAGCGCCGCGCGATCCCGGCGCCGATATCCGGCTTGTCCTGATGATCGCCGATGATGACCGTAACCGGCTTGCCCAGCACCTTGCCGCCGAAATCGTCGACCGCCATTTGCGCCGCCGTCACGGATCCCTGGCCGGTAGACGTGGCTGCCGGCCCGTTCATGTCGGTGAGAACGCCGATCTTGACCACGTCGTCGGATATCTGGGCCAACGCCGCCGGCGACGACAACATCGCGGCTGCGAGCGCTATTCCAAGCATGGTCGTGTGTCTGGCGAACATCTCGTCTCCTCCGGTTACCGTCGGGCGCGTTGGCCCTTATTGCTTGGCCGGGAGCTTAGCTCAGCCGGTAATCTTTTTTGCAATCATTCCTTTTTGCAATCATTCGATGGCCCGCGTCAACGCAGCCAAAGGGCGAGTATGGTGCTTCCCGGGTGAAATGGTTTACCCCTCATCCAGCTCCGCCAGTCGTTCCGCCGCGGCGATGTCGTCTGGCGTGTTGGCGTTGAAGAACGGGTCGAACGGCTCGGCCGGCCAGGTCACGGTCGCGAGCCGGTAGCGCGCGGTCCAGCGGTCGACCTTTCTGATATCCTCAACCACCAGCGCGTGACGAAGCTCCTCGCGCAGGGCAACGCTCCATAATCCGATCACCGGATGCGACTGTCCGCCGGATGCGGCGACGGCGAGCTGCGCGTTCTGTTCGGCGCGGGCGCGATGCAGGCGTGCCACGAGATCGCGCGGCAGGAACGGACAGTCCGAAGCCGCGCTCAGAATCCACGCGGCCTCGGGCCGATTTGCTGCGGTCCAGTCGAGTGCGGCCAGAATGCCCGCAAGCGGCCCCGGGAAATTTGCCACTGTATCGGGAATCACCGGCAGACCGAAGCTCGCGAAGCGCGCCGGATCGCCATTGGCGTTGAGAACGAGCCCGTCGCATTGCGGGTTGAGCCGCGCGATCACCCGCGCAAGGATGGGATGGCCGCCGATCTGGCGCATCGGCTTGTCGCCGCCGCCCATCCGCCGCGCCAGCCCGCCGGCGAGCAAGACGCCGGGTATCGCCGGCGCGTCGCTTGATGTCGCCGGCGCGTCCCTCGACGTCGCCGGCGCGTCTTTTGACGTCGCCGGCGCTGGGACTTCATCGATCTTCGTCATCGTTTGCTGGCTGGCATGACATTACCTGTTGGCCGATATAAAGCAGCTACAGGCAAACATAGCCGGTTCGTCGGCGGTTCGGAGAAATAGATGAGGGTGATTGGCCTCGCAGGATGGAGCGGCGCCGGCAAGACCACGCTGCTGACGCGTCTGATCCCGCATTTTCTGAAGGAGGGCCTTCGCGTCTCTGTCATCAAGCACGCCCACCATGGTTTCGATGTCGACGTGCCGGGCAAGGATTCCTGGCGGCATCGGCAGGTGGGCGCCGAAGAAGTGCTGGTGTCCTCCGGCAAGCGGTGGGCCCTGATGCATGAATTGCGCGGCGCCGCCGAGCCGCGGCTGCCGGAATTGCTGGCGAAGATGTCGCGGGTCGATCTCGTCGTCGTCGAAGGCTTCAAGTCCGAGCCGTATCGCAAGATCGAGGTGCATCGGACCGCCAATGGCAAAGCGCTGCTATTCCCCGATGATCCCGGCATCGTCGGCATCGCGGCCGATGCGGCCCTGGAAACCGCGCTGCCCGTCGCCCATATCGACGACATTCCGGCCATCGCCGCCATGATGCAGCGGTCCGCGCTCCCTGTCGAAGATGTGCTGACGCGTAGTGCCGGCGCAGTTGATGTCCGCTGACGATGCCGTGCGCCTTCGCCATTCATGGCACATGTCCGCGACAAAACTCGACCTCAAGGGGCTGAAATATCCGTTTTCCGGCCTTGATGACGCGAAAGGCGCTGAGAGCGCTGCAGCCGGGCGACCTGCGGAAGTCCATTGCACCGATTCGCTGTCGGTGATCGACATCCCCAACCTGATCCCGGAAGCCGGCGACAAGGTCGAGATCACCGAACGCGCGGAGCAGCGCTTCGTATTCCTGATCGAAAAAACGGGCGGCTTGCCGGCTGCTGCCACGGCGTCGGCGATGCCGGATCAGGACCGAGACGCGGTTTTTTCTGCACCGCAGCAATGACCGAAGCAGCAGATATAGCTACCTTTTGCCTATCGACATCGGGCTGGGCTTCTGTCCCAATTCGACTCTCCGCAGGGGTGCGGAGGTTGAGTTGGGCGGCTGGCACATCCGAGCCGGGACGGGAGCCACCGGGGCCATGATCGGCCGCGGGTGCAACGTTTGGCGTCATGTGCTGGAATCCAGGAATGCGCCTTGCGTATCTCGGCATTTGTGCGGGGCGCGCATTGCGGGAGTTGACGCGGTTCAGAAACCAACGATAACGAAATCGCAGTTGGCAGACGTGTCCGGCAAGGGCGGCTGCAGGGGAGGAATTGATGACGACACTTAGCAGCGCGGGGACTGTGTCCGGCGCCGGCGCGGGAATTCTCGATCGCGAGCATACGATTGCCAAGGCCGGCTTCAATCGCTGGCTGGTGCCGCCCGCGGCGCTCTGCATTCATCTGTGTATCGGCATGGCCTATGGCTTCAGCGTGTTCTGGCTGCCGCTGTCGCGTGCGATTGGTCTGACGGCGCCGAAAGCTTGCCCGGACATGTCGCTGGTGCAGGAGCTGTTCACCACCACCTGCGACTGGAAAGTGGCCAGCCTCGGCTGGATGTTCACGCTGTTCTTCGTTGTGCTCGGCGTTTCCGCCGCGATCTGGGGCGGCTGGCTCGAACGCGCTGGTCCACGCAAGGCCGGCGTCGTCGCGGCGCTGTGCTGGGGCGGCGGTCTGATGCTTGGCGCTCTTGGCATCTACCTGCATCAGCTCTGGATCATGTGGTTCGGCGCCGGCGTCATCGGCGGCGTCGGTCTCGGTCTCGGTTACATCTCACCGGTTTCAACGCTGATCAAATGGTTCCCGGACCATCGCGGCATGGCGACGGGCATGGCCATCATGGGCTTCGGCGGCGGCGCCATGATCGGCGCGCCGTTGGCGAACATCCTGATCAATTACTTCAAGACTCCGACGTCGGTCGGTGTCTGGGAGACGTTCGCCTGCCTTGGGTTGATTTATTTCGTCTTCATGATGATCGGCGCCTTCGCTTATCGTGTGACGCCGGCCGGCTGGCAGCCTGAGGGCTGGATTGCTCCGGCGAAAGCCAATGCGATGATCTCGACGAAAAACGTTCATCTCGACAACGCGCACAAGACACCGCAATTCTGGCTGATCTGGTGGGTGTTGACCCTGAACGTTTCCGCTGGCATCGGCGTGATCGGTATGGCCTCGCCGATGTTGCAGGAGATCTTCGCGGGCAAGCTGATCGGGATGCCCGCCTTGAGCTTCAGCCAGCTCTCGGCCGACCAGAAAACCGCGATTGCCGCGATCGCTGCCGGCTTTGCGGGCTTGTTGTCGCTATTCAACATCGGCGGACGTTTCTTTTGGGCGTCGCTGTCGGATTACATCGGCCGCAAGGCGACTTACTACTGCTTCTTCCTGCTCGGCATCGCGCTATACGCGCTGGCGCCGACCTTTGCGGCGATGGGTTCTAAGCTGCTGTTTGTTGTCGGCTTCGGCATCATCCTGTCGATGTACGGCGGCGGCTTCGCCACCGTGCCGGCCTATCTCGCCGACATGTTCGGAACGCAGTTCGTCGGCGCCATTCACGGGCGGCTGCTGACCGCGTGGTCGACGGCGGGCATCATCGGTCCTGTCGTGGTCAACTATATCCGCGAATTCCAGCTCGCGGCCGGCGTTCCGCGCGACCAGCTCTACAACACCACCATGTATATCCTGTGCGCGATGCTGATCGCCGGATTGATTTGCAACTATCTGATCAAGCCGGTCGATCCGAAGTGGCACATGAGCGAAGCTGAAGTCGCAAAACTGCAGGCGGCTGCTGGCGCGGGTGCTACGGCCCCTTCGGGATCGTTCGGCATTGGCAGGGGGGGCTTCGACGTCAAAGCCGCGCTGTTCTGGGCCTTCGTCTGCATTCCGCTGGCATGGGGTGTCTGGATCACGTTGCAGAGCGCCGCCAAAATCTTCTGATCGCCTGCTCATCATCGCGGGATGGTCATTTGACCGTCCCGTGGCCTTCAACTTTTCATGCAATCAAGAATGAGATCAGGGGAATCGTGATGCTTCGCACCAGTGTTTGTCTTGCCGCCATGCTGCTTGTCGTTGGCAGTCTCGATACCGCTTCGGCCGAGACAGCGGCCCCGGCCGCCGCAAAACCTTCAAGGATGAAACTGACTGTCGAACATCTCAAGGAGATGCGCGCGAAGTGGGTTCAGAACAGGCCCAAGCTCAAAGCCTGCCGCAAGGAAGTAAAGGCGAAGGGGCTCGTCGGCGACGACCGCTGGTTCTATATCGCCGACTGCATGGAAAAGACCTGATCTCGATCGGTTCGGCAAAAATCTCGAAATGAGTTTCGAAACGCGACCTCACCGATCTTTCCATCGATGTCCGATCGCGTCCGCTATTTGGCCGACGACGGCAGCCATTCGTTGCCGGCCTTGCATCGCGAGACGGACCAATGGCCCAAGGTGCACGATTAGCGGATTGCCCTGGTTTTCCAGATCGAGTTCGAATCTCTCGGATGGAAATATTGTCGCGCATCCCAGGGGCCGGGAGTGGCGTCTCGCGAACGACAAAGCGGAGCTTTCGAACAGGAAAATTCCGCCGAGCTTCCCCTTGACGTCGCGGGCAAGCCAGAAGCCTTCTCTGTTGCGGCCGATGAAAAATGCCGGGATCGCCTCATTGACGATGCCGGGATCGAGCGGTTGAAACGGCGTGGTGACGGTGGTGGGCTGGTCGATCGGCGGGATGCCGGAGCTTCGGCTGTCTTGCTCGACCGCTGCAGTTGAGCGTCCCGGTGCCTGCCGTTTCAAAGAGTCTGGGCATGTCAGCTGCATGGTGATCATGGTGTGCATGTCGACTGTGACGACGTGCGCGAGCGGGTTCGTTCGGCCTGCGCCGCGGCCTGTCGCAAGCGGTAGCTGACAAACGCATCGAATATTTCGTGGAGAATGGCGATCGCGGCCATGGCGGTCCCCTCGCGAATCCGCAGGCATAATGTGCCGACGATGCCATAGGAATGCGAGATGGACGGACGTTGCATCTCATAGGAGAGATATAAAAACCCGGAAGGCGAATTGACGCTGTTCCGATCTCAGATGGGGTTTATGACGCGCCTATGGGAGGGAGCCGCAGACCGTCTCGATTTCCTATGCCGCCGCGTGCATGTTCCGACCAACGGCTTTTGTCCGAGCTAACGGCGGAAATCAGCGATGAATCACTTTCTTGCCAGCGACGATAAATATCGCGATTCGATCTACGACAAAGACGATTGGTCGCATCGCATCAACAAAAGAAACTCACCGAGCGACTACCGGTTTGGCAGGACACATGCGCGCGCCACTGTAAATCGCATCAACGGCTGCTTGAAGAGTCTGATCGAGGTGATTGCCAATTCCAGGCTGCGGCGGATGGAGCGCGAACTCGAACTTCACGGCATTCGCCGCGATCGGTTGAATGGCAACCCGGTGGCGCTCAAGCCCCGGCCAGCGGAACTTTCGCGAGGGTCGAACTAAGCCGCCCCCGTTGTTTAGGATTCACTTTTTAGTGGAGCATTACATGCGACAGCTATCTGTCAACGCATCCGTTCTGGCCTTCCATCTGCGCCGCGCCGTCAGCTATTTGGTGACGTTTCTGGGGCCGTCCTGGGACGCACCGGTCAGGAAATATCGCCCGGAACGGCACTACATGCGTGGTCCCGGACCGAAATGGCGCGAAAAACACTTTCGCCATCATGTACCGTCTGCTGGCGGTTCCTGAATTGGCGGGCCAATCGGCCTGACCGCAGGCTTGGTCTCTGTAGACTTGGTCTCTGTTACGTAGCCGCCGCATCGCTCTGAAAGCGAATGCCCTGCCGGCTGCGGGACCTCGGCTTCGACGAATCCGCCAATTCAACAATCTGCAGGCGGGCGTCCGGGCGCATGAAGCCAAGCAAACACACTGCATATTTCGGCGGAGCCGGGGTTTCCCTGGCGAGTGAGGCCATCAGTGGCGCAAGCTGACTTTGCAGGTATCTCGGGGACTGCAACCGTTCCGGGTCCCAATCGCCGGGATGCCGCTTGTATTCACAAAGTTTCGCGAATGTCGCCAGGTCGGTCACGCCGTTTTCATCGAACGGCGTGGAAAGATCGGGGATGTAGCCCGCCAACCTGTTGAGGGATATGCAAGCGGTGTCATTGGATTTCACGCCGCGTTGTCGATCCTTGATTACGCGCCGGTGATCGGGATGTTCTCGGAGAGGCGAAACTTGCCGCCCATATCGAGCTCGATCTCGCGCGACAGTTCGACGATTGTTTCGGGATGACGGCCATTCTCGAACAGCGCGTATTTGAGGGCTTCCGCGCGGTTGACGAACAGGCCGCCATAGAGGCCGTTCTGTTCCTGCGCGACCCAGTTGCCGCGGCGGTTCTTGCCAATAAAGACGATACTCGATGCAGAGCTACACGAGGGAGGTTCGAAGAGCTTCACGTTGGATTTCCTTCTGATGATGAGCCATGCGCGCGCCCCGAAGTGCCGGATCCGTCCGTCGCTGCGCTGTTTGACGTGCTGATATTCGGATGGTTACCGTCGCCGGGAGGCTGCCTCGCTCATGCGCCCCAATATCTTCCCGGCCGGATATGAATTCGAGAGCGGCAAGACGGCGATCTCATAGGAGCCGTATAAGATCGCGAAGCGGTTTCACACCGCGACGGTATGGTCGAAGCCGCTGACCAGGCAGCATAGAGCTGCGTAGGCCATCGTTTCATCCCAGTGGTTGAGAACGGCATCGAACGGAGGCTCGCGCTCCAGGGTCGCCAGGACGGCGCTCAGGATGGCGGACATCCACAGCAACGCGGTAAGACTTCGGTCGAAGCCGATGCCGCCGAACGCGGCGAAGATGACCAATACGAGCATTCGCAGGCAGAAGCGAACGATCACCTGGGTCGATCTCAATTCCTGGGTAAAATTCGGAAGCTGTGCCAAGGTTTGATACTCTTACGCGACATTGTTGCGGCAGACCGGCTCGCAGAGCACGTCGGCGTGGCGCGGCGCGGTGGGAACGCTTGTCGTGGTTGACCGCGCGTCCATGCGCTGCGCGTCGACGAACGCAGTCAAAATGGCGAGCGGCAAATCGGTATGACGGGTTTCGATCGACTGATCGAGCCATTCGGGAAGTTCGCGCTGGCGTGACAACGCGCAATGCCATTCGCCCTCGTCATAGACGATGCGGCGAACTTGCCATTGCGGCAGTTCCAGATCGATTAGCGCAAACGCGGCGTCTGTCCAGGCGCCGGATTGAATCAGCCGCTCGATCCCGACACTCTGCCTGGTCCGCCGTATCGGCGGATAGCGCCGGCACGTCTCGGCGATGATTTGCGACATCAGCTCTGCCGTCACGGCAGGCGCATCGCGAAGCCGACCGTCAAGCTCGCCGGGACCGCGATGTCCTGAAAGCAGCTCCATGGTTTTATCTCGCACAAAGCGCGGCCATTACCCGTGACCGCGCCTGCAAAATGGTCGAAATGCCATTTGAAAACGAGGCGGGACGGGCGCTTGAAATATATGGATTTCATAAGTCTGTGAACGCGGGGAGGGCCGCCGTCTACCCTCCGCCGCGGGCCCGTGCCTCAAACAGCGGTGCCTGGATTTCCGCGCGGTTGGGACGGCCGATCAAAAAGACGCCGTCGCCTTCGCCGATAACGGTCGTGGCCGGCGGCGGTGAACACGTCGCCGTTGGCGCGCGGGTCGCCGGCGATTGTACGGGACGCTCGATGGTTGTTTCCTGGCCGGAAGATTCGGCGGTCGGCTGTCCATCCGAACCTGCGGTCGGTTGGTCGTCGCCCGTCATCGTTTCGCCGAGTCCCGGAAAAGGCCGCCGCGATCGTGGTGCTGCCACACCTTGCCGATGGCAGCGTGCTCGCGTTCATTCATCCGTCACCGCAAGCTGCTGCATAAATTTTTGTGAGCGGGGCTGGGAATATCCGTTTTCCCGTGATTTGCGGTTGCGATCAAAACGCCGTTCGAGCGGCAGCCTGGGGCAACAGATGCAAGTTACCGGGGATTGGCCGGGTCGCAGCGCAGTCTGAACGTCTGGCCGCGCCGAGGAGGGGGCACCTGCCACGGGGTCGAATCCTGCAGAGTGGTTTTAAATGCTGCGCCGTTTGGTGGCGTTACCTCCAGCGTCACTTTGACGAGCCAGTAGTTGATGGGGGCAAACGGGAGTTCTTCAGAATGAAGAACCCTGGCGACGCAGGGGAGCCCCTGGTCGCTGGCGGCCGATGCCTGTGCCGACAGTGTTGCGCCGATCAACAATGTCGCCGCGGCAATGGAGAATTTCATAATCGTGTTTCCCGTTGGGATGCATTCCCGATGACAAGAAGCGAGCGATGACCTCAACGAGATTGCTTGGAGAGCGAACCAAAATCAAGCTGCATGTCCGCATCGATCACCTCGATGTGGTTGTTGGGCGTCGGCGTGCGTCGTTTTGTGATCCGCGGAATGAAAAAACCGCCGGAAACCGGCGGGTTCTTGCAGAGATGAACAAAAAGCTTTCGGCAAGCGATGGATTGGTTGCTCTCAGTTCCGATGGCGATTCTTCCAAGCGAAAAAAATGAAAACTGCGATCAATCCGGCGGCGACGAGCATCCAGTATTGGCCTTCAAAGCCCAGAAATGCAAAATGCCTGATCAGAAATTGCACCGTTCCCGCCCCCATTTTTGGGCAGAATAAGCGGTTTGTCTGTGCAAGATAAGCACATTGGCAATGCAAATATATTATTTTTCTATTCTCGGCGGCCCGATCCGCGATGAAGCGAGGGATTTGCACTGCGGTGAGTTCACGCGGGCATATCCCGCCTCGCAACGGACGCTCCGGCATATCGAGCAGGGTTGCGTGGAGCGCGGTTTGCCGCCTCGAATTACGATCGCGAATGGAGTGCGCGGCTAGAGCCCTATCGGTTTTGATCGAATCAGAACCGAGGCTCTATTCTTTTGTTTTGACGCGTTTTCTTCCCGCGAACCGGTATCCACCCCGGATCAAGTCCGGGGCAGGCTTTCGCTCGAAAACGCTCTAAGCGACAGCAGTTTGTCGAATTCGGGAGGAGGGTAACGGATGCCATCCGGGCCCGTGATAACGACCTGCCAGCCTTCGTCGGCGAGGGTCCGTCCCTTGGCAACGGCGGCGGCGACGCTTAACCGGACCGTCGTTGTGGCGTCCTCGCCTCTCGATGCGTGTACGATGAAGGTCACGGCACTACCGTTTTGCACGCTGCATCCATCCGCGTCACACTTTGGCGCGCTTTTCTCGGGTAGTCGCGCTGGCAATTTCCGTTCCGGCAATTTCCGTTTCCAGCAGGGAGCGCAATGCCGGCGTTGATCGGCGGTCAGGAAAAGGATCTCGAAGCGGCCTCCAGGGACAGTCCGTTTAGAAAATCTTCCAGCGCCTGCTTTCCGGCCAGGTGCGCCGCGCGATGAGACCGGAAGCCACCTTCCCATAATTTGACGCCCATTGGCCTGCGCTTGCGGCGAATCTCCCAATACCAGCCATCGTGATCGTTCCCGGTCCGGGAAATGACGACGTAGAATGATCTGCGTGGCGAGGGACGGAGCATGATCAATCCAGACCTCGTCGGCCTCCGGCCGCGATCGGGGAAACGCGCTCGACGCATGCCAGGCAGTGGTTTGAAAAAAGCGTCATCGGAATCATCTGGTCGCTGTTTGCCAAGCCATCGCGTCAGTCCGCTGAAATATCTTCCAGGCGGGCCTGAAGGCGATAGCCAACACCGGACTCGGTCACGAGAAGTCGCGGGTGATTGGGATCGGTTTCGATTTTCTGCCGCAGCTTCCGAACGAGAATGCGCAAGTACTGGATATTGTCCCGCTGGTTGCCGCTCCAGATATCCTTGAGCAGTTGATCGTGCGTCACCACCAGGCCGACATGCGTGGCGAGGATGTGAAGCAGGCGATATTCCTTTCGCGTCAACCTGATCTGGCTTTTGTTGAGTGATACGGTTCGACCGACGAGGTCGATCGACAGCGGACCGGCCGTGACCACGGGATTTTCTGTCGCGCTCTTGAAATATCGCCGCAAGGCGGCTTCGCTGCGCGCCAGCAGTTCGGCCATGCCGAACGGCTTGACCACGTAATCATCGGCCCCCGACTGGAGCAGCCGAACCTTCTCGTTCTCGCTCGAGACGACCGAGAGAATGATGACGGGTACATTCGACCACGACCGGATCCGTTCGAGCACTTCCGTTCCGTGCAGGTCCGGCAGGGCCAGATCCAGAATAATGAGATCGGGCGCGCCGAATGTTGCGGCCTTCAGTCCATCCGCGGCGTTCTCCGCTTCGATCACCGAGAAGCCTTGAAGTTCGAAGCCGGCGCGAAGAAACCGCCTTATTTTCGGTTCGTCTTCTATCAGCAGCACGACGTTGGCCGGTTTACTCATTGGTCAGGGCCGTCAATTCAGAGGGCTTCATGCCGGAGGCGGGCAGCGTGATGGAAGCCGTTGTTCCCAATCCCTGCCCAGGACTCGATATGCCGATGGTGCCACCGTTTGCCCCGACAAAGGTGGATGCGATCCAAAAGCCGAGACCCGATCCGGGAATGGTGGCCTGATAGCGATGGCCGCGAAATGACCTGCGGCCAAGGTATTGCTGTTCGTCCGGCGTTATTCCGACACCACGATCTGAAATCGACAAAATGACGTGTCCTTGTTCGGCTTTTGCTGCGATCGAGATCGTCGAGCCCGACGGTGAGTATTTGGCGGCGTTTTCGAGAAGCTGCCCGCATGACTCCTCGATAAGCCCGGAATCGACATTCATGAGCGGCAAGTCTTCGGCGAATTCGGTCTCGATCTTGTGGGCCACCAACCGCCGGGCTCTTTGCCGGATGGCCGCATTGACTATGTCCCGGGGATCGGCCCATTCGAGGTGCGGGTTGACGCCGCCTGCGGTAACGCGCGTCGCGTTGAGAAGGTTTTGAATGAAGCCGTCGAGTTCCGCGACTTCGTCGGAAATGGCTTCGACCAGCGAGTGAGCCCGATCATCCTTTCTAATCTGGGACATCGAGCCCAGCACGCTCGCCGAACCCTGAATGGCCGCCAGTGGCGAGCACAGTTCGTGCGAAAGCGTGCCGTGAAACGCGTCTCTCAATAACTGCGCCTGCAGCCGCAATCTCGCGTCCTCCATCGCCTTTTCAATGTCGATCCGGTGCAGCGTCAACGAGACTTCTTCAAGGATGGACTCGACGCGGCGTGTCTTGATTTCAATGGTTGCACGGGAGCCGCCGCCGATGTTGACCGCAACCAGGCCATGCACGGCGGTTTCGGAACCCACCGCCCTCAGCAACCAGGCGTTCTGGGTCGGCTCGTCGATGATGGTTTGGGCCGGAACCCCGACGGTCGTCAGCATGGAAGCAATGCTCTCTTGCACCATAGCGGGCACCGATCCTGATTTGGGCAGTTC
>Ga0210386_10002879_pt1 | contig 14565 bp, 12 predicted proteins | sample IncBWH32OmetaG_FD_160091 | JGI IMG/M metagenome (GOLD analysis project Ga0210386, IMG submission 160091) | Forest soil microbial communities from Barre Woods Harvard Forest LTER site, Petersham, Massachusetts, United States - Inc-BW-H-32-O ... | reverse complement strand
CGCGAAGCGGATCAAGGCCGGTGGTCTCAGTATCGAGAACGATTTCGCGCATGAAAGTGAACTACCCAGGACGGCGGACGAATCAGGATCGTCGGGGCGACATCTTAGCAGCCTCGGCCAGAATGTCCCGAATCCGCGCCCGCACGGGATCACGACCGTGCGAGGTATCCACCACGAAATGCGCGCGCTTTCTTTTTTCAGCGTCGGGCATCTGCCGCGCCAAAATCGCTGCGAGTTTTTCCCCGGTCATATTGGGGCGGGCAAGAATCCGCTCGCGCTGAAGTTCGGGCGTCGTGGTGACAACGACCACCGCATCGACACGCTTCTCGCCGCCGGTCTCGAACAACAAGGGGACGTCGACGACCGCGACGGGCGCGCCGGAGTTTTCAGCGTCCTGAAGAAATTTCTGCCGCGATGCGCCGAGCATCGGGTGAACGATTTCCTCAAGACACTTCATCGCGGCCGGATCGTGTACCACGCAGGCCGAAAGCCTGTTGCGATCGACTTTGCCGTTGGTTGTCGTTCCCGGAAATGCCGCTTCGATGGCCGGCACCGCCTCGCCTTCATAAAGCCGATGGACGGCGGCATCGGCGTCGTAAACGGGAACGCCGGCTTCCGCGAATAATTGCGCGGTCGTCGACTTTCCCATCCCGATCGAACCGGTCAGTCCAAGCACGATCATGTCAAATACCCAGCAAACGCTCGCTAAGTAGAAATGCGAGTAGCTCCAGTAACGGCAGACCAAGAATAGTGAAGTGATCACCTTCGATCCGCTCGAACAGATGAATGCCTAGCCCTTCAAGCTGGTAGGCGCCGACGCTCGAAGTTACCGCCTCGCCGGCCTCCTCGAGATAACTGTTGATCTCGGCATCGGCTAGCCGCCGCATCGTCATGCGCGCGATCGAGACATGTTCGAATAAAAGCTTTCCATCGTGCGCCACGGCAACCGCGGCATGAAGTTCATGGCAGTGGCCTGCAAGCGCGCGCAATTGATCCGCGGCCTGCGCCCTGCCCGCCGGTTTGTTGAAAATCCGCGCCCCCAACGCCAATGTCTGGTCGGCGCCGACGACATATCGTGACGGCCGCCGGACCGAGACGATGCGGGCTTTCTCGCGAGCCAGGAGACTTGCGATGTCGCCCGGGCTCGAAAGACCCGACGAAACCTGGATCGCCCGCTCATCGATGTCGGCCGGATCGCTCTCGAATTCGATGCCGGCATTGGCGAGCAAGGTTTGCCGCGCCTTGCTCTGCGATGCCAGCACCAGCGGCTCTTGTCCTCGCCATAATCTCATTCGGACAGCCGTTGCCGTTGTCTGTCGGTGAACAGCTTCATGACCGCCGCGGCGGTTTCCTCGATCGAGCGGCGGGTCACATCGAGTTGGGCCCAGTTGAACTTGGCGCTCAAGCGCCGCGCATACGCAACTTCGTCCGTAACCGACTGCCGGTCGATATAGGTGTCGTTATCGCGATCACCCATGCTCAACAGCCGGTTTTGCCTCACCTGAATGAGACGCTCCGGCGTCGCGTGCAGACTGACGACCAGTGGCTTGGTCAGAGTCTCCAGCTGATGGGGAATCGGAATCCCCGGCACCAGGGGAACGTTGGCGGTGCGTATGCCGCGGTTGGCCAGATAGATCGAGGTCGGCGTCTTCGAGGTGCGGGAAACGCCGACCAGAATGACCTCGGCCTCGTCGAGTCCTTCGACGTGCTGACCATCATCGTGCATCATGGTGTAATTCAGCGCATCGATCCGCTTGAAATATTCGGCATTCAGCGTGTGCTGGGCCCCTACCCGCCCCGAAGTCGGTGCGCCGAGATAGGCCTGAAACAATTGCATCACCGGACCGATGATCGACAGACTCGGAATGTTGATTTCCTGGCACTTCGACTGAAGTTTTGAAACGAGATCCTTTTCCAGAAGCGTGAACAGCACGATGCCAGGCGCTTCCTCGATTTCAGCCAGCACCCGATCAAGCTGCTTCTGGCTGCGGACCAGCGGATAGACATGCTCGACCGGCGTCACATTGGCATATTGCGCGGCGACCGCGCGCGCCACGGTAATCAGTGTCTCGCCGGTCGAATCAGAAACGAGATGCAGATGGAAATAATTGCTGGTCGTGGGCACGTAAAACCCTGTGTGATCTGTGAATCCTTGTGGAGTTTATCGGTGAGATTTTCGGCCGGCCCGCCCCTTCCGGGATAACCTGCCGTTTTCTTCACAGAGCTCCCGACAAGGATAAGTCTATTCCGCACCACCAACGTTAGTGAGATTTTGTGGATTTGTCTCTTTATAAACCGATAGGCCGGCCTGCCAAATCACTGAAACGTCTGGCGTAATGACAACCAACGAAATTTGCGCCGCGACTGTCGATAGATGTGAGCAACTGCTGGAGAACCGCTCGGCTTTCTTGTGCGGGTCTAATCCACTGCTACTCAGACTCAGACTCTAAGATTCTAAAATTATTAGTTTAGATAAGGGTCGCTTGCGGATATGTCTTGCCGAGCTGAGAGAAAGATATCATTCGGACGTGAGCGAGCCGTTTGTGATGAACGTCGTCACGCTTCGCGTGTTCCGATGAAAGTGAGATACGGTGTACGAGTGGATCAAGGCGCTGCACATCATCGCCGTCATCGCATGGATGGCCGGGATGCTCTATCTGCCGCGGCTGTTCGTTTATCACTGCGAGGCCGAGCCTGGTTCGAAGCAGTCCGAGACGTTCAAGGTGATGGAGCGCCGGCTGCTGAAGGCGATCATCAATCCGGCGATGATTGTGACGTGGCTGGCCGGGCTTTACCTGGCCTGGGCCGGTCATTGGTTTTCCGCCGGTTGGTTGCACGGAAAATTGCTGCTGGTCGTCGTGCTGTCGGGCGTCCACGGCTTTTTTGCCCGTTGCGTGAAGAATTTCGCCGCCGACCGAAATCAGAGGTCACAGAAATTTTATCGAGGTATCAACGAGGTACCGACCATCCTGATGATCGTGATCGTTATCCTGGTAGTGGTTAAGCCGTTTTAAATGGGTTTCTCGGCCATAGCGCCGTCTGACGCCATCTTGCGGAAACTCAGCTGATTTTCTATATTGGGGATATTCCCACCCTACGCAGGCGGATGTGATCGCGTCCCGGTTTCCTCATTGGACCGGCCGCCGCATCAGGAAGCCTTCCCGGCGCTTTCCTTGCTCAGACCTGCGGACTTTCTGATTCAGGTCCGCATTTCCAAAAAGCCTCCTTGCACCCCTCCTCCCTAAGCACTCCACAGGACCATCCCAATGCGGGAAATAAAACTTCAAGACCTCAAAGCCCAGACGCCGGCGGAACTCGTTTCGTTTGCGGAGGAAAAAGGGGTCGAAAACGCCAGCACCATGCGCAAGCAGGAGCTGATGTTTGCCATTCTCAAACAACTCGCGATCCAGGAAACCGATATTATCGGCGAAGGCGTTGTCGAGGTTCTCTCCGACGGCTTCGGCTTCTTGCGATCACCGGACGCCAACTACCTGCCCGGTCCGGACGATATCTACGTTTCGCCGTCGCAGATTCGCAGGTTCGGACTTCGCACTGGCGACACCATCGAAGGCCACATTCGTAGCCCGAAAGAAGGCGAGCGATATTTCGCGCTGTTGAAAGTCAACACGCTGAATTTCGAAGACCCGGAAAAATCCAAGCACAAAGTCAATTTCGACAATCTGACGCCGCTGTTTCCGGACGAGCGCTTCCGCCTCGAACTCGAAGACCCGACCAGGAAAGACCTTTCTGCACGGGTGATCGACATCGTTGCCCCGATCGGCAAAGGTCAGCGCGCGCTGATCGTGGCGCCGCCGCGCACCGGCAAAACCGTGCTAATGCAGAATATCGCGCACTCGATCACGGCCAATCATCCGGAATGCTACCTGATCGTGCTTCTGATCGATGAGCGGCCGGAAGAAGTCACCGACATGCAGCGCTCGGTCAAAGGCGAGGTGGTCTCGTCCACTTTCGACGAGCCGGCGGTGCGGCACGTTCAGGTCGCCGAGATGGTGATCGAAAAGGCCAAGCGGCTGGTGGAGCACGGCCGCGATGTCGTGATCCTGCTCGATTCGATCACACGCTTGGGGCGCGCCTACAACACGGTGGTGCCGTCCTCGGGTAAGGTGCTGACCGGCGGTGTCGATGCCAATGCGTTGCAGCGGCCGAAGCGGTTCTTCGGTGCCGCGCGTAACATCGAGGAGGGTGGTTCGCTGACGATTATCGCGACCGCCCTGGTCGATACCGGCAGCCGCATGGACGAAGTGATCTTCGAAGAATTCAAGGGCACCGGCAATTCCGAACTGATCCTCGACCGCAAGGTCTCCGACAAGCGGACCTTCCCGGCGATCGACATTTCGCGCTCCGGCACCCGTAAGGAAGAGCTGATCACCGATCCGCAAGTGCTTAAGAAAATGTACGTGCTGCGGCGGATACTCAACCCGATGGGAACGATGGATGCGATCGACTTCCTGCTCGACAAGCTCCGCAACACCAAGAACAACTCGGAATTCTTCGAATCGATGAATACGTAGGAATCAGAGCTGGGCCATTGGCCGAGTTGGGCGCCTCCGATGGGGGCGCCCTTTTCATTTGAGAGCGCGACAAGCTATTCGGTCGGAACGAATGCCGCAGCATAAACCGCGGCAGGATTCGTCCCGAACGCCAGTCGTTTCAAACTCCATTGCCTTTTCAAGGGCTCGCGGCCAAATAGGGCATGCACCCACGCGAGCAGACCATTTTTGCGCTGTCATCGGGCAGGCCGCCGAGCGCGATTGCGATCGTGCGGGTGTCGGGTTCGCTGGCCAGGACCGCGCTCGAGGCTTTGGCGGGCAGGGTGCCGCAGCCTCGGATGGCGACGCGGGTTCTTTTGCGAGATCGCGAAGGGCAGGGGATCGATGATGCCATCGTGCTCTGGTTTCCGGGGCCGGCGAGTGCGACCGGCGAAGATGTCGCCGAGTTTCACATTCACGGCAGCAGGGCGGTGCAGGCCGCGTTGTTTACCGCGCTCTCGGAGCTTGAAAATATCCGGCCTGCGGAGCCGGGCGAATTCACCCGCCGTGCATTCGAGAACGGTAAGCTCGATCTCACCGAGGCCGAGGCCCTCGACGATCTGATTCATGCCGACACCGACCGACAGCGGCGCCAGGCGTTGCGTCAGCTTCAGGGATTGCTCGGTGACCGGGCGCGGGACTGGCGGAAGCGCATCATCGAGGCACAGGCCTTGATCGAAGCCGGAATCGATTTTTCCGATGAAGGGGATGTGCCGGCGGAATTGATCGCGCCGGCGTTGGCGACGATCAAAACCTTGCTGCGCGAAATCGACGAAACCCTGGCGGCGCAGGGACGCAGTGAACGGCTGCGTGACGGCCTGATGGTTGCGATTTCAGGCCCGCCAAATGTCGGGAAGTCGACGCTGATCAATCTCTTGGCGCGGCGGGAAGTTGCGATCGTCTCGCCGCACGCCGGCACCACGCGCGACGCGATCGAGGTGCAACTCGATCTCGACGGCTATCCGGTGACGGTGATCGACACCGCCGGTATTCGCGATACCGAAGATCCCGTCGAGCAAGAGGGTGTGCGGCGCGCCCGATTGCGCGCAGCGGAGTCTGACCTTGTACTGTGGGTGACCGACGCCGAGCATGAGCAGAGCAAGGTCGGAACATCGGCCGCGACGATGTGGGTGGTTCGCAACAAGATCGATCTCGATTCGGTTGCTGAGCCGGCGAACACGCGAACGACAATTCAACCGGGGCAGGGCGCTCAAGCGACCTTCAGAATCTCGGCAGGTCGCGGCGACGGCATCTCGGAGTTGGTCGACGCGCTCGCGGCCTTTGCGCGGGATTATTTCGGAACGGATGAAGATGGCCTGATCGGCCGCGAGCGGCAGCGCCGCTTGTTGCTCGATGCGGCCAATGGCCTACGCCGTTGTTTGGCTATTGCCGGACAAGGCGATGAGTTGGCTGCGGAAGAGCTGAGGGCGGCGTCTCAGTCGCTGGGCCGCTTGCTGGGCCGAATCGATGTCGAGGACGTTCTCGACGCGATCTTCAGGGAATTTTGCATCGGTAAATAATGAATTATAATTCATTTATTAACTAGGGAGGGATCGCTGTTTCACGTGAAACAGGTCCTCCTTTGTCACTTCCGAGTTTGACTGCTGCAGTATAAAAGATGCCGCATGGCGCTCCAACCCAATTCATTTGACGTCGTCGTCATTGGCGGCGGGCACGCTGGCTGCGAAGCGGCCGGCGCCGCTGCGCGGATGGGTGCGAGAACTGCGCTGGTGACCCACCGCTTTTCGACGATCGGCGCGATGTCCTGCAACCCCGCCATCGGTGGCTTGGGTAAGGGCCATCTGGTCCGAGAGGTGGACGCGCTGGACGGGCTGATGGGCCGCGTCGCGGACGCTGGCGGCATCCAGTTTCGCGTTCTCAACCGACGCAAGGGTCCGGCTGTCCGGGGGCCGCGTGCCCAGGCCGACCGCAAGCTTTATGCGGCGGCGATGCAGGCCGCGATCCGTGAGACCGCGAATCTGGTTGTGGTCGAAGGAGAGGCGGACGAGCTGCTGGTGGTTGAGGGGCGGCTGCGAGGTGTCCGGCTTTCGGACGGCCGTGAGCTGACGGCTGGAGCCGTCGTCGTCACCACTGGGACCTTCCTGCGCGGCCTGATCCATCTCGGCGAAAAGAACTGGCCCGCTGGCCGAGTCGGCGAAGCCCCGGCGCTTGGGCTCTCATCATCTTTCGAGCGCATCGGCTTCACGCTGGGCCGGCTAAAGACCGGCACACCGCCGCGTCTCGACGGCACCACGATCGATTGGTCGGCGGTCGAGATGCAGCCGGGTGACGATCCGGCAGAGCCGTTCTCCGTCATGACCGACCGGATTACGACGCCTCAGATCCAGTGCGGAATCACCCGAACGACCGCGGCGACCCATGAGGTGATCCGCGCCAATGTGCATCGCTCTCCGATGTATTCGGGTCAGATCAAAAGCAGCGGACCGCGCTATTGTCCGTCGATCGAAGACAAGATTGTTCGTTTCGGGGACCGGGACGGGCACCAGATTTTCCTTGAGCCGGAGGGCCTCGACGACACGACGGTTTATCCGAACGGCATTTCGACCTCGCTGCCGGAGGAGGTGCAATCAGCCATTCTCGCTTCGATCCCCGGACTGGAGCGGGTGCGGATGGTTCGTCCTGGCTATGCCATCGAATACGATCACGTCGATCCCCGAGAGCTCGATGCAACCCTTCAGGCCAGGCGGCTGGTGGGCCTGTTTCTGGCCGGCCAAATCAATGGCACCACCGGCTACGAAGAGGCCGCGGCGCAGGGACTGGTGGCGGGCCTCAACGCGGCGCTTTCGGCGAGCGGTTCTCCGCCGGTCGTATTCGACCGTGCCGAAGGCTATCTCGGTGTGATGATCGACGACCTGGTGACGCGGGGAATTACCGAACCCTATCGGATGTTCACCTCGCGCGCCGAGTACCGCCTGACATTGCGGGCCGACAATGCCGACCAGCGCCTGACCGACAAAGGGATTGCGCTTGGATGTGTTGGGTCCGCACGATCCCAACGGCACCGCGCCAAGATCGTTGCGTTGAGTGCCGCCAAGGCCATGGCTCAATCGCTAAGTCTGACGCCGAACGAAGCGGCTCGATATGGTCTTGCGCTCAACAAAGACGGGCAGCGCCGGTCGGCTTTTGAGCTGCTGGCTTATCCAGAGATCGGCTGGGAGCAGGTCCGCTCTATTTGGCCGGAGTTGTCGGCCGTTGATCCCGGGATCGCCGTCCACCTCGAGATCGATGCGAAATACGATGTCTATCTGAAACGCCAGGTCGCCGATGTGGAAGCCTTCCGGCGTGACGAAGGTCTGGTTTTGACAGGCATCGATTTCGACACGGTCTCCGGCCTCTCGAACGAAGCCCGCGCCAAGCTCAAGGCGGCGCAACCGCGCACGGTCGGTCAGGCAGGCCGTCTCGACGGGGTGACGCCCGCCGCGCTGGGCATCCTGGCCGCCTATCTACGGCGAGAGGCCCGTCGGAAAACCACCACGAGTATCTCGGTCGCGGGCGGATAAAGTCGCTTCAGTATTTTGTCTGGCGCGTTTTCTTCACGCGAACCGGTGTCCACTTCGCTCGAAAACGCTATCCTGTTTCACGTGAAACAAAACGATTCACCATAACAGCCACCACTCCTCGCCCCCGAGCCTGGCACCATGACTCCCTCACAGCAGGACCTCGCCGCCGATCGGGCTGCCGCGCTAGCGCTCACACCTGTTTCACGTGAAACAGCGGCGCGGCTGGATCGCTTCCTCGACCTCCTATGGACATGGCAGGCGAAGACCAATCTCGTTTCGCCTTCGACCCTGCCGAGGCTTTGGAGTCGGCACGTCTCCGATTCCTTGCAGCTCCTGGACCTTGTTCCGGCTGCGAAGGTCTGGATGGATTTGGGGAGCGGCGGCGGCTTTCCGGGAATGGTTCTGGCCTGCGCCCTCGCCGACACGCCGGGCGCGGTGGTTCATTTGGTCGAGCGCAACGGCAAGAAGGCCGCCTTCCTGCGCGAGGCGCTGCGTGTGACCGGAGCACCGGGCGTCATCCATCTCGCCGACATCGTGGATACTGTGGATAGGATCGCCGTACCTGTCGATTGCGTCACCGCACGCGCGGTGGCTCCGCTACATCAGCTCATCGGTTTTGCGGAACCTGTGGTAAAAAGGGGTGCAAAGGCCCTGTTTCTCAAAGGCCAAGATGTAGAACTGGAATTGACCGAGGCCACTAAATATTGGAACATTAAACCTCTTTTGCATCCCAGCCGCACCGGCGGACACGGCTGGATCGTTGAGCTCGACAGGATCGAGCGATGCAACCCGTCCACAAGCGCCGATGGCAGCACGCTATGAGCGAAATAGACCAGGTTTTACAGGAAGATAGCACGCAACCTCTGCCGAGCCGTCCGCGCATCCTGGCGCTGGCCAATCAAAAGGGTGGGGTCGGCAAGACCACGACGGCGATCAATCTCGGCACCGCGCTCGCCGCGATCGGCGAGCGGGTGTTGATCGTCGATCTCGATCCGCAGGGTAACGCCTCGACCGGTCTCGGCATCGATCGCCGCAACCGCAATTGTTCGACCTATGACGTGTTGATCGGCGAAGCAGCTTTGCGCGAAGCGGTGGTGCCGACCGCGGTGCCGCGCTTGCATATTGCGTCGTCGACAATGGATCTGTCGGGCCTCGAGCTCGAACTGGGAACAACGCCGGGCCGTGCCTTCCGTCTGCGCGATGCGATCGCGGCCCTCAATCAAAACGTTTCGCCGGATGCCGACTACACCTACGTTCTGATCGACTGCCCGCCGTCGCTCAATCTTCTGACGGTCAATGCCATGGCGGCTTCGGATGCGATCCTGGTGCCGTTGCAGTGCGAGTTCTTCGCGCTCGAAGGCTTGTCGCAACTTCTGCAAACCGTCGAACAGGTTCGCTCCACGCTCAATCCGAATCTCTCCATCCATGGCATCGTGCTGACGATGTTCGACTCGCGCAACAACCTGGCGAACCAGGTCGTCGCCGACGTCCGGCAGTTCATGGGCAGCAAGGTCTACAGCACCATGATCCCGCGCAACGTGCGCATTTCCGAGGCGCCGTCCTACGGCAAGCCGGTGCTGGTCTATGATCTCAAATGCGTCGGCAGCGACGCCTACCTCAAGCTCGCAACAGAAGTCATCCAGCGCGAGCGCGAGTTGCGCACGCACTAAACTATCAGAGTGGATTTGACATTCGCTGCACACCTCGCCGCGAATACGCGATGCGAACGTTAGAATCGAACCACTAGAAGATCGTCCGGACCGAACACGACACGGGAGCGTTGAGTTGAATCCAAGGGAGCTGGCGATGGCCGACGAAGCGCGTTCGCGACTGGGGCGCGGTCTTGCAAGTCTGATCGGGGATGTCGGCGGTGAAGCCGCGCATGTCGACCGGCCGCGCGCGCAGCGCAAAGTGCCGATCGAATTCCTCAAGCCGAATCCGCGCAACCCGCGCCGGGAATTCCCCGATGCCGAGCTGAAGGAACTCGCCGATTCGATCAAGCAACACGGTGTGATTCAGCCGATCGTCGTTCGGCCGGTGCGCGGCGCGCAGGATCGGTTCGAGATCATCGCCGGCGAACGCCGCTGGCGGGCGTCACAGGCCGCGGGCCTGCACGAAGTTCCGATCGTACCGGTCGACGTCAGCGATTCGGATGCGCTCGAAATCGCGATCGTCGAAAACGTCCAGCGCGAAGATCTCAATGCGATGGAGGAGGCGCAGGGCTATCACGCGCTCGCCAACGAATTCAAACGCAGCCAGGAAGACATTGCGAGAATCGTCGGCAAGAGCCGCAGCCATATCGCCAACATGATGCGGTTGACGAAACTGCCGGCGGAAGTGCAGGCTTATATCGCACAGGGCCAGTTATCGGCCGGCCACGCCCGCGCACTCATCGGTGTTCCCGACCCCGTCGCCGCCGCCAAGCGCATCGTCGAAGAAGGCCTCAATGTGCGTCAGGCCGAAGCCCTGGCCCATGTCGAAGGTGTACCGGAACGCAAGCCGCAGAAGGCGAGGGGCAGCAAGACCAAGGACCCCAACACGGTGTCGCTGGAAAAAACCGTCAGTGACGCGCTCGGGCTTGCCGTCAGCATCGATCATCATGAGACCGGCGGGATCGTCCACATCCGCTACCGCGACCTCGATCAGCTCGACGATGTCGTGCGGCGGTTGAGTTCCAAATCCTGATTTCAAGTCTTGGAATGAGTTCGTCTCGACGGGCGCCACGGGTTCTCGCTCCCGCTGAGCCGGATGGTGACGGTTTCATCCCCGTCGCTTTGCATTCACCGCAATCGAAAGCAGTGCGCGTTGCGCGATGGCGGGGGCGAGCGTCGCCTGCTTGCGCATTTCGAGAGCCGCAGTCGCGAGCTGATCGATAACCAGCGTGAGCCGCGCGGCATCGAAGTGGCGCAGCGCGATCTCGACATTGGCCTTCCGGGAAAAGTGCAGCCTTGGAAAGCCGCCGTCGAGCACGGCGGAACTCGGCGTTCCCTCGGCGATCGCGATCGCGGATTTGTGCAGCCACGCTGCCTGGCGCTGGGCCGCGGAAATGATCACGCCGGGATAGGTCCCGGCGACCATAGCCTTGGCGAATTCGGTCTCGACAGCGGCAGGATTTCCGGCAAAGGCTCCATCCACAATCGGGTCGATTTTCAGCTCGGATGCATCGGCCACGACCGCCATCACATCGTCGAGCGTTACCTCGCCCTTGCCGTGTGCATAAAGCGTGAGCTTGCGCAATTCATTGCGCGATGCCTGCCGGTCGCCGCCGAGCAACGTCATCAGCACGGCGCGGGCATCCGGAGCGATGCGCAGGCTCGAGAGCTTGAGCTCGTCGTCGATCAGTTTCGCCAGATCGCGTTCGGTGTCGGGATAGCAGGCGATCGCGACCGCTGTCTTGGCGCGCTCACAGGCCTTGCGCAGCGGAGATTCCGGCCGTAGCTCGCCGGCCTCGATGACGATGCGGCAATCCTTGATCGGTGTTTCCGCCAGTGCATCGATGCCGCCGGCAAAATTCCGCGAGCCGGCGCGAACGCGAATCGCGCGACGTCCGCCGAACAGAGGGATCGTCAGCGCCTCGTCGACCAGCCGGGACGGCTCGGCTGAAAGTTCGTCGCCATCCAGTCTGACGAGAGAGAATGGGTCGGTGGGATCATCGACTGCTGAGGCCAACAACGCCTCGGCGCGCTCGCGTACCAGGCCCGCGTCCGGACCGTAAAGAAGGACGATCGGACGTCCCGGATCCGGTCGGGCGAGAAAACTATCGATCTCTTTTCCGCGGAGCGCCACCATGGCCGGACAATACCCGTCGTTTTCGGATCGGCGAAGCCGCGGCCCCCGGCGAATGACAAAGATTTGCGGCTGGTGCCGTCAGGCGTGGCGGGAGGCCGAATACTTCAGGCGCCCGCGTAGAAGAAGGAGGCGAGGCGCGTCTTGATATTTTCGGCGACTTCCTGAGAGGCCCGATCCTCGGCATCACGCAAAGCGCGCTCGCGGGCAAACCGCTGGTAGCTGCCGGGAATGTCGTAGGTGACATGCGAGAAGGTCGTCCCAGTCATCACCGACTTGTTGGTGGCGTTGTCGATCAAGTTGAACTGTGCATCGAGGCTGTAATTTTCGCTGGTCGGCAGCCCCGTCGTGGCGTCGGTCATCAGATCACTACGCCCGGTGGTGAATCGGATCTCGAGCCGGTGAGTAGGCGCCATTCCCGTGGCATTGCCATAAAGCTTGAATGCCAGCGCATTGCGGATCGCCACGCCCAACCGGGCGTCACGCGACGAGTTCGGCTTGTTGACCGGGGGGAGTTCCACCCCCGCCAATTTTTCCCGCAGGCCCGGCGTGCCGTCTGCATGTTCGGCATACATCGGTTGAAAGCAGCCGGCCGTCAGGGCCGCCAAGGCAGCCACAGCGAGAAACCGAGTGACGATCTTAGCCAACGACATTCACGATCCTCATCGGAACAACGATCACTTTACGCACGGGCTTATCCCCCAGAGATTGTTTTACCGCATCAAGGGCCAAAACGGCAGCCTCAATTTCCGGATTCTGGGCGGTGCGGGGCACCGTGACCTCGCCTCTTTTCTTGCCATTGACCTGGACCACCAGCGTCACGGTGTCTTCAACCAGCAAATCGCGTTCTATTTTGGGCCAGTTTGCTTCTGAAACCAGCCCCGGCTGTCCGAGCACTCCCCAGCAGGCCTCTGCCAAGTGGGGCATCATCGGCGCGAATAATTGAACGAGGATCGTCGCGGCTTCCTGGATGGCCCAGGTCAAATCCGGAGTCAGGTCCGGCGAGGGTTGCCCGGGGCCGGCCAGGACGTCGCCCAGCGCATTGGAAAATTCGCGGATGTGGGCGAGACACACATTGAAATGCAGCCGTTCGATACCGGTCGAAACCTTCTCGAGAGCGCCGTGAGCCGCCTTGCGGAGCGCGATCGCATCGGTTCCGAACGATGCAGGCTTTGCGGCGGGCGCAGTCTTGCTGGCCTCGGCCGCTTCATGAACGAGGCGCCAGAGCCTTTGCACGAAACGTGAGGCGCCCTGTACGCGCTCGTCGCTCCAGATCACGTCACGGTCGGGCGGGGAATCCGACAGCATGAACCAGCGGGCCACATCGGCGCCATAGGTCGCGATGATGTCATCGGGGTCGACCGTGTTTTTCTTCGACTTCGACATCTTCTCGATCGCGCCGATCGCAACCGGCTCACCGGATGACAACAGCGTGGCGCGCCGATCGGCGCCTGCGCTCTCAACCTTGACTTCCGCGGGCGTGACGTAAGTGCCGTCGGCTTTCTGATAGGTCTCGTGAACCACCATGCCCTGGGTGAACATGCCGGCGAACGGTTCTTTCAAATCGATATGACCGGTCGCCTTCATGGCGCGGGTGAAGAAGCGGCTATAGAGCAGGTGCAGGATCGCATGCTCGACGCCGCCGATATACTGATCGACCGGCATCAGGCGGTTGGCGACATCAGGCGTGGTCGGTGACGTCTCGTTCCAGGGATCGGTGAAGCGCGCGAAATACCAGGACGAATCGACGAAGGTGTCCATGGTGTCGGTTTCGCGCACCGCTTTGGCCCCGCATTGCGGGCAGGTGACGTGCTTCCAGGTCGGGTGATGGTCGAGCGCGTTGCCCGGCTTGTCGAAGGTCACGTCCTCAGGAAGTGCGACGGGCAGGTCCTTGTCGGGGACCGGCACGACGTCGCATTTCGGGCAATGAATGACCGGGATCGGACAACCCCAATAGCGCTGACGTGAGATGCCCCAATCGCGCAGGCGGAAGTTCACCTGCCGCTCGCCGACCGGCGCGTTGCCGCGGAGCTCGTTTTCCAGCCTTTTCGCGACTTCTTGCTTGGCGTCTTCGATCGTCATGCCATCGAGAAAACGCGAATTGATCATCCGGCCGTCGCCGTCATAGGCGGTGTCCGTGATCACGAAAGTCTTGGGATCCTGCCCTTCCGGGCAGACGACCGGCGTGTTGCCGAGATGGTACTTGTTGACGAAATCGAGGTCGCGTTGATCGTGAGCCGGACAGCCGAAAATCGCGCCGGTGCCATATTCCATCAGCACGAAATTCGCGACATAGACCGGCAGTTTCCAGTTCGGGTCAAACGGGTGAACCGCGCGGATGCCGGTGTCAAAGCCCTGCTTCTCGGCAGTGTCGATGATTTCCTGCGCGGTGCCCATGCGTTTGATCTCGGCGATGAACTCGGCGAGATTCGGGTTCTTCGCGGCCGCTGCCTGCGCCAGCGGATGATCCGCTGAAATCGCCATGAACTTGGCACCGAACAACGTGTCCGGACGCGTCGTGAAAATTTTCAGTTCGGTCTCGCCGGCCGGCGTCGTCGCCTTGTCGAGTGCGAAGCGGACCAGGAGCCCCTCGCTGCGCCCGATCCAGTTGCGCTGCATCAGCCGCACTTTGTCCGGCCAACGATCGAGGGTGTCGAGCGCGTCCAAGAGTTCCTGCGAGTACTTCGTGATCTTGAAGACCCACTGAT
>Ga0210386_10002878_pt1 | contig 14565 bp, 12 predicted proteins | sample IncBWH32OmetaG_FD_160091 | JGI IMG/M metagenome (GOLD analysis project Ga0210386, IMG submission 160091) | Forest soil microbial communities from Barre Woods Harvard Forest LTER site, Petersham, Massachusetts, United States - Inc-BW-H-32-O ... | reverse complement strand
CAGCTTCACCGCGCCGGTTGTGTCCGCTGTCTTGCCATTCGCGATCAGGGATGCGGCTAGATCGATATTGTCCTTCAGCGGCGTCACCAGGCTGAAGGGATGCGACGACTGCATGTTGCTGCCGAAGACGTCTGCCGTATACATCGAGCCGCTGGTGGTGACCTGGCCGTAAGCCACGGTGGCCCCAACTGCAACGGTACCGTCATGGCAACTAAGGCATTGGTTGGTGGAGTAGCCAAGGGTCGGCTGTCTGCCGCGATTTGCTTCGGTGTTGCTGGTGTAGGTGGAATAGGTTTGGGTCGTGAGCTTCTGATTCCAGAGACCGCGATTCAGCCCGGAATGAGGAGCATGACAGTAAGAACAAGCGTCGGGACGCGCGCCCGTGATCGGAGATCCGCTTCCTCGCCCCAGATTGTGCATCCCGAGAACATCCCCGGAGACCTGGGCTGAGAGGGGAATTCCCATCAGCGTAATCATCAAACCGGCCAGCAAGATTCGATGTCTCACCGCGTGCCCCCCGTGACCGGTTTTTTCAAACCTGCATAATGAAAGACCTGGACGCGGCGGTTGAAGGAATCCACGACATAAACCCGGTCGTCGTGATCGATGAAGAGCCCTGACGGCAACTGGAGTTCTCCGGCATGCGTGCCTTTCGCGCCGAAGTAATACAGCAATTCACCCTCGCGGTCGAAGACCTGCACCACGTTCCACAGGGAATCCACCACATAAAGATCGCCTTCCGAGTCGACGCTGATACCCTTCGACCGGAACATGGCGCCGGGACTGTCGCCGATTTTTCCGATTGCGTATTGGAAAGCACCGGAGCGGTCAAACACCTGCACACGGAAATTCATGGCATCCAGCACCATCAGATTCGACCCATCCAACCGCAGCTCCGTGGGAAGATTGAACTCGCCGTTTCCTTGCCCCGACTTCCCGATTGACCCCAGAATGTTGCCCTGCATGTCGAGGACGAATACCTCATCGCGCAACGTATCGGTTACATAAATTTTCTGCGCTGCCGAGTCCACGGCAATTCCAGTGGGACGCTTGAAGTATCCTTCACCACCTTTGAGCCGTCCTATGGTGTGCAGGTATTTCCCACTCGCCTCAAAGACAAAAATCACTCCAGCGTCAGAATCTGTTACATAAATATTGTCCTGGCCATCAATCGCAACACATTGTGGCGTCCGCATCGGGTCTTTGTCTTTTCTGCGCTCGATGAACTTGTACTTGTGCTGCGCGAAATCAAAGATGTGCACACCCCCTGCTCCCGGATCAGTCACAATAACCCGACCGTGCGAGTCAGCAACGATGCCGTAGGGGCGGATCAGAGACTTATAATCGGGCGCACCCGCGATCACGTCGACCAGTTTGTTCCAGAAGCCGCGGTTCGGCCGGACTTCAAATTCAGAGGTGAAGCTACGCTCCCAGGTGAGCTTGCGGCCCCCGTCCAGCGACATCTCCCATGCTTCCGGCGCGGCCTTCGGCTTGGATTTTGCAGGGGCCCCGATCGGAGTAAGAAGCAGAGCCGCGACTGCAACCATCAACGCTGCGCGCAGGCATCGCTGCAGTTCCCGTCCTAAAAGAAGTTGAACCAACGTGACACTCCGACGTAGTACGAGGAAATGATCTCCGGTTGCGTGCCGCTGATACTGAAGCCCTGCTGCAGCCGGGAATAGCCGCTGTTGAAGTACATCTTTCGAACCTGGTATTGAATAAGGGCATTATATTGGCTGTTTTCGTTCGTTGATGTGATCCCTGAACTAGAAGTGTTGCTGTTTGACTTGGCATAGCTGGCTGTCAGCACAAGGTTTCTCGCCGGGGTGCTCGACAACCCTAAGGAATAACTATCGCCGCCATACAGACTTACTAGATTTGAAGGCAGAACGGGCGATGGAATGGGCACCGGTACAAGACCTGCCCCTGTTGCCAGAGCTTGCCCGCTCGCTTTGGTGTAGGTTCCGTTGGAAGAGATCCAGGTGCCGAAACCAACGCTTGCGTTGTAACTCTGGCTGGTGTTTGCCGTTCCCGCCTGCTGGGTCAATGCTGTACTTGACGCACCGGCTCCCGCGCTCATGTTGAACTTTCCCCACCGCCGCCTCAGATTGCCGGAGTAGTTGTAGGACGAATTCATGTAAGTGACGAGAAGGGTCTGCACGTTTTGCGAGTATTCAAACGCCCCGCTTACACGCCACCCTTTGATTGTCGTGGAGTAGTTATCAGTCGTCGAAAATCCCAGCGTATCCTCACCGGAATTGTCAGAGGTGTTTTCAGTTACGTTCACCGAGGAATTGAAATAGCCGTTCAAAAGCTTGCGCTGGTAAGCGACAGTTCCTCCATAAGAATTCACCCCGTACGATTGCCCCAGAAAGGACTGCGTACGGCGCTCGACGTAGGCGGTGGTCTGAACATTCGGTGCAGGATTATAAGCAGCAACGCCCATAAGACTCATAGAATCCGACGCCTCACTTGTGTTGAGACCGGGCACAGCACCACCTGCGGCGACGATCTCCTGGATCAATTGCCCGCTCAGGTTGTCTGAGTAATTCATGCTTCCGGAGAGCGAGACCTTATTGAGAGGACGGACCGCCGCAACCACATTTACAGTGTCAATCGAACCCGTGGAGCTCGATCCCAAATAGCTGCTATCCCATGATGACCGGTTCACACCCGCAGAGAATGATCCTTTCAAGGGCAACAGATGAGAAACGTTGAATCCATAGTTCGTATCGGAGGATTGCGTCTCGGTTCCTTGTTGACCCGAGACAACCTCCGGGATCAAGGCGTGCGCAAAGCCTGTTGAATAGTAGGCGCCCATGTTGAATCCGTCGAACGAATAACCCGAATGGAGATTAACCGAGTGGAAGGCGTTCCTTCCTTCGTCGTTCGACCCATATACCGAATATTGACTGTTCCCAAGCTGAAAGCCCGCCGAGAAGGTGGGTCTGTTGGGGATATTCTCGCTCCAGATAATGCCAAACGTGTCGTTATTGCCGTGAGTCACGAAATTGGCCAGACCCGGAACTGCGTAGTTTCCCTCGCTGTTATAAGCTTTTGAGTAGTTAATCGCACCTGGAAATTCGCTGCCCCCGAAGATGTTGGCGCTCAAGTCAACACCGCTCGCGCTTGAGATCGACTGGAAATTGGAATTCGCCCGCGACTGGTTCAAATAAAGGTTTGCATTGAAGGATAGAAAATTTGGACTGTGAAATGAGCCGGATAGACTGGTCGCCCCCCCCACTGTCCAACCGTGATCTGAACCCGTCTGATTCCCGAAGTCTGCGGTGTACCCCGAGGAGACGGTTCCGTTCATATTGGTGCTAACTTCGCCCAAGCGGATTTGTGCGGCAGCAGGCCATGCAAGCAGTAGAATCACTGCTTGCAAAAGCCACGTAACTCGTAATCTAACCCCCACTTTGTGCCAACCTTTATCTCTAAGAGTTCGAGCGTGCTGCTGGGAATCTCGTTCTCATCTCAGCTATTGATTTGCTATATTGTGTTTCCTTCGAAGCGTGTTGCCTTTACGTTTACCTTTCAAATACCGGTCCATCAAAGTACTTCGATCTTCGCGTTCTGCCGCAACTTCTGGTCGAGCGCGGCACGAATCTGGTTCGTCTTGTTCAGCTGCACTTCCTTCTGCAACTGCACCTTCACCTCTTCAAACTTTGCCTTGCCTGACGGCGTATGCTGCCCCAGGCGCACGATCGTGTAGGCCTGCTCGATCTGAATCACACCGCTGATATCGCCTGGCTTCATGGCCTTTAGCGCGCTCACCACCTGCGGCGCCAACTGATCGACGGGCATAGGTTTATGCTGGCCCATCATGACGCGGTAATCGTCATCGGAGATTTTCTCGGCGAGCATACCGAATTCTTCGGCCGTCTTTGTTGCCTTGGCCTGCTTCAGCGCCTGCTCCGCTCGTGTGCGCCCTTCCTTCAACTGATCGGCAGTAACCTTGGCAGGAGGTAGAACCGAAATCGTCTGGAAAGTATATGTTTCGGGATGCTCGAAGCGAGCTGGATTTTTGTCGTAGTAAGCTCTCACCTCTGCGGCTGAAACCACGCTCTTGCTCTCGACTTCGTTCCTCAGAAAAGTTTCAATCAGCAGCGAGCGACGGATCTTTTCGCGCAGCAATTGCGTCGACCCCTGAAACTCGGCTTGCATCAGCTCGTTGAACTCTTCCGGCGTCGCAAACTGTTTGCGGAAGTCCGCCTCAGCGCGCTGCATCTTGGCTTCAGATACTGTCATATTCCGGCGCAGAGCTTCCTGATAAATGAGCTCTTCAAAGATGAGCATCTTCATCGCGCCTTCGCGGATCTGCGGTTCCAAGTCCTTGGGAAGACCGTTGTGCTGCCTCGCATAGGGAAAGATCATGTATTCTTCGCGCGTCAGGTCGGCGTTGGTAAGGACGGCGCCGTTCACCCGTACCACGGGCTTAAGGACTGGGAAAGTCGCCTGCGTCTGCGCTGCTTTTGGAGGTGCCTGGGTAAAGACCGTGGGCGCGTGGGAAGCGACCTGAGCCTGAGCCGCCGCAAGACCCAGCAGGATGAACCCGCAGATCGAGAGTGTGTGCTTCATAAATGACCTCGTAGTCCGGAAAAAAAAGAGGGAGGGAAGTACGCCCTCCCCCGTGGTGCAGGTGACTTAGAACGTAGTTGGAATGTTGTAAGTGCCGTTCGACTCGTTGGCTTCGCCACCGTGGCACTGGCGGCAGAATTGTGCCGTCTGGTTGCTGTTCTGAGTGCCGGAGGCCGGGTTGTAGGGGCCAATTACGAAAAACATTGTCGCGTAGTTGCCAACTGGCAGCATTGTGGTCGTCGCGCTTTGGGTTTTGATTGGCACGACGTTCATCAGATGCTGGTTGTGGCAGGTGGTGCAGACCACGATCGGCTGCATGGAGGAATTGACGCCGGGCTTGACAAAGAACCCGTAGTTCGCGATGAAAGCCGTCATGTTCGGCCCTGGAGTGATTCCGCCGCTGGCGGTAATCGTGCAGTCCCAGTTGTAGGGAGCGCCGCAGCCGATAACGGCGGTGGTGCCTACCGGGTGATCGTTCAGGTAGTTGCCCGAGGTCGTAGTATCGTTTCCGAGCAAGGTCGGAATCTTGTTGAAGGTGCCGTACGATGAAGGCAGCGTCTCATACACCTGGTTCTTCATCATGGCGCCCGTCGCGTAGTTGCCGTCGTGGCAGCTAAGGCAGGTCAAGAGTCCGAGAACGTCAGAAGCCCCCGATCCGGTTGTCGGCATCCCAGGGAGCGTTTCAGAGTACGTGCCATGCCCCGTGTTTCCGGTAATGATAACTTTGCCGACCAGGTTGCCTACATCCTGGCCCCAGAGAGCAAGATTGCCGGTAGCTGTGTCGCCTGATTTGTTGGCGCCGTTGCCGTTTGCGCCGCTGTGTGGTGCGTGACATGCCGTGCAACCCCGGCCATAGTTAAGGTGAGCGCCGAGGACGTCAGACGTCGGCGCTTGAATCTGTGCCGCCGCAAATCCCGCGCCAGCCAGAAACGTCATCGAAATTAAAAAATTCCGCATCATTGAGTAGAGCCTCCTAGTGCACTTTCTGCTGCTCTCGACCGAACCGTGAATGTTGACCCTACCGCTTGTTTCCAGCTCAGTCTTCGTGCATAACCCGTGCACGCCTCGTGCCGTTGTCGTGAAAGCCTGTGCCAAATTCGGTTAGGGCATGTAATTCATTGTGGGAAAGAGTGTTGCGGCATTCCCGAAAGGAAACGACGCAGTACCTGCGTGGAATTCCCCTGATACCAATGGGCGTTCTCCCGCACCGCGTTGGTGAAATGCCCCAGACCATTCGTGACAGCCGTCACAATTTGATCAATCAAAAAGCTTTGCGCTGTGATCCCTGCGAGGGGATGGGGATTTTTATCTGTGCAATCATGTGATCCGCATCACGTCTTCATGTGATTCGGCTTGCTCTACTAAACGGTGGTGCAGGATTACCGGGAATCGGGAATGCACCATCGCCATAGAGCATTCGTTCGGCGCGAAACGTGCATGCACATTTGCGGCTTCGCTCTCATGGATGAACGAAGCTGTCGCATCTTGGAGTTCTTCTCGCAATGGGAGTTCACGGCATGACAAACGAACCAACTCCGGCAATCCCGGCAGTGCAAACTTTGCGCGCCGCGCAGGTTTACTCCATGGCAGCGCTCTGTCTGGTAGTCGGTCTGGGCATGGGCTATTTGATGCGCGGTTCGCAATTGGCCGTGCTTTCTCCGCAAAGTTCCGCTCATGCAGCGACGCCCACCGCTGCTGCGGTCACGAAACCCATGGGACATCGCCCCAGCCTCGAACAGATGAAGCAAATGGCCGACGCTCAGGCGGTGCCGCTGCTCGACAAGCTCAAGAGCAATCCGAATGACAGCGCTCTGCTGCTGCAGGTTGGAGCCATTTACTACAGCACGCATCAATTCAAGGAAGCGACGGGCTATTACAACAGGGCGCTCGACACGGATCCGAAGAATGTGGCGACCCGCACCAAGCTGGCATCCAGCCTCTACTTCGGAGGCGATATCGATGGTGCGATTGCGCAGTTGAATCGAGCTCTTACCGACGACCCGAAGGATGCCAATGCGCAGTTCGATCTAGGTGTAATGAAGTTGCAGGGCAAGAGCGACCCGAAAGGCGCATTGATTGCGTGGCAGCGATTGCTTAAAACGAATCCGCAATTGAGCCCCGATCGCAAAGCCACAGTGCTGAAACTCATGGCCGATGTCATGACAATGATGGGCGATCAACACGGAATCGAGAGAGCGCGGAGCAATGATGGACACGAATAATTCTCGCCTGAAGCAATGGACTGCCCAGCGGGCCCTGATCCTGATGGCAGTCTGCTTGATGGCCGGGGTCGCCGGCGGTTGGGCTGTGCGCGGAACCCGCATTCCCACACAAGAAGACAGGTCAAAGGCTAAAAACGCTCCGCAAGTCTTGGCCACCGGAGCAACCCCTGTCGCGCAAGCGCCCAGTGCCGATCAAATGAAAGCGCTGGCCGACAAACAGGCCGCTCCGATGATCGCAAGGCTCAAATCCGAAGCGAAGAACCTGGACCTGCTCACCAGCATTGGCAACCTGTACTACGACGCGCAGCAATACTCGGTCGCAGTCGATTACTACGAGCGCGCGCTTCAGATCAAACCGTCTGATGCGTCGGTGCGCACCGATATGGCAACTGCATACTGGTACATGGGCAATGCCGACAGGTCGATCGCGGAGTTCAACACTGCGCTCACTTACGCGCCAACCAATCCAAGTACGCTCTTCAATCTCGGGCTGGTGAAATGGCAGGGCAAACACGACGGCGCCGGAGCTATCGCCGACTGGAAGAAGTTGCTGGCTGCCAATCCCAATTACGAAGCGAAGGACAAAGTCGAACAGATGCTTTCCGATGTGGAAAAGCAAGCAGCCGCAAAACCAGGCAGAAAGGGCTGAGCAGTCGCGGGGCTTCTCTACGCCTGCATCGTCCAGCACAAATCCAGGATGAGTTCACTTAGCCGGTCAACTCTTTTCCCTCCGGCAACTCGGGGGCGCCGGCGGCCTCGATCTCCGCGATACAAGCTTCGAGATATGGGATCAGTTTATTGGCTTCCGAGTTCGTAAGAACGCCCGGTGGACGATTCTTCACAATACGCAGAAGCTCGCGGTAGTCGGCAAGAATGTCAGCGGCGACCGCTGATTTCGAGGTCATAGATTGGGTCAACTTTGGACAGCGGAGGCCCATGGCGCAAAAGATGCCGTCCGATCTCGTATTGAGGGTTCGGTGAAGAAGCACAGCAGAAGGTTGCTTTTGGCTAATGAGCCTTATAGCAGATTGAAGGTATTGCCGTCTTCTGTCTTTTGCTTTTAGGAGAGTTTCGACTGATTCTTCAGCCAGGTTCAAGCCCAAACCATCCTGTCTCTCAGCAGAAAGGCAGTGGTGAATTGGCCTTCAGCAAAGAAAGCGCTTGGCCACACGATATCGATTCCCGGCGGGTGCGAAATTTTGCATTCCAAGTGGCGCGACGATCCGGAATCTCGCTGAGCGAGAGCTAAGAAGCCCGCTCAGTAGAGCGCGGCCTCACCGGGAGGACGCGTCTTCCAACGGCGATGAATCCAGAGCCACTGATCCGGATAGCGGCGAATCCAAGACTCCAGCACATCATTGCACTGCTGTGTGGCAGCCAGAACGTCGGCTTCGGTCTCGCCGGATCGCTTGAAGTGCAAATGCGGCCCGAAGTGTAGTACGTATTTCTTCTCGCCTGGCTCCCACAGCATGAACCCCGGCAGGACAGCGGCGCCGGTCTTGAGCGCGACACGGGCAAGACCCGAAGCGGTACAGGCCGTGATGCCGAAAAACTTCACAAATTCGCCTTGAGGCGGCGTCATATTGGTGTCCATGAGAATGCCTACCGCGCCGCCCTCGTGCATGGCGGTAAGCAGGCCGCGCGCGAAGTCGTCTTTGTGCAGCACGCGATTGCCATGCATGCAGCGGATGCCGTTCACGAAGTCGTCGAGTTTCCGATTGTCGAGACGGCGAATGACCATTCCCATGGGATGTCCCATCAGCGAGTGGTAGAAGCTGGAGAGCTCCCATGCTCCAAGGTGCCCGGTAAGAACCAGGACTCCCCTGCCCAACGCTTCCGCGGCCAGATAGTGCTCCAATCCGTCCGATCGTATCCAGTGCTGCGTGTTCTCGCGTGTGTAGCGGGGCATCCGACAAAACTCGACGAGTTGCCATCCCAGATGCCGATAGAGCGACTGGAGCGTCTGATTGCGGGCCTCGGGCGACAACTCCGGCAGAGCGAGACTGAGATTGCGCTCACCCACGCGCCGCAGGCGGCCCATGACGCGATAAACCGCCCATGCTAGAGCACCCGCGAGCTGACGTGCCAGCCAGCGCGGCAGCCTTCCGAGACAGCGCGCCACTGCAACCACCACCCAGTACTCAAGAGTTTGCTGCATCGCTTGGGGCAAACCTAAGTTTAGGTCATTGGGGCAATACCTGTTGGCGGAGGGTTGGTTCGGAAGGTCCAAAGGAGAAGAGGCGGCCCATCGTTAGGCCGCCTCTCGAACACCCAACGCGGCGTTACCGGCCTTGCTTGGACTCAGAGAAGTAATGCGCCACGACGCGCACAAATTCTACTGCGCCGGGCGGTACGCCCACGTTGCCTTTGAGCACGTTGTCAAAGCTCTGCGGTGCGCCGTAATAGACCTCGGTATCGTCCTTGTTTTGCGAAACGCTGGTGCCGTCGAGGCTGATTCCAGCGAACAGCCCCTTGTTGCGCGAGTAGCTCAGCAACTCGGCGTTCATCTTCCAGTCGGTTGAGGCCTGTCCGGCGCGTCCCACCGGGCCAGCCGCCGCCGAAGCATCAGCGCCGATCTTGAACTTGTTCTTCAACAGATCTTGGAATCCGCGATCGTTCACGGCCACCAGGATCAGGTCGGTCGATTGGCCGCCGATCTGCAGGCCCCATGAGCCGCCCGCCATGCGAATGAATACGGGAGCGCTCCAACCGTGACCGGTACGGCAGGTGACCACGCCCTGTCCATACTGTGCGCCAAAGACAAACGCGCCCTTGATCATACCCGGAACCACTCCAACGCACGTCGCCTGCTGCAGGATGTTGAGTGGGATTGTTTTGTCCTTCGCCTGCATGATCTGATTGAGCACTGTTTTGGCCGCCTCAATGCGATCCTGAAGATCACCCTTGGACGAAGCCGCATTGGCCGCTCCGGTAGCAAGTAAACAAAGACAAAGGGAAGCAATAAATCTCTTCATTCTGGGAAGTCCTTTCGGTTTGCCGCAACACGAAATCCCGCGGCTTGTTGGGTGCTGACACTTAGGACAGCAATGGAAGCCCAAAGTCGCGCATGAAACGCCCAGGCTTTTGCACCAGGGAACATCGTCGTGCAACAACATCCCGAATCAGCCTACAGCATTGCCACCTGCGCAGAATGCACAGACCGGTGACAAATCACGTCTGCGGAATCCTGCAAATCAACTGGTAATTTCAGGATTTTCTCGAACCGGAGCGCGTGCGATGGGAGGGAGATTGGCCTGCGAGGATTGACTGACATGGGGTGGCAGGCTGTTACAGACGCAGTTGCGAAAAAAGAGGAGTTCACAGGCCTCATGGGTCACATGGAGCCTGGGAACTCCTTTCCCCAGATCTGCGTTGTTTCTGGAATGATTATTAGTAATGTTCCGAAACGACACAAGAGTACTAAGGTTTTACATTGTTAGTAATCTTATTGGGGTATTTCGATGGTTACTAACGAGATATGCGGCTTCAAGCTAGACGGTGACTGCCTCTGCTGCATGCATTGAAACCGGGGATTGCTTGTACGACCCGTGCAATGCGCGCATCGACAGCTCAATCCGGTTCTCTGCGCCGACTTTCCGCATGAGTTTGCCCACGTGCGCCTTCACGGTGCGTTCCTCAATGCCGAGTTCCTCAGCGATCTCACGATTGGAGCGAGCCAAAAGGAGCAATTGCAACACCTGCTCCTCACGCGCGGTTAGATGCGGCCGCGGACTGGTGACGCCTGCGTCCTCGCCCGAAAGGAGGCGGTCGATCAGCTTCGAAAGCAGTTTGCGTGGAGCCCAGATGGAACCGGAGATCACCACATCGAGAGCCTCGCGTACCAGGCGCGGACCGGCGCCTGTGTCAAGATAGGCGCGGGCTCCGGCGATGATGGTGTCCATCATCACTTGCTCGTTGCTGTCAGGACCGATAACCACCATGCGCAGGTTTGGGCGTTTGCGCCGAATGCCTTCGAGAACGCCGAGTTTTTTGGAAGAACTGCTCCAGTCAATCAGCACATACTCGATCGATTCATTGTCCAAATGCTCTTCGAGCGTGCCAACGATGGGCAGCAATGGCGCTTCTCCGGGTTTTGCATGGTTCTCAAAAATGCTGGTGAGGCCTTCGAGCCGCATCGGTTCGTTGGCGACGACACCGATTCGGATTGGATCTAAGCTGAACATCGCGGGCATCGAGCCTCTCCTTGCCTGGATCAACGAACGATGGGGCGGTCGGACTTCCCGGCATCGACGGAGCTGTTCCACGCTCTCGCCAGACATTCGGGAAGCTGCATTCCCCCGGCTTCTCGCACTTTCGCCAGGCGGTGGTTACCGATGGCATCGTCGTGCTGATTACCTTGAAATAACAGTATCTGGCAAAGTCACTCTTTCGTATAGGCCTTAGCGCCAGAGAAAGCGCGATCGCCTATCTCTAAAGTCACAAAGAACGGTTTTTCCACCCAACAAGAAGGCTTTTTTACGCCAAAACGTGAGTGGAAACACTCGAAAACATCTTGGCCTCCCCTAGCTTCCTCGACACTATCTGTAAAAAACCTCGGTGGCAGGGTTTAACAAATGAGCCAAAGGCTGTACCATCAGTCCGGTAGGGCGTGGTACAGTCGAGAACAGTCGCGCTAGCGAGGTGACGGCTTTGATTAAACAAGACATCGTGCACCATGTGATCGAGCGCACAGGCCTGCCCCGCACCAAGGCCGAAGCGGCAGTCGATACTGTGTTTGAAGGCCTTAAAGAGGCCCTGGCAGCAGGTGAGCGTATTGAACTGCGCGGATTTGGTGTATTTAGCGTGCGCGCGCGCAAAACGGGCATCGGGCGCAATCCCCGTACAGGAACCGAAGTGAGCATCACACCGGGAAAAGCCGTACGCTTCAAGCCCGGTAAAGAACTACATACCTTGGAAACTGGAGCAACTACTCCGAGCGCCTGACGTGCCACCGGTCGGAGGCACGATTGACCGGCTAGCAGCGCCTGGAAGCGGGGACTCAAGGCAAGCGCACGCCCTCAGTCTGAGCCGCAGGCATTTGAAAAGAAAAACGCATAGCTTCTGAACAACCGCGTTTTACATCAGGCGCTGCGCATCGACGTCGACGACGATATTGCGGCGTGGGATGCCCGCTTCATCGGCATGTGCCAGCGCCCCGCGCAAAGCGGCACTCAGCGCTTTGCGCGCCGACGCTTTTAGAATCAGATGAAAGCGGTAGACATTCTTGATGCGCGCAATAGGCGCCGTGCACGGGCCCAATACGCGCACGCCTTCGGGTGCGGTCCTTTGGAACCACGTGCCGATCTCGCCTGACCATCCCGCAGCTTCTTCGAGTTTCTCCGATTGGATCAGAACGTTGGCTAGCACGCCGAAGGGGGGATAGTGCATCCACCGCCGGTATTTCAGCTCGCGCTCGGCAAAACCGGCATAGTCATGCGTACTTGCCGCCACAACGGCATAGTGGTCAGGATGGTACGTCTGCACCACGACGCGTCCCGGCAACTCACCGCGTCCGGCGCGCCCCGACACCTGCGTCATGAGTTGGAAGACGCGCTCGGCCGCGCGGAAGTCGGGCATCGACAGGGCGTGATCGCAGCCGACAACACCCACCAGTGTGACGCCGTGAATATCATGGCCCTTCGCGATCATCTGCGTACCGACCAGCAAATTGATCTCGCCAGAGTGTAGCCGTGCGAGCAGATGCTCCAGGTCGTGCCGTCCCCGTACCGTATCGCGATCCATGCGCCCGATGCGCGCTCCGGGAAAGATTTCTGCGAGCCGTTCTTCTCCCTGTTGCGAACCGGCACCGAGATAGTAGAGGTGCTCGCTCTCGCAGTTTGGGCACTTCGACGGCACGGTACGTTTGAATCCGCAGTAATGGCACTCGAGGCGCTGTCCTGCGCATGCGAGTTCGTCATCGGACACCGGCTTGTGATGGGTGAGCGCAATGGCGCAATTCTGGCACTCGAGTTTCTGCCCGCAGGCACGACATATGACGGCGAAGGAATAGCCGCGGCGATTAAGCAGAATGATGGCCTGCTCCCCGCGTTCGAGCGCCTGCCGGGTCTGGTCAACCAGCGAGCGCGAGAAGAGTTGATCCTGCCCGGTTTCCTGGAACTCCCGACGCATATCGATGAGTTCGACTTGGGGTAGCGGCCGGTTCTTTACCCGATCGTTCATTTCGATCCGCGTGTACTTGCCCTGCACGGAGTTTTGCCAGCTCTCGAGCGAGGGCGTAGCAGAGCCAAGCACGACCACCGCATCGGCCAGTTTGGCGCGCATTACAGCGACGTCGCGGCCGTTATACCGTGGCGTTTCCTCCTGCTTGTAGCTCTGGTCATGCTCTTCATCGACGAGAATCAACCCGAGATTCGGCGCTGGCGCAAAAATGGCCGACCTCGTGCCCACCACAATCGGCGCATCGCCGCGATGGATGCGACGCCATTGCTCGGTGCGCTCCTCGGGAGTAAGCGCCGAATGAAGCAGCGCTACGCGCTCGCCAAAGGCTGCATCAAGAAGGCCGACCGTCTGCGGAGTCAACCCTATCTCCGGCACCAGCAGGATCGCCGACTGGCCGCGATCGAGCGCGCGCTGCATGGCCTTGAGGTAGACTGCGGTCTTCCCCGACCCCGTCACTCCGTGGAGCAGAAACGGATGGAATCCCCCCAGCCGAGAGACGATGGTCGCCACCGCATCCAGTTGCGACTCGTTGAGGGTCAATGGCTGAGCTGGCGCTTCAATTCCACCCAATCGAAAGGCCGCCGCCCGCTCTTCAATGCCGACCAATCCGCGTCGAACGAGCGTCTGCAATGTGGAAGATGGCAGTTCGCGACGACGCAACTCGGTGACCGGCAATTCGCCACCATTCGCGGCCAGTTCAGCGAGGATGGACTGTTGCAACTTTGTCAGCGCTGGCAGCCGCGTATTGGGCACAAGGACGGCGAAGCGCTCCGTGCGCCGCGCATCGCGCTCGGTGGCTGCGGTCTCGCGGACAATCCACTTCTTGCGCAGCATCCCGGCAAGCACCGGCAAGCCTGCTGCGGTCGCCGTACGCAACGTCGACACCTTCACCGGGTCGCCGGAAACTAATCGCTCCAGCACCCGCCGCTCCATCCCCTGCTCGTCCGCCGACAGTTTCCGTCGACTCGAAACGGATACCCCATCCTTCTCACGTGCCTTGCGTCGGTGGTTGGACTGGAGCAGTGATCCATCGCCGTCTACACACGACGCCAGCACATGTCTGCCTCGATCCGTGATGCGATAGTAGACAACTCTTCGCACCTCGGCCATCAGCGGCAACATACCGCGCAGGACTTCACCGAGGGGCGCAAGGTAGTAGCCGGCGATCCACTCGGCCAGTTTGAGGAGATGTTGGCTCAAAATCGGCTCGTCATCAAGCACCGCCTCAATGTACTTTGCCTCGAAATCGGTCGGCGCAATAACTTCCGTCGCGGTGACGACTCCGATAAGCTTCTCGTTGCGAAATGGTGCAATGACACGGACGCCACGCACCACCTGCTCGCCTTCTCGCAAGGCGTAGGTGAAGCTGCGTTCGAGCGGCACCGGTAATGCGACTTCACAATAGGCAGGCATCGGGAGCAATTCCCAGTTTAGCGGCCCACCCGTCACTTCTTCTGTGTGCCTAAACGGATTCGCACAATCCGTACTGAGGTGTCTTTTATTCCCTGGTCCCTGTTCCCTCTTCCCTGTCTTTCAGTACAATTTCTGCTGATGACCGCCAAACTGACCAAACCATCCAGAA
>Ga0210386_10002877_pt1 | contig 14571 bp, 15 predicted proteins | sample IncBWH32OmetaG_FD_160091 | JGI IMG/M metagenome (GOLD analysis project Ga0210386, IMG submission 160091) | Forest soil microbial communities from Barre Woods Harvard Forest LTER site, Petersham, Massachusetts, United States - Inc-BW-H-32-O ... | reverse complement strand
CTTGGAGCAACAGATCCTAAAGCAATGATGCTACGTTTCCATACACAAACTGGCGGCGTAACATTAACCGCGCAGCAACCCTTAAATAATATTGCAAGAGTAACCATACAAACATTAGCTGCAGTATTAGGCGGTACACAAAGTCTGCACACAGATGGTTACGATGAAGCATTAAGTTTGCCCAGCGAGAATGCAGCTACAACAGCATTGCGCATTCAGCAAATAGTAGCTTTTGAAAGTGGTACACCTGATACCGTTGATCCATTGGCCGGAAGTTATTTTATAGAAACATTGACTAATGAAGTAGAATCTGCCGCATGGAAAATAATAGAGAAAATAGATGCATTAGGCGGCAGTGTTAGTGCGATCGAAAAAGGTTTTATCCAAAATGAAATTAGTAATAGCGCTTATATACATCAGCAACAAGTTGAAAATGCAGAGAAAATAATTGTCGGCTTAAACAAATTTCACGTAGATGAAAAGAACACAATACCCGGCTTCAAAATAGATGATAGCATCAGGCAAATACAGACTGACAAATTAAAAATACTAAAAGCTAAACGAGATAATGGTAAAGTAATGAAATGCCTGCAACAATTAAACAATGCGGCACTTAACAATACCAACCTGATGCCACTTGTAATTGAAGCCGTCGAAAACCACTGCACACTTGGTGAAATTTCTGATGAATTAAGAAAAGTATTTGGCGAGTATAAATAACCTGCTTTTAACACCCAAATTTGTTACCTTAGTAAACAGCTTTTCGCATTTGGCGTAAACGCCGACTTATAAACACCTCGTATGCTACTTAAAAAATCGATCTTTATTATAACAGCTATTTTATCAACCACTTTCACATTTGCACAAAATAAGATGACACCAGAATTACTTTGGCAACTCGGCAGAGTTACCGGCTTAGGTATATCAAAAGATGGTCAGCACATACTATATAACGTTAGTACACCTGATGTTGCTGAAAATAAATCAAACATTAAAAGCTACTCAATTCCTTTAACTGGCGGAGATCCTGTACTAGTAGAGAAACCCGAAGAACTATTGAAAAACAAGAATATATCTCCTGATGGAAAACATATTCTTGTAGCTGAGGAAGTAAAAGTAAAAAAGGTTTCGGGCGAAGATTATTATCCTGAACTAACGAAATCGAATGTATATATAATCGACAGTCTTAATTACCGCCATTGGGATAAATGGATGGATGGAAAATTCAATCACCTGAAATTAGCGGCATACACAGACGGCAAGGCAGGAAATGATACAACAGACATAATGCCCGATGAACCATACAATGTTGATGATTTTATGTGGAGCCATGATGGCAAACAGATCATCTACTCTTGTAAAAAGAAATATGGTACTGCTAATGCGATCAGTACTAACACTGACATTTATGCTTATGAGATTTCAACAGGAAAAACAACTAACCTTACCGAAGGAATGATGGGATATGATGTATCACCGTCATTTAATAAACAAGGTCAGCTTGCGTGGTTAAGCATGAAAAGAGACGGTTATGAATCAGATAAAAGTGATGTCGTTGTTGCTAACGGCTCGGTTAAAATGAACCTTACTGCATCAAGAGATGATATACATGTAGACAGTTATAAATGGAGCGAAGATGGTAAGAAAATATATTTTCTTGCTCCTGTAAATGGCACATCCCAATTGTTTGAAATTACTTATCCGGGACTTACAAAAACACTTCCGGTAATAACACAAATTACCAAAGGCGATTTTGATGTGGATGATATTATTGGTCAAAGTGGTAACATATTGATCGTCGGCAGAGAAGACATAAACCATGCAAAAGAATTATACAATGTTCATCTTTCGGATGGTTCAATGCAGCAATTGACACATATAAATACACCTACTTATGCAACAATCGGTTTATGCAAAACAGAAAGACGTTTTGTAAAAACAACTGATGGAAAAGATATGTTGGTTTGGATCGTCTATCCACCAAATTTTGATTCAACAAAAAAATATCCAACATTACTTTATTGTCAAGGTGGCCCTCAAGTGGCACTTACACAATTCTATTCTTTCCGTTGGAACTTTCAATTGATGGCATCTCAGGGATATATTGTTGTTGCGCCGAACCGCAGGGGAATGCCAGGACATGGAACACAATGGAACGAAGAAATAAGTAAAGATTGGGGTGGACAGGTAATGCAGGATTATTTAAGCGCTATCGATGATGCAAGCAAACTACCTTATGTAGATAAGAACCGTTTAGGCTGTGTTGGCGCAAGTTATGGAGGTTTTTCCGTTTTCTATTTAGCAGGCATTCATAACAATCGCTTCAAAACTTTTATTGCACACGATGGTGTATTTGATTTTAGAAGTATGTATGGCACAACAGATGAATTGTTTTTCGAAAATTGGGAAATGGGTGGTGCTTATTGGGAAAAGGATAACGCTATTGCTCAAAAATCCTTCAGTCAATCACCAAGCAATATGGTTGAAAAATGGAACACTCCCATCTTAATTTTCCAAGGGGGAAAAGATTACCGCGTATCAATTGGTCAGGGACAGCAAGCATTTCAGGCTGCGCAGCTAAGAGGTATCAAAAGCAGGTTTATTTATTTCCCTGAAGAGAACCATTGGGTGTTAAGTCCGCAAAATGCATTAGTATGGCAACATGAATTTTTTAAATGGCTGGATGAAACATTGAAATAATATACAGACCTTGGATCCAATAAAAATCGCTTTTATGAGAAAACAATTAATTACAGTACTGTTACTGATTTGTTTTATTGGTGGTAATACTTATGCGCAACATAAAATAACAAAACCCAATTATAAAAAAATTGAAAAAGCGATAAATAAAAAGAGGTCTGATAAATATTATCCAAAACTATTTAACAGATATCAAAATAACGACACTACGCTAACAGACGAGGATTATACTTTATTATTTTACGGTGCTCAATCACAACCTGGATATTTACCATATGGAGGATCTCCCTATTCAGATTCAACGGCAAAAATATTTAATAAATCATCGCTAACCCTGGCTGATTATGATAGTGCTATCAATTACGAAACAATCTGTTTGCAACTAAAGCCTTTTAGTTTGCGCGATTTAAATATTTTGGCTTACTCATATATAAAAACTGGAAACGATAGTTTAGCAAATTTGATCAATTACAAAAAAGAAAGGATCATTAAAACCATCTTATCAACAGGTGATGGTAAAACACAGGAAACCGGATTTTACGTAATTACTGCAACTCAAGAGTATGACATCCTGCAAATCTTAAATTTTGATTTCTCGGGTGAACAAACATTAACAACAAATGGTTGTGATTACCTCGGTGTTAAAGAAAATAAATACCATATCAAGGGCCTCTTTTTTGATGTAAACAAAATGATGGAGGTGCAAAATAATTTATCTAAATAATCCTACACTATAAGTCGTCATTTTTTCAAATACAATAGGTCTAAAGACCAAAGTATATATGATAGCTGATCTATTTACCAGAATGACAACATTAATTTAATATACCTATTCTTCCTACGCTCTAATGCCATACTATCTTTGAGGTATATAAAATTGAGGTTATGAAATGGTTATTAATTTTTTTGTTATCCCTCTTCGGATTAGTGATGAGTCTTGGGACTGTTTATTTTATTCCATTTACAATTGAGCCTTTTTGCTGGGCAGTCATTTTTATTATTTGCACTTTTATTATTGCTAAGTTTTGTACAGAGAAATACTTCTTAAACGGTCTGGCTGTAAGTATTATCAATGCGGTTTGGATGACAATTGTGCACCTTTATTTTTTTACAGACTATGCAGCAAATCATACAACTGAAATGGAAATAATAGAACGGCTAGTTATGCCTGATGATCCGAAATTAGTAATGTTTTTTACAGGACTTATTTCAGGCGCGACTTCAGGATTGATACTTGGCTTACTTTCTCTTATTGCCGCTAAAATCTTAAGAAATAATAATATGCAAGGAACTAACGCTCTGTGGATGTAAAATGTTACAGAAATTAACAGTGCAAATCAATCAGCTTGAGAAATATTGGAATTACTGTAGTAATGTAAATGACATTGAGTAGAATTATTTATGTAGAGCAATATTATTAATACCGATTACGATCACGATTATTATTAAAACCACCACCACTATTACCTCCACGAAAACCACCTGCTCCACCGCCACCAGGCTTTGTACGCTCTTCAGCTTCCTTAACAACCATTGGCTTTTTACCTAAAGAAATATCATTTAAGTTTTCAATTGCATCTTTAGCTTCTGCACTATTAGGCATATCTACAAATGCAAAACCTTTGCTTTTTCCCGTCTCTTTATCCATTGCAACTTTTGCAGAACTTACTACTCCAAATTTTTCAAAAATTTCTTCTAATTCAGCATCATCTAAATCATAAGGTAAACCAGCTACGAAAATAATCATACAATTTGCTTTTTGTAAAAGTAAGCAACTTTCAGTGTATTCTTTCGATAAAAAGGCATTTTAAAATGAAATTATTTGCATGTATCGTTTATAAATTCGGCTGCATTTTTTTAAGAAATTGGCTTGTATAATCTCAATATAAATGATACAGCCTTCCGGGTAATATTAAAAAATGACACTTTTATAGCTCTTTTCCAGCGGGGAATGAGGCATCATAATTATGTGGATACCATCCATATAATTTATATGTTAAAAATGAAAAGATAACAAAAGGAATTATTAGCTTTAGTAAATAAATAATACAGCACAGAATTTGTATAACAAAACTAAAAAGCTATGAAAAAGAATTTTTCGATTGTGAAAAGAACATGGATCGTTATCTGCGTTTCTCTAGTATTAATATGTACAGGTCATGAATTTGCACTAGCTCAAAGAGGTGGTGGACACGGAGGAGGACATGCTGGCGGTGGCGGACACGGTGGTGGTGGCGCAAGACCTGGCGGTGGCGGTGCAAGTATGAGACCAGGGGGAGGCGCGAGACCAGGGGGTGGAGTAAGACCAGGAGGCGGATATAGGCCAGGGGGTGGCGCAAGACCAGGTGGTGGGTATAGACCGGGCGGTGGCGCGTATAGACCTGGCGGCGGTTATCGCGGTTCCTACAGACCAATTGGCGGAAGAGGCGGTTTTTATGGACACAGACCTTTTATAGCTTATCGTCGTCCTTTTTATTCACGTTCTCCATATTTCTGGGGAGGTAGGTACTTTTATAGTTATAATCCTTATTTCTATCATCCATACCGCCCATATTTTTATGGGTCGTTTTATCACCCTTTTGGGTTTTTCCTTGGATCATTAGCAGCTACGGCAATAATTGTTAATGCCGAAGATCAACAATATTATTACGACCGGGGAGTTTATTACCAACCTAGAGACAATGGATATGTTGCAGTAGCTCCTCCTGTGGGAGTGCATATCAGTACTTTACCGCAAGGTTATGCTACGGTTAATCTCGGACAAAGCACATTCTATTATTTCGCAGGTATTTTTTACATTGATAATGGTACCGATTTTGAAGTAGTAGATGCACCTGCCGGGGCAGTTGTATACGACCTTCCAGACGGCTGTACGACAGTACATGCAGGGAACATAGATTATTATCAATTTAATAATACTTTATTCCAACCTATTTCTGTTAACGGCACCAATGCTTATGAAGTAGTACAGGCGCAAGACCAACAGCAACCACAACAATAGCATTCACTTCTTTACAAATAAAAACAGCTTCCCTAAAAGGAGGCTGTTTTTATTATAACTGATTCCAATTCAAAAAATAGTTGCACTAATATCTTTACATTTGCCACAACTATTAAACGATGATAAAAGAAGCCATTATACTGGCCGGAGGATTAGGCACGAGATTAAGATCGGTTGTAGCGGAGTTGCCAAAATGTATGGCAAGCGTTGCAGGAAACCCCTTCATTTACTATGTTATAAAGCAATTGCAAAACCAAGGCATCGAAAAATTCATCTTTTCGCTTGGCTATAAACATGAGGTGATTGAGGAATATGTCAATACCCATTTTACAGCTATACATACTCAATTTGTAATTGAACATGAGCCATTAGGTACAGGCGGTGCAATTCAATTAGCTTGTAAAAAAGCAACTGAAAAAAATGTACTGATATTGAACGGAGATACCATGTTTTCAATCGACATACAAAAATTAGCAACAACTCATACTTCATCTGGAGCCGATTGTACATTAAGTTTAAAGCCAATGCAGCACTTCGATCGATACGGAGTTGTAGAATTAAATAATGATCACACGATCGCTTCTTTTAAGGAAAAACAATTTTATGAACAGGGCCTTATAAATGGTGGTGTATACGCACTGCGAACCCAACGCTTCTTACAGGAACAATTGCCCGAAAAGTTTTCTTTTGAAAAAGATTACCTGGAAAAATATTTCAACCAACGAAAAATATATGGCAACATACAAGATGCCTATTTTATTGATATAGGCATTCCTGAAGATTATCAAAGAGCACAAATAGAATTTAAGAACAGTGCTTTATAGAACGACAATTGATCAATAAAAAAATCAACAATTATAAATGCTGGATTTAAAAAAGATAGATAAAAGCTGGACATTATTTTTAGACCGCGATGGCGTAATCAACCATGAAAAACACCAGGATTATGTTCATACCTGGAATGAATTTGTTTTTTACGATGGGGTAAAAGAAGCTATTAAAGTATTTGCTGCAACATTTAAATATATAATTATTGTTACTAATCAAAAAGGCGTTGGAAAAGGAGTAACAAAGCTGGAGGATCTGCACATCATTCATAATAATATGCGTAAAGAGATCGAAGCTGCAGGTGGTAAAATAGATAAGATTTATTTTTGCGCAGATCTGGAAGAAACTAGCTCTAATCGTAAACCTAACCCTGGCATGGGTTTACAAGCCGTAAAAGATTTTACCGATATTGATATTACAAAGGCTATCATGGTTGGCAATACTCTAAGCGATATGGAGTTTGGCCGTAATCTCGGCATCAACACTGTATTCCTTCCAACTACGAGGCCCGAAGTTAGTATTACTGATAAACGCATTGATGTTAGCTATCCTTCATTACTTGACTTCGCAAAAGCATTATAATCATTCGTTAAAATTTATCTCAATAAATAATTATCTATTCTACTTAGTAAAGTATTAGTTAAATTTAATGTATGAAGAAGTTGTCTTTACTAACTATATTTTTATTTATCTGTTTTATCGGATCTACACAGCCTATTACTAAGACTGATCTTAAGTTCCTACACAAAAAAGAAGATTCTTTAAAAATATATTCAGTAAAATTATTACAAGGCATTAATGATATAGATCGTTTTAAGGCCGATAGTATTTTTACAAGAGTTTTTGTGAGGGCATTAAAAACCACCAATTCATTTTACTATCCTTTTGATTCTGTAGAAAGCGTTTCAAAACTATATGCACCTGATAGCAGCTTTAGGATATATACCTGGCAAATGGTAGTAAACGAAAATATGACCCGTCAGCATGGTGCTATACAAATGAAAACTGCTGATGGTTCACTTAAACTTTTTCCATTGATAGATAAATCTGATATTATGCAAAATATCAGTGACAGCGTTGGTGATAATAAAGGGTGGGTTGGGGCCGTATATTATAGAATAGTTGAGAAAAAAGATAAAGGACAAAATATATACACATTACTTGGTTATGATGAAAATAATATCAGAAGCACAAAAAAAATAATCGAGATACTCCAATTTGTATATGGGCAACCAGTATTTGGCGATCCAATATTTAGTTTTGAAAAAGATTCAATTAACAGAGCACCTATTAGTCGTTATGTATTAGAATTTAAAAAAGATGCCGGCGCAAGACTTGCTTACGATGATGATATGGGCATGATCATTTTTGAACATCTTATATCAGAAACAAACGAACCCAAGAAAAAATGGACATACATAGGTGACGGTGATTACGAAGGATTTAAATGGGTAAACGGTAAATGGTTACATGTAGAAAAAGTATTTACGCAAGTAACACCTGATGGACAAGCTCCCGTACCAAAGCCTGTAAATGGGGGCGGTAATTTGCTGGATGATAAATTACCAAAGCAATAAAAATATACTGTAATTACTTTTTAAATGACCCTATAAAATTCATTACGGTAGTATTAAACTGTTGCCCTTCATTAAACAAAAATGAATGCTGTACGGCTATAACATAGATCGAGTAATCTTTTAGCTGAGTTTTGAATTTTTGTAGTCTTACCGCATCTTTCTCTGTAGTTAAAATAATTTTATTGGCAGCCGATATTCTTTCGAAATGTTTTTTAATATCTTCCAGATCATCGATCGTAAAAATATGATGATCCGCATATCGCAACATATCATAAGTACTCACTGACTTTGTCAACAATTCTTTTAACGGCTGAGGATTAGCGATGCCTGTTATTAATAATACGCTGGTATCTGTAGTTATACTTTTTTCTTCTTTAGAGAAAAGATGATATGGTTCTGTATATACAGTAGTAGTAAAAAATACCTGGTGATGTTCGGTTGTTTTTACCTCATTGATGATCTGATTTTTTTCTTCTATCGTAACGTCACTGGGGCATTTAGTAATTATAATAACACCGGCTCTGTTGATACTTCTTTTTACATCCCTTAGATCACCCGCGGGCAACATAAAATCTCTTGTATATAAGTTTGCATATTCTGTCAATACAATATTCAGTCCTGCTTTAACGGGTCTGTGCTGAAAAGCATCATCTAAAATAATAACCTGTGTATCGGGTTTATCTTGCAGCAATTGCGGAATGGCTACCAATCTTTCTTCTCCGACAGCAACGGTAACTTCCGGAAATTTTTGATGAAACTGCATTGGCTCATCTCCTATTTCTAACGCAGTTGTGTACTCATCTGCGATCGCAAAACCTTTTGTCTTTCTTTTATAACCACGACTGATCGTAGCAGTAGCATATTCATTTTTTAACAAACGAATAAGGTATTCAACCATCGGCGTTTTACCTGTGCCGCCGACAGCAAGATTTCCAATACAAATAACAGGAAAATTAAACGAGCTTGATCGTAGAATATTTTTATCAAACAGCCAATTTCTTAAACATACAATACCCCCATAAATAAGAGAAAAAGGAAGTAGTAAATAGCGAAAGCTTTTAAGCATCAGCAAAAGTAATTATCAATTGGTGAAATCGTATATTTTATCAGGTGTTATGCAATGATCCATTTTAATATCATGTGCATCTACATCTTCTATAGCATCTATCGGTTCAAAATAACTTAGACCGATTTTTATTATATCCTTAGTACAATCAGCCAGAAATTTATCATAAAAACCTTTACCATAGCCCACTCTGTAACCTTTAGTATCAAATGCCAATAAAGGTATCAGTACAATATCAATAAGATCATTTGATATTTTTTCTGTTGCAACAGGTTCTGTTATCCCATACATATTTTCGCTAAATTCTGTATCATCATCAGTTAACATCGCCGTCATTGTATGCGTAACAAAATTAGTAACTGGATAAGCAATACGTATCCCTGGATTTCTAAATTCTATAAAATCTGTAATAGTATGTGTATTGATCTCATTCATTGCATTAATGGGCCAATAACTTAACAATGTGTGCAAAGAGGGTAATGGCAGTTTCTGAAATTGTATCAATAACAGATCATCCAGTTTCTCTTTTTGCGAATGCAAAAGCTGAGCTCGTTTGTCTTTATATATTTTACGAATTTCTTTTTTTAGCATTTCTAATTGAATGAATAATTAGTTAATGAATATAGAAAAGATTGTAGTGCCGTAATTGCGTTCAGTTTTATAATGTGGGAATTTCTTGTAATCATTTCTAGGTGTGTGTTCCAATATGAACCAACCCTTTGGTTTTAATAAACCTTTTTCAAAAATAAGCTTAGGCAGATCATCGATAGTACCCAAAGCATACGGCGGACCCGCAAAAATAAAATCGTATTGCTCAGCGCATGTTTCTATGTATTTGAATACATCCGATTTTATTAATTTAAAGTTTTCGAATGCCAATTCTGTTGAAGTCTTCTTAATAAAATCATACATCTGATTATCTTTCTCCACTATTGTAAGATCTTCAACTCCCCTGCTGGCTAATTCATAACTAATACATCCTGTACCTCCAAAAAGATCAAGCGTTTTTAAAGTATCAATCTCTAAATTATTTTGCAAAACATTGAAGAGGCCTTCTTTAGCAATATCGGTTGTGGGCCTTGTGTAAGGCATTTTTGCAGGAGGGTTTATTTTTCTACCACCATGTATACCACTTATTATACGCATAAAGCTGTTGCAAATAAATGACTAAAAAAATGTGGCGGGTATTGTTTTATTTCTGCTGCATAATAGAATGCCTCAGGTAATATTGAAAAGTCTATTTGTAAAAAATAGATATCGATCTCTTTAAAGAGAGTAGAATCTTTTTCTATTGTCCCGTTTAAATGTAAAACTGTTTCATTTACATCCATATCAAAATTTTCGCAGAACCCTAGTAAATAATAAGTAACATCTTCAGGGGCTTTATATTTGAAATTTTGAATGATCTGCACTTTTCCATTTTTCAACAACATGGCAGTTATATCATAATCACCGAAAATAGTATACAGGTGATTTCCCGAACCTTTAATAATATCAGGTAATAAAGAATATTGATGCGTAAAAGTGGCTGTAGGAAATTTAGTACTTACAATAGAATTAACTAACCTTGGTACTTCATAAATATTACAAAGATCGTGTTGAAATTTAACATCGTTCTTTAAAACATTATCCTGCCTGTCTCCATACACCAATTCAAACATCGCTTTATTGGCAGTATTATCATGAAATTGATAAGGGACCAAAAGAGACATGGCAAAAGCGATAACTACATCTACTTTTTTAAAAGGATTTTGCAATAAAGGATCTGTAGTAAAAATTTCTTTTAAAGACGAAACAAGGGTAAGTTCATTTATACCCTGCGGAAAATCATAGCTTACCAATGAAGTAATTTTATTACCCTCACCCATTATTATAAAGGAAACGGCAGAAAAACTTAGTTGCACAAACAACGAATTATTGCTTGTCCCGGCACCTGCTATCTGGATATTGAATTTTGGCTCCACTCGTAATGATTTCGACTGGCAAAATAAACTAATTTCCCCGATTTTACCTACATTTTAAACAACGGTTAAAAGCGGTACCCAATCTTATTATTGAACTGAAAAATACCGGTAACAGCATGGTTTGTATTTCTATCATGAGCAAAATCACTGCCTGTAAAGTCATTATCGTAAAAGGTAAAGCCCAGCCCTATTTCGGCTCCGATACAAATATGTCTGCCACACATAATATTAAGACCATTATTAAGCATTAAGCCGGTTTTTAGAACATCCCTACTGTGAACTTCATAGCTATTATCAAGGCTATTGTAACCATATTCGCGTTTATCTCCAAACCCTATAGCAATTGATGAACCTATACTATAATTAAGAACATGTGTACTACCCCATGGATAAAATTTAACTCCGGGATATATGTAAAAAAAAGAATACCCCGGCTGCTCACGAATTGCTCCACTGCCAGGAGTAAAAACGGAATAATAATAAGTAGCCAATGGTAAATAAAAACTCAGTGTTCCTTTATCATTTAACATACGCTCATAATGCAGTCCAAGACCCGGCAAATCAGGACCACCACCATCACCCCCTTCATTGTGGCTATCTTCGCCTGCTTGCAAAAATGCGAAAGAGATAATATTTTTACCATAGGTCTTTTTATGCAAATACACTAGTGAACGAAGATGACGATGAAAACGGGAATCATTATCAACTTCCTCTACAGTTCCATTTTCATAAATAATCTTTTCTACACGACTACGACTCAATACAAACGTATAGGCATTTGGTGAATCAATTACTTTATAGAAAATTTTTGTTGGAGTAACTTCTACTATCTTAACCTTAAGTTCAGCACTATCTTTCAGTTTAATTGTATCCTGCGCCATTGCATTTATAGTACAAATACTTAATAAGAAAACAAATATCCAGTTCGTTAATTTCATATTGATAGTTTTTTTAAAGAGTATAAAAATTAAGTGTACTACTAAAAACGATACCCCGCTTTAGCATTAAATTGCAATAAGTCGTTAAAATGATTCTTATAACTATCTGCATTATTATCTTCATCATAGTCGTTATCATAAAAAGTAAAGCCAAAGCCAAATTCAGCTCCTACATATAAACGTCTTGTTAGCATAATATCAACACCGGTATTTGCCATTGGGCCAATTTTTAAAACCTGCCTGTTTTCTATTGGGTATATATTGGCAACAGCAGTATCATTTAAATTTGCATGATACTTTTTACCAAAACCTGCAGCGAGTGATAATCCCATACTAAAACTGTAACGACGATTACTTCCCATTGGATAATATTTAAATCCCGGATACATATAAAAGAAAGCATGAAGGCTCTGATTACTATAAGTATTGTTATCAATGTAACTGTATGTTGTATAAAAAGATGTTGTTACAGGCAGATAAAAACTTAACGTACTACGGTGGTTTAATATTCGTTCATAATGCAAACCGATTCCCGGATAAGCCCCTGGCCCATAACTAACACTGGCGTCGGTTGCCTGAAAAAAGGCCAAAGACAAAATATTTTTGCCGTATTTTTTATTACCGGATAAAAGCCTGGAAGGAATATGGTGGTGAGCAAGATGCGCTTCTAATCCATAACTGATCTGTTCTATTATGCCATTGGCATAAATAATTTTTTCTACGGTCGATTTTTTTATTACGTAATCGGGCCCCGTCAAATTATCTGATCTTTTATAAGTGATTTCTGAAGGAGTTATTTTTTCTACTTTAGCGTTGATCTCAGAACTATCCTTCATTTTTATTATATCCTGTGCGGTAGCATTGATAGAAAAAACAAATAGAAGGCAAACAAATAACAGTTTTGTTAGTTTCATACAGATCGTTTTGGTTAGCAAGAATTATTTGAACGAAAATATATTACTCTGTAACGGAATGATTTCGCAAAGAGGAAAATAATCACGCAAAGCGGAAGACTATAACGTATAAGCTTAACCGATAAACGAAATCTATTTCATACTGCTTTATTACATATACTGTTACTAAAGCAAAAGGGTTGGGTAAATAGGATTATAACAATACTCGCAGCATCAAAGCGTAACCCGTATCTTTTTTCGGATTGTCTAATAGCGTAACAATATGTAAACCCATGCTTGTCCATACTTTAAAAACATCTCCTTTCTTGTGCATTTGAATTGCGGCATCTAATTGAGGTAACATTACGCCACGACAAAACCATCCTAACTCACCGCCTTTACTTCCGCTGGTATTATCAGAACTATAGGTGATTGCCATTTCCTGAAATGTATTTTGGTCAGATTTTATTTTATGAATGATGGTGTCTGCCAAAGCATTCACGAACTTTTTCTGAAATGTACTCGTATCCAATAAAATGTGAGCCACGTGATAAAACGTATTAGAAGCTTTCCCTAATATTTCTAAAAGATATTTTTGTCCATTCTTAGCTTTAAATGGACCGTACACATCTCCCACCTTTCCATAATACCCAAGACTATCACCAAAATTCACAAAAGAGTTAGTACTTACAATATTTACTGTATCTACCTTATATGCTTTCTTAAGTTTAAATTTCACATACCCGAACGGATCTTTTGAAGCGGATAATTCTGCTTTGATCTGAGCAATAGTCTGCCCTTTTGAAGCACTAGTTGCAAATAATACAAAACAAAAAAGAGAAAAAAGGAAACGCATTTTGATTACAGGTTTATTTTTTTTATCGCATCCTTTACCTGCTTTTTAAAAATATCAAGATTTTTCATTTCTTGTTGAATGAAACTATTTTCTTCCAAAGGTCCTATCACCGTATTCATTTCTTCATTATTATCATACACCATTTTACGAAATTCGCTTGAGTAATCTTTCGCTCTTGAATTGTAGATCCCTTTACACATCCAGCTTTTTGTTTGTATCGCCTGCTGTAATAATTGTTTAAAAAGTTCTGCAGTAAATTGTTTAGGCGTAATGTTTAATATTTCTAACAGGCTCGTGTAAGCGTGCATTATTTTATCCTGCGCATATTCCTCTCCTTGTTGATGATAAAAATTATGCAACTCATCCCAGCTTTTTACTTTACCAGATTTTATGTGTCGCTTTAATTTTTCAACTTCAGTTTGTTGAATTAATTGTCCGCCAATATTCAGCCATTTACTGCGCTGTACCTTAGCAGAAAGCGTTTTCTTAAAACTGTCAAAACTGGTGAAATTATTATTTTGAATATGTAGCAACAATTCAATCGTACCATAATAACGAATCAGCTCTTTAAAAAGAGCGATTGATTGAGGGACTTTAATTATTTCCGTTTCGCGGTTTGTATTTTCCCAACCAGTTACGATTGCTGCACCTTTTTCATCAGGTTTTAATTGTTCAAGCGATTGTAATGAATCAAACAATTCATTTATCGTATCAGGCGCCAAATAATCGTATTCAAGCAATTGTATTC
>Ga0210386_10002875_pt1 | contig 14579 bp, 15 predicted proteins | sample IncBWH32OmetaG_FD_160091 | JGI IMG/M metagenome (GOLD analysis project Ga0210386, IMG submission 160091) | Forest soil microbial communities from Barre Woods Harvard Forest LTER site, Petersham, Massachusetts, United States - Inc-BW-H-32-O ... | reverse complement strand
CTCTGTACTCGAGAAAAAGCAAAAGCAACTACAAAAACAACCCCACAGATCGCACAGAGTTGACACGGTCACTCCATATCAGGGTAATGCACTCATTGATCCGTTGTACGGAGCGAATCGCTTCCGCAAAGCGCGTTTATCGTTATCAATGGGTCAATCTTTTCTAGCGCGAGGTGTACACCTCGCGCTAAAGGCGAGCCCTATTATGGTTCAAGCTTTTCTGCCAATTTTCGACTTTTTCTTCTCAGCCATCTTGACCCGCTTCGCCTGACGCACTTCGTAAGTTGGCTTCATATCGAGGTACTGAACTTGGGTGAATTCACCGAGCGCTTGCAGGTCCCCATCTTCAAAGTGCCTTCGAATCCAGCGTTCATCTTGACCATATTCACCGTAGAAGTCGCCCATCTTGTATTGCCCGAAGAGCTCTTTCCCGGTGAGGATGATGACCGGGTTGCGTTGATGTCCCGGCGTGAGAATCTCACGGCTAACATTTGCGATCGCTCGGAACCGCCGCTTCTCTGAAGGCTTCAGATTGTCCCTGAACGTCACAAAGCATAACGCTACACCCGGAAACAATTCCATTGCTTGACGCGCTCTTTCGAAGTCTCGGTCCTCGAATGTGTTGAACGATTTGCACTCTCCGATCACGAACGCAGGCGCTGAAGACTTCATGGAGTAAGTCGGCTCGATGAACATCGAGAAGTCGGCTTCGAATTTTTTCTTCTTGTCGTCCTTATTCACCATCTCGAAGCTCGGTATCCACGTCGATTTGTGCCGCGCGTCTCTGGACAGAAGGTTCATAGTAGCGATCACGCAATAGGCGCCGTGTGCGAATCTGTCCGCAGCGAACGGACCGGAAATCTTGTATCCCCAATCGCCCTTATCAGGCGGACTACCTGTTGGAAACGGGAAAACGTGAGAACATCGAGGGCAATTGAAAGTCTTCTGTATGTCCCCGATGGCATACCAACTCGTGTGATGGCATTCAGGACATTGAAGCGTCAATCCAGGACGCAGGATGTTGTACGAGACAAGATTCGATAGTTGCCGCTCCACGGTCAGGTGTGCCGGCCCCTGCAAGGATTGCAGTTCGCGCACCACATCCTTGTACGGCGCGTAAGGCTTCTTAATTCTTTTCTTCTCTTCGTCATTCGTCAGATCAACCTCTACGTCTTCGTGCGCAAGGTTATTGAGGTACTTCAAGAATTGCGCAGACTTGAGGACGATACTGCTGAGTGACAGGTGGCCGCCAAGCGCCTTGACGATCTGATAGGCGGTCTGCCCGGCAGGGGACAAGTTGAGCTTGTAACCAACTCCGTCTGCCAATGCCGTGAACACATTCAATGACGTCGGCACTCTGATATACCGAGATGTCGAATAGTCCCCAGCCGTAAAGACGATACCGTCGCGAGAGACGAACGTCTTGTCCTCTTTGAAGTCGTGAACGAGGCTCGACAGGTTTTGCAGCCACGGGATGACAGGCGCTCCGTCTGCAACAGTATCGAGAATGTTGGCGACCGCTGTCATCGTGGATGCGGTGTAGTCATCTTCGAGAAAATCCGGCAGTGCGCTATCGACATGGAAACCGTTGCCGATTGTTCGGGGAACCGACTGTCTTCGTTGCGTTGGTTATCAGGTACGGTTCTGCGTCCTGCGAGATGCGGCTGGATTCTTCCCAAAGATTGGGCACATGGTCTGTGAGAACCCGGTCGTGCTCATTCAGACCGAGTGTCGCGAGACAAGCATGTTGCGTATCGTATTCCTGCGAACGTGCGCAAACAATTCGAGCGTGCTCCATTACCGTCGCGTTGTTCTTGCGCCGAAACTCATCGCGGATGAATGCTACGCAGTATTTCTCGAGTTTTGGTGCAAGCGAGATCGGCAGGGCACCAACCTGCCATCCGATGGCACGCATATTCCACAGGTCTATAAGGTCATACGCATTGTTCTCATCGAAAAAGAATAGTCTTGGCTCCGCCCATCTTCTGCGAGCCTCGCGCTTCAATTCATGCGTTGTCAGCCGCAGAGGAAACAGATATTCCACGTCAAAGAGCGAAGGAAATTCTTCCGGCTCGAACTCTTGCTGCTCTCCGCCAAGGGCCTCCTGATAGTGGCGAGAGAAATCTGCGGGGCCACCCTTGTTGCCGTATGAACCGAAGAGGCACGAGAACATCAGGTCATACATGGGGTCTTTGCTATGCGGCAAAACTACGGTGCGTGGCTTCTTCTGAACAACTGGAATTCACTGTCCCATAGGTCTTGGCAGATGCTGCGCATGTCCACGCCAACGGCAGCGCGGTTGTCTTCGTCACGGCCCGTAAGCTGCTGCACGGTGATCGTCCGATAGGCCGGAAAGCCGAGGCCAGCGGCCATACCCACTTCCATCTCTACGAGGAAGTCGGGCTGGATGCCCTCGATCATGCCCTTCATGATGCTGACCGCCGAGCGCTGTCTTTTCATGTACGGCTCGCGATAGACCGTCGGCAGCGTCTTGATGTAAGGGATGATGAAGTTATAGAGACCACCCCACATACCCGAGTTAATCTCGAACACTTGTTGTAGAGCCGCTTTATCGGAAGGCTTCGTCAGAAAAGCAAGTCTCAGGGGTCGAATCCTGACAGCGGTATTCTCCATTGGCTTTTTCCTGTGCCAATGATTCTATCGTCTGCCTGTAGGCTAGCTTTCAGACTTCTAAGGATCAGTCCTCATAAGTCAGCTTCCGATCGGTAATCGCGTACCGACTAGAAGAGAGTTGCAAGGACTGATCGGTCAGAATCAGAGAAGCAGAGTGACCTCTCGCATATCTTGCAGGCGATATGCCGACATATCTGGCAAAGGCAACGGTGAAGCTGCTAGCCGAGCTGTAGCCCACGCGTTCCGCAATCTGGTCCATGCCTAATTCGTGAGCATTTAGCAGTCGCCTAGCGAGTGCCATCCTCCACGCCAGAAGATATTCCATCGGCGGCAAGCCTACCGTGCGAGTGAAGCGGGCAAAAAATGCTGAGCGCGAAAGAGCTGCTTCAGTGGCCAGCTTCGTCACTGTCCAAGAGAAGCCAGGGCGCGCGTGCAGGGCGCAAAGTGCTGCCGCGAGTCGATCATCGGCAAGGCCTCGCGCCAGGCCCGGTGCAGAAGTCGTCTCGCCGGCGCACCGCAGTGCCTCGATGAGTAGCACCTTCAGCAGTCGTTCGAGTACCAAATCACGCGCCGGCCGCCGTGCACGCGTCTCTCCGTGGACCAATTGCATCAGCGCAGCGAGCCGTGGCTCTTCGCGTACGACGACAATCTGCGGAAGAAGCGGCACGAGCAGCTCTGCATTGGGCGAAGCGAAGCTGCAATGTCCAATCTGCGCGCGCAACGCGACCCGTCCTTCCTGGTCGCCGACGCGAAAATAACCGGGGCTTACCTGAACCGAATCCTGCGTGACGCCGTCGGGGGGACCAACCAGGCCTTCATTGACGAGGTCGCGAAGAGCAGGAATCAGCAGGAAGTCGCCTGCCTCCAGAGTCATCGGCGGACGTCCCTCCACCGTGATGCGGCAGCAGCCCTCCAGCACGGCACAGAAGAACGGCTCACCCGTTCCTTCGCGGTGAGTGCGCCACTGACCGGCGCACTCCACTAGCTTGGAAGAGTGTGCTGCTGGCTGGAGCAGGGTGACCACTTCCGCAAGCGGATCAGCAGACATAAAAGGACTCTCGCCAAAGAATCGAGGACTGTCAACTATAGAAAGTCCTGAATGCCGGACATATCCTTACAGATGTTGAACCGCATCTGGAGGTGCTTTTATGGCAAAGATTCTGATTACGGGTTGTTCGTCTGGTTTTGGTCAAGAGACCGCGAAGCTGTTTCTCGAGCGCGGCTGTGACGTTGTAGCGACCATGCGCAAGGTCAACGCGGAGTTGCTGCCGAAGTCTGATCGCCTGCAGATCCTGCCGCTCGACGTCACCGATCCCGACAGCGTGGCGAAGGCCGTAGCCGAAGCGGGCGGCATCGACGTGCTAGTGAACAATGCCGGCTTCGGCGCCCCGTCGCCGATCGAGTTGACGGACCCTGCAACAGCGCGCGCTCTGTTCGAAACGAACACGCTAGGCACACTGGCGATGGTGCAGGCGGTGCTGCCGGCATTTCGAGAACGCCGCTCGGGCGTCATCATCAATGTCACCTCGACGGTGAGGCTCAGGACCCTTCCGCTGATCGGGATGTACCGGGCCAGCAAAGCCGCGGTGAATGCCTTTACCGAGTCGCTCGAGATGGAGGTGAAGCCCTACGGAGTGCGTGTGCATCTCGTCTTGCCCGGACTCTCGCCCCGAGACGCGGTTCGGCGCTAACGCGTTTCCGCATCTACGGGGTCTCGACAATGCGGACTATGCTCCGATGATCAACGACGTTCTGGCCATGATCCGCGAGACCTCTGGTCCACTGACCTGTTCTGCGGATGTCGCCGAAGCTGTCTGGCGGGTCGCAAATGATCCTGCTTCTCCGCTTCGCACGGCTGCAGGTAAGGATGCGGAAGCTTGGATGGCCGAGGCAAGGGTCGCCTCATAGAGGGTTGATCCTCGCATGTTCGCGTCTCGCAATTACGACGAAATCGAAGCGGATGAGCAATTAGTCTCCCGTAAGTGATCGGTTGCTGACGAGAAGAGCGTTTATCGATGACTTATCTGTCAAGCATTGTCTATGCTAAGGAGTTGAATCACCCTAGTTGACGCCGATGGCATTCACTCCACAGCCCGGACGAGATGCACGACCCGCCATCGATGGGTATGTCTACCAGGTCGTTGCGACTGTCCTGGCATGGCTCAATCTTGCGGAAGGCCAGCATCTTGAGCTCGAAGCAGGCGAGGACTTCGATCTCGTCGAGCGGGAGGCTGCAAGCGTGTCCGCTGACGCATCCCGTACTGTGCAGCAGGTGCATAAGCGGTCGCGAACGATCACGCTGCGGAGCCCAAAGACAGTTCAGGCAATTGCGACCTTCTGTGCTCATCGCAAGACCAACCGTGACGCTGTGCTGAAGTTTCGATTTTTGACGACGGCAAAGCCGGGCCGCGAGAAGGGCTGGCGTGTTCCAGGAATTGTGACGTGGGAAGGTATTCGGCAGGTTCAGCTGAGCCCGGACGAAGAAGGTTCCGCGATCGAGCGCATCCGCGCTCTTCTCCAGGCGAGCAAGAAGCCGAGAGGCGTATCGGATAAAGGGTGGAAAAGCTTCCTTGAGGTCGTCACTGCTTTCCAGAGGGACGTATTGAAAGCTGTGATTTGCGCCTTTGAGTGGGCTATCGGCGCCGGCGATTCGGAGGCGATGGAGACGGAAGCCAGCCGGCGTCTCAGCGAGATACTGCCCGGCAAGTCTCCTGCAGTCATCACACGGGTATTCACGCATTTGTTCGCTTATGTATTCCGTCTGCTCTCCAACAAGGGCAAGCGAGAACTGACAACCGGACTTCTCCAGGAGCAGCTCAATTCTCCGACCGTCAGTGCGGACGATTTCGCACTCGCAGAACGCCTGCTTCACCGCATGGACGTCATCGAGGAACGTCTGGCTGCAGTTGAAACGACGGTTCACCTGCACATCGCCGAAGAGTCCCCGAAGGTATTCCTCGTGGGCGCACCTGCCGCGCCGGCGCAAGGAACCGGCGTCCTCTTTGACTACAACCAGGTATTCCGCGGCAGATGTCTTCATCTCGACGTTCTGGACGCTTTTCTTAGCTCGACCGCACAGAGCATCGCCGTGTTGCCGGGTAGGGGCGGCATCGGCAAGACAAAACTGGTCCGCGAATGGGCGGGACGGCAAACATTTTGGAATGTCCTCTGGGCAAGCGAAATGCGTCCCTGGCAGGCAAGCGCAGAGAGCGAGATCCCTCAAGGAGACACGCTGCTGGTGGTGGACGATGCCCATCGTTACGCCGACCTAGCGCAGGTCATCGGATTGGTGGCGAATTGGCGAGGGTCGCAGACACTCAAGTTGGTGATATCGACGCGCCCAAGCGGCCGGGACTACGTGAATGAGCGGCTGGCGCAGTTTGTGGATGAATTCCGCGTTCTTCGCTGCCCACCCCTCAAGGAGCTCACGCTCGACGAAACGATCGAACTTGCGGAAGAAATGCTGGGGCCCGGCTTCGCGAATCTGGCACTTCAACTCGCGCAGGTGTCTCACGACACGCCACTCGTCACCGTCGTAGGCGGCCGTCTCATTGCCAAGGGGGAGATTCTTCCCGATCTGCTGGGAAAGCATGAGGCGTTCCAGCACGCTGTCTTCGATAAATTCGCCAGCGAATGTGCGGGCCAGCTTCCAGCCGGAGGGAAATCCAAGGAGGAAGTTCTCCATCTGCTCGCGGCAGTTCAACCGGTCGACGAGCGTACCGCTGCGTTTGATGCGGCGGCACCCGCGTTCCTCGGCTTGCGTTCGGACCAGATTCGCCGCAACGTTCTCGCACTTGAGGAAACGGGGATTGTGATCCGCACAAGAGGTGCCGCCCGGATCGTGCCGGATGTTCTGGCGGATTACCTGCTGGAGCGTGCATCCGTTGGCCCGAACCATTACGTAACCGGGTATGCCGATGCGGTGTTCGAAGCCTTCCATGAGGGTTTTCTTTCGAGTCTCCTGAAGAACCTCGCCGAACTCGATTGGAGAATCACCCAGCGAGATCCCCAAACGCGGCTTCTTGAGAACATCTGGTTGCGTCTCCGCGAGACCTTCAGGACGCGGCAGGCTCATGGACGCCGGCAGATGCTTCTGGAGATGCAGAAGGTTGTCGTTCCAGCCGGCCGCGGTTCATCGCCTCCTCCAGTTCGCGATGGATGATCCGGCGGAGACGAGCTATGACTATGGGTTTGAGGTTACTGACGCGAATGTGATCCGGGTCGTTCCCGAGCTTCTTGCCGTCACGATCCACGATCCGGAGTCATCCGCCGACGCATTCCGGCGCCTCTGGCTCTTGAGTAAGAGCGGACCGGAAGAGGAGACCAGGAATCGCGCGCCGCGTTCTGAAGGAGGCAATTGGCTATCAGAAATACAAGTCGCTCAGCTTTAACGAACGCATCTTGTCTCACGTGGAAGCCCTTGCCCTAGATCCAGGCGCATACGACGGGGACTTCACACCGCTTGATCTTCTGAACACGCTGCTTGATCGGGAGATCAGCCATACTGAGCGCCAGGGCGGAGCGTTCTCCGTTTCTGCTCTGCCGATTCACTATGGCAATGTGAATCCGCTGAGGACACGCGCCCTCGAAATCATCACGAAGTGCCTTGAAAGCAGCAAGCCGCGCATGGCCGTCGACGCGGTCGACTCGCTGAGTCACGTGCTGTCGGAGTACCATCCAGGCTTACGCGTCGAAGTCACGACCGATGAACAACAATGGCAGGATGGAGAGCGGCTGCGTGCTTTGCAGATCCTAACAACGCGCGTTGAACGAGGCTCCCTCGCGCTGCCTGTCGTGTGGAGAATCCGCAAGCTGTTGTTCTGGGTGATTGAACGCAGCCAGCTCACGGACCAGGTCAAGCGCGAGGCGGAGCAGCTGCGCGAGAAGCTGGAGCTCCCGGAAGACTTTGACGTCTTCGACTCCCTGTGTGCGGACCAGTGGGAGTACAACACGCTGGAGGACGGCTTCTACTCTGTCTCCGAGCAGCGGAATCAGAAGGAACAACGGGCGGTCGAGTTCCTGAAGGCCCACGGCAATGTCGCACCAAAGAAGGCCATGCCGGAGGCGTTCATCTTCCCGAACGCAGACGGTGGTTTTCTGCACGCCAATAACTACCGCTACCGAGTGCTTGGGCCCTTGGCGAAGGATTTGGGGATCGAGCGGCTGAACTTCCAGATCCTGCGCCGAACGATGGCGACGCAGGCGCAGAGCATGGGATCGGTGAAGGACATCCAGGCGCACCTGCGGCATTCGAGGCCCGACACGACGGCCCACGAGTATATGCAGGCGCTGCCGGAGAGCGTGCAGGCGATGGTCGGCTCGGTGTACGAAATGCTGATGAAAGGAGGGGAGGGAAAAACGTCGTTTTCGAATTTGCCACAAAATGCCACAAACTTTTCGGATGAGGCATCTGTAAGTCAATGAAAACATGGTGGGCGCAGCAGGATTCGAACCTACGACTTCCACCGTGTGAAGGTGTGGTGGAAGTGGACGGCTGCACATCCTAAAGGGCTTATAAGCCGGAGGAACCGGTAAAAACCGGTATTCAGGGCCATATTTGGCATCAAATTGGCATCAACTTCCAACCAGCGGGAAGGGCTGAATCGTGGGGATTCAGCCCAGCATTTCAAGCTTAGAAACTTCAGAAACTGAGGCAGGAGTCTGCGTCGTTGTTGTGCGGGTTTTGGTGGTGTCACAGCCAAAAAATCGTTCGAGGCTCCGTCAGGTGTTTACTTAGATACCCGCGACCTCTGCCGTGACAGCTAATCCGTGTCGCGTAACTGATTGAAACCAGGCGTACCGGATGGCTACCTGAGCGCCCTGTGGAACCCTTGGCAACGGTTATTGGACCCTTATCGGACCCGCGACCTTTGCCCTCTAAACCTTTGCCTTGGACCTCTGCCCGACCTTTTGCCTTTCGCCCCCATGCCTGCCCGCCATAGCCCAAACTTGATAACGAGCCGGACCATTTGGACGTTTCCGACCCGGGACTACTGTGCAGGCACTGCCTGAAGCCTTCGGCAAGTGATATGGAGACTTCCTTCTTCTTCCACGCTGATCGTTCGGTTCAGATCCCTCATCGGCCATCTCGTCAACTCGTCCAAAGCCCGGTCGTCCCACTCTCTTCTGTAAAAGTGCTTGAGAACAAACTGAACAAAGTGGCCGATGCTCAGCGGACCGTGAACAGCGACTCTCGAATCGCGATTTAGCATATGCACATGGGACGCGGGCTCGGTCTCGCTTGCCGCGTGGGGAGCGTAATCGAACCGCAGTGGCGAACGCATACGCAACTGGTCAGTGACCAGCTGCGTTTCGCTTTCCAGTGCAATGAGATTTGCTTCAAGCTCGTAGATCAGGAGCAGGTCCAGTGCATCGAAATCGAGGACGTTGAAGTCCTCTGGGAGAAGTATCGGGCATGGGTAGTATCCAAATCGGTGTCCGATGACATCGTTCCCGCGAATGTCTATTGAAAGCTGAAGCAAGGCCCCATCGCGCATGAGCGCAATGAAATGGTTTCCTAGCACCATTCGCCGGTACTCGGTGATTGATGCAAACGGAAGCGTTGAAAACAATCCAGGCTCTGCAGATTCGGCCGCTGGCCAGGTCACTCGGGCAGTCCCGTTCCGATTTGCGATGATGGGCGTATTGACTGTACCGGCCAGACCGCTTCTTAGAAGACCGATGGCAAGTCTCGAAAGCTCAGTCCTGGCCTCATTGGGTGTCATCGGACGACTCCAAGAGCAACCCGAGACGCTTCCTTAAATCTTCAGGAATAGCTTCAACCACGAGATCGCCTGACTCTGCCATCGCAACTAATTCCTGGAGGCTCTTCACAGCACCTTTCTGCCGCGCAATTTCCGTGTCGGTCTTGTCCCGGTGAATCTTCCGCATCTTTGCGAGTTCTTCATCAGTTGGCACATTGAATGAGAGCCGATACTGATGTCCCTGAACTTGTTGTAGCTCTTCAATTAGTTCGTCCATTCCCCCGCCTATGCCGCATAAGCGGACCCAAGCTCGCGAGCGGGTGATCGCCGTAAAAAGAACATTTCGAGCACGCACGGTGATGAACGGCGACCACGCATAATCGCTGTGCGCGATATAGACCATTGCCGCCTCGTTGCCTTTCGCGCGATAAATCCCAGAGATGGCGACAGAGTTGTCTTGGTATAGCGTATCTACACTCGATGTCACACCAGCGAGATGGGAAGAAATGCCGAGGTTGCTCAGAGCCTCCATTATGGGAGCAGCTTGTTGTTGAGCTTTAATCGCGTTTGGCACGATGATGAGAATGTCAGTGTGTCGGAGCTCATCGTGAGTCAGATTGTGCTGGACGCTCGCGGCAATCCAATTTGCCTGCTGGTTGGCGTCCTCAAATCGTGACCAGTTCACTGCATCGTCGGGGGAGAGGACTTCCGGGAAGTAGGAAGGAAAGGAATTCAGGCCCCGCTCTAATTCCACGTGTTGACCGCGTTCCAATGAACCGCTTCGGACCCTGTAGCCGACCTCCTCAAGCAGGTGTGCATTCTCAAAGAACTGAACGAGGCCGCGTTTACGATATATTCCAAAGCCGATTGCATGAGCTGTAGTCAGCGTCCAAGGGGTATTTCGATAACAGACGGGGAGGACAATGTCGCGGCGAGGAGTATCTTCTGCGGCATCGAGGTTGGGAACGCGGGGCATGCTCTCCGCATCCGTGCCGAATAGCTCAGCTGGAGGTGCCATCGAGTATGCTCCAAGGTTCTGAAGTTCGTCGTAGGCATAGACGATGCGCTTTGGCTCTCGTGTTGACAAGTAGCAGAGTTCAAAAAAGGAGCGCGGCAAGTCTTGCGCTTCATCGATCAGAACGGCGTCGAATAAGGCTTTCGGAGTGCGCGGCTTCAATGACGCGAGCAGTTCATCGCAGACGCCTTCAAAGCCGGTTTCATAAGAATATCTTGTCTTGGCGTAAATAAAGTCCTGCACTGGTAGGTCGTTTGCGGCAGAGATCTCGGCATAAACGCCTGCTTGTCGCCTACTACCCCATGCGTGGAGAATTCTGAGCTTGGACCAGTTGGGCTCGTCCTCTGTGTGATCGAAGCAAAAGCGCCGCACCAAATCTTTGAACTGCTGGTACAGCGCTCGGGTATTGAAGGTGACAACGATGTCCCACTCCGGATTCGCTGTATGCAAATAAGCCGCCTTCAGCGCGAGAACCACGGTCTTTCCTGAGCCAGCTAAGCCGCGGACTCGCTGAGGGCCGTCGGGCGTTTCGATAGCGGCTCTCTTCTGCCATTGGTCTAGGTTGGCGATCTCTTTCTCGATTCGCTGCATGATGCCGCCGCGCGAGTCAGCGCGGACATTATTCCGCTTGACTGATGGCTTAATCGTGGCGACTCGCTGAATGGCCGCATTGACGAGGTGGAGGCTTCCTTCATCGATTGGGGAGTAAGACTGCAGCTTAGCCTGAAGCCCTCTCGGCCCTACAACTTCAGCGTTGACATATCGGGCGACAGTCGCATCATCGGGGACGAACGTTAAGACGTTAATAGGCACCGCTAACGTGCGATTCTTGATCAACGGCTTGTACTGCAAGAGCTTTCTTTGCAGCGCTGTATAGAGATCGTCTTGATGCTCCTGAACATGATCGCTCGTCTGATATTGCCCAAAGTCGATAACCACGACACCGAACTCTCGGCAGGTCAGAAGAGAATCGATCACGACCATCTGGTCTGAGGACGCGATGATCGGGTACGCAAGATAAAGCGTGCCGTGAAGATCCATGTCTCTCAGCTGATGCTGGAGCTGGTGTTGTCCGAAGAGATTTTTCCCCTGACCAATGACGACTTCAAGCATAGCAACTCGCCGATCTTTGCTGTGTTCTCACGATATCCATCCTAATGGGCCGACCGTTGTTTGGGCATCCCTTTCCGCCTCGCTGCGGCCCACTTCGTACTGAAAGTTTGTGCTCTAGACCATGCGTGGGCCGCGGTCTAGAACTCTTCGATGTCGCCGTACTTGGACTGCTCCAAGAAGATTTCAACTCGATCTGAAGTCCAGACCGCAACTCCGGTTCCGAAGAAGTCTGTATCCTCTGTCCAGATCGCACAAGACAGAGACAAGGCCGTAGCCAGAACGGGCCAGTCCTCCTCGTCTCGGCCCCGCAGACGCTGCCGCGCGTCCGCTTCGAAAAGACCGTATGCCTCCTCGCCGATAGGCTCGATCAGTGATTGCAGATAGGCTAGCGTGGCGGGAACATCGCTATTTGACTTTCCCCGTTTGGCGAGTAGCGCGGGCAAGTATTTCGCCGCGTCGGCATACGCAACCTCCGGGGCATAAAACCGGACGCCGTGTACTGCATAGGTCTCAAGGAGCTGCCGGACGCGCTTCCCCAGGACGGCACGAATCAGGATGTTGGCGTCCAGAACGATCATTTCAGCGGGCGGCAGCCTTTCTTCCACGGCGCATCTGTTTGAACTCTGCGACGATCTCTTCCTCATCAACATCGGAGAGGGCGGCTGCGAGGCGATCCGCCGCAGCGCGGAGCTCGGTCATATCAGCGGATTTGGTGGATTTGCGTGGGGTCGGCACGTAGACTCCAAGAGTCTCGCCACGCCGCGTCACGGCGACAGGCGCATCGGACTCCAGAAAACGGGCGATCTGTTCGCGGAACTCCCGTACCCCCACCTTGATTGCAGGCATAGGCACCTCCTTGTGTACACTTGAGTGTACACCTTCGGTACTTGTGAGATCAATTCCCATTGGCTTTCCGTCTCCTTTAGGGGATGGTCGAACTCACTCTTTCGTCCTGAAGGGCAAGTGCACGTTGCTCCAATCCTGCAACATGCTGATGAGATGCAGCGCCGCGTAACCGCCTGACTCGGATAGCGAATACTCTACATGAAGCACTCGTCCACTCAGGTTCTTCCGCACGACGAGGCCGTCTCGCTCCATCTCGCGAAGGTGCTGCGCCAGCATCTTCTTCGATGCCTGGGGAAGTAATCGGCGCAGTTCGCCCAGGCGGGCCGGTCCTTGCTGGAGCCGTGAAAGAATCCGTGTCTTCCATTTCCCATGGATGAGGTTGACGGCGATTTGCGCGGAACATTCTGCCGAACATTCGGACAGTCTCCGAGCTTCCGGCCAGGGTCTCACCCTCAATTGAAAATCATGCAAACCCTTTTCGCTTGCGCTCCCTCTTGTCCTCAAAGTCCGGTCTTGCTCAGTGGTTGATTTCAATTGATCCCCTTCTCGCAAGTTCCCCAACATATATCACCGTCCGGTCAGTCTCGAAGATCTGTCCCTCACCTACTAAAGGCACTTCCAAATATTGTTTGGGGCACGGCTACGAAAATTTATTTACGGGGGAGCTAAGGCGAACCGAGTCGTCTATACTTTTCGTGTTGAAGTAGTTAACCCATTCGAGACGAACGCTCGCATATGCCGCCACAAGGTCGCATCTGGCAGGAGCTGACGTGGAGTTGGGCCTATTCGACCGGGCACCCTGCTTCTGATCAGAATCTGGAGGCCGCTGCTAAAGCAGCATGGCCGTACGCTTTGCTGTGTTCCTGGAGCTACCTGAACGATCATGCAGCGGCTCATGACCTCATGGATCATGCAGTTCAGAACACCTTCGACTACTTAGGCCGGCATCCGGGATGTACCGAGACCAAGCTCTTGTGGCGGATGAAGAGCGTCATCAAACGCCGCGCCCGGCAGCAATCGACTAAACGAAATCGAGAGATTCCATACGGGTCTTTGCTTGACCTGGAAGCCATGTACACCGGGCCATCGGACGCGGAGCAACGAGTCTACGCCAGTGAGCTACTCGCGCGCCTCTCGCCATTTGCACGCTCAATAACGGAATGGCGGTGGCTAGGGTACTCCTGGAGGAAGATCGCCCAGCATCTCGATATGGACCATACTGCTGTCAGACGCGCATATTTTCGGGAGGTAGAATCGTTGCTCAACACCTTCTCCCAATCAGGGGAGCTATCTGGATGCGATTGAGATTGTTCGGTTTTTCGAATCCGGAAGATCGTTTTGAACAGTGGCTGGCTCAGCAGCATCAAGAGCGTGTCCTCAAAGGTGACACCATTGCCCCAGGCCCATGTCCCGATTCACTCTTTCTCCGCAAATTGGCGAAACGCTCCAGCGAGATTTCACTGGATGATCCGCGGGTCAGCCACGCGGCAAACTGCCCCCTCTGCATGAGGCAGTTATTTGCAGTTCACGAAGAAAGTCGCTCCCGTCGCTTGAAGCTTGTATTTGCCGTCGCGGCGGCATCGTGCCTTCTGGTTGCCGCGTTGTTCCTCGGCAGCAGGCATTGGGGACGTACCGACGACCGAATATCGACCGATATGGCAGCGGTTTCTCAAACCGTGGATTTATCGAATGCGGGAACATTTCGAGGCGATCAACCCGCCCCCCTCCAAGCCGTCTCATTGCCTGCTGCTTTGGTCAAGGTCACAATCATCCTTCCGCGCTACAGCGAACCTGGGCGATATGCAGTGTCCGTAACCCGCGACCAAGGGGGCAGTGACCTGCTAGCGCGCGCCAGCGGAGCCACGAGTGGCAGCCACGACCGTATTGAAGTTGCTGTTGTCCTCGATTTGAGAAAATCTCCACCTGGCTCCTATTTCCTGTCAACCACCCATGAGCAGGATCAAGCCTCCTACTACTATCCTCTTCAAATCAAGTAGTTGATTGCGGCGGGATCGCTCCTACATACGGTCGCGACGCTAATACTGGCTCTTCTCCCCCGGCGTGAATGTTATCAATAGCGTATTCCAGTTGATCGTCCACGCCGGTTCGCCTCCGCTGCCAATCGAACCCGATCGCATCGTCTGGTTCGATCGGACTCCCCTCTAGTACAGTGCCGTTCCATGTGTAATAGGCTCCGACAGGCAGCGCTAACCTGAACCCTTGTCCAACTTTTACCGAAGTAGCGGAAAGGAGTCTGCCAGCAGTCT
>Ga0210386_10002874_pt1 | contig 14587 bp, 24 predicted proteins | sample IncBWH32OmetaG_FD_160091 | JGI IMG/M metagenome (GOLD analysis project Ga0210386, IMG submission 160091) | Forest soil microbial communities from Barre Woods Harvard Forest LTER site, Petersham, Massachusetts, United States - Inc-BW-H-32-O ... | reverse complement strand
TCGACCTTTTTGCATTTTGTCTCTTGAAATCGCGTATAGATTCGGCCGGTTTCAAGAAAAGCGCGACGCTCCTCTCCAAGCAGCCGTCCGCGAGGACTATGCGCTTCATTCGCACCAAAAGCGATTTTTAAATCCAATGCCGTTGAGGAAGGTCCGGGAACGGCCTCGGGCGTCATTGGGCCGAACTCACGACACCAGCATTCCGCAGCGGATCGGGAAGGGCCCGCCTTAACCGACCTGTCGAGGGCCGCATCGGTCGCCCTCTTATTGACTCCCGCCACGCGATCGGCCTGAATAGGCGGGTCTCTACTAAACGACATCGCGACTTAGCCCTGGCCTTCTCCCCTGGCCGGCGCTTTTCATTCTTCGGGTGTTCTGTGAAGATCGCCGGCGGCCGATTCAGACCAAGGCCGGGAGGACCACACGTTATGAAGATTATCGTTGCTGCTCTTGTAGGGCTTACAATCGCCGGGGCGCTCTCGACTCCTGCCTCGGCGTTCAGATGTCTGGCTCGGAGCGAAAATGGGGTGCAAACCTGGGGCTATGGCATCTTCTTCAGCAGGGCGTCGCACTTTGCTGTCCGCCATTGCCGCGTCGCCGGCGGGATTGGGTGCCACGTCGCCTACTGTCGCTGATACGGGCGAGCGTCGTCATTGACTCTCATCGAGTGCTTTGATCTCTCAGCGAGCGCTTTTCAATAAAGCTTGGGAGTAACGCTTAAGACCTAGCCCTGGTCAGATTCACCCGGCCGGGGCTTTTCGTTGGCGGGCCGCGCCACTCAACTGGAATGTCTGGTCATCGAATGTCTGGCTAGGCCGGTAAGCAATGCCACGACGTCCGCGGCCAACTTGTCGAAATGATCTCGAAATTTGTAAATTTCGACTGACGAATATGAAAAGGTGAATTCCAAAGGCTCGAGCGGAATGGATGCAGGTAGCTGACGTTTTCTTGTTGCATAGTAGGCCGGATACAAGACGAAGCCGAGATTGATCCATTCGTCAGCTTCGTCACGGCCTACGAACGGACTAACAATGCCATGGGCGACTTCATTTCTCCTGGAAGAAAACTGCCTCGATTGTTTCAGGATCTCTTTGAGCAAGACCTGTAATTGGGGATCAGGAGTATGTTTGAAATACACTTCCGCCGCCGTCTCGATCATATTGGCGCGGCCTCGAAACGTTTCGACTGAGCCGTACGCACGTAGAGCGGCTATGTTTCCATAGCCGGTGCCAACGAAATAAGAGAATGCAAGGCTTAGATTGCCTTCGAAGAGTTCCCACTGGCTCAGCGCCGCACCGACAGCGCGAAAAGTATCGTCTTGCGAGGCATCGCCACACTGAGGAATGTCAGGAACTTCCCAAGGTTGTTTTGCCATCTTTGTCGGCCTTAATGGTTTTTCTGAGCAACTCAGGCAGCTTTGGCGATATTCACCGCGATCCTGCACGCCTCGTCCCCAAAAAATAAAACCCCGGGCAGTCATTTGCGCGCCCGGGGTGCCTAGTAGTGATGCCTCAGCTTTGCAGGCTTCTCTGTCCAAGCAGCGCGGGGTGTCGGGGGATGGGGACCGCCACCAGGACAGGGCCTCCTGAGCCCCTTAGTGGCACGCGCTACCCGTGGGAAATGTGTTGGCAATCACCATGCAGACGTTTGTGAGCGAATCACCCCGCTCACCGCCAGTGATTGTCCGTGGGCACTTCGGTCATGGGACTTCGGGAGGATCAAAAGTCTGTCGGTGTCATCTGCAGCACGTCGCGATCGCTGTGAAGAATGAGCGAGCTCAATTTAAAGCCGGTCAACGTGCTCACACCGACAGTGAAGGTCGAAACCAAAACCAAGCCGAGAAGCGCTGTGGTCAAAAGCTTTGCCATAGGTTTTCTTCCCATCGGTTGAGGCAAGCTAGGACGAGATCGCTCGACCTCCTGTGATGGCAATCACCGGGTGGCGCCCGTCGCCATTCAGCTCCCGAACGAGGTAGGACGGCTGCTAGACTTAACCCGACTGGGAAAGTCGATCACGACACCGCCTGCGCTTGACGGCTCGCCCACTTCCAGCACATCGGCTTTTTCACGCCACAGCTTGGCGAGTTGCAGGTACACGCGCCTGGCTCTCGGGTCCTCGGTGGTTAAGGCGGTACGCTGGCAATCACTGGCTTTCTTCCGACACAGGTCGGGCGTGTTGGTCTCGCCGGGCAATCTGGCAAAGTAGCTGATCGAGGTCATGGAACTCACGACGAGGCTGCGACGCAAACTTCTTAGCGCGCGGCACGTCTAAGGCCGGTGAACCGATAATCTCAGATTTGACCGAACTGCGTCACCCGGCTCAGCGCTTTTGTTGATTCCCACTGGGCTCTTGAGCTGAACGCAGAGGTGGAGCGTCCAATATTTGGTTAGGCGTTTCCGTTACATTGACCGAGCAAACGCCCTCAATCGTCGCAACTGCAAAGATTACAGCCGTGTGACCTTCGTCGCGCTGCATATAGGCGATTTGCTCGATATTCACATATGTCTCTTGACGATCGGTGCTCGTAAGCCGTTTCCACGTAGCCATGGCGGTTTCCCTCCAGAATGTATGAAACGTGCGTTTTCGGCATTCAGCACATCATTTAGCTTTGAGCGTGTAGGTGCCACGGAGGATACGGATTACCGCCATAGCCGCTTTCTCTGCGGCAGGGGCAAGCTCAGGCTTGAATGCCAGAACCTCCCAGTTCGAGTTGCGTCCCTTGGGCTTCGTTCGGCCAATAAAGACCGCCTCCAGGTGGTCGCAACCGTATCGTGTCCTGCACCGTTTCAGGGCCTCGGCTTGTAACCACTCCAGCGTCTTCTCTTCCATCAACCGCCGACTTCTATCAGCCTTTGATCCTGCCACGCACCCCCGCACTTGCCTGCCTTGGTCATTGCCTTAAGAACGCCTATCAGATCGTCGAAGGCGTCGCAGACACCAAATAGAAGGCAACGAGCATGACCACCTATGTGATCATTCACACCACCGTCCATGACACGGAGACCCACCACCGCGAGATCGTTCCCAAGATCATGAGGTCGGTGGAGCGCCACGGCGGCAAGCGCATCGCCCTGGGCCACGGCGAGCAACTCAGGGTCCACCTCGGCGAGCCGCCCAATGCCAATCGCCTGGTCGTTCACGAGTTTCCCAGCCTCGAGGCCGTCGAGGCCTGGGTCGAGGATGTCAAGGCCAATCGCGAGCAGCTCCACACCCTCGGCGACCTGACCATCAGCAGCGTGCCGGCGATCTGATCGCTGGGGCGATGAGCGGTCAGGCGCGCGCTGCCGCAGCAGATCGATCCGGCGTGACGCGATGAAGCCAAGCCGATGTTGCGCAGGCGGCTTGGCTTGAACCAGGCCGCCCATCGTGGGCCTGCTAAAGGGCCATGACAATCATACCGGCAAGAGCAAACAGGCACGCGAGCGCGAAGACCAAGAAGGTCACGCCGATTAGCAGAAACCTTGCCCGTCGCCGCAGCACGATCGCGCGAATTTTCGCCTCGATCGCCCTGTGCTGAGCTAATAAGTGATCGGCCGTCGCGGTCGCCTGCGCGTGCAGTTGATCAATTATCCGCGCCCGGCGATCGTGCGCTTCGCGCTGCTCTCGAAGGGTTGGCGTGTTGCTCACGGCTCTCCCGTCCGGCCCTTAGCGTTGCAACAACCGATCCCTTTGACAAGTGCGGTCTCGGGGAACCGACGTTGCTGCCCCTATCGGCGCTGCTTTCCGTTTCCAAGGGAGGCGCCATGGATGCCCGCGAATGAGGCACCGGAAGAGAGTGGCGCTTATTTTAATCAACGCCTGATCCTAAGCCCGATGGCTATCCGTTCCCACAAATGTTCTTAAAACCGACCCGAAGCCAGCACCGACTAATACTGCGGTCTTCGCAGCAATTCCGGCAACTTGGCGATATTCGCCAGGCGCGCGCTGGTTGGGAAAGCCGACGACGATTGTGATGAGGGGCGCCCGCGCGCAACGGTCATTCAATCATGCGTCCGTATTTAAGGGAGCATTGAGAACTTCCGACGCTGCCTTGGTATAAATATCGCCAAGGCTCTTTATTTGTTCACCTGCGAACATCAATTGAAGTTGCATGAATTCGGTGTGAATCGGCACCGTCTCCAAGAGATTCTTTGCGTGCGTCAATTTATGAAAATAGTCGCGAGCCAAAATTATGTGTTTCTCGGCGCAGTTCTTTGCTTTGCCACCTAATTCAGTGTCGCCCAACGGGTAGGATGAAACATTCTTCTGGAGAAAATCGAAGTACTTATCACCTGCCTTGCGTACCTCCCCGCCAATCACTTCCATCATTTCATCTAATGTTACCTTCTGATCTTTTGGCATCGTGGTGCGCTCCCTTGAAAAAGCAGAATAGCTAGCAAAGTCGATCGCTCCGCGTAGCGTCACCGTCCCTTACTTAACTGGGCTTTCTGGGGGACACTTGCAACGCAAAGTCCTGGCTGGCTCAGCCTAAATTTTACTTCGGTGTGCTGGAGGCGGGATGCTGCTCATAAACAAGACTGCCACTTACCCAAAATGCCGGAGTGCCTGTTGGGGGCTGGGATACCAGTATTCTCCATTGATCCAAAAAGCTGGCTGTTCCCCTGACATTGGAAACACATACTCGCCGTCGATGTAGAAAACGACCCGTGCTGCCACTAGGGTGGTCGTAGACGTAAGTTGTCATCCGTCGCTTATGGGATGATCCGGCAGGTCGGACGGCAAAAAGAACCCCGAGGCGTCCCCGCCTCGGGGTTCTCCCTTCTAGCTGTTGCCTCAGCTTGTAGTCTGGGCGGGGCCGTCCGGATTGGCGCAATTGGATCAGAAGACCGTCGCCATGCGTCGCAGAATGTCACATCCTGGGGCGATTTGTTTCACGGCCTCGTTACGCGGACCTATCGCGGTCAAAACGTGCGCCATGTCGGCTTTAACTTGGAGGCCGTGGAGTGTCCATCGTCCCGACCCCAAGGCTGTACCGCCTAGGCATGGGAAGCGACGCTACTATTGGTCCTAGGCACAGGGGGCCAAGCTTCCGTCAAAGCTATTCGTGCGCGCGCGGCGATTGGCGTTGCCGATCGAGCCGTTGGGTATCGGCTCGGATAAGCCGCGCTCTCGACACCAGCGCCATGCAGCTCGCCGTATTCGGAATGTCCACCGCGCTGCGGATCGCCGTCGTCCCCGAAGCTTTGTTCGTCATTACGGCTGTTTATCAAGTTGCCCCGAATTTGCAGTTATCCAATCCACAGCGTCATCCTTGCTGCCAAAGCCATCGATACGTCGCTCGTGACCTTGATGGTATCTAATGACCACATGCCAGCCCGTTCCAACTTTATCCTGGAAGGGCTCCATTATCGGTTGTTCGCCAGAATCTGCCATGTCGGCAATATGTACCTTAGCCATCTGGGGTTCCACCCCCTCCGACAGCCGCGCGGGCTCAGCCTCGCCCATATTCGGCGGCGCAAGGCTTTTAGGAGCGTGGCGGGCAGTTAGTCCCGCCGCCGCGCTCGGCCGCATGGGCGGGAAGGCAAGAGCAGTCTGCAAATGGAGCGCATTGATCGCGGTCTCCGGCTGAGTTAGGGGCGGCGAATTCTGAAGTCGGGAATGGCGAGTTTCCGCGCTTCGGCTTCGTCTGCGGCATAGACCACGCCGAGCAGCATTCCTGACTTACCGAGTTGGATGACTTCCCACGCAACACGCTTCTTCGGCATAGCGGAAAGATAGGAACCGACGCATCAAGACTCGAATCGGCGTCGTGCCGGATCTCTAGCCATTGCGCGGCGAATCGTATGGCGTGATCGAAAGGGAGATCACCATGAACCACGTCCGCGCCGCCAATGTAATCGAACGCTATCGGGGAGCCATCATAGAGTGGCAGGAGCCGCCGAGAACAGGAGCCAGTTCGGACGCGACCGTGTCCTTCGAGTCAGGTCGCTATGCTGGCCGCTCGGAGCCTAGCCAAGGGCACAGCAAGGAAAACATGCGCAGCAATGCACGGAGACACGTCGACGGCTTGCTCGTCGACGCCTGAGCGTCAGCGCGAGAGCCGAATAAGCGGAGCAGTCGCGTGCGTCGCGGTCGCGCTGGTGACGGTAATTGTCTGGGGCGGACCACCCTGCACTTCGCTTGTATCGTTGTGCGGAGCGTCGCGTTTGCCCGAAAGTTCGTGCGGCCACTCGCCTGTGATGATCGACCCGCCGATCAGACCGATAACGATCAGCCCGGCAACGGATAGGCGCTTCGCGAGAACGGTCAGGCGCGACCACTCGGGTCGCAAATCGGATAAGGTGACGTAAGTCATAAACAAATCCCATCGGCAGAATCGCCGTTGCCGGGATCGGTACCAAAAATGACGGCAGAGATTATGGCGGAAAGATCAGAGCCGACTGCGCCGTTAGTGCGGCCAGTTCCGCAACAGCTTACGGACCCGTTCGCGCTCGGCTCTTATCCAATCAGCATCGTCGCAAGGCTGACTGAGCCAAAAGCTCAAGGTCAGCAGGTATTCGTTCAGGTAGCGATACATCGTCAGAATCCTTCCTTTGGGAAGGACGCCATATGATTCGGATAGTTATCGCAAGAGCGCCCTCGCCCCGCGCTCCGCTGCGAAAAACACTGTGCCGGATTTTGTGCGAACGTTGCGGAAATGTGCCGACTTTTGGCATTCCGTGTTCACCGTATGGTCCCATATGTCCGAGATGTCCATACTTGAAAAAGGCCAAAAATCAGCTATTTAGGCGGCCATTGGGGAATAGTTCAACGGTAGAACAGCGGACTCTGACTCCGTTAATCTAGGTTCGAATCCTAGTTCCCCAGCCAACCAGGATGATCGGCGAAGCCTTTCCCGCCTTTTGCCTCTGGCCGCGAAGTAAATTTCGCCATTTCCGCAATGGATCTAAACGGTTCGCGCAGAGTTGAGTTCAACTCGCCGTTCGCCCACGTCGAGTTCGAAACCATGAAATTGAGAAGCCGCCGTTTCTCCATCGGCTGCTCCCGGTCGAACAAACGCCGCGCATTCCTCGACATCTCCAAGACGGTAATGCCTTCTTCTAGGTAGTGCTGATCGGCGGCCTGGTAGCGCCGGATTTCCCGCAGGCACTTGTCCTGCTGCTTGCGCCAATCGGCGGACAGTTGCTCGAACATGCCCGCGTCAACCTTCCCGTCCAGCTTGTCCACGTACATCGCCTGAATGCGGGACTGGATACGGTCGTATTCCGTCTGTAACCGCTTGAGCGCCTCGGCGTGCTCCTTGGCTTGGTCAACGTGGCTCGACTTGAGCCCTTCGGCGACAAGCTCAAAAGCATGTTGCGGGCGGGACGGGTATCGGAGCCGGGTCTGGACGCGGGAGCAGGCGAACCTGAACAATGCCGCTGGTTTCGCGATTGGCCGTACCGGTTCGCAATTGAAGCTGTATCCAGTAGACGCCGCCTGCGAAGAGCAGAACCGCAGCGGTTGGAGCGATAAGCAGCCGCAGCAATTCCCGCGTCGACCAGGCATTCGGGTCGTCCTTTTCGGGGGCACCGGATGCCGCCGCCGGTGCTGTCTTAGGGCCGGCTTTTTCTGAAGTCATTGCGGTGACTTCACGACAATGACAACGCGAACCGGCTGTGGTGCGTTGGCGGGCGGCGGGCGACTAGTGGTTAGTCCTTGGAGCGCCGCCGTCACTGCCGCATCCCGCTCCGCTTGGCCTGTCGATTGAAGGAGCGCCGTTCTTTGAATGACCCGCGCCGAGTCAATCCACAAATCCAAAACGGCACGATAGTTGCCCGAACGGGTCTTGGGATTTCTACGCAGAGCGCTTTGGATATCGAGCTGCACGCTCCTCGCTGTAGTCCTGCGCGACACTACCGGCGCGGCTCGGTGCAACGACGCGAAGCTCACCGATAGATAGATCTGCTTTGACCAGCGGATCCGCCGGTGGTTCATCCTTGCCAAGGGCATTACGCGGGGACAGGGTAATGGCGTCCGGCCTGATGTAGTGCACTTCCAAATCGGTTGCGGACAACAAAAGCTTGAGCGCCCGATCCGACGCATACTCCCCTTCAACAGCCACCGATTGTCGACCGGCCGCCGACTCGCTCTCGTAGAGCACCTGAACGCCGGCACGCTGACCGTAGGCCTGCAAAGCCGTTGCCAAAGACTGTGCGGGAATTTGAAAGATGAGTGGTGCATCGGAGCTGGCCGCGGCACCCGCAATGCCCAAGCCTGCCAGAGCAGGGATTCCGAACGCGATCAGCCACAGCCCCAAGCGGTTTTCGTAACCGCCCGTCCAAGCGCAGCCGAAGCCAGGGTTGCGTTGGAGCGCCCGACCCGAGCTCCGGGGGACGATTGTTTCAACGATTTGCCTAAGCTTGGTGCGGCCCGCAACCAAATGACTCGATGACATGGCGTTACACGACAAAAGCACATCGAAACAATAGGCGACGGACGACCGGGTCTCAGTCGCAGCTTTAGTTATGGAATAGCACGGATTCACGAGCGAATTTTGTTCCGTTGAAATGCCGATCAGCGCTATCCGCTCGAGTGGCACGGAAGCTCTCCCATATAGCCATTTTGTGACAATTAGCCGAAGTCTCAGGCGCTACGGCACCGTCTGAATCTTCGGCCTCGGAGGCTATGGCCTCGCGGCGGCGCGGCTGGCTGTACAGGCGACCGCCACCCAGTGGCTGGACGAGACGGGGTCAAACGCTCCTTTTTGTCAGTCCGGGCCGCGCGCTACGACTGGAAAGTGACGTCCGTCCCGCATGGACCACTGGTGACGCATCGAGAGCATGGGACCGCAGCGCTTGGCTGATTTATCCGAACAAAACGGCGGACAGGGTGCAGGCTCGCGGTCAATCATCAACGGTATTTATAGGGCCCGCCGCAATAACCGTAGAGATCAGTAAAGGGATCATAAGGACTGCAGGCGCGGCCAGAACCATAAGAATAAAGCGCCCCTTGAACGGGACCGAATGGCAAGCGATCGTGCCGTGAAGTCCCGCTAAGGCGCCTTCGGTAGGGAGGCGTCGCCATATCGTGGCGAAGGTCGTTGTGTATGGCAAGGGCGCTCTTGTGCGCACCGCCGCCATCAAACGCCATCGCGCTGCCCGCCAATACGATCGCAACAATGGCGGCCGTAGAAGCCGTGAGAATCTGCTTGGACATCGACGTCCTCCTTCGCGACCCGGCCCATACCCGCCGCCGTTAACGTTGGCACAGCATTATTGGTTGCCTGCTTGAATCATTGGTTGCCAGTGCGATTAAACGACACGCAGAGTGTCGCCGATCGAGAAAAGGCTGAAGAGATCGATAATAAAGTCAAACGCCACTAACGGCGACTTCATGACACCATTCTCGTGCGGTCGATCTTAGCTGCACGGCGGTCGTCTATCACGGCGGCGACACTGAAAAATATCTCAGCGAAGCATCAGGTCTTTCGGCTCCGCTGTTGATGCACCTGGCCGAGGAAGACGAATTCATCAGCAAAGACGCGCAATCAAAAATCAAAGCGGCGCTAGCCGATGTGGCGAGCGCGAACGTCTTCAGCTACCCGCATTGCCACCACGCCTTCGCGCGTCACAACGGCCTGCATTACGACGCGCCATCGGCTGCTTTGGCAAATGAGCGAACCGAATCCTTTCTCCGGCATTATCTGAGTTTGCCCTGAGAAGGGAAAGCCGTGCGTACATTGAAATCCAAACATCAAGCCAAGAGAGTATAATGACAAAACCCAGCATCGTTTTCGCCCATGGCCTCTGGGCCGACGGCACTTGCTTCGGGAAGCTCATCCCCACGCTTCAAGCCGAGGGCTACGAAGTGATGGCCTCGCAGCACGGTCTCGACTCGCTTGCGACGGACGTGGCCGCGGTCAAGGCGTGCCTCACGCGTGTCAGCAACCCGGCGATCCTCGTCGGCCACTCCTACGGCGGCACGCTGATCACGCACGCGGGAATTGACCCGCGCGTGATCGGGCTCGTCTATATCGCTGCGCTGGCGCCCGATACCGACGAGACCTCCCAGAGCCAGCTCGACAAATTCCCAACGACCCCGGTCTTCTCGCAGATCGAAGTCACTGACGGTCGCGTGTGGCTCAAGCCGACCGGCACCAAGCACTTCTGCGGAGACTTGCCGGAGACCGACCAGAAGCTTGTGTACGCAACGCAAGGCGTGCCGGTGGCCGACCTGTTCAACCAGAAGCTCGACGGCGCGGCATGGAAGACCAAACCGAGCTGGTATGTCCTTGCCAATCAGGACCAGACCGTTCATCCCGACCTGCAACGCTTCGTCTCGCAGCGCATGAAAGCCGCCACAACGGAAGTGACATCTAGCCACGTACCCATGCTGTCGCACCCCGACGTGGTGCTTGATGTAATCCGCAAGGCGGCGAGTGCGGTGACGGCGTCCTAGCACCGGCGCAAGTCACGAAGGGAGACCGCCACGGGCGCGGCCTCCCTTTTCTTGCGGCTGCTAGGTTGTCTCGAAACAGCGAAATTGAGGAGCCGGCGCTTCTCCGTCTGCTCTTCGCTGTTGAGAATGCCCTTCATTTCGCTGCCACGAAGAAGAAGTCCTCTCCCGGCAGGCTCTTGCATCCGTCAATGAGACAAGTTGGCCAATTGGTCGCTTGATTGCGCGACGTGTTCGCCCGCCAGCTGTTCCTGATAGTGATTGAGTACGAATAAGCGCACGGCGGAAGATAAGTTACCAAGCTTGCGTTCCGCATCGATGCTGCCGATCACCTCGGACAGAGTCTGATGTCGCCGCCAGGCGATATCCTTCAGCCCTTTCCAAAAAGGCTCCTCCAGGCTGATGCTTGTCTTGTGCCCTGCAAGGACGATCGAACGTTTGACCACTTGCGATTTATTCATCGGGCTCGCCCTTTTCGATGGTCCATGCCGGCGCGCTGAATCGGTATCCCTATAGTCGTCGAGCGCGCGCGAAAAGCATCCCCCCAAATTAGGGGGGTGACGCAAACAAAAAGGGCGCCCGAAGGCGCCCAGTTATTCCAGGTTGAGAGCCCGCCGAGCCACTGGATGCACGTGCGGGTCAGCCGCTATAACACCGTCGCTGCGCCGCGAATATAACGAATATACGCTGCGTTTTGGAACCGTTCGCGGTGTTGCGCGGGAGCGCCTCCGATCAGTGTGTGCCGCTTCCGGGGCTGGTTCCCTGCGTTCCCGGCGAGACCGGGGTCTCGTTCGATTGAGGAACGGAATTGGGGCTCGACGAATTCAAATTCGGCGCAGTGGGTGTAACGCGCCCTCCAACAGAGCCCCCCATGGAATTTCCACCCACGCCCGCGCCGGGAGCGCCGCCCCCTGTTCCACCCGCTCCGCTGCTCTGTGCCCATGCGCCAGTTGCCATGCCAAACACCAGGGCCGCACCGACCGCGAATACACCAATTTTCTTTTTCATGACTTCCTCTTGCTCTTGAAACATCACGTCTCCAGAGAGAAACGGCGTTGGATGAGACACGTTCCCTAGTCAGGCAAGGGGAGCGGCCGAAGTGCAGCGACGGGCAGCAGCCGGCAGGAACGGAGCGACATACGGGACGAGCAGCTGAGAGCTCCGGACATCGCTTCGTTCATCCGGATGACATTGACGACATCGGCGTAATTCCGAACCTTCGCGCGCCGATCCGGAATGACGCCACCTCGTAGGATGCGTTGAGCCGGTCTGGCCCGAAGTAGCCGCTCCGATGACAAGCTCCGCGAAGCCCATCGGCGTCCTCTCCATCGACAATTGATAAGTTTCGCTTTCACGCACCCATCTGACAAATATTGAATTCCTGACACCCGCGTGCAATTCGCTCTCGTGAGCGAATGACGCTCCTGGTAGTATCGCCGCCAACTCCCCTACCCCAAACTCGAACCTCACTCAGCTTCGCAGAAGACGAAAATCCATGCATCGGCTCATGTTCCGGCGCGTCGCGCTACTCATCGTCATGCTGACCGCGAGCGCGCCGCACGCAAAAGCAGAATCGGCGGACGAGCAAGCGTTGCGTCTGGTCAATCACTACCGCCAACGCGCCCACCTGACGCCGGTCACGCTCGATCAGAAGCTCAGCGCCGGCTGCATGGAGCACGCCAATTACATGGCGCAAAATCTGGACACCGAGGCGATGGCCGGCCTCAACGCCCACAACCAGCGACCGAACCTGCCTGGCGCCAGCGCGGCAGGCGCGGCCTGCGCCAAGGCGGCCGACTTATTCCCGAAAGTCTCCAATCTGGGTGTGGCGATCGACGGCTGGATGGCCGGCCTCTATCACCGCCGCCCAATGCTCGATCCGCAGCTTGAGCGCATCGGTGTCGGCTATGCGCGCCTTCCCGACGGGATGCTGACCGCCGCCTTGCGATTCGAAAATGCCACGCGCAAGCGCGGCGGCTGGCCCGTCGCCTACCCGGCGGACAAGCAGGCGGATATTCCGCTGGATTACGGCGCCGAAGTCCCCAACCCTATTCCCAATCATGGCAGCGGCGGCTATCCGATCACGCTGCAATTTCCGCCGTTCGACAAGGTCACCGGCGTGTCCGCGGCGCTCAACGATGCACAGGGCAACCCGGTCGCGTTTTTCCTGTCCGATCCCGAACATCCGGCGACGTCGTTCGGCCAGTACGGCATGATCTGCCTGATCCCGAAGCAATCGCTGCAGGCGCAACAGGGCTACAGCGTGCGCATCGACGCGACCTGGAAAGGCAAGCCCGGCAGCTGGAAATGGAGCTTCTCGACGGTCGCATTGCGCGCAGTTGACGCGGCGGACGACGGCGCGGTCGCCGGCGCCATCAATATCGCGAGCCTTGTGCACGGCACCGTTGCTTCCGGCGGGATGCGAAACGGCGAAACGGTTTTTCTGCAACTCACCGCCGCCAAGGAGGGCCGCTACAAGTCTTTGTCGGTGATCGTCCCGCTCGCCGTGTGGCGACAGATCGCCGGAGCGGCCGAGCCCGGCTCATTCAAGGGCAAAGTCATCGAAGTACAAACCACCCCGCAAGTGGCCGCGGGCAAGTATGTCAACATGAAAATTTCAGGCGCTACGCAGCTTCGCGTCGTCTCCGAGCGGTAGAGCGCGGCAGATAGCGGCGCCGGTGTCGGGGCATGCAAAAGCGGCAGAAAAAACTAAATCGTCATTGCGTGGCAAAAACTCAATCGTCATTGCCGGGCTTCGACCCGGCAATCCATGCTGACTACCGGGATGCGAAAACGGACGGCATCGTTCGCTGATATTTTCGCCTGACGCGAGCCGAAACTCAGTATGGAGCACCGGGTCAAGCCCGGTGGTGACGAGCGGATATTTGGTAGCTCGGATGAGCGAAGCGATATCCGGGGCGGCCTCATAACTGCGTGTAGACGAGCCTCGCGGCCGCGTGCAGATCAGAGACAACGCCGCGAATTCTCTTCCGCGGTCGCTGGAAGCGTCGCCCAGACTGTCAGCCGCATTTCGCGCTCGCAACCGCTGCATCGGTAGACCCGAATAGCCGCATCGCTACCCTCGGGAAGCACTTCAATGGATGCGATGTCCATGTCTTCCCCGCATTGACACGCAGGACTTTCGGTGCAGCCGGGTTCCAGCAGGCGTTCAAACATTCTCTCACCATGTTGTGTGCTGGGCTGACAATCCGCGCGCGCGCGAATGGTTCCAATCACGCATGTGTGGCGGCTGTATACAGATGGAGAGCGCGCGCAAAGAAAAAGCCCCGCTGGTCAGGCGGGGCTTTAAAACGAAAGGCGTCGGGGGGTTGGGGCTGGGGGATTTGCCTTCCGCTCGCCTCATCAATGCATCGGCCGGAATCTTTGTTCCTAACAGTTCCATCAAAAAATTTTCATTCGCTCCGCGAGATTTTGGGAACTCCGCGGGGCGCACGACATTCATAGCCGTGATTGATTGCCGACATTGTCGGCGACACCGATCGCAAGGCCTGGAGTTTGCAAGGCCCGGAGTTTTCCAGCGCAGGAGGCGAGTTTGAGCGAAAAAATCAGCTTTTCGGATGCCAGCGGCACAAGCATCCACGGCAACTACGAGCTGGCCGGCGGCGTTATTACCGTCACGACCGCGGACGGGTTATCAAAGACAGCCGATGTCGACAACAGCATGTTGTCGCCCGAGACGCTGGCAAAGATGCTGCTTCTCCAGATGCATCAGCGAGAAGACGCAGAACCTGAGCCGTCGCGCCACGGCCCTTGACGGCGCCACGCCTGGGCGTTCCGGCAGCTGCCGTTTTCGGTTGGCACGTCGTACGCGCGACGAGCGCTTCGGTTCCGCAACGAACCGAACTGGAGCTGGCCGAACCGGCGCCAACATGCCGCGTTATCTGACATGATCCGGTTTCTGTTCAGGACTGTCGATTTTGGCGCCAGCATTGTCTTCATGGCGCTCTGCGCTAAGGCGTTCTGCGTCCATTTCTATGAGGATCTTCGTCGGCACCCGAACAGCCGCGATCCGTCAGCAACGGGCCGGGACTAGCGGCGGCGCCGCTGATGGATATCGATCCTCACGCTGCTTCGCACCATCGACATCCGGAGCGGCTCGCGGGTTTCGAACCGCTGGCCTGCCCTCTGAGGACACGATCCAGCCAGGCGTTCGCCAGCGATCCTTTTCCGTTGACGCGCGGGCGGCCTA
>Ga0210386_10002871_pt1 | contig 14596 bp, 13 predicted proteins | sample IncBWH32OmetaG_FD_160091 | JGI IMG/M metagenome (GOLD analysis project Ga0210386, IMG submission 160091) | Forest soil microbial communities from Barre Woods Harvard Forest LTER site, Petersham, Massachusetts, United States - Inc-BW-H-32-O ... | reverse complement strand
CCCCCCCGAGATCGACGAGAAGTCGAGCTCGCTCAGCGCCTCCTGCACGAGCCGCTTCTGGTCGTCCGTATCGAGCGCCTTGCGCGTGACCTTCTCCGTCGCGAGCACCGTAAGGTCGGCGACCTCCCTGCGGATGTCGTCGAGCGCTCGCTTCGTCGCGGCCTCGATCTCGCGCTGGGCGCGCTCGCTCGCCTCGGCAAGGATCTGCTGCCCCTGCTCTTTGGACTCGTGCTCGTGCGTGTCGGCCGTCTGGCGGGCGCGCTGGACGATCTCTTCGGCCTGCGCGCGCGCCTCCTTCAAGCGCTCACGGTATTCGGTGAGGATCTGCTCGGCCTCCTCGCGCGTGCGCGTGGCCGTGTCGATCGACTCTTCGATGCTCCGCTTGCGGCGTTCGAGCGCTTGCGAGATCCGCGGGAACGCGAGCTTCGACAGCAGCACCATCGTGATCCCGAAGACGAGCAGCGTCCACACCATCAGGCCGACGCCCGGCTTGATCAGGAAGCTGCCCTTCGACGCGGCGAGCACGACGGCGAGCGGGTGTGCGAGTGCGCCGGCCATCGCTCAGACGATGAACGCGGCCAGCAGCCCCGCGACGAGGCCATAGAAGAAGCACGCCTCGGTCAGCGCGAAGCCGAGCCACTGCAGTTGGGTGATCTCGTCGCGCATCTCCGGCTGGCGCGTGATCGCTTCGATGGCCTTGCCGAAGATGATGCCGATGCCGACGCCGGCGCCCACGGCGCCGAGACCGCCGCCGACGCCGAGGCCGATCGACTTGCCTGCCTTGGCGGTTTCTTCGGTCGCAGCCGCCAAGAGGGTGATCAAAGCTATGTGCACGACGATTGGCTCCTTTAGTGGTCTTCGGCGACCGCGCCGCCGAGGTAGATAGCGGTCAAAGTGGCGAAGATGAACGCCTGGAGGGCGGCCACCAGGCCGACCTCGAACGCGAACAGCAGCACGCCGAACGGAAGCGTGAACCAGCCGAGCGCCGTGATCCCCAGGATCACCGCGAGCGCCCCGGCCATGAACAGGATGATCAGGTGCCCGGCGAGGATGTTGGCGAACAAACGAATCGTCAGAGAAAGGATTCGCATGAAGTTCGAGAGCACCTCGAGGAAGAAGATCGCGACGGCCATGCCGCCGTGCACGCCACCGGGGATCAGCCCTCTGAGGTAGCCGATCGGCCCCTTCGCGCGGACCCCTTCGAAGGTGTAGGAGAAGAACACGACGAGCGCCAGCACGAGCGGGATCGACAGGTTGGCGGTCGCGGCGTAGAGCGAGAACGATGGGATGTGCCAGCCGAAGATGCTGACCGTGTGCTCGGTGTTCGTCGGCAGCGGGATGTAGCCGATCAGGTTCGAGAACATGATGAACAGGAACAGCGCGCCGACAAACGGGAACCACTTGGCCGCCATCTGCTCGCTCATCGCGCTGCCGGTGATCTGGTTGCGCATCAGTTCGTAGAGCATCTCGACGGCCGCCTGGACCTTGTTCGGACGCGCCTGCATGCGGCGCGCGATGTAGATCATGCTGACGCTCGTCGCGATCGCCGCGAGCAGCAGGTAGAGAACCGCCTTGTTGATCGAGAAGATTCCGAGATGGACCCAGCTTTCGAGTTTGAACTCGTTCTGCGGTTCGTAGACTTTGTTGCGCGTCCCGTGCAGGCCGTAGATCGCGCCGAGCACGACGATGCCGCCGATCCACACGCCGGCGAGGATCAGGAGCGTTCGTTTGGCGTTGCTCTTCTTGGTGGTTCCCCCCTCCGTGGCGCTCATCGCCGGCCGGCACCTGCCTCGGTCGGTGGGAATCCCAGCTTGTGGCGACTCATGACGGGCTCGCTCTCCCGGGCGTTCCCGCAGACCCCTGCAGGGGTCCCTCACGAGTGACGAACGACATCACGAAGTACACGGTGAAGGCCGCGAGCAGCAGCGCCGCGGCCATGATGCCGTCGTCCTTGCCGCCGGCCACGCGCGCGAGCACGACGGCGAGCGCGACGAGCCAGATGCGCCCCATCATCCCGGCGACCTGCAGGCCGGCCCTGTGCTTGGCGTCGCCGACACGGCGGGCGCGCGTGTACATGAAGACGGTTCCGGCGCGCGTCAGCAGCCAGGCGAGCGCGCCGATCAGATAGCCGGTCACCGGCAGGTTGCCGGCGAACACGAACGGAGCCGTCGCGAGCACTAGGCACACGTCGAGGTAGCGCACGGTGACCACGTCAGCTCGGAGATCCGGCGGGCCGTCCGTGGCACGCGGTCCACAGACGCCGGCGGCGCACGCTCGCGAGCAGCGGCGCGCGCTCGCCGCACACGCGGCGGGTGGCGCTCGCGCGGCCGGCGGGCTCCGGGTCGATCCAGCGCGATGCGCGCGCCGCGCGGGCGCGACAGCTTCGCGACGCGCGCGTTCGCGTTCGCGGCGCGAACCGCGGGCGCAGCTCGGGCAGCTCCAAGTGGTCGTCGCGCCCGGCGCTGCTCAGGCGCAGTGGATCGTCGTTGGCGTCGAAATCTGGCATGTGCGTGGCGCCACCCTACAGACCCGACGAGAAGCCCGCGCGCCGAAATGCGGCGGACCTGTCGAGGCGAGCACCGGACGGATCGCGGAGCGCCTCACGGGGCCTGCGGCAGCGTCGTCAGTCTACCGTGTCTTGGACTTCGTAACAACTTTGTGACATACGCAACGCCTGCTTCGCGGGTTTTTCCCGTCCAAGCCGCAGGCGCCGCGGCGGCATCACGCGGATCGGCGCAAGACGCCCGGCGAGGCGTTGCGGCAGGCCGACGAGCCAGACCGAGACCGTCAGCGCGAGCAACCCGCCGACGATGTCGAGCAGGAAGTGATTGCCTGTCGCGAGCACGGCGAACGCGGTCATGCACGGATAGGAGACGGCGAGCGCGCGCAGCCAACGCCGCTCGCTGATCCGCCAGAGCGCGAGCGTGCACCAGCCGGCCCACGCGATGTGCAGCGACGGCATCGCCGCGAGCTGGTTGGCGCGCGAGGCGAGCGCGCCCGAATGCCACGAGCCGAACGCTCCGGAGGACGCGACGACGTCGGTGAACCCGTCGAGCATCCGCGGCGGGGCCACCGGAAAGCGCCAGAATACGACGAAGCCGATCACGTTGACGAGCACGAGCGTGTTGCGAAGCGGCCGGTAGATGTCGGCGCGCCGCCACCACAGATAGCCGAGCACGCCCAGCGTGACGATGAAGTGGGCGTTGTCGTAGTAGTCGGAGAGGACCAGCCCGATCGTGTGATGCGCCGTCAGCCAGCGGTCGAGCGTCAGCTCGGGGTCGATGTGCAGCACGTGCTCGACGTGCAGCAGCCCGCGCGCGTTGCCGAGCGCGATCGACAGCCGCAACGGCGCGAGGTTCGTCGTCGCGTCGTACAGCCACAACAGCCACGCGACGACCAGCGCCTCGACCCACCAGCGCGTGCGCGCGGGGACACGCACGTCGGGGGCGACGCGCGTCGTGGGAGTAACCCCGGCGGGGGACAGCGCAGCGGGCGAGCCGCCACGATCGATCGAGACGGCGCTGGACAGACGCACGATTCTACCGACCCGTCGAACGCCGCCCGGACGCTCAGAGCGTCACCGGCTCGACGCCGCGCTCGGCGAGCGTCGCGAGCACGCGCGGCAGCGCGGCGCACGTGCGCCGCCACGAGCCCGCCGCGGAGTAGTCGTCGGCGTCGTGCAGCAACAGCACCGATCCTGCGCCGGCGCCGTCGGTCACGCGCGCGGCGATCGACGCCGGCGTGGCGCGCCGCTCCCAGTCGCGTCCCCAATGACTCCACAGCACCGTGCGCCGGCCGCGGGCGCGCGCGTAGTGCAGCGCGGCAGCGTTGAGCACGCCGTACGGCGGCCGGTAGAGCAGCGGCGAGACGCCAGTCGCGTCCTCGATCGCCGTCTGCGCGCGGTCGACGTCCTCGCGCACCTGCGACGGCGTCAGCCGCAGCAGGTTGCGATGGCGATGGCAATGAAGGCCGATCCTGTGTCCCGCCGCGACAATCTCCCGCGGAAGCGCCGGGTTGCGCTCGACCTGCTCGCCGACGAGGAAGAACGTCGCCGGCGCGCCGGCTTCGGCCAGCACGGCGAGCACGGCCGGCGTCCCCTGGGCGTGCGGGCCGTCGTCGAACGTCAACGCGTAGCCGCGGCCGTCGAGCGTGCGGTCCTCGACGCCGAGCGGGCCGCGGATCGCCGGGAGCGCTCCGGCGAGCCCCGGCAGCATGTAGCCGGCGACCGTGCCGGCGAGCGCGATTGCGGCCACCGCGACCGGGATCGAGGGGGTCGGGCTGCGATGATCGTGAGCGTTGATGGTCGATCTCGTGCTGGGCATAGGAGCGGCCGTGGGCGCCTCGACGCTCTACAGCCTAGGGATCGCGCTGCAGGCGATGGACGCCAAGCAGGCTCCGCACGTCGAGCATCTGCGCCTCGCGCTCGCGTGGCGCCTGCTGCGCCGCTCGCGCTGGCTGCTCGGCACCGGCCTGTCGATCCTCGGCTGGCCGCTGCAGCTCGTCGCGCTGCTGCTCGCGCCGCTCGTCGTCGTGCAGCCGGCGCTCGCCGTCGGGCTGCTCGTGCTGATGTTCTTCGCCCAGCGGATGCTCGGCGAGCACGCCGGGCGCTACGAGCACATCGCGATGCTCGCGATCGTGATCGGTGTCGTCGGCGCTGGCCTGACGGCGCCGCCGCGAACGAACGGCCACGGCGCGGAGAACCTGACGATCACGCTCGTGCTCGTCGGCATCGGCGTCGCGAGCCTGCTGCCGTACCTGCTGAAGCTGATCGCGCACCCGCCCGCCGCGCTGACGATGACCGGCGCGGGGCTGGCCGGCGGCTGGAGCGGCGTCGCGACGAAGCTCGCGTCGGACGACCTCGCACAGGGCCACGTCGGGCTGGCGATCGCGTGGGGGCTTTCGACGGCCGTCGCGTCGGCCGTCGGGATCCTCAGCGAGATGAGCGCGCTGCAGGAGCGTCCGGCGATTCAGGTCGCGCCGGTCGTGTTCGTCACCCAGACCGTGATCCCGATCGTCGTCGCGCCGCTGCTGTTCGGCGAGAGCTTCGCCGACACGCCGCTCGGCGGCGTACCGCTGTCGGCCTCGCTCGCGCTGCTCGTCGTCGGCGCCGGCCTGCTGGCGCGCTCTCAGTTGCTCGTCGCGCTCGTCGGCGGCGCACCGGTGAGCCACGCGAGCGGCTCCGCCCCGAGTCCCTCGCCGCCGAGTCGCGTGATCAACCGTTCGAGCCCGACCAGCGACGCCGACGATCCGTCGAGTCCGACGACGAGCACATCGCCCGCTCGCATCGGGCGCTGAGGCAGCGGGGCGTCGGCGTCCAGCCGCAGCGCGCCGCTGACGGGCGTCGCGCCGGCCGTGCGCGCGAGCACGAGCTGGCCGACGGTCAGGCCGCCGGGCGGCTGCAGGTAGTAGAAGTGGTGGCGGTGCAGTCCGAGCGCGCGCGCCTGCGAGTGCAGCACCGCGCGCGTGCGCACCCAGTGCAGCAGCGAGCCGGCGCGGACTTCCGGCAGCAGCTCGTCGCCGAGGTAGCGCAGCTTCGCGATCGTCGCCGAGGCGGGCGCGACGCCGTCGTCGGCGAACGAGACGTGGATCCCGCGAGCCGCGAGCTCTGACGCCAGCCGCGGGGTCTCGCCCGTCGGCGCCTGGACGATCAGCGCCACGTCCGGCTGGTCGGTCTTGACGACCGACAGCGCGTGCACGTGCAGCAGCTTGCTCGCGACGGCCGACACCTCGTCGGTCGACATCACCCACGTGCCGACCGCCAGCAGCAGCACGAGCTGGGTCGCGAGCGCGACCGTGCGCAGTCGCCAACGCGGGATCGGGCGAACGCGGTGTCGCGCCTGCAGGACGACGTCCGCCGCCGCGGGGTCGCGGGCGGCCGCGGGCTCGGCGTCGACGGACTCTGGCTCGGCGAAGCTCGCGCGCACGTGCTCGCGCAGCTCGCTCGTGTCGTTCGCGAGCCGGACGATGTCGAGCGCGGCCATCGCGCGCGTGTTGACGCGCGCGTGTCCCACCGGCAGCCCGTAGGAGACGACCGGCGTGCCAGCCGCCATCGCCTCCAGGCACGTCACGCCGCCGGTCGAGTGCACGAGCACGTCGGCCGCCGACAGCAGCTCGGGCATCCTGTCGGTGAACCCGTAGACGTGGACGCGTGGCTCTGACGCGAACGTGCGGCGGAGCTTGCTCGCGAGCTGATCGTTGCGACCGGCGAGGCAAACGATGCTGGTGGCCTCGGGGACGCGGATGAACTCGCGCACGGCGCCCTCGACGTCGCCGACGCCCCAGCCGCCGCCGGACACGACGACCATCCGCCCCTCCTCGGGAAGCCCGAGCGCTCGGCGCGCCTGGAGCGGGCAGCGTGGTTTCAAAAACTCGTCGGAGATCAGCGGCTGCACGAGCTTGACGCTGTCGCGTCCGGCGATCCGCTCGACCGACGCAAGCGACTCGCCGTACATCACCATGTGCATGTCGATGCCGGGCTGCGCCCAGAAGAACAGCCCCGTCAGGTCGGTGATCGTCGCGACGGTCGGGCATCTGACCTCGCCGATCCGGCGCAGTCGCGCGAGCACGACCGTCACCGCTGGATAGGTCGAGACGACGACGTCGGGCTCGTGCTCGGCGATCGTCCGCGCCAGCGGACGCGAGCCGAAGCGGCAGAGCAGGCGCGTCGTGACCGCGCGCACCGGGCGCACGTGGTTGAGCAGCCCGTAGATCAGCGTGTACGTCCACGGGATGAACCGCAGCTGGACGCGGTAGCCGTCCTCGACGACCGGTTTCAGCAGGCGCCCCATCGCGGCGAGGCCGTCGATCACGGTCACCTCGGCCGGCTGCTCGGCCTCCGTCAGCTGCGCGGCGAGCGCGCGCGCCGCGGCCGCATGACCCTCGCCGACGTCGGCGGACAGGATCAGGACGCGGCGGGGCCCCGGCGTGCGCTGCGGCTTGGATTTGCGTTGGCGACGTCGCATTGAGGAAGATCCCGCGTTTGCGGCGGCGCCCGCGCCGCAGGCGCTGCGCGTGTTCGCACCCGACTTGCCGATGCCTCCGGCAAGCGTCATACGCGCGTGGGTCGGGATTCTACATCCCCCACCCAACGCCTGCCCGGCGCCAGACGCAACAATGGGTCGATGCAGACCGCCGCGGCTCCGACCGGGACGTCGATCGAGCTTGGGTCGTCCGCCCGCCGCGCACGCGACCGTCGCCGCGCTCCGGCGTCGCGCGGCGGCTCCCGCGCCGCGCGCTCGCTCGCCCGGCTGGGGCTGCTCGGGATCGTCGTCACCATCTTCCTGACGGCGGCGGCTGCTGCGGGCGAACCGACGCAGTACGTACCCGGGCGCAGCGGCGGCTGGCAGTCGTGGCTGGCGGGCCCGCTCGCGGACCTGCGTCTCGGCGGGCTCGGTCCGGGCGAGTTCCAGTCGCTGACGCTCGTGATGTGCGCGAGCTACGTGCTCGTGCTGCTGTTCGCGCGCGCCGTCTCGCTGCGCTCGCTGTGGGTCGCGATCGTGGTCGCGCACGTGACCCTGCTCGTCGGCCCGCCGCTGCTCTCGCAGGACGTGTTCGGCTACATCGGCTTCGCGCGGATGGGCGTGCTGCACGGCCTCGACCCGTACACGCACGTCGCCGCGCAGGCTTCGAGCGACGAAATCTTCGCGTTCCTCGGCTGGCCGCATCAGCACTCGCCGTACGGCCCGTTGTTCACGCTGCTCAGCTACGCGACCGTGCCGCTCGGCGTCGGCGGCGCGCTGTGGGCGTTCAAGGCGCTCGCCGTCGCCTCGAGCCTCGGCGCGATCGCGCTGATCGGTTTGGCCGCGAGCCGGCTCGGCGGCTCGCGGCGCTGGGCGTGCGCGTTCGTCGGGCTCAACCCCGTGCTGCTCGTGCTCGCGGTCGGCGGCGCGCACAACGACACGCTGATCCTGCTGACGCTCGCGGCTGCGCTCGCGCTGACGGCCGGCGCCCAGCCGCGCGTACGCGCGGGCGCCGGCACGCTGGCGGCGGCGATCGGCGTGAAGGTGACCGCCGGGCTGATGCTGCCGTTCCTGATCCTCGCGCCGCGGCGGGTTCGCGAGCGCCTCCACGTCGCGGCGGCGGCGATCGTGAGCCTCGCCGTGGTCGGCGCCATCGCGCTGATCGGCTTCGGCAGCCACGCGATTGGCTTCATCGGCGCCGTCGGCGAGCAGCAGCAGCTCGTCTCGATCCACAGCGTCCCAGCCGAGACGGCGCGGCTCGTCGGCCTGAACGGGACGCCGACGTGGTGGCGCGACGTGTTCGTCGCGGCGTTCCTGCTCGTCGTCGTCGTCGCGCTGTGGCGCACGGCGCGAGGCGGCGACTGGCGCGTAGCCGCCGGCTGGAGCACGCTGGCGTTGATCGTCTCGACCGCGTGGCTGCTGCCGTGGTACGTGATCTGGGCGCTGCCGCTAGCCGCGGTCTGCCGCGATCGGCGGCTGCGCGGCGCCACGCTGCTGCTCTGCGCGTACGCGGTCCTCTTCCACATCTCGCTCGGCGAAGCGCTGCTCAATCCCCCGCGGCCCAAGGCCGTCCACGTGATCCCCTTCCCGCGCCGCCACGGCGTCGATCTCACCCGTTTCCAGATCACGAACGACGCCCTGCTCGATCTCGGTCGCTGACGCGTCCGGACGCTGGCGCCGCACCCGCATCGCCGCGAGCCGCCTGAACTTGAGGATCTCCAAGACGTAGACGAGATAGACGCTCGCCGCGGCGACGACCAGGCCGAGCGCGACCAGCACGAGCGTCCAACCGGTGTGCAGGTGACCTTTGTGGTCGCTGTAGGGGATGAAGCGCAGCGCCAGCGCGAGCCCGGCGAGCATCAGCGTCCATGCGTACAGGTAGGCGATCGTGCGCCTGCTGGAGAACCCGATTCGCGCCATCCGGTGGTGGAAGTGCTCGCTGTCGGGACGGTAGATCGGCTGGCGGTACTTCACGCGCTTGAGCACGACGAACGTCGTGTCGAGGAACGGCGCGGCGAGCAGGATCAGCGGCAGCACGAACGACACGACGGCCGCCGTCTTGATCGCCGCCTCGACCGCGATCACGCCCATCATCAGGCCGAGCAGGTTGGCGCCGCAGTCGCCCATGAAGCTCGACGCCGGCGGGAAGTTGTAGAACAGGAAGCCGAGCGCCGCGCCCGCCGTCAGCGCCGCCAGCACGGCCGGCTGCGCACGGCCGAGGTCGAACGCGATGACCGTCATCGCCACGGCGATGATCGTGCAGACGCCGGCCGCGAGCCCGTCGACGCCGTCGGAGAAGTTGACGACGTTCATCATCAGCACGAGCCCGAGCACGGTCAGGATCGGCCCGGCGTTCGTCACGCCGGCGTTCGGGAACGCGAGCGTGCCGACGAACGGCAGCGTGATCGCCTTCACGGCGACGCCGTAATGCACGACGATCGCCGCCGCGACGAACTGGCCGGCGAGCTTGACGATCGGCGGCATCTCGAAGCGGTCGTCGAGCGCGCCGACGAGCGTGATCACGGCCGCCGCGAGCAGCACGCCGTGCCACAGTTGAGGTTCGCCGCCGTATCCCGACGGCAGCCAGATCAGCGCGGCGACAAGCGTGCCGGCGAAGATCGCGAGGCCGCCGAGCAGCGGCGTCGGACTCTCCGAGAGGCCACGCTCGCGCGGCTCGTCGATCGCGCCGACGGCCCTCGCGATGCGCATCGTGAGCGGCGTGAGCAGCGCCGAGACGGCGGCCGCCACGAGGAAGGCGTAAAGCGCGTCGAGCTCGTCAGGATGCGCCATCGAACGCTCAACAGCATCGCAGGCGCGGGGGTCGCACGCGAGCGGCGACCGCCGGGGAGCTAAACGGGGGCGCCCGCGCCCAGTTCTTGGTAAAGGGGATAGCGCTCGACGATCTCGCCGACGCGCCCGCGCAGCTCCTGCGCGCGCGACTCGTATTCGGGCGTGAGCGCGATCGCCATGATCTTGCCGACCTCGACGAAGTCCTCGTGCTGCAGGCCACGTGTTGCGAGCGCGGGCGTGCCGATCCGCAGACCGGAGGCCTCCATCGGCGGGCGCGGGTCGAACGGGACGGCGTTGCGGTTGACGGTGATGTCGATCGCGTGCAGGCGGTCCTCGGCCTGCCGGCCGGTCAGCTCGGGGCGACTGTCGCGCAGGTCGACGAGCACGAGGTGCACGTCGGTGCCGCCGCTGAGCACGTTGACGCCATGGCCGGCGGCAAGCAGCTCCTGCGCCCACGCGCGCGCGCCGTCGAGCGTACGCCGCTGGCGCTCGGCGAACAGCTCGCTCGCGGCGATCTTGAACGTGACGGCCTTCGCCGCGATCACGTGCTCGAGCGGGCCACCCTGCTGCCCCGGGAAGACCGCCGAGTCGATCTTCTTCGCGAGCTCCTGCTTGCAGAGGATCGTGCCCGCGCGCGGGCCGCCGAGCGTCTTGTGCGTCGTCGTCGTGACGATGTCGGCGCCGAACTGCAGCGGGTTCGGGTGCAGCCCAGCGGCGACGAGCCCGGCGAAGTGCGCCATGTCGACCATCAACAGCGCACCGACCTCGTCGGCGATCTCGCGAAAGCGCGCGAAGTCGAGCTGACGCGGGTATGCCGACCAGCCGGCGAGCAGCAGCTTCGGACGACGCTCGCGCGCGATCCGCGCGACCTCGTCCATGTCGATCAGGCCGCTGGCGCGATCGACCTCGTACGCGGCGATTTCGTACAGGCGGCCGGAGACGTTGATCTTCATCCCGTGTGTCAGGTGGCCGCCGTGGGCGAGTGAAAGCCCCATGATCGTGTCGCCTGGGCGAAGCAGCGCGTGGTAGACGGCCGTGTTCGCCTGCGCGCCCGAGTGCGGCTGAACGTTCGCGTGCTCGGCGCCGAACAGCGCCTTCGCCCGGTCGATCGCGAGCTGCTCGGAGACGTCGACCCACTCGCAGCCGCCGTAGTAGCGACGGCCCGGATAGCCCTCGGCGTACTTGTTCGTCAGCACCGAGCCCTGGCATTCGAGCACGGCGCGCGGCACGAAGTTCTCCGACGCGATCGCCTCGAGCGTGCGCTGCTCGCGCTCGAGCTCGCCGCGCAGGACGTCGGCGATCTCCGGATCGACATCGCTGAGCGGTCGGTTGAAGTAGTCGGGGCTGAGCTCGGACACGGCGCCCTCCTTGCAGGCTCGAAGACTTTGGTGCCCAGGCGCGCGGCGGTCTCGCTGGCCGCTTCCCGGTGGTCAATCCACCTCAGGCGCCAGTCGCGGCAGCGATAACGAGGCTAGCAGGAGCGCGAGCGGGCGTTCAGCGCGCCTCGTGCAGCAGCTCGCGTACGGCTTCGGCCGCGAGCGCGCCCTCGCGCAGCACGTGCCATTCGCCGGTCGCGTCGTAGTCGCGCAGGTCGATCACGGTCGAGGGCGTGCCCGGCAGCGCGCCGCCGTCGAGCACGACGTCGGCGCCTTCGCGCAGGCCGCTCGGCACGTCGGCGAGCGTTCGCGCGTCGGGCTCGCCGGAGAGGTTCGCGCTCGTCTGCATCACCGGGTCGCAGATCGCGCTCAGCGCATGCAGCCGTTCGGGCAGCCAAGGCACGCGCAGCCCGAGCGTCGTCGGGTCGCCGCGGCAAGCGGCGAGGAAGTCGCGCGAGCGGTTCTCGATCAGCAGCGTCACCGGTCCGGGCAGCAGCGCTTGCAGCGCGCAACGCTCGCTGAAGGCGAGCTCGGGCAGCGCGCGCAGCGCCGGCTCGAGCGCGAAGAACATCACCGCGGCCGGCCGCGCCGGCGGGCGCCCCTTCAGCTCGTACAGACGTTGGGCGGCGGTCTCGTTCTCGGGATCGCAGCAGACGCCGTAGACGGTGTCGCTCGGGAACACCGCGACGCCGCCGCCGGCGACGCATTCGCCCAGGCGCTCTGCATCTTCCTCGCTCAACGTCTCCGTCATCGTCGTGCGCGCACCCCTGTCACCACCCGCTCGATACCCGCCAGGTCGCGAACGTACCCCGTTTCTTCAAAGCCGGCCGCGGCGAGCAGCACGCCGACGGCACGCGCCTGCCCGGCGCCGACCTCGAGCGCGACGAACGCGACGCGCTCGCGCGCGGCGAGCTGCTCGCTCAGCGCGCGGATCGCGTCGAGCCCGTCCGCGCCCGCGAACAGCGCGCCGGGCGGCTCGTGGCGCACGATCTCCGGCGCCAGGCTGGCGCGCTCGCGCTCGGCGACGTACGGCAGGTTGGCGAGCACGGCATCGAGCTCGTCGGGCACGCCGTCGAGCAGGTCGGCGTGAAGGAAGCGGACGTCGAGCCCGAGCCGGGCCGCGTTGGCGCGCGCGAGCGCGAGCGCGTCGTCGCTGATGTCGCTGGCGACGACGTCGAGGTCCGGGCGCTCGTGCTTCAGCGCCAGCGCGATCGCGCCGCTGCCGGTACCGACGTCGAGCACGCTCGCGCCCGGCGCCAGCGTCAAACCGTGTTCGACGAGCAGCTCGCTCTCGGGCCGCGGCACGAGCGCGCGCGAATCGACCGACAGCTCGATCTGGCGGAAGCCGCGCGTGCCGACGATGTACGCGACCGGCTCGCGCTCGACCGCGCGGCGGCGGACGGCGCCCTGGAAACCGCGCACGGCCGGCCCCGTGACGAGCAGCTCGCGGTCGAGCAGCAGCCGCTCGCGACCGACGCCGAGCACGTGCGCGAGCAGCACTTCGGCGTCGAGGCGCGGCGTCTGGCAGCCGGCGGCGGCGATCGCCGTGACCGCGCCGTCGAGCGCGTCGCGGACGGACGTGCCGCTCGGACGCCGCGCCCGCGCGGCCGGCGGATCGGCGGGCGACGCGTCGGCGCCGGCCGGCCTCACACCGCCGCCTGCCTGCCTGCGCCCTTCAGCGTGTGCTCGTCGGAGCGCGCCTGCAGCCGGCGCCGCTTCTCGTCGGCCTGCAGCGCGGCGGTCAGCTCGTCGAGCTGCCCCTCGAGCACGTCGTCGAGGTTGTGCACGGTCAGCTTGATCCGATGGTCGGTGACGCGCCGCTCGCCGTAGTTGTACGTGCGGATCTTCTCGGCGCGATCGCCGGTGCCGACCTGCGAGCGGCGGTCGGCGGCGAGCTCGGCCTGCTGTTCGGCGAGCGCGCGCTCGTACAGGCGCGCGCGCAGCACGCGCAGCGCCTTCTCGCGGTTCTGCAGCTGCGACTTCTCGTCCTGCATCGAGACGACGATGCCCGACGGCTTGTGCGTGATGCGCACGGCGGAGTCGGTCGTGTTGACCGACTGCCCGCCGGGGCCCGAGGAGCGGTAGACGTCGATCTGCAGGTCGTTCGCGTCGATCTGCACGTCGACGTCCTCGGCCTCGGGCAGCACGGCGACGGTCGCCGTCGAAGTGTGGATGCGCCCCTGCGACTCGGTCTGCGGGACGCGCTGCACGCGGTGCGTGCCGCCCTCGAACTTGAACACCGAGTAGGCGCCGTCGGGCGGGCGGGACTTGATCTCGAACGTGTACTTGCCGTCGCCGATCTCCATCGACTCGGCCTGGAAGCCGAGCCGTTCGGCGTAACGGGTCAGCATCCGGTAAAGGTCGCCGGCCCACAGCCCGGCCTCGTCGCCGCCGGCGCCGCCCTGGATTTCGACGATCACGCTCTTCTCGTCGTTCGGGTCGCGCTCGACCATCGCCATGCGGATCTCCTCCTCGAGCCGCTCGATCCGCTCGCGCGCGGCCGCGAGCTCGTCGCGCAGCTCGGAGTCCTCGCCCTCCTCGCTGAGCAGCTCCTCGGCGCCGTCGGCCGTTTCCTGCGCCTCGCGCCATTGCGCCGCGAGCTCCGCCGCCGGCTCGAGCTGCCGGTAGCCGCGACCGACCTCGGCGTAGCGCTCCCGGTCGGAGATCACCTCCGGATCGGTCATCTGCTCGCCCAGCTCCGCGAAGCGGCTCTCGATCTGCTTGACGAGGTCTTCGATCATCGCTTTTTCAGTTTATGGGCCGCCCGCTGGGCGGCCACGAGATCGACGCCGACGCGCCGTCCAGCGAGAAGCCTCTTAAGCGACGACCTCGACGCCGACGAGGTCAGCGGCCGACAGCGCGCCGGGCGTCTCGCGGTCGAGTACCGACTGCAGCGCGGCGATCGCGACGGCGAGCTGGTCGAGGTCGGGCTCACGCGTCGTCAGCAGCTGCAGCTTCAACCCGGGCCACATCACCGCGCGCACCCAGCGGCGGCTGCGGTTGCGCCCGGCGAACTTGATCAGCTCGAAGGAGATGCCGGCGATCAGCGGCACGCCGAGGATGCGCGTCGCGACGAGCCAGTACCACGCCGGCAGCCCGATCGGCGCGAACACGAAGATCGCGACGATCATCACGACGAGCAGGAAGCTCGTGCCGCAACGCGGGTGCAGGCGCGAGAAGCGCTGCGCGCCTGCCGGCGTCAGCGGCAGGCCGGCCTCGAAGCACGAGATCGTCTTGTGCTCGGCGCCGTGGTACTCGAACACGCGCCGCAGATCGCGCAGGCGCGACAGCAGCAGCATGTAGCCGAGGAAGATGCCCGTTCGCACGAGCCCCTCGATCAGCCAGAACAGGAACGACGACCCGAGCTGCCCCTTGATCAGGCTCGTCAGGCCGACTGGGATCAGAAAGAACAGCACGATCGCGAAGACGAGCGCGACGACGACCGTGCCGGCCCACACGGCCTTCGGGATC
>Ga0210386_10002870_pt1 | contig 14596 bp, 15 predicted proteins | sample IncBWH32OmetaG_FD_160091 | JGI IMG/M metagenome (GOLD analysis project Ga0210386, IMG submission 160091) | Forest soil microbial communities from Barre Woods Harvard Forest LTER site, Petersham, Massachusetts, United States - Inc-BW-H-32-O ... | reverse complement strand
TCTCGGGCGTCACACGAAGCTTGAATCGAGCCGACCGTGATCACGTCAACCATCTTTCCGCAGTCCAACAATCCTCGACCCAGGTCGCCCCGCCCCACATCGCGCCTACCCAGGTGAGCAATTACTGTCGTGTCGGATGGAACGGAATAGCCCAATCGAAGCACAAGACCGGTAACCATGCGACTCGCATGCCGACATTCGTTATGATAGCGGTAGCGTATTGCTCAGTCGGGACCGTGTTCGTCAAAGATATCCCGAAGGTGGCTTCCAGGTTGACCCGCTCGCTGCGCCCGGAAAGCTATAATGACACTATCACGGCGGTAAACGTCGCGATGGCCGCCGCCACCGTCCCATGCGCTGACAGTGCGGCAAAGCTGCATTGATGACACTGCGAAAACACCTCGAAGGATGTGGGCATGCCTTCGACATTGTCGCCAATTTCATTCACAATGAACTACCGAGAGCGCGCACCTCTGTCTTGGATCGACAGGCTAGCTACTTCGCCCTACCGTAACAAAATCCGCTCCGGCAACTGTCCAAGATAGGCCTGGGCTCCCCTCCGACTGCAGCCGGCACATTTATGTTGCGGTGCGACTATAAGCAGCGGCTCACGCTCGCCATAGCGCTGAATGATGCCGGTTCGGCTCCAATATCCCCAGCCCGGGCTGACCGCCGCGAGCCCTGATTTCCGCAATCGACGCACAAATCCTGTCCCTAAACACTAGATTATCGCGGAGGCGTCATCGGCCTATGTCCTGCGTATCGGCGGACGGCTCCTACCAAAACTTTCGCCGACACAACCAACAGACCGGCCATCTCAGATGGCGGATCGCACAACAGGAGACTGACGATGAAGACTTTCATCCTTGCCCTGATCGCCACCGTGTCGCTGGGTGTCGGCAGCGCCAATCTGGCCAATGCCGCGATCATCTCGTCTCACCATCAGTTCCCGCCGTCTTCGTCCAACGGCTAATCCGGCGCGACACGGGGCGCGAAACAAGAGCGGACGCGGGGGGCCGGCGCCAAGCCCGGCTTCCCTCTGCGGTGGAACGTGACGCCGGGCTTGGTCAGGGTGGCGGTCTACCGGAACTGCGGGCATCCGGAGGTTCGACGATCTGGCGCTCGCCTATTGATCCATGTGGCGCAGCATTGGCTGGGTTGACAGCGTAACCTGCTGATCAATCGGCCAGTAGCGGTCGCCCACGGCACGCGAGGAGACGCGTCGTCCAACAGCCAGACGTGACCGGTTATGTTCTGGGCGGCCACATCTCCGTTACCCGCCCGCAAGAGTGGGAACTCCGGCCCACGCGGCGCGTTCATACAGCACGACGATGTGAATGCACCAATAGTGACACGGATTTGCAAGGCAGCCGGCCTGCAACACCGAATAATGGCGGCGAAACCGGGTTTTGATGGACCACGGCCATGTATTCCGCAGCACCCAAACAAGCATCTGACTGGCCTGGCATGACAGCGCGCGCGCGCGCCGTGACCCGGCACAGCGGCAGTGACGCCGACCCACGGCTCGCCGCGATCACCCGTCGCCCGAAGCCGGTCAGTCCGATCGAAACCATGGTGTCAGCGTTGGAATACTTGTCCCCCGCGCGGGCACGCATCCTCGGGCTGCTCCTCACGGCGACGCAACCGGGAAGCTGCGGTGGCAGCAAAGTGCTGCAGCCGATCTGGGCGAACGAGATGACGGATCGCGCCTATCAGATGGTCCGTCTGACCCGCCTGCTCGACAACCGTGTGCCACGAAACGACAGCGATCCAGTGGATGATAGCCTCGAATGGCGGATCACCAGCAATCTGACCGAGACAATGCGCGCGCTGCACATCCGGACGGACGACGAGGCTCAGCCCTGCTCCGACCTGCTGCGTGCCACGGTCCGGGATCTGGTGGAGCTGTTCGGGGAAGCGGTTGGTGTTAGCGGCATCTCGACCTGCATCGACCGGCTGGACCTACCCGCCTTCAAGCGGCGGGCTCTGGTGCTCATGGCAAGTCATCTGGTGGTTGATATCCTGCTGCACGCCGCGCGTGAGCACCGCAGCCCGCAGTTGCTGGTGGCATTGGACCAACCCCGCTGCGGGGTGGCGCGCCTCTCGGTTGGTTACGATGACCACGCGGTTCCATTCGGTCCGCTCGATGGCACCTACGGTGTGATCGACGATCTCGCCAGCTTGCTGGAGACCGACATCATCTACCGGGCGGATCGCCTGGGTCGGTTTGTCACCGGGATGGATTTTCCGCTGTGCTGACACCGCGGCCCCGGCGACACCGCGCTGCGGCCGCGCGGTGCGACCACGCGCAACGCGCGCTCGACCAGTCCGGTACCCTGAACGTCGATCCGGCCGTGAGGCGCAGTATCGTGGGCCTTCTGGCCCATTACCGCGCGGATCGCCTTGGCACAGACATCGCCGAAACACATCAACTGCCGGTGAAGGAAGATCCGCACCCGCGGGCCGGCTTGCCGGGGCACCGATCCAACATCGCGGTCGGCGCAACGCCGTTGGGCGGCGACGGAAATCATCATCGGGGCAGGTTTCTCCCAGTGAACGCACGATCGTCAAAGCCGTACCCCTCAGGGCGCGGTACCACCGCCACGATGCATGGCGTACAAGCCTAGGAGACAACCAGATGAAAACAACCTCAATGGCCGCGGCGTTAGCTTTGGCATTGGCCACCGCGACGGCGCACGCACAGACCGCGCCGGCGCAAACCGCGCCTGCGGGGTGCACCGCGCAGAAGACCGCCGAAGGCGGCTCCTACAGCCGCCAGACGCCGCAGAACGACGCCGAGGGCGGTAGCTGGAGCAAGCAGACACCGCAGAACGATGCGGCCAAGGGCACCGCCCAGACACCGCAGAAGACCGCCGAAGGCGGCAGTTATAGTCGTCAGACACCGCAGAATGACGCCGAGGGTGGCAGCTGGAGCAAGCAGACACCACAGAACGATGCGGCCAAGGGCACCGCCCAGACACCGCAGAAGACCGCCGAAGGTGGCAGCTATAGTCGTCAGACACCGCAGAACGACGCCGAGGGCGGTAGCTGGAGCAAGCAGACACCGCAGAACGACGCCGCTGCCCCCTGCAAGGGTTAGCCGTCACCACTTCTGGTCGACGTCGGCGCAAACGGAGAGGCCCCGCCCCAAGCTCCGTTTGCGTCTCGGCGTTCGGTGCGATCCGAGGTGAACCACTTGCGCACGGGTCGGTACGTCGCGGTGCCGACTGACCACCGGTAGGCACGGCCTGAACGTCCGTGCCTTGCTTTCAGCAGCAGATCGAAGTGCCCATCGGTGCTCTGCGCCGTGACGATCAACATTCGCGGCGTCGGTGATGTGGTAATCGCGCGTGCCATCCTTGTGCCAATCGCCGGCGATATCCTAGTGGGCAGACATCGGCACCGCCAGAATCTGCTCCACCGCACCATCGACCACCGCGAGTAGGTATAGCGCGCTGTACTCCGCGCCGCCGCCGGAGCAGGCCTCGGACCACTTGCCGCGCAAGCCGAAGGCTCGCTGACCGGGAGCGATCTGATACGGAGCAAGATCGAATCCATCGAACCCGTCCGGCGCGACCGAATCACCCTTGGCATCATCCAACGCCTGAGGCGCCGCCGGCAGGTCCGTATCGCGCCAGTTTGCCAGATCATCAACGCGCGGCGACGTCGCGATCAGCACCGGGGCGTCCCCGACTTCACGGCAATCACGCCGACCTAAGCCTGGACCGGCGGCGTGCTATCCCCGCCCGGGTATCGGTTGCACGGCGTGTCATCCGGCCCAGTGGGAATGTCTCCACCGACGCATACGATCGCGACGTAGTGGTCGGTCTGACCCGAAAGCGGCTTCGCACCAACGACATTGAGCGTTCCGGGAGTGCCAGGCGGCAGCAGCAGCGCGGCAACCCGTTGCGCTGCCAGACCGTCAGGCAGACGCAGACCCAACCGATCCAGGGCGGGCTTGCCCTGCATCTGTTCGGCGAACACCTGCTTGCTCTCGGGCGTCTTCAGCAACCCTGGCACCTGGTCCAAAGAGTGCGCGGTCTGCCCAAAGGCCGGCCCGGCAAAGACCATGGCGAGAATGGTCAGAAGCGTGCGCACGTCTTTGCTTTCAATTCAGCCGCGCCCATTCGTCGATGGCGATGAACCGGCGATGATCCCGCCCTCTTCGCGCATCGCTTGTAGCAGCCGGCTGTTGCGCCTGTCTTGTGGCGGCGCCACGCTGTCCCCACACCACCGGGACTTCAGGGGATGGAAACCGACTACCTCGTCATCGGTGCCGGCTCGGCCGGCTGCGTCATCGCCAACCGGCTGTCGGAGAGCAGTGCGCGCGTCACGCTGCTGGAAGCCGGCCCGTCCGACTGGCGGCCGTGGATCCACATCCCCGCCGGTGTGCTGAAGCTGCTGCGCCATCCGGTGGTAAACTGGAACTATACCGCCGAGGCGGGTCCCGGCAGTGCCGGGCGGCAGATCCACTGGCCGCGCGGCAAGACGCTGGGCGGCAGCTCCTCGATCAACGGCATGCTGTATGTACGGGGCAATCCGGCCGATTTCGATGGCTGGGCGCAGATGGGCTGCCGCGGCTGGACCTTCGACGACGTGCTGCCGTTCTTTCGTCAGTCGGAACATTACGTGCAGCGTGGCGACCCCGAGAGGCGTGGCCAGGGCGGCGTGCTGCGGGTGGAGGACTATCGCACCGTCCTGCCACTGACGCACCGCTTCGTCGAAGCCGCGCAAGCAGCCGGGTTTGCCTTCAGCCGGGACCTCAACGGCAAGCAACAGGAGGGCGTCGGCTATTCGCAAATGACACGCAATGGCCGCTACCGCGGCTCGACCGCACGCACGTTCCTGGCCGCCGCCAAGGCCCGCGCCAACCTGCGCGTGGAGACGAATGCGTTGACAACACGCCTGCTGTTCGACGGCGGCCGGTGCGTGGGCGCCACATTCCGGCAGAACGGTGCCGACCACGAGATCCGGGCAGCGCGTGAAGTCATCCTGTGCGGCGGCGCGGTGAACTCCCCTCACCTGCTGCAGATTTCCGGCGTCGGGCCGGCGGCGCATCTGCAATCGATCGGCGTGGACGTGATGCACGACCTGCCTGGCGTAGGCGCGAACCTGCAGGATCATTACGTCTCGCGCATCTCGCACCGCGTGACCGGCGCCATCACGATCAACACGCTGGCCCGCGGCATGCGGCTCGCTGGTCAGGTGGCGCGGTTCTTCCTGCTGGGCAACGGCGCGCTGACCTTTGGCGTGACGTCGGCGCAAGTGTTCACCCGATCACGCGAGGGCCTCGCGAGCCCCGACCTGCAATTGCTGTTCACCCCCGCGAGCTATGACCCCAATCTGTTCGGCACGCTGGAGCGCACCGACGGGATGACAGTGGCGATCTGTCCGGTTCGGCCCGATAGCCACGGCACCATCTTGGCCGCCTCGCCCGATCCGCTGGCGAAACCAGTGATCACACCAAACTATCTGTCCGCCGCCTCCGACGGTCGTGTGCTGCTGGCGGGCATGCGGATCACGCGACAGATCTTCGCCCAGGCGCCGCTTGCGCGGCACAGCGTGACGGAGACCCTGCCGGGGCCCGATGTGCACACCGACGACGCGCTGCTGGACTACTGCCGCCGCTTCGGCACCACGATCTACCACCCCGTCGGCACCTGCCGGATGGGCGAGGACAATCCGATGGCGGTGGTGGATTCCCGCCTGCGTGTGCACGGTATCGGCGGCCTACGGGTGATCGATGCGTCGGTGATGCCGACGCTGACCACCGGCAACACCAATGCGCCGACCATTATGATCGCCGAGAAGGGCGCCGCGATGATCCGCAAGGACGCGCGGGCCTAGGCGCGACCGCCAGCGATCGCCTTGGCCCGACGCGCGTCCAACGGCCCCGCCGCACCGCATGCGCCAACCCCAGCCGTGCCAAGCCCGTCACGCCCCGCTCCGTCGGCTCGGGCACCGACCCCGTTCCGCGCTGCACGGTCAAGGCCGTTGAGGTCACGCTTGGCCGCTGCTGTCGCATGGGGCCGTCTGGCCCCCTGCTTTGAGGTGACACCCAAATACAGGCCGGCTGGATCCGGCTGGGCATTGTGGCCGAAGCTGAGGGTTCGCTTGACCCATCGGCAAAGCTTTGTGTCACCGTGCTGGCGCGCCAAAGCCCGGCTGGCGTGCTGCCGGGGGCACTGCCCAGTGCCAGCAGATTTCCGGACGCCACGGGGGGACCAGCGAAACGCTGAACGACAGAGGCGCCGCTTGGCCGAAGCCGCGGCCAGCGCAAGCGCGAAGGCCGCCGCGCCGAGACGGCGCGCAAAGGGGAGGGTTACGGGAAGAGCTCCATGGGACCGGCTTTTGCCGCATCACAGCAAGCTCTGTGCCTGGCATTGCGCCGAATTCCGCGCAATGCCTCGCGATCTGCAACGCTCCCCGCCCACGCGCTGGGGCACGCATCCTCGGGTCCGGTCCGCGAATGAGGCCAATGCTTTCGCAACGGCCTCCGGACCTCGTAACTTTGCCGCGCAGGGCGGCTTTCGAGTTGGGAGACACGCATGACAGGCCGCATCCGGGGACGCCGCGGCGCGCCACCACCGCCGTAACCAGGTCCGAACCCGACCTGTTCCCGACGGCCTTGCGGCATCACAAGGCGGGCCGGCTGGACCAGGCCGAAGGTCTCTACAATCGTATCCTCGCACACGATCCGGCGCATGCCGACAGCTTGCATCTGCTCGGTGTTATCGCCTGCCAGCGCGAGCGGTACCCCACCGCCATCAATCTGAGTCGCCGTGCCATCGCGCTACATGACAACGTCGTCACCTACCACACCAACCTCGCTATCGCGCTGCACAAGCAGGGCGAGATCGACGCGGCGATTACGCATTACGAACGCGCCCTCGCGCTCGGGCCTGATGACGCCGGCCTGCACGATACCCTCGATGGCGTGTTGTACGCGCACGCCCGACTGACCGAATCCGTGGCGCACGATCGGCACACATCGGCATTGCAAACCGATAACGCGCGCGCATTACAATTTGGGGTTGGCGCTGCACGACCAGCGCGACCGCGTCGCAGCGGTGGCGGAATACCGATGCGACGCCGCGCTTATGCCGGATGCCCCTGAGACCCACTACAATCTCGGGATCGCGCTATACGAACTCGGTCGATATGCCGAGGCGACCGCGTCATGCCGGAAGACCATCGCGCTCCAGCCGGATAACGCTGCAGCACATCATAATCTCGGCGCGGCAGTCGAAGGTCAGGACAGGCTGGCCGATGCCGTCATCCAGTATGAACATGTGATAAGACGTAACGCCAACCATGTCGGTGCCCACATCCGCCTGGGGAACGTCCTTCTGGAACAGGGCCGCTTCAGCGACGCGATTGCATATCATCAACATGCACGCACACGCGCGCCGGATGATGCGGATATCTATGCCAACCTCGGCAATACCTACCGCACGCAGGGCCACATCGCCGCGGTGCAACAGGCCTACCAGGCCGCGATCAAGCTGGCCCCCAAGTACGGCCGCTATTATCGGTCACTGGTCACGCTCACCCGAATCACGCCGGATCACCACACCCTTGCCGCGATGCAGGTGTTGGTCCAAGACATCGCATCGTTGCCGAGGGACGATCAGATCGAGCTGCATTTCGCTCTGGGCAAGGCCTATATGGACCTGGACAAACCGCCAGGCGATTTCGATCACTTGCGCAAGGGCAATGCGCTCGTGCGTGACACACTCACCTACGACGAATCCGCGACGCTGCGCCAGTTCGATCGCGTGCGCGCCGTGTTCACCCCAGAGCTGTTTCGTGATCGGTCTGAGATTGGCGATCCCTCCCCCATGCCGATCTTCCTCATCGGCATGCCGCGCTCCGGCACAACACTCGTCGAGCAGATCTTGGCAAGTCACCCCGACGTGTTCGGCGCCGGGGAACGTTCGGACCTTTCAAGGATCGCGGCCGCGATGCACACGTCGGATGGCGTCACGGGTTTTCCCGAAATCGTTCCGATTCTGTCAGATGCGCACCTGCGCACCATCGCTGCCAACTACCTCAAGACCATCATCCCGCTGGCGCCAACCGCCACGCGCATCACTGATAAGATGCCCAGCAACTTCTGGTTCGCCGGACTGATCGATCTGGCGCTGCCGCGGGCGCACGTCATCCATGTACGACGCAACCCGCTGGATATGTGCCTGTCCTGCTTCTCGCTGCTGTTCGCCGGTGACCAACCGCGCGCCTATGACCGCGCGGAACTGGGACGCTATTATCGGGCTTATGCCGCGCTGATGGAGCACTGGCGGCTTGTGCTGCCGCAAGACGCCATGCTCGAAGTGAATTGCGAGGATCCGGTCACGGATCTCGACTCGCAGGCGCGCCGGATCGTCGCCTTTTGCGGCCTTGACTGGAACGATGCCTGTCTGGACTTCAACATGGCGCAACGCCCGGTGCGCACCGCCAGCGCGGTCCGGGTGCGCCAACCCTTCTACCGCAGTTCGGTCGGCCGGTGGCGTTCCTACGCCGCGCTCCTGCAGCCTTTGATCGCGGAACTTGGCGACGATACGGCAACGTAGACACCGGACGGCACGTCCTCAGCGCTTGTGCGGCCGGACCTCGATCACCTTATCGGGCTCGGCCAGCGAGCCGACAAAATCCTCGAAATCCTTCGCCTCGCGGAAGTTGCGATAGACGCTGGCGAACCGCACATAAGCCACTGGATCCAGCTCCTTCAGCGTGTCCATCACCAGCTCGCCGATCTGCTTCGAGGTGATGTCGTTTTCACCCGAGGCTTCCAACTGCCGGACCACGCCATTGACGATGCGCTCGATCCGTTCTTCCTGGATCGGCCGCTTGCGCAGGGCGATACGGATCGAACGCGCCAGCTTGTCGCGATCGAACGGCACGCGCCGGCCATCCGACTTCACCACCGTCAGCTCGCGCAACTGTACCCGCTCGATCGTGGTGAAACGCTGGCCGCAATTGCTGCAGGACCGCCGGCGGCGGATCGCGGCATTGTCCTCGGTGGGACGGCTGTCCTTCACCTGGGTGTCGTCATGGCCGCAGAATGGACAGCGCATCGCCTACCGCCCGCGATAGATTGGGAAGCGCGCGCACAGCGCCTGCACCCGTACGCCCACCGCCGCCTCGGCGGCATCGTTGCTGCCGTCGTTCGACTTGCCCAGCGCGTCCAGTACCTCGGCAATCATCAGCCCCACCTCACGGAACTCCGCGGTCCCGAACCCGCGCGTGGTCGCCGCGGGCGAACCCAAGCGAATGCCGGAGGTAATCGTCGGCTTTTCCGGATCGAACGGGATCGCGTTCTTGTTCGCGGTGATATGCGCCCGCTCCAGGCTGGCTTCGGCCGCCTTGCCGGTCACATGTTTCGGTCTCAGATCAACCAGCATGAGGTGACTGTCGGTGCCACCGGTGACGATCGCCAGCCCCTGCTCCACCAGCGTCGCGGCCAGCACCTTGGCATTCTCCGCCACCGCCTTTTGGTAGACGCGGAACTCCGGCCGCAGCGCCTCGCCGAACGCCGCCGCCTTGGCGGCGATCACATGCATCAGCGGGCCACCTTGCAGCCCGGGAAACACCGCGCTGTTGATCTTCTTGCCGATCGCCTCATCGTTCGACAGCACCATGCCGCCGCGCGGCCCGCGCAGCGTCTTGTGCGTCGTTGTCGTCACCACATGCGCATGCGGCAGCGGGCTGGGATACACCCCGGCCGCCACCAGCCCGGCAAAATGCGCCATATCGACCATGAAATAAGCGCCGACGTCATCGGCCACACGGCGAATGCGCGCGAAATCGATCACCCGCGGATAGGCCGACCCGCCGGCGATGATCAGCTTCGGCTTCTCCCTGCGGGCCATCGCCTCGAGCTGCTCGTAGTCCAGCAGGCCATCCTCGCGCCGCACGCCATACTGTACCGCGCGGAACCACTTACCTGACAGGTTCGGCGCCGCGCCATGTGTCAGATGCCCGCCGGCCGCCAAGCTCATGCCCAGGATTGTGTCGCCGGGTGCCAGCAACGCCAGGAACACCGCCTGGTTCGCCTGCGCACCGGAATGCGGCTGGACGTTGGCGAAGGTGCAGTCAAACAGCCTGCACGCCCGCTCGATCGCCAGCCGTTCCGCTACGTCAACATAGACGCAGCCGCCATAATACCGCCGTCCCGGGTAGCCCTCGGCGTATTTGTTGGTCAGCACCGAGCCCTGCGCTTCCAGCACCGCTGCCGAAACGATGTTCTCCGACGCGATCAGTTCGATGCCATCCTGCTGGCGTTCCAGCTCGGCACCGATCGCGACCGCGAGGTCCGGGTCGGTCTCCGCCAACGGCGCATCGAAAAACCGCTGCAAACTGGGTGAGGCGCTGTGGTCATTCATGACGCAAGGTTTCCCGACGAGGTCTCACTTGGGTTGAGCTGGTCCAGCCGTCGCACGCGGCGCCCACCTTCGAAGCCTGTGGCCAGAAACGCCCGCAGGCAATCCAGTGCCACCGCCTCCCCCACCACTCGCGCACCCAGCGCCAGCACATTGGCGTTGTTGTGCGCCCGGCTCAGCCGCGCGGTGGTCACGTCGTGCGCCAGGGCGCAACGGATATCCCGATGGCGGTTGGCCGCAATCGACATGCCGATCCCGGTGCCGCACACCAGCACACCGACCTGTGCCACGCCGGCGCTCACCGCCGCCGCCACGCGATGCGCGAAGTCCGGGTTGTCCACCGAATCGGACCCCGTGGTACCGAGATCCCGTACGGCGAACCCCTCAGCCCGCAGCACCGCGGCCAGGTGGTCCTTCAGCGCGACACCGGCGTGATCGGCGCCAAATGCGACCGCAAGCGGGGGGGTGAAACCGGCCTGTGACATGGGCGGCACGTCTAGCATGCGCCCGGCCGCGGACAAACCGGTAGCGGGATTTGACCGAGGTCACTGCGCGCCGCACCGGTCGGATCGCACCGTCCGATCGCGGCTTGACGCCCCTTCCCCGCCCCGCCACTTCTAGCGCAACATGTCCTCGCACATCGTGATCGATCATCGTCTTCGCCATCCGGAGAAGGCTCACCGGCCCAACAACCCGATCCAGCGCAAGCCCGCGTGGATCCGGGTGAAGGCCCCGACGCATCCGATCTATCACGAGACCCGCACCCTGATGCGCGAGAACCGCCTCACCACCGTCTGCGAGGAAGCGGCCTGCCCCAACATCGGCGAGTGCTGGAGCCAGCGTCACGCCACCATGATGATCATGGGCGACACCTGCACGCGCGCCTGCGCGTTCTGCAACGTGCGCACCGGCCTGCCGGCACCGCTCGATGCCGACGAACCGAACCGCGTCGCCGACGCCGTGGCCAAACTGGGGCTGAGGCACGTGGTCATCACCTCGGTCGATCGGGACGACCTGGACGACGGCGGGGCGACACATTTCGCCGCGGTCATTCGCGCCATTCGCGCCGCCGCGCCGGCCACCACGATCGAGGTGCTGACCCCGGACTTCCTGCGCAAGCAAGGTGCGATCGAGGTCATCGTCGAGGCCCGTCCTGACGTGTTCAACCACAACCTGGAAACCGTCCCCCGGCTGTACCCAACGATCCGCCCCGGCGCGCGCTACTTCACGTCGCTGAAGTTGCTGAACGACGCCAAGGCGCTCCACCCGGCGATCTTCACCAAGTCAGGCCTGATGGTAGGCCTGGGAGAGTCGAAGTCCGAGATCCTGCAGGTGATGGACGACTTGCGCAGCGCCGAGGTCGATTTCCTCACCATCGGCCAGTACCTGCAGCCCACGGTGAAGCACGCCGCGATTGACCGCTTCGTGCCACCCGAGGAGTTCGCGGAACTGGCAAGTGCCGCCCGGGGCAAAGGGTTCCTGCTGGTCTCCGCCACACCACTGACACGCAGTTCCTATCATGCGGACGCCGACTTCGCGGCGCTGCGGGACGCCCGCGCTGCGCGCCTCGCCGCGCCCGGCTGACCGATGCCCACGCACGCGGAACGCCAGATCGTCCCCTACCGGCCGGACCAGCTGTTTGATCTCGTGGTCGATGTCGCCAAATATCCGCAATTCCTGCCTTGGTGCGTTGCCGCGCGCGTGCGCCGCCAGACCGAAGTGGAGCAGATCGCCGACATGACCGTCGGCTTCGGCCCGTTCCGAGAGAGTTTCACCAGCCGCAATGCGCTGGAACGGCCCCGCCACATTCATGTGCGTTACGAGAATGGCCCCTTCCGGCGACTGAACAACCACTGGGTGTTTTTGCCGCAAGATCAGGGCTGTGAGGTCGATTTCTTCATTGATTTCGAGTTCCGCAGCCGCATCCTTCAGGCGGCGATCGGGGTGGTGTTCAACGAGGCGGTACGCCGCATGGTGGGCGCGTTCATGAAGCGCGCGCGGGACGTCTACGGCCCGCCGCCGGCCGCCGTGCCCGCGACAGATCCTTCGCCAGTGCAGAGTTGAGTTCGGGCGGAAGCCCTGTCACGTGGCGCTTTGCGGTCCAGCTGTCGGGCGTTCAGGCAGGCACGGGCTGCCTGAAGTAATGGCCCCGTGACAACAAGCGGCGCACACCCGAGTGCCTACCACGTCCGGGCGGAGACGTCCGGGAACTGCCGCACCACGGCACCCGCGTTGGCAAAGTTCGCCCAGTCCCCGGCCTCCAGATAGCTCTTCGCCGGCAGTCCCTCCGCCAGCACCACGTCATGCGTCGGAAGCTCAACGTGGTAGCAGATGACAGTGTCGACCTGGATCTGCGCGATCGTCGTGCCATTGACCAGATGCTTCACCGGGATCAGTACCTCGTTGAGGTAGACCGCATGATCCGGCGACCGCCACAAATCCCGCCGTGGCACATGCGCCCCAACGCATGCGCCCGGATCCGCACCGGCCAAACCGCCTCCGGCTTCGGATGCCTGTTGCAGTCGATCGTGCGATGCCCCACCCAAACCACCGGTGAGGTGCCCTCGCCCAGCACCGTCCGGATCAGGTCGCCTTCCTGCAACGCCTCCACCGCCATCTCACGCGCCGGGGTCTGCAACGGTGTCCCTGCCGCGAAGCACGCCACCGACGGCACACCCCCCGTCGTGCTATTCAGCGCCAGATACCCCCCGCCACCGCCGTCGAGCCGAACCCACCCGTCCCCAGCACCACATTCCCAGCCGCCAGCAGCGTCAGCACGTTGTTCACAAACTGCTCCGCCACCACAGACGTCCCAGAGACAATCAGCTCGTCTCCCACGCCAGGTGACGGTTGCGGCGGCGCCGGTGATCTGCACGCCGAAATAGCCGGCTGTGATCACGCTGCTGGCGCTGTTGCTGACATATCCGCCGGCCAGCAGATACACGCCGCTTCCAAAGGTTCCGACGACAGCTCCTTGATCGGCAACTGTCGCCAGCTGAGCTGTCGCGACGATGCCCCAGTTGGCACTGCGGATCGTACCGGCGGCCGCGTTGCTGACCGTGCCCCCGCCGTCAGGACGACACCGTAATGATGTCCGGCAACCATCGCCGACGGCTCGTTGTTCACCACGCACCAGCGAACAGGCCTATCCCCGCATCGCCGATGATCGTGCTGGTGACGACCGTGCCAGCGCTGACGGTTGACTGCTGCACATCGGCGATCGTGGAGTGGGCGATAATTTCGCCCTGGTTGGTGACGGTCACCGGATCGGAGTAGGTGCTTACCCCGAAATAACAGCCCGCGATCGTGCCGGTGCTGGCGTTGCTGATCGTTCCGCCGCCTAGCACGATGGTGCCGTCGCGGTAGCGCCCGCTGATCGTCGCCTGGTTGGTAATCGTGGCCGCGTTTGTGCCATTCGTGATGATGCCGTCGTCGCCATCGTAGATCAGGCCCGCGGTGTTGGTGACAACACCGCCCTGCTGCAGCACGACGCCATAGAAGTAGCCCCCATGGTGCCGGAATTGATCACCGTGGACGCCACTGTCGCGGCGAACACGCCATCAATGCCGGTGATCGTGCCGCCGGATAGGTTGGTCACCGATCCACCCGCCAGCATCGCGACAGCAGGCCCGGAGGTTGGATTTCCGATGATGCTTCCGGCATTCGTCACGGTGACCGCGGCATAGCGGACGAAGACACCGTCCTCCCCGCTGATCAGGCCACCGGACTGGTTGCTGATCGTGCCCGCGCCATAGAGGATGATGCCTTCGCCCTTCGTCGTGTCGGCGCCGATGGTGCCGCCCGAACGGTTGGTGATGGCGCCACTGCCCAGCAGATAAATACCCACGCTGTTGCTGCCGGCGGCGTTAACGACGGCGTAACTGATGATTGTCCACGCGGAGGAAGTTCCGTACCCGAAGACGCCGACAGCATCGGTCCCGTTCGGCGCCACCGTGCCGGTGTTCGTGATCGTGACCGGGTTCTGTGATGCGAAGGTGTTGAGATAAATCCCGCTCGCACTGGATGTCGAATAGGTCGCCAAGACAGGCTCCCCTCGCGCGATACTCCGCGCCATGGTGGGGCGGAACTGCAACCCGATCATGACACAGGACACGGCCACGGCCTGCCCGCAAAAACAAGCCGCACATGGGCGCGGGCGCAATTCAACGATCGTGCCAGCATAGGGCGTGCAATTGTGACATCCGGGCGCGTTT